>Ga0114931_10002805_pt1 | contig 22142 bp, 21 predicted proteins | sample 2SBtaG_FD_89579 | JGI IMG/M metagenome (GOLD analysis project Ga0114931, IMG submission 89579) | Deep subsurface microbial communities from Kolumbo volcano to uncover new lineages of life (NeLLi) - 2SBTROV14_V59a metaG | ecosystem: Environmental > Aquatic > Marine > Volcanic | place: Kolumbo... | reverse complement strand
TAATAGTCATTTGAGTGTTGTTGATTTCTTAGTTAAAAATGGTTCTCCCCGTCCTTGATTGACAGTGAGTTTGATATTTAATATCAATGAATAGTTATTCTATAAATAATAGTTATTTTTTTTAATAAAAGATGAGCCACTGGGAATCTCTCCCTTTTTTTTTACAAGATGAAGTAATTTACCTCTTACCAGTAAACCATATTATTCTACTTTGTAAGATTGGTATACATGATTGTAATCAATGTTTTATTGATTTTACTGGACCATTTTGGTCGCGGTATTATCAACGTAATCCATACGAGTATATTAAGTACGAATTAGGAAATGAAGGTGAAGATAATGATCCAGATGATATCCTATTTAATGCTGCTGGTTTTGGTATATTAATTGCTATTCGAGAAGCAGTCAATAAGGGTGCCGATATTCGTATTAATAATAATGAAGTAGTTAGATGGGCAGCGGAGAATGGTCATTTGGAAGTAGTTAAATTCTTAGTTGAAAAAGGTGCTAACAAGATAAACTATTCATGCTATTAATGATGAAACAGTCAAATTAGCAACAAGAAATGGACATTTTGATGTAGTTAAATACTTAGTCAGTAAAGATGCTAACAAGATAAACTATTCATGCTAATAATGATCAAGCAGTCAGATGGGCGGCAACTAATGGTTATTTAAAAGTTGTTAAATTCTTAGTTGAAAAAGGTGCAAATATTCATGCTAATAATGATGAAGCAGTTAGAATGGCAGCAAAGAAAGGCCATTTGGATATAATTAAATGCTTAGTCAGTCAAGGTGCTAACAAGATAAACTATTCGTGTGTATAATGATCAAGCAGTTAGATTGACAGCAAGTAATGGACATTTGAATGTTGTTAAATACTTAGTCAGTATAGGTGCTAACAAGATAAACTATTCATGCTCTTAATGACGATGCAGTCAGATTGGCAGCAAGTAATGGACATATGGAAGTTGTTGAATACTTAGTTAGTTAAAAATAGTGCTGATAATCATGATCTTAATAATCAAGTATTATAATGGGCAGCAGAGAATGGTCAGTTGAAAGAGGTGCTAACAAGATAAACTATTCATGCTAATAATAATGCCTTCAGATTGGCAGACATGAATGGATATACAGAAGTAGTGGATTATTTAGTTAAAAATTGCGCTCCTTGTCTATGATTAATGGCGGGCTTGACAATCAGTTAAATAATAGCTATTAAAAATAATAGAAATAAAAGATGTGCTGCTGGGAATCTCTTCCTTTTTTTGTAAGAGATGAAGTATTTTATCTCTTACCGGTGAACAATATTATACTACTTTGTAAGCTTGGTATAATTGATTGTGATCAAGGTATTATTAATTTCACTGGTAATCATCCGTTTTGGTTGAGGTATTATCAACGTAATCCATATGAGTATATTAAGTACCAATTAGAGTGTGAAGGTAAAAATAATGATCCAGATGATATCCTACTTAATGCATCTAAATTAGGTATTTTATTGGCTGTTCAAGAAGCACTTAAAAAGGGTACTAATATTTATGTTCAGGATGATTATGCCATCAGATTGGCAGCAGAGAATGGTCATTTGAAAGTTGTCACGTATTTAATTGAATACTTAGTTAGTCAAGGTGCTAACAAGATAAACTATACATGCGATTAATGATCAAGCAGTTATAAAGGCAGCAAGAAATGGTTATTTGGACGTTGTTAAATACTTAATTAGTATAGGTTCTGATATTCATGCTGATAATAATCAAGCAGTTAGAATAGCAGCATCTAGACTGACTAAGTATGTGACAACATCAAAATGGGCATTTAGATGTTGTTAAATTCTTAGTCGAAAATAGTGCTAACAAGATAAACTATTCATGTCCTTAATGATCATGCTTTCAGAGAGGCAGCCAGGAATTGTCATTTGGGTATTGTTGAATACTTAGTCGAAAAAGGTTCTAACAAGATAAACTATTCATGCTAATAATGATGAAGCAGTTAGAGAGGCAGCAGAGAATGGTCATTTGGATCTTGTTAAATTCTTAGTTGAAAAAAATGCTAACAAGATAAACTATTCATGTTTGGAGTGATGAAGCAGTCAGATGGTCGGCAAAGAATGGACATTTGGAAGTAGTCAAATTCTTAGTCAGACTAGGTGCTAACAAGATAAACTATTCGTTATTATAATAATCAAGCAGTTAGAATGGCAGCGGAGAATGGTCATTTGGAAGTTGTTAAATTTTTAGTTGAAAACGGTGCTGTCATAAATGACAATAATAATTATGCAGTTAGATGGGCAGCAAGAAATGGTCATTTTGATGTTGTCACATACTTAGTCAGTCTAGATGCTAACAAGATAAACTATTCATGCTGTTAATGATGAAGCAGTCAAATGGGCAGCAAAGAATGGTCATGTTGATCTTATTATTTTTTTAGTTGAAAAAGGTGCTAACAAGATAAACTATTCATACAAATAATGATGAACCATTACAATTGGCAGCAGGGACTGGTCATTTGGATGTTGTTGAATACTTAATTGAAGACTTAGATGCTAATATTATTGCTAATAATAATAATGCAGTTAGATTGGCTACACGGGCCGAACATAACCACATAGTCGACTATTTGGTAAGTCAAGGTGCTCCTCGTCTTTAATTAATAGTCCACTTGATAATTTATACTAATAAATAGTTATTCTATAAATAGTTATTCTATAAAGACCACAGGTCTTCAGGATCACCTCCGGTGATTTATATTGTTTATCTATTAAGATAAATAAAATAAAAGATGAGCAGCATGAAATCTCTTCCCTTTATTGTGCGAGATGAAGTATTTTATCTCTTACAGGTAAACAATATCATTATAGTTTGTGAGATTGGTATACTTGATTGCAATCAATATATTATTGATTTTACTGGAGACCAGCCGTTTTGGAGGCAGTATTATCAACATAATCCATATGAGTATATTAAGTACAAATTAGGAAATGAAGGTGATTTCAATGATCCAGATGATATCCTACTTAGAGTTGCCGAATTAGGTATATTAGTAGCTGTTCAAGAAGCACTTAAAAAGGGTGCAGATATTCATGCTATTAATGATAAAGCAGTTAGAATGGCAGCAAGAAATGGGTATTTGGATCTTGTTTAATACTTAATTAATGATAAACTAAACTATCCAGATAATTGATAATTATCATAAGGCCATTCCTTTCTGCCCATTCTGCCGCTTGTTTATTATTAGCACGAGCATTAGTACCATTTTCAATTAACTGTGAGCTTGATTATCTCTTAGATTATTAATAACAATGAATAGCCATTAGAACAACATTTCTTGAAATTTTATTCTTAAATTGTGGTTTATATTGGAGATATAAACGAAAGATGAGCTGCCTTAATTCTCTTCCATTTTTTTTACAAGATAATGTATTTTACCTGTAAACGATATTATTTTACTTTGTAAGCTTTGTATTATGAATTATGATCAAGGTATTATTGATGTCACTGAAAAACATCTGTTTTGGAGGCGGTATTATCAACATAACCCATATGAATATATTAAGTATCAATTAGAGTGTGGAGGTAAAAATAATGATCCAGATGATGTCCTAGTTGAAGCAGCCAAATTAGGTATTTTATTAGCCGTTCAAGATGCACTTAAAAAGGGCGCTAACAAGATAAACTATTCATGCTCAAGTTGATCAAGCTGTCAGATGGGCGGCAATGTATGGTTATATTTTTAGTTAAAAAGGCGCTAACAAGATAAACTATTAATGGTTGGGATGATGATGCAGTCATAAAGGCAGCAATGAAAGGACATTTGGAAATTATTAAATACTTAGTCAGTCTAGGTGCTAACAAGATAAACTATTCATGCTCAGGATGATTATGCCATCAGATTGGCAGCAAGATTTGGTCATTTAGAAGTTGTTGAATACTTAGTTGTAAACGGTCTTGATATTCATGTATGTAATGATGAAGCATTCAGAAATACAGCAAGTAATGGTCATTTGGATGTTGTTAATTTCTTAGTCAATCATGGTGTTAATATTCATGTGGAAGATAATGAAGCATTCAGTATGGCAGCAAGAAATTATCATTTGGATGTTGTTAAATACTTAGTCAGTCAAGGTGCGGATTTTCATGTTTATAATGAGGATGCACTCATAGAGGCAGCATATAAAGGTTATTTAGATTTAGTTAAAATTTTAGTTGAAAAAGGCGCTAACAAGATAAACTATTCATGCTAATAATGATGAAGCTGTTAGAGAGGCAGCATGTAATGGGCATTCGGATCTTGTTAAATTCTTAGTTGAAAAAGGTGCTAACAAGATAAACTATTCATGCTAATAATGATTTAGCAGTTAGATGGGCAGCAAAGTATGGTCATTTGAGTGTCGTTGAATACTTAGTTGAAAAAGGTGCTAACAAGATAAACTATTCATGCTGATAATGATGAAGCAATTGGAATGGCAGCACAGAAAGGCCCTGTGGAAGTAGTTTTAGTTGAAAAAGGTGCTAATAATGAAGATGCATTTTAATTAGCAGCAAAGAAAGGCCCTGCGGAAGTAGTTATTTTTTTAGTTGATAAACACAAAGACGCTGGCAGTTACTAACTAGAAGTAATATCGATCTCTTATATACCAGTTCCGGATCGAGAATAAGCATCCTGAAAATTTTGTCATGGCTACGCATTAGATGCCGCTCTTCTTGATATCAAGCTCTGAGTAGCTGTCGGTGGAGGTAAAAAATAGTATGTACTATTTTTTATCAATTGTTTTTCAGGATGTGACCCACACCCTCGTGACCATTCTCTTGGGTCAGACGCAAGGGTGTGTTGATGACAGAATAGTTACAATTGTTTTCCTCGGACTCATCGCTATCTTCCCTGCCATAAACCCATGCGAGGAAAAAGAAAACCCATTTCATCGATTTTCTTTTGAGCCTCCATCTTGGTTAGACCTATGAAGTTGATCGCTAAGATTGTCATTTCATCGACCCATGAATAGGGGTTGAAACGAATATGTTTTGTCGTTTTCAATAGTGAGTCATCCCCAAGAAGAGCACGATCATACCCTAAACTGATAGCAACTACTGTGGATGTTTCGTAGTCACCATCATAAATAAGGCGATCTCGTAACTGACTTCTATAATCAGCGAAGTGTACCATATACTTACACCCTGATCCCAGTTCCCTCCAAGCATACCCCCAACGACCACAATACTGACTATTATCATCGATGACTTCGATCACCTCTGCCCAGACATGCCTCTTATATTTGTGTTTCCTTCTACGCAATATAGAATGAATACACCCCATTTTATTATATATTCAAAAAAACTATTATTATGTCCTTTTAGTAGCGACTGTTATCTTTCTCAATCTATTAGTTAGTTCATCGAGGCGCTTAATTGATACCATCTTTAATTTCTCACAATCAGCTGAAAGGATATTCCTTGAATCTTACACCAGTCTTATTATGATGAAGCCATAGTTATAGGCGATGATTATCAATCATCACTATTTTTTTAGACTCTATAGTTTAACAGCCTTCACCTCATTGATCATTCATCGATGATAACTTAGACTACTACATAGGTCAATAACCGAGATTTCCTATAGATATTGCTAATAATCTAAGAATCAATATTAGTGACATAGCTCGGTGTGTTGTGACCAATTATTTCATAGATTCTTTGCCGCTAGATAAGACAGTCAGTGAAATTGATATGAAACACGAACAAATATGCGAGATAACAAACCCCTGTATAGTATTAGGATAAATGCTATCAGGGAAAGTTATTACATGGTAGCAAGATGTATCTACCAAAGACATACATCTTGCATATTAAATCCGAAAAACCTGAGGAAATTTATATATGGTATTATGTCGACAACCTCATAATGAACTGCATGGAGAAGTACTTGCGTGTTACTTCTCATGATTTTATCAGGCGCTAGGACATGAAGAATAAGTGTCTTTGACAGCTGATCCCCGATATCTTGTCTTTGTAATATTCATGCTCGTAGAATATGAATTCTCATGGGTCAATCTTAAAATTGTAATTGCACGTTTCAGTTATATTCAGAATGTGGAAAGTCTGCAAAAGTGTGAAGAATTAATCGATGAGACAAGACGAACCTAAGACACTGATAGTATATGAGACTCCTCAAGGTGCTATGGCAGATCAATCCTGATAAATTATGTTCTTTCCTGTGAACAGGAAAGAGCTAAAAAAATACTTACTACACGTAGTATTATTAAACAATGATCTGGAAGTCTACCGAGATGATATTTAAATTACCTATGACAGTGGCGTCAAGATCACTGATGATATAAATTAAGAGTATTTGCTTGATTTTCCTTATAGCGAGTATATTATTTGTATAGGATAGCCAGTGACTCTGAAGTCTCTCAAGTACATGTAATGGGTCATCCCGCAAAAGATGATCAACTAACATGGATTATAGTCGGGTCCAGAATTATTATCAATTAAAAAATCGACATCAACGGATACAATGATGTCACTATCAATATCCTTGGAGCCTACACATCCTCATCTTAATCATATCCTGGTAGACGATTAGTCTTTTACCTGTTTTCATTCTTCACAGGTACGGGACTGAAATACATCTTTATCATTTCGATAAGCAAATTAACGATTTGCTTCTTACCCATCCTCCTTCTGAATTCCATTATCTCCCTATATGTGATCAGTCTCTGGATCACTTCCTTTCTGTATAGGAATGGGCTGAGAAGATATCTTTGCCATCATGCTCAGCATGATTAATGATTTCCTCATTCGCATCTCCCATCCGAAGAATCAATCTCTAACCAATTTTCTCTAGGAACAGGATAGTTACACATCGTTGCTGCGCTTTCTTTTAGTGTAGGAATGGCTCGGATAAATATCTTTCTTGTCTTGCTGTGCGAATTGATTACGTTGGATCTCAAATTTCTCTCATTGTGATGATAGACTTCCAACTCTTTTTCGTTAATGATCATGGCCATTTCTTGAACATATGACTATGGCGGTCATATAACTGCTTGATCGTATCTATGATGACCTTTTGCGTCTGAATAGCTATCAAGAGACATGTAAAAAAAATAGTCTGAATATACTTGTATATTCAGACCATAGATGTGGGTATTCTTTTGACGATCACTAATAGGATGCATCAGAATAATATCAAACATCGTGTGAAAATATGACTCTGTGTAGCCATCTGATGGGCAGATGAATAGGCAAGGCCAGACTATCGCTTTCGGTAATTATCTTCTTGGGGAAGAAATTGGCAATAAATATGATATCCAGTTATAAACCGGGAAACATGCATATTGGCGTGAGTGACTTGCATTTAAGATTCGGGTGAGAAAAAAAAAACTTTTTTTTTAACTTTCCTTGCCATCTTCTGTGGTCGTTCACCACTTTTTTACAGAGAAATAGCGAGCGACACCTAGCTGCGACGAGAAGCGGCACTCTTGGTCATCGGAAGAGGGTCTTGACCACATTTCACGGCGAATTCATTGACATCCACCATGTTCTCATGGGGGACACTCCGTTCGTGAAACATCCTCGTGAGATGCTTCCTGGGGTTCGCCCAACGCGACATTCCGGGAATATCGGAGTCCTTGGTGAAGACGCAGAGATGGAGAAAAGGCAATGTCTTTTTCTCTTTCCAAGACAAGGTGCCGATATCAGAGTAGGTAGCATCGTGCTCTTCGATCAGCAGATCGGCCAGCTCTTCATCGAAGCATTCATCGCACGTGCCGACATAGGCCTCCTCGTTGACCGTATAGCTCCTCCCTTTGACCGGTACTGTCAGGGACTGGCAGGACTGAATGGCAAGGCCATTCACGATGTAGTGGATGACCCTCCGGAACATTGATCCAGTCACCGTGTTTGGAGTTCTTAACACAAACCAGTCCGTTGGATGGTCCTCGAGCCCGAGAATCCTATTCACGATCTCAACCACCAGCGGTTGGTGAGTGAGAACACCCTCAGAGATATTCCTCACATGATTCCGCGCTTCATGAGGTGTTTCCTCATGTCTCGGAATATCACTGATGATCTTGATAATCCGCGATACTTCATCAGGATTGATGGTCGCCATCTCTACACCGTAACGGGTGGTTTATGACCACCTCATCTACTATTTTCCAATCAGTTTTAGAAGGTACCAGACTATCTGAGTCTTCTTATTCTTTGCATCAACTATGATGTAGTAATTATGCGGGTGTACTATGCGAACTAGCATGTGTTAATTCTAGAGAGCAAATGGGATTGCCCATCCATGAAAATATCAATCTATACTCTGTCTCTTGAGATCATACATACAAGTGTATATGTCATTGCATAATCTTCCGATCAGAATAAGACCAGAGATCAGATTATTATGATTACCGTTATCAAAAGAATGGTGGAATTTCTACCTAATTAGTTCGTAGCTCTTAGTAATGTCATTGATAGAAATAGAAACTGCATACCAATCAATAGCATAAAATAATAGGATTTTACAGGAGACTAATTTCCTGTGCCATTGACAACCCTCGACCTAATTATAATTATGAAAAGATAAAACATTTAAAAGATGTCCCTATACAGCGTCAATACTGTTTTGCCATTAGATGAATGTTACTATGCGGTGATAGTACTGTGTGCAGATGGTGATAGACATAAGAGCATAAAACGAAAAGTTAAACTTGCTAACATTATAGGATTAGAAGTAGTAGAAGTAGTAGATCGAAGAATTAAACAGTGGCTCCAACACAACTATAAAGGAATTAAGATAAAGACTATCCCTTGTTGTCTAGTAGCTTGTGATGGAAAGCCTACTAAGGTTGTGTCAATAGATCAGTTAGATTACATAATACAGAAGATAAAACAACTGTCTGATTACTAGACAGATATAATTCTACTAAGTAGAATTATAATTACAATAATTAAAGATCATCAATAAAATTAGGATGAGAGCTGTTGAGTTGTACCAAAAAGTCTTGCAAGATATCGAATGGTACTAATTTTTGATCTTCGAACAAAATATAGCCGGTTTTAATTAACAGTTTGAACTTCTCGACATCTAACCAAATGATATCGCAAAGCTCCTTATCTTGGTGTTGAGATAAATTTTTGACGAAAACATCTCTACTGGCATCCGGACTGAAGTATCTTCCGTCCAGGGGAAGAAACATTATAATCATATCCAACCGATAAGCGACACGACAGATCTGGAGTTGCCTGGACTCGAATATACCGAACACTGCATTCGATTCCTCATGAAACTCTCTAAGGCCTGCTTCCACGGCATCGCTGTCACGCTTTTCAACTTGGCCACCAAAATCAATCAGACTACCATAGGTTTCATCCACACCTAGACAGAACTTTAACTTGCCATCGGCCTGATCAACAGCGTAGGGGATAACACCAGCTCTCTTAGGCGAGATTTTTCTCCAGTTAACGTTTCTTACAACATCGTATAGTAAATCGTGGTGATATATCATAATCTCCCTATCACCATCTAACCTGACAGTGACACGGCTGAATATATTTTGGTTATGACGCCTCCGCCGTCTGCGCGTTCCAGAGGTGATATCTTCAGAATGGAATCGTTCGCCAGGGCGACGATTATCTTCAGGTGAACTGCTAGGGCTTCCTCTGTTGTGTTGAGACAACTTGACATCGCTTTTTAGCTCTGGAGTGATTGAATTGTCACTAGAATCATAGTTATCACTAGTACTGCAGTATTGATGTAATTTACTTTTGTGTTTTCTTTTACGATCAAAAATATGCTTGAGAGTCCCTGATGTAGTTTCAACCTTATCCTGGTTAGACTTAACTGATACGTGATATGTCATATCTGCTAGATCTGTTGGATTGTCCAATAAGTTGGTATCGCTATCAGTATCAGTTCTACTGCCGACTTCGGTAATTGGATCAACTTCTATCTTATTTTTAGCACCATTGACTTCCCTATTTTGTTTGTTGGGCTTAACACCGACTACTGTATTCTTAATATGTAGTTTCTTCATAAATTTTATTATGTCTGTTATATCTGTATTAGTAGACCAAATGTATGGTTTATTAGAGGTAGTTTCTTGTACTGATATATCTTCTCTAGTTAGGCCATCATCTGATGAGTCTGAGTTGTCAGACGAAGCATTAGCGAAACCATAGCAGCTAAAATCTGGTGTTTCATTTAATGGTATATTGGCCCTTGGTAATATACCCGACGAACTGCATATGTGGTGGTTAGTATCCTCGTGTGATGGTACAATATTACTCATATGCTAGATTCATGTATGCATTGGTACAACGTTGTACACCCTTTTTAATAAAAGTAATTTGTATTTAGTACATCAATGTTTGTCAATTCGTGCTAATAGATTTTCAAGAGGAAAATCTGTTAAAATATGCATTACGATAATTTCTTCTTGAGAAGAAATTATCTTACTGCATCGCTGTGTAGTACGTTGTATATATATATATATATTCGTAAGTATTTTCTTTCTATTTGTAAATATTGTTATTTTCACGTGGATGAAGATTTGTAACCTAGACTAGAGTCTAACAAAGTAATCAATCTAATTAGTACTTGATCAACCAAGGAAATCATGTTACGATCAATTCTCATCACAATAGACTCGATATGAGTCCTAGTGATGTAACAATATCTAAGAATAGAATTATGTCTTCGTACCCTACACATATTGGCTATGACTTCTCCCGGAGTACTTTCCTTGAACCAGACATTAATCACACTGTAGGCTATGTTTTCAAACTCAGTACAATTAGAACTAATTTCTCTACTTGTAGTAATGTAGTAAATAGGTCCAGTAGAATCTTTGTCTAGTGGTGATATTTTCTTAGCCGGTCGGAACTTGGGATCAGCAATCAACTCATTAATCTTATCGCTAGAGACCCAGTTAACCAGTAAGGTTGATTTGTTCATATTTCCTACATTGAATATGATTCCAAATGCATAGGTCTGTTGTATCATTTGATTAGATTCGCTAGTATACTCTTATAGTAATCAACATTGTTACCTTGTTTGCAGTAATTCTTTTCAAATTCAATCAGAGTTGGAAATGTGCTTATCTCAATACCGCCTTCTGAAGTTTGACTAGTTGTAACTCTGTTTAGAATCATAACCTGCCTTCCTCGGCTAATCCAGCGTGTCCCTTTCTTAGGTAATCCAAAATAGGGTTTACACTCATCTAGAATACATGGATAGCAGTTCTCAGCATTGTAAGCGTAACAGTATATCTGTTGACCACACCAGTTAAAATTAAAGTAATAACCGACTCTAGTCTTAATCTTAATCAAGCCATTCTTTTCCAAAAAATTATAAGTCGTCAGGTAACCACCATCCCAGATCAACTCCGATGCATCTAGTGTAACTATTGGTAGCGCTGTCATAATACAGTTGATTAGCTTGACCGCTGGCGCTAAACTCTCAACCGATGTCAAGGTAGGCCAATTTGGTACCAAATAATAAGATAGTTCAAGAGTCAAATTTTACTTTGAAACAACCTCACTCATATATCTCTTCATCATATCCGCACCTATTGGTACGGATATTTTTTTTATCTATCTCTGGTCCCATTAACCGCTGGTCTCCTCCACGGTCGGGACTGCCGGAAGTGCTTGGCCTCCTGGTACGACTGGCACCGCCGTCGGCACAACAGGAACAGCATCAGGGACAGGCGCAGTGGCCTGAGAAGGCATGCTCTGAGCAGCAGGGACCGGCGCAGCGGCCTGAGAAGGCATGCTCTGAGCAGCAGGGACCGGCGCAGCGGCCTGAGAAGGCATGCTCTGAGCAGCAGGGATCGGCGCAGCAGCCTGCGAAGGCATGCTCTGTTCAGCGGCAGGGATCGGCGCAGCAGCCTGCGAAGACATGCTCTGTTCAGCGACAGGGACCGGCGCAGCAGCCTGCGAAGGCATGCTCTGTTCAGCGGCAGGGATCGGCACAGCAGCCTGCGAAGGCATGCTCTGAGCAGCGGCAGGGATCGGCACAGCAGCCTGCGAAGGCATGCTCTGAGCAGCGACAGGGACCGGCGCAGCAGCCTGCGAAGGCATGCTCTGAGCAGCGACAGGGACCGGCGCAGCAGCCTGTGAAGGCATGCTCTGTGCCGCGGCAGGAACCGGCACGCCAGGGTAGGCCTCAGGTTCCTTACCGCCGTTCAGGGAGGCAGGGAGCGCATTGGCGTTAGTCTTATACGCCTCGATCCACTTGTCATCGAGGTGAACGACGTTGAGTCCCCCATGGGGGACCATTTGCTGCGCGATGCGGTCGTCCACCTGGATACCAGCACTGGTCGCAGCCTGACGCTGCTGCTGATCCAGGGGGTGGATGATGTTGTTGGTGTACTTGTCCACACCCAGGACATTTTTGTTGGGAGCCAAGACCATATTGGTCAGGACACCATCACCGACCAGCCGGAACAGTTTGCCTGGGCTACCGTCCGGCTTGATCGGATAGGGAACAGCGCTAACCTTCCCATTGGCCCGATTACCAGGGTACCTGGGAGGAGCCACACCAGGAGGAGCCATACCAGGAACCCCGGGAGGAGCCATACCAGGAACCCCGGGAGGAGCCATACCAGGGACCCCGGGAGGAGCCATGCCGGAACTAGGCTGACCCGCCTGAAGTGCGGCATTGAGCTGCTGGCTGTAGCCCTGCCAGCCCCCCACCTTGGTCCACATATTGATCGCAGTGGCCTTTGTAGAGTGCATTTTGCAAAATGCAAAGTTTGGCTGGTGATCACTGGTGCAAGGCTTGCCCTTGTCCTTGCCCCGCGTGGTACGCCAGGCACACTGGTTGGGGTTAATCGGGATGAAGAAGTTACCGATGGTCTTACCATCAGTCCCGTGGAACTGACCGCGCACCGGGTACGCGGTCAGCGGGTCGACACCGTTGGCAGCAACCGGGCTCGTCTTGGGGTTCTTCGCCTTTGTGCTGGCATTGCTCATGCCAGTCACCAGGTGCTGACCCGATGCCAGCTCCGAGAAGTGGGCTACCCACGACGACATGATGCTCTCGATAGTCACACCCGCCGCAGCCCAGTGGGGGTTACGCTGAATCAGTGCCTCCGCCAGCATACGAAGGAGACCCATGCTGGCGTTGACAGGGCTTTGCCCTGACGGTGCGGGTGTGCTGGGAGCACTGTTAACTGGCGAACTCTGTGTGGAGGAGCCATTGGCAACAGGGACGACCGGGGCGGCACCAGGGATCCCAGGGATCCCAGGGACGACCGGGGCGGCACCAACGGTCCCTGGGAGGGGAGGACCGACGGGCGAGGGGACAAACTGAGCCATCTTGTCAACAACAAGTGAAGCTGCTCCAAGCTGTTAATAGGAGCTTTGGAGACTATAAAAAAAAAATTTTGAAATCAATTTTCATACTAAGCACATATTTAACTCAGTCTCATGCTAAAACCGACAAATAGTGATTCAGTCTGCCCAGCCACATCTGAACTATATATGGAATAATAGTCAGTTATTAACAACTAATAATTGATAATTATACAATTTCATGGGATCAAGTTTGTCCAGCCTCATCTAAACTATATATGGAATAACAGTCAGTTATTAACAACTATTAATTGATAGTTATATAATTTTATAGGATCAAGTTTGCGATCAATACGAAGATGTAACAAACTTGATGGTTGTTAATAACTGACTAACAATGAGCAAAATTCGACTCTAAAAATATAGTTAATATATACCGCTTAGGCGGTATATATTGATTTATTTCAAGAATCAAGAATCAAGACAGACGGCACAGACTCAGCTCCTCGTGTTGGCTTCGATATAGAACAAATATCTGAGTATATCAGCAGTAATTTTGTTGTCCATGTTAGGGGTTCTATTACCTTGTGACAAATTATCTAAGATGTCATTCATAGGTACTTGATGGAATAAAGCAGGCCTCTTATAAATACTCTTGGCTAGCACCTCAACATTTGTACCATGGAACTGACCACTGTCGAGAAGACGTTGTGCGAAATTAATTAACCTCTCTGTTAGCACCAATGTGGCGGCCATTGTCTCGGCATTTTTTCTAATGATATCAGTCCAGCCCCTAACATCTGAGGCCATATCTTCGGCTTTACTCTTGTCAATTTCAATGTTATCAACAACATATCCAGTTAGACTGTTTATTAATTTAATCTGAAACATTTCCGCATCTTTCTCCTCCGGTGTTAGCAACGCTCTAGCCTTATTAGAACTAAATTCTTCCCGGACATATTCAGTATTATCGGCCATGATCAATCAGACTGATATTTTATATAGAAGAGAAATTACAATTAGATAATAATAGTAATTTTATATAGAAGAGAAATTACAATTAGATAAGAATAGTAATTTTATATAGAAGAGAAATTACAATTAGATAAGAATAATATTAAATTGTGCCATAACCAGGTAGTTTCGAAAATGAAAGACAACTTTTGGTCAACTCAAAAGAGAGGTGGACGAACGGTTCCACACTGCTTTTAATTACGTATATAAGTAATTTAAGCTTAATCAAGGGTCAATTTACATAAATTTAAATCAATAGATGTCGACTTACACCTATGTAACAAATGACACATCAAATCAATATAGTTTTAGGCCATCTCTGGGGCCATCTGATACTAAACCTAAATATGCATATAAAAACTCCAACATTAGTGTTGACAGTGATAATTATCAAGAATTGTCAAGTCAATACAATGATTACAACCAAGACTTTGTACCATCTCATGACCAGATGAAAATATTCGATGATTATAATCAAAGCAGTCGTCGAAGAAAAATAAGATGGAAAGTTAGTGAAGTACATCATGCAATCGATCAATTGGCCCAACATCAACTCATGACATATCAACAGGCCAAGGAAAGAGATAACTTACATAAGTCACTTCAAGTGGTGCAACAAGCTGCAGCTATGCTATATCCCACACCTCATTACAAACCGATAATTAACGATTATTTACTAACTAAGCATCCAGTTACAATTGAACCAGGCACCATTGGCCAATTTCTATTTGGAAATATCGCGGTTGACTACAGGCTTGATATTAGTACATATTGTACACCTAGTGGTGTGGGTGCACTACCTCGCAAGGATGATGAATCATCACACGACCCGCCGGCCTGTCCTAGACAGGTATGGTACTACAAATCAGGTCGCTACCACCGTTTAACCCCACCTCATCAAAAATCAAACCATTGTGATCTCTATGTACCATTGGACTTTTGGGGTTTAAGTGAATCAGAGATATCTAGATTCACTCAGCACGAAATTGAAAAAGTTCATCTGTTTACTATGGTCAAAGATCATCAATCAAGCAAACAGATTATTATCGAGCGGTCTGATCTTATGCCATTATTAGATTGTCGAAAAGGTTCGATAGAAGGTCATATGAAGGATTCAGATCAGAACGAATCTGATTTAGTCATTTCTTATTCTGTATTAGATTCCAGTAACCAAACAAGTGAACCTAGCAACCGACCAAGTGAACCTGGCAACCGACCAAGTGAACCTGGCAACCGACCAAGCGATTATAGTAACCAAACAAGTGAGCCTAGCAACCGAGCAAGTAATTTTAACAAGTCCAGTCAATCTAGTGACAAGAAATTAGAAAAAAATCAAGGCTGTACCAATTCTATCTTCAACAAGTACAAGATGACAACATCTGACATCTTGACCGTAATTCTGATCGTGGCACTGATCCTATTAATCGTAGGCGTGATTATTTACTTGTTCTTTCACAGCTATCTATCACCAACTCCAAACAAAGAACCATGATTAAATCTGCATAGTAAATAAAATAAAATTTAACTTTAGTTAAATTTTGAACCAAAATTAGAATGACGGTTAAGATAACAGATGTTGACAACGGTCATAATATTGGCAAATATTATGCATAATGCTTACTCTTTCACTGAGATCCTTCTTTGAGCTAGTTATCTGAGCACTGTAATTTTTGGCCTCAGTTCTGGTTAAATATTTCCTACGAACTAACAACAGCAAGATACCCTCTACGTAACTAGTCAAAATGCTAACTTCCTTATAAACTCTATTAAATGGATCGTCTTTATGCAGTAGCTGAGCACTGTCTAATCCGTTACTTATCACAAATTCATCCATATTTTTAATTCCCATTGCTATGTTACACTGACTACAAATCGGTCTTAAATTTTCTACAAATCTAGTTCCCCCACACTTCCTAGCCACAATGTGACCACAATGCCAAGACGGATTCTTGCATAGACTAGTCTTTGATTGATCACTATACCAAGACATATCAAAGTTAAAAATATTTTTACAGCACCAACAATGTCCAATTTGACTGTCACCAAAGTATTTCTCCCAAACTAATTGTCTAGTTTTAGCTGTTATAGCCTGACTCCCATCACTCTTAGAAGCATTTACCTGTCTTTTTGACTTATCAATGATTGATTTGAATCTATCACCCCTATACTGACCAGGGGCGAATGAAACTTTTTCTAATTCTGTATAGCCAGAGATATGTGGTCGGTACTCAATTAACTCCCATTCTTCTATAGGTTGTGTCTCTACAGGAGGAGTATCACTTAATTTTAACCACCAATCCAAAAACAAGTCCATCTCTTTTAAAAAATTTAGTTTACTAAATTTTTTTTACAACCACTCATCATAATCGTGGTAGGGGTGCTGGTCAACCTCATAGTCTTCGTCAGACTCCTCGTCAGATTCCTCGTCTGACTCTTCATCAGACTCCTCGTCTGAGTCCTCGTCATTGAGATCACAGTTTCCCTGGGCCCAGTCGGGGACCTCGAATTCGCTGTCATGGTCGTCGCCTATGATCTGATGACCGGAGTCATCAATGTACTTGACAGCAATGGCTTCGTACCTGAACGGCACGTCATGAGAATGGTGGTCTTCAAAATCGAAGCGCTTGATCAAATCCCGATCAACCAGCTCGGTACCATCATCAAGATTCAGGTGCCGGACATGTCGGCATCGCTCGGGGCAATAGCGACAGGTCTTGCACGGGTACCTGAACGCATCGTAGAGGTAATAGTGCGGCCCTGTCCAAAAGGTGCCGTACCAGGCGGGGTCAGTGTCGGTCAGCTCCCCGCCGGAGCCGAGCTGGGTCCTGCGGTAACTTACCTGTAGGTACTGGAGTGGAGTGGCCATGGCTGGTTTGGTCATGGCGTCAGGATGATTTATCAATCAATTTTCGTATATTATTGAACTGGTAGATTGTTTACTACGTTTAGTTGGTCTATAATAGTGGTACAAAAAAATAATTAATATCAAAAATATGATTATGATTATAATCAGAACTATAGTGCGCCATTTGCACATAAAGAAATTCATAACTTTGGTGTCCCAACTGACCCAAGAACTACCTACTAAAGGTTTTAAGTAGGAATTACCAATGTCACAACTTTCGATGTTACAGACGGAACAAGGCATCACAAGTTTAGGTGACAAAGACTGGTAACTATGACCATATTCCTTAACCACCCAATTTAACGATAGCGGACCAGTAGTATTCATAACTTCCATGTGCTTACCATGGCACCACCATGGTTTAGTCTCTTTCATGTGTTCAATCATGTCCAACCATAGTGGATGACCAGGTTTGCTAGCCATAAATGAATTAGTAAGGCATGAGCCTATATTACCAGATGAACAGAGGTAAACACCTGAATCAGAATAAAATAAATCATCCAATGGTTTAACCACCACAATATCAAGATCCATATAAACTCCACCATGAACATACAACCACATATATCGAATGGCGTCAGCCCTCTGGATAGAATGAGGAAATAATTTGTAGTATGGTAAAAAGTCAGGAAAATGTCGGCGACAGAATTCCTCGTTATCCTCATCGGTCATTAGAACGTACTTCCAGTCAGACATTTGATCCTTAATTGACTTGGGTGATCCTCGCCATTTCTTAGGAACCTTGTGGTTTTTCCATGTTTGCATTATGATCTTGGGGATCTTCACGTCTACAGAGGTTGCGTATTTTTTATGTTGCTGGTCAATCCAGTTACTACTAGGGCCGTGATATCGACAGTCTGGTTGAGAGTCAAAATTATGAGATTGATGTGATCTATATTGTCTGAAGTAATAAGAATCATCCCTTAAACTATAGTGACTATTCAATCCTGAATCTGTCTTCACTATATTATCATCATCTATACTGTAACCATTTTGTTCTCTCAGACTATGTTGGCTATAACTCTGTGGTTCATAGTCAAAAGACATCAATATTAAACATAGAGATGATCTTATCAATATTTTAGACCAAAATTTATGATATGGCACAAGACAAAACGTCTTTTATGTGTGTGTGGAATTTGATTGTGATGTGTTAAATAAGAACCCTAGTTAAGTACGAAAATGAATGTATTTTCGTATTTAAATTATTTAATAGTATCGATTGAGCAATGGTAAATTGCTGCGTAGTGTTTCGATTTTAGTTTCGAGTTTCAAGACTGGCCATCATTTGTGCCATAAAGATAATACCAAAAGTTATCTACCAACTCTAGTTATATATAAATAAAAATGTGACAAATTGAAAATAATAAATCGCAAAATTAACATTTAAAAGAACTAGACATCGCCGCCTTCAAACTGTGTTTAAACAGCGAACCAGGCAAACGTCTCTCTAAATCACCAGTCAACTATATCCAAGCAATTTAGAGGATATAGTTGACTGGTATAATGTTTAGTCATCCCGAAATATATTCAGATCATCAGATGACAAAGGAAAACAGAGTATGTACCACAATGCTGACTGCCGATAATGATCAGGCGAGCCAACATATTAATACCGCGACAAGTGAAATAGTTGTTTTAAATGAACAGCTAGTTGATTTCTTGTCTAATTTTAAAACATGGTTAGTACCACCAACGACTAACCAGGTTGAATTTAATACAGATAAAAATCCTTACAAAAGGCGGAAACTGGCGGGAACTACTATATCTCCTCCAGACTTACAACGAATTTTATCACATCTACCCTATGTAGGGATTAGAGATATCGTAATAACTTTGACCAATAATCATGCCGACGATGCTTTCCAGTCGAATCAAATACCAACCATATCCATGCAACAATCACCAAAATCAAATAGTACTGTACCATTTATACAACTATCCCATCTCCCATCAACCAAAAGATTTCTCCAATCTGGATATCTACAACTAGACAGTATGTTCAATATTCAACAATCGGTGCTAATTTCGCAAGAATTTGTTCAAGATCTGTTTGAGCAATCTGATCCACGACAAACATTTGGACAATTAAATGGTTTAACGTTGATGACTATAGTTAATGGTAGGAATAAGCCATCAACTGCTAATCTTTGGTGGTGGTGTAGTATGCTGGGCCTTAATATGTTAAATCTACCAGACAGATTGATTCATTCTAATACCTTGGATACATTCTTGGAAATTTGCATAGTCTTGAAGGCCGGACTGTACTCGAATCAGACCACTGATGGCCTGAATTGGAAAATGTGCGACTACACGGATAGTCCTATATTAAAAGCAAGATTCAAACAATTAATTATTAATTGGTTAAAGACAAGACTGATCAGTAGATCATGGGATGATCTAGTATCTCTTGTTAGATTAATTAAGGGAGGTGATTTGGAACCAGTCTTTCATGAATCTAAAAGTCTAACTGATGTGCTGTTAGATCCTCTTAAATCATACAATTATAGTCTACAACAATTGCTGATGCGGGCCAACAATTTATTCGCTATGACAGACTTTACTAAACAGTTGTTAGTTCACTACTATAAGTTACCACTAATAGCTATTAGTGGATTATCGGCTAAGCGTGAACGGCTAATTGCCAAAATAATTATAGAGCATGATGGCCAACCAGCTTCTAGATTAGCTAATAAATTTGGTATGCTAATTTTACCTAAACGACGTCGACGTTATAGCAGTCTGTCTAGAAATGCAGTTAGGTCTGGGTCATTGCGTGGATTTAAGGTAGTTACTCGGAAAAAAGTTGAAAAATATATATTCGAAAACTACCTGGATTACAATAATTATATAGAACGGGGATTAATGACTTCCTCTGGTACTTTACCATCATTATCTTCATTGAGTTATCCTTCCCTAGATAATATACAAACCTTGACCCCTGAATACATGAGTAAGTTTAGTGATACGGAGCTGATCTCATCCTTGAGATGCTTCGTATACTATAATTCTCGCAATGATCTATTGAATAAGTTAACTCGATTGGCTAGTCGTCCTGGATTCTTTAGACCTACCTTGCAAGAAAAGGGATATAAAATGGTCATTAGGAATACAGAGACGACATTCCTTACTGATATATTCGAAATAGAAGACATTCCAGTGGCCTATGGTACTCTGACCAACTACAAAGTTTACGAATTAGTTGAGTTGAATGCAGCTTTTGAAATATTGGATTCAGACCAGCGACCGATTGATATTTATCAACAGTACCTTAATTCTAATAGTAATCAACCTTACCTTTCTCACAGATTTAGGGCCCGTGAACACAGTTCATCACAAATTATACCGCTGTTTAGATCAACATCTCAGGATCAATTTGATCTAATCCCATTACAAATAGTGCCTAGAAATAGAAACACTGTTTCTGGTACAACACCCGAAATAATTACACAAGGTGCCACTAATACAACTCTTGGATTGACTAATACAACTCTTGAATTAACTAATGCAACTCTTAGATTAAATGATACAACTCTTGGACCAAGTAACACTTCTGTTATGTCTCACAGCGAAGCAGAGGATATTCAAACTTATCAATTGAGACTCATATTAAGGCAAATTACCAATGATATTATCATTCAGAACTTGTTACATAATATAACGAATCACCCGGAGCATCATGAACCAAACATCATCCTAGCACAATATCCCACTTTTATGAATCCACAATCTATCCATGAAGAATTCACTGATGAGGAATTGTTAGAACTAATGGATCTACTATGCTGTTATCATCAAACCAAGTGTGTTCCCGAACAAACCAACCATCTAATTAACCAGTTAGTACACAAGATTAACCGAGGCCTTTATTTGAGAAAGAAGCTCGGTTTGGTATCGATTTCTAAATTGTCCCAATTCTACCATTGGTGCCAAAAAGACATGGATCTTATTAGTGAATGGCTTATAACCCTGTTTGAAACTGGGTGTTATATGCGGCGCTGGGCTGGTCCAGGTTATCCTTATCCTTTAGATCAATCGGAGACCTTGGGTCAGTTAGTCGATGATCAGCCACCCGGTTTGAACGACTTTAACCACCAAATTAGTGGTTTGGATCCTGGTATTCTACCCGAAGATATGATTGAAGCAGGTTCCGACCAAATGCCTTATTTAGTTAACACAATGAAAGGATTGAAGAAACTGTATAGTATCAAATCGGTCATGAATAAAGATGTATCAGATTGGTTGGAAAGTTTGCCTGCATATAGAATTATTAGGGGCTCTTTATCGTTGTATAACCGCAATATGTGTCGATGCATTGACATAGTAGTTGACGATGTCCATAGTGTGGAAGCTTGTTTAAGGATTAATTCTAACACCTTCATAGGCTCTGCACATTTTTACTTGTTGAAGTGGTACCCTGACCTGGCTCCCCAAATAAATATGGTACAATTAGATAATATCCAATAAATATTATTCTTTTTTTTTGTTGCATGATTTGAATCGATAAAACATCATTTAATCTAATATCCTGTTCGCAGCGGTTTCAACTTCTGACCTTCTGCAGTAAGTACTGCAATTAACTAAGTACTCAGAACAACTCCTTTACTAATTATGTACCACACAGATCTCCATAGGTTTAGTTTTATGGTGAGCCATATTTATCTTGTCTAATACCAAGATAAATAGTAACAACAATCTTTCAAGATTGTTATTTACAAAGACCACAGGTCTTCAGAATTATCTCCGGTGATTGATAATTCATCGTTATCGATCTTAACTCACCGATTGTCAGTAAAAGGTTGTGACTAGATGTATCTATCTTATCTATCTTATCTTACTTAACTTTCTAGACTATCTTATCTATCTTATCTTACTTAACTTTCTAGACTATCTTATCTATCTTATCTTACTTAACTTTCTAGACTATCTTATCTATCT
>Ga0114931_10002804_pt1 | contig 22155 bp, 16 predicted proteins | sample 2SBtaG_FD_89579 | JGI IMG/M metagenome (GOLD analysis project Ga0114931, IMG submission 89579) | Deep subsurface microbial communities from Kolumbo volcano to uncover new lineages of life (NeLLi) - 2SBTROV14_V59a metaG | ecosystem: Environmental > Aquatic > Marine > Volcanic | place: Kolumbo... | reverse complement strand
GTTGATGATGCTTTGCGGCCGGCTCAGACAATACAATTCTTTCCGTCCACATCAGACCTGGGACATGCGACTGCCAGTGACAGAAACTCTAGCAAAAAATGGCACATAGAAATGGGGCTTTACACCGGAAGCAGCTCAAAAACCCGAAATTACTGAAATTACTATTGACTCTTTTAAACTCTTAGGTGTTATATAAGACATATGATATTGGGAGCTATATCGGAAAAATCAGGGGGATTCATCATGTTATCCGGCGGTTGATCTTTGAGTTCGTTTGTCTGCAATGAGATGAAACGATGCAAAAAGTGATTTGCTAACAAGTGGCCTGAAACTATGGGAGGGAAAAAATGAAGAATTTTATCAAAGTTGTATGCGCTGGTGTGGTTGGTGCGATGTTGGGTAATGTGGGCAGTGTGCTGGCGCAAAGTTTTGATGAGATTATCGTCAGCGCGCAAAAGCGGGATCAAAATTTACAAGAGGTGCCCATTGCAGTAACGGTTCTCTCTGCTGAAGCCATTGATAATAAGTTTTCAAGCAGTATTGAGAGTCTGCAAACCCTTGTGCCGTCGATAAGTTTCCGTAAAGGGAGCACAAATGCTAACTCGGCCATTTCTGTTCGTGGCATTGGTACCGTCTCCTTCTCTCTGGCGGCAGAGCCGGCGGTATCGACAGTTATCGATGGTGTTGTGCTCGGACGTTCGGGGCAAGCGTTCAATGATCTTTATGACATTGATCGTATCGAAGTTTTGCGGGGACCTCAGGGAACTCTTTACGGAAAAAATGCACAAGCTGGTGTTCTGAATATTATCACGAAAAGGCCGTCGGATGAATGGGAAGGCTACGTAGATGCTTCCTACTTTGAAGATAATGAATATAAGGTGAAAGGGCGGATTTCAGGGCCTATTTCTGACAAAGTAAGTGCAAGCCTCACTGCAACACAGTCCGAATTCGACGGTTTTATTCTTAACGTTTTCAATAATAAAAAAGTCAATGGCTATAGCCATTGGGGTGCCCGGGCCATGGTGGAATTCAAACCGTCCAGTGATTTCAATGTTCTCACTATCTATGAACATAACGAAGCTAATGATGATTGTTGTGCAGATTTGGAGGTTCTTCCCAGCGGTCGTAATCCCAGTTCGCCCGCAGCCCCTAACAGCATTGGTATTGTTGATGGTGTAGCCCATCTTGATCTCAATCAGCGTCGTGTAGATCACGACTTAATAACGCGGACGATTAATAATACCGATGCTTTCTCGGTTGAAATGAACAAGGATTTCGCCGGAGATTTCACTTTGACCTCAGTAAGCGCTTACAGGGATTGGAAGAATACTGAAATTCGTGAAGGTGATTTCACTTCCATCGGTGGCAGTGCGAGTACGCCTGTATTTGCCGTTCCTTTCTTGCTCCATGATAATGGGACACGTGAGTGGCGCCAATTCACCCAGGAAATCCGTATCAGTTCACCTCAGGATCAAAGGTTAAGATATCAATTTGGCGGTTTTTTCATGAACTTGAATGTAGAGGCGGACTTTACACGTCTTGCGAGTTGTCAAAACAATGGTGGACAAAACCAGCCTATTTTGGATGCCAATCCTGGTCTTACCTGTAACGCCAATGACCTGGTTTCAGCCACAGCATTCTTCAATAACAATTTCAAGAACTGGGCTTTCTTTGGCCAATCAGACTTTGATGTTACCCGTGGCGTGAGCGTTCTGTTTGGATTCCGTTATACTCGGGACACCGTTAGATTCGACTTTACGCGCCGCAATAATGATCCGTTCGGACGTCAAGGCGTCGGTGTCCGTCCTGCCCTGCCAAACAGTCAGTTTATTGTGGCAAGTGGCGGATTCAATAATACCTTCAGAAATAAGGTCAGCAATTCAGATTTCTCTGTCAAAGCTGGTATCAGTGCTGAACTAGCAGAACTTTTTAGTTATGGACAAAATATTGGTAATGTCTACTTTACCTTCACCCAAGGTTATAAAGGTCCTGGATTCAATACTTTCTTTAATATGGGATTGAATGACACTTTGCCGATCGCGCCTGAAGACAGTGATTCATTTGAAGTCGGGTACAAATACAATGCTGGTCAGATAGTTTTTAATATTGATGTGTATACAGATGAGATCAGAGGTTTTCAGGCTAACAATTTTGATAACTCAACTGGCGTAACTATAACCCGCTTGACCAATGCGGGAACCGTTCGAACAAGGGGCGTTGAGATTGATTCGATCTGGTCGCCATTGGATAACCTTTCCTTCACTGGCTCTGTGGCGCTCAACAATGCAACGATTAGATCTTTCAACTGCCCTGTTGACCCGACCACAGGCATGCCACCTGCGGGATGCACGACACGCTCTGGATTGGATCTTTTCTTCTCTCCCGATGTAAACTACACCTTAGGCGCAAGCTATGAGATATTGATAACGCAAGGAATTAACGCTTTCATCAACGGGACCTTCGCGCATGTCGACAGCCAGAATTCACTCCTGCCGGGTAATGATGGCACATTCAGCCCAAACAGCAATTTACCCAGTTACAATCAGCTTAATATCAATATTGGTTTGGCGTCTGCCGATGAAAAATATCGCTTGACCCTGATTGGTAAAAACCTGACGGATGACAGCTTTGTGACGACTTTCTCAGGAGATGGGTTTCGGTATCAGATCCCGCGTGAAGCTGATCGGTTTTTCGGGTTTAACGTAAGAGCCAGCTTTTAAAGGGGGAATGTCTGATTCATCCCGCTTTGATAAAGGAGAGGGGTCGGCATAAGCCGGCCCCTTCTTTTTCAGTTAGTGCTTTTAATAATGGCGAATCACCGGCCATAAATCCTTTTCACGACAGAACCTGAAAAACAGGTCGTTCTCACTCAAATAATTAGCGTATGGAGGGAATTCGTGGCGAGCAAGGAACTTCTAATCACCATTGTGAGCTGTGCAGCCTTTATGTTTCTGGTTGCCTGGATTTCCTATCAAAAGACGAAGGGTGAGACACATTCAAAAGACGGGTACTTTCTCGCCGGACGCGGCTTGAGTGGAGTTTTTATCGCGGGATCCTTGCTGCTGACCAACCTCTCTGCCGAACAACTTATCGGTCTCAATGGATCGGCATATGGCTATAATCTGAGCAGCATGGCCTGGGAGGTTACGGCATCATTCGCCACTGTGTGTATGGCCTTGATCTTTTTACCACGATATCTCGCTGGTGCCTTCACCACATTGCCGGAATTTCTAAGAAACCGTTTTGATGAAGATGTTCAGCGTCTTTCAGTTCTTCTCTTTATGCTTGGCTATGGATTGGTGACCATACCGTCCGTTTTGTACTCCGGATCTATTGCTGTTATGCTGTTGTTCGATGTCCCAACTCTCTTGAATATTGGTTATTTTGAAGCTCTCGTCATTGTCGTAATCGGGATAGGCAGTATAGGCTCCATCTATGCCATATTTGGCGGCCTTAAAGCGGTTGCTGTTTCTGATACGCTCAATGGCATTGGGCTGTTGATCATCGGCGTATTGGTTCCAACCTTGGGGCTCATGGCGCTGGGCGGCGGTAGCTTTTTTGATGGTTTGCTGACAATCACAACCACCCATACCGAGAAGTTGAACGCTATTGGGGGCCCTAATGATCCGACGCCGTTCGGGACCATATTTACAGGAATGATCATTGCAAATTTATTTTATTGGTGCACAAACCAATATGTGATTCAGCGTGCCCTGGGTGCGGCCTCCCTCGCCGAAGGACAGAAAGGCGTTCTGTTTTCGGGTTTCTTCAAAGTCTTAATCCCCTTTATGATGATGATACCAGGTACCATCGCTTTTCATCTTTATGGTCCGGACCTGGGCTCTATTGACGAAGCCTATCCGCGGCTGATTCGGCAGGTGTTGCCCGTCTATTTGACGGGATTTTTTCTCGCTGTGCTGCTTGGTGCGGTATTTAGTTCATTCAACTCATTGTTAAACAGTGCCGCAACACTGTTTTCTCTTGATCTTTATGCCCCGATGCGAAAAGGGAAAGCCAGTGACAATGAGATCATAAAAGTCGCCAAAATTGCAAGTGTAGTTATCGCTCTATTTTCGTTTGTTGTAGCCCCTCTTCTGTATTTTGCCCCTCAGGGATTATGGCAAGTTATCCGCGTGTTCACCGGGTTTTATAACGTTCCCATTGTTGTCATCGTTATGGTTGGGCTTTTTACGACCCACACACCGGCGATTGGCGCGAAGATTGTCATTATTTTTCATGTTATCACTTATGGACTTATTCGTTTCGTCTTTGATGATGTGATTACAATCCACTTTCTGCACCTCTATGCGATCCTGTTCTTCATTGAGGTTTTTATTATGTTGGCTGCAGGTTATTTTAAGCCGCGCGTATCTGCTTGGCGCTATGAAATGAAACATGTTATTGATTTGACACCGTGGCGCTTTGCGCAACCAGTTGCATTAACACTGCTCTCATCCGCCTCAACGCTTTACTTGATATTTTCGCCAATCGGGATTGTCGGATCTTGGTTTGGTTTTACATTCGTCGCGATTATGACTGCGCTTATTGCTGTCAATCTGTGGTTCTGGCTGCGCACATTGCGCCTAGTTCCGGTTTGACAATAATCAGGGGATTTGCGCCGTGTACTGGATGTCTGGTCCAAGTTTTATGCGCCGCCCTTCAGGTGCGAATGCCGCTATTTCATCAAGCTTCAAGGTAAAGCGGTAAGTGCGCCCACCGCTCAGTCTTGGGCCGAACTCCGGGAAGCGCTGCCAATAGCCTTCAGGCAGGTAGACTTCGACGGTGTCATCTGCACGAAGACATGGCGCTACCAACAGGTCCTCGCCTAAGAAAAATTGTTCGTCAAACCCCCATGCTTCCCGCTCATCCGGGCACGCGAGAGCCATGCCCCGTTGCACGGGAAGCCCTGTTTTACTGGATTGCGCTACCGTTTGTTCAAGATAAGGCAACAGGCGATAGCGCAGGCGCAGAGCCGTCATTGCCGCCTGTTCAGCTTTTTTTCCATATGTCCAGGGTTCGCGCGCTCCAATGCCATGCAGGCGCATATGGGCGGAAAAAACACCCGCCTGCAACCAGCGCACATAGAGTTTTGGATCCCGTTGGTCGCCATAAAAACCGCCCACATCCGTTGCGTAGAATGGCGCGCCACTCATGCCCCACGACAAACCACCACGGATGCTGGCGGCCAACCCTTCCCAGTCGGCTTGAGGGTCTCCACCCCATTGAGAGGGAAATCTTTGGCAACCAACCCATGAGGAACGACTGAACAGAAACGCGCCAGAAGCGGAAAACTTCTCGGCTGCCTCATGCACACATTTATTGTAAAGATATGCATATACATTATGCAGTGCCCGCCCATGCTCGCCGTTATACGCGATAATATTGTCTGGAACCTGCTCGCCGAAATCCGCTTTGATCATATCGACGCCGATTGCAAACAATTCTTCATGGCGGTCCCGCCAATATGCATAAGCATCGGGGTGTGTAAAATCAATAATGCCTGAAACAGGCAGGGGAGTGAGCACATCCCCAAATGGTTCGGATTCCCAATGATGTTCATATGTTTCGCCGGAATCGGCATCTTTCAGGAACCAGCCTTTTTCGGCAAAAATTTTGTATAACGGATTGTATGTGGAGACCAGCGGGTATTCCCAGATGCAGATTTTGAAATCAAGCGCTTTGAGTTTTTGTAGCGTGGCCGAGGGGTTAGGGTAACGGGAGGCGTCCCAATCAAACGTAAATCGCGTACGGGTATCCAACCAGGCGCGCCCGTCCAGCGTGATCGTATCGCACGGCATTTTACGTTTGCGAATTTCGCGCGCCGTTGACAACAATTCCTCCTCATCCTTGTAATAGGCCTTGGAGACGATAACACCCAATGACCATTTCGGGGGCGCTGGCGCGCGGCCGGTAAGTGTTGTGTAGTGCTTAATTAATTCTGCGCCATTCATCCCTTCGAACAAAAAGAGATCAAGGCTGTCGTCTTCAACTAAAATACCGTATGCGCGCTGCGACCATTGGGGAAAACCGACCCCATGAAGGACTGGGGATGGCGTGTGGCAAAATATACCCCATCCCGACGGGCTCCATGCGAACGGCACATTTTTATATGAGCATTCGGTATTCACACCGAGCGCATCGTGATTGTACGAATGGATGAGCTGTCCACGCTTATTCAAGGCTGCCCACTTTTCACCCAAACCATAAATATGGTCTTTAGAATTAAGATTAAAATGGGCGAGCCAGCCGTTTTGTACTTTTGCGAAAGGTGGAAGGCGATATTGACGAACAAAATGGCCATCGGTCGCAGAGTGGAGAACAAGTTCGCTGTTTTTACGTAAAGCAAAAGCGAGACTGTCGCAGGCCAATTCGAACGAAAAGACACCGCTCTCGATTATGATGCTTTCATCGGTTTGTTTGACGGTCTGAACATTTTGCTGCTTTGGTGTATATATAAGGCCATAGTCGAGTTGACGCTCAGGCCCCAGTCGGATACGAGCACCAAAGCTGTAGAAGGAGATTACAAGAGGTCCAAGCGTTGTTGGTATAACAATCGTCCCGGCATCCCTGCGCGCCGTGTTGCCGGTGACAGTGGGTATGGCGTAGCTGCTCCATTTTGTGTGAAGTGGATCAAACACGCGTTTCCCTTACGCAATAACTAAAAGTGGCAAGTCAAGCTGCTTTGCGATGGCGCGTAGTGCGGACCTGTGATCGCCATAAGCAATGGCATAATGGTGTTCCAGCCCCTCTGCCATAATGGTGTCACAGAGTTCCTTTGCCGGGCGCGAAAAAGTCATCACGCCCGAAGTTCCGGTAAACGCCATGGGCGCGCGGATAAAGTTTCCTTGCCCGATCACAAGCTTTGTTTCGCCTCGGGATTGAGACAGCCTTGCGATTGTAAATATTCCGGGCTTTAAAGGAAATTGATGTAGGAGAGGTATTTTACGGTTGGTGTGAATGGTTGCTTCTGGTTTGGCTTCAGGATCGCACATTGATAATGGCGCCAGGCCGCAATGCCAGAAGACGCCGGTATTATCCTCAAAATCCAGATCAACAAGGTCGGCCATCCAAACCGGCTCTTGCGCGAGTTCTTGTAGCATCAGTGCCGAGAATGCTCCATAGACATCAGCTTCGCATGCGCTTGGCACGCGATTCTGGTTCATCATCGCCATTGGGCCGCAGGCAGCGCATCCATATTCGGTAAAAGTTTCCGGCCAACACCTCACGGCAAGACCACTGGCATTGGTTTCTTTTTGAATATCTTCCAGAGCACAAAACAAACGAAACGAGCGGTCAAGTTGTTCTTGGTCAAGGGTATCGAGACCCGAAAGCGTGGTCTCCACTCCGGCCTTCGTAGCGGCAACGCGCGACCCTATAGCATTTCTCGCTTTCCCAAATAAAGTTTCAAGATTGATGGCGTTAATTTTCACGTCTGCCAGCCGGCTAAGTTCCGCCTCATCGTATTTGCAGGTATCAAATCCGGTAGGGTGCTCACCAACAACGCTGATGGCGCAGCCGCTCAATGCGGACAGCGCTTTGGCGGCAGCCGCCTCATCGCCGCCTGCGGCGGGGCGGGCATGCGTTTGTACGATCGAGTGAGGTCGGCCCAGCCCTGTCAAATCGTTAGCGATATCATGTGCGCTTGGGTCTGCGTAGAGCCAACCGTGAGGAATACCGGCCAATCCCAAAGCATGTGCGGCAAGATTCAAACCGCAAAAGGCGTTCAATCGCAAACGCCCGCCAACGCGCGGCTCCGGCACGGCCCAAATCGCTACGGGAACACTGGAATTCTTGGCAATTTCCACAGTCATGGATGCATCTGTGAAGGTGATTTGCAGAATGATCATGGCGTCAATTGGGCCATAGGCATGTATTTCCGCCACCGCTTTTTCGGTGGCTTCCGCATCATAGAGGAGTTGTTGCGGGCCAACCGTTTGAATGCCTGCTTGGTGCAAAGCCTTATAAGCCGCAATCATTTTTTCTTCTGCAAAGGGAATATCGAACGTCGGACGACCAAGTGCGGCAACGCCGTATGTCAGGCCCATGTGTTTACTCTCCAAATCCGGGATATGCATGGCGAAAGCCGGCATCCGCCGGTGCGACTGAGGCGCCAGAGGTTATGGTGCTTTTGTGAGAAAACCACGGTGTTGCCAATTCATCGGTTAAGGCGTTCAATTGACGCATATACGCGATGGCATCTCCTTTGAGATCCGCTCGAATGGCATTTATGTCCGGGAAGTTCTGAAATGCTTTCCACCAGATGGCGCGACCGGCCAAATAACCTGAAGCACCGGCCTTATAGGCATGGGTCAGGATTTTTTGAAAAGCCTCCATCCCCGCGCCCGCGGATAGCATCACCCACGGACGGCCCGCCGCTTGACCCAATGCGTCAAACCATTGTTGCGCATCGTCAGCACCGTCACCGTCCACCCCGGGAACGTCGCTGGCTGCAATAGGGCTCTCGAGCTTAAAAAGATCAACGCCATATTTAGGATCTGCATACGTTTCAACACTTTGTAAGACCAGTTCGGGCCTCTTGGTTTTCATTTCCACATAGTCTTTGGTTTGTTCTTTATCTTTAGCGAGGGGATAGACGAGAAGTTCCAAAACAAATGGAATATCATATTTGATGCATGCTTCACCGATTCTTGCCACGAAATCCTGTTGGTGTTGGGTAACGGCCGTTGCGGCATCGGGGCGATCCCAGGCCAGAACTTTCACCGCGTCGCCACCAACGCGCTTGATTTTTTCAACTGACCAATCGTCGATACCACGGGAAAGGCGACCACCTGAAGTTTCTTGGAAGACGGAGTCTTCAAGTGTAACGATCAGGCCCTTTGTTGGGCATAACAGACCGATTCCGCCGGGATACGCATAATGAGGGTCAAGCAGCATGGCCGAAGATTCACTTTGCAATTCTTCAATCAGAAGAGTTTTGAAATCAGCCATATCCTGCCATGGCGCCTCTGTCAGGCCTAGTTTTTCCATGATAAGGTTTTTGATAGGCGGGCGTTGGTCAACAGCGGTCATTTTGAAGCGGCCACCGGAATCCGCTATGCGCCGCATACCCCATAATTTACCTGCTGATAGAGTCACGACGTTATCTCCAACTTATCATTGCCGAGAAAAAGAGAAATTTCATCCCGGGTTGGCGCCCCGCTTCGCCCGCCCATTTTGGTTACTTTCAGAGCCGCTGCGGCAATCGCGAATTGTACCGCCTCACCCTCGTCCATGCCTTCCGCAAGGGATAGACAAAAGGCGCCGTGCCAGATATCCCCCGCGCCAAGTGTATCGACAGCGCGAACCTGCGGTGCGGGGAAATGAGAGAATTTGTGACCATGGGCTGTGAAAACTCCGTTCGCCCCATCTGTAACGCAACACCACACTCCAAAATCACTGGCGACGCGTTTAATGCTTTTTTCTAAATCAGGCTCTTTCAGAAAACTGAACAATCCTTCCGCAGAAAATGCCAAGTGGGTAGCTGATTCGAGCAATGCACTATTGTTGGGGATAGGGTGGTCCGCATCGAGAACGGCTGGTTTGTTCATTGCTTTTGCTTTTTTCAGACATGCCACCGCGCCTTCTGGCCAACGCGTGTCGGCCAGTACTGCATCCACTTCTTTGGGAAATCCATCAAGCAACCACGCGGGGTTCGTCGGCAGATCAGAATCAAGAAAATTCACAATCATACGTTGGCCATCATCATCAACCATCACGGCCGACACGGATGATTGTGCGCCGCTGAATCTGCGCATCAGGCGGCAATTTATTCCTTCATGTTCAAGGCCACTGACTATTGACGCGCCCACTTTGTCATCGCCAAGCCGTGCCGCCAAGTGCGCGGAGCCGCCCAGTCTTTGGATAGCAACGGCCGCGTTTGCCGCCGGACCACCGCCCACACTCTCGAATGATTTTGCTTGATGCTTTGCAGCAAGCGCCGGCATTTCAGAGACACGAAAAATGTAATCCTCAACAGCCTGACCCACGCACAATATCTGGGTCATGCTACTCTATGCCGCGAGACGTATGTGCAGCGTGAGCCGATATGTGATCACTGGTGAGCCCTTGATGAAGAAACGCTGTTGTTGAGCAGGTAAAAATCCGTCGACACATTATCACGAGCATGGTCCTAAAATAACATCTATCTTACATAAGACTTGTGTCTTAGCAAGATATAAACATCACCACCAATCAATGTCAATTGCCATATGCTACTGCCGTTTTTCGCAATTTGCGCCATGGATCAAAGTGGTGGGGGGGACCTAACCTAAATTGACCGTATAGTGCAGTGAATCCGTGAGATAGAAGCTCTTCCGGAGTTCGATTGGACGTCGGGTGAGGTCAAACGCCACCCGCTCAACTAAGAGCACAGGCGCACCAACCTCAACGCTTAGTGCGTGTGCCACATCTTTATCTGCGCCGACAGCCTTTATGCGCTCTGAAGCGCTTGCAATCGAAATGCCGTATTCTGCCTGGTAAAACATATAAAGAGTGTTTGGAAGAGGCTGATGCGTATCGAGTTTTTGCAATAGTTCTGCTGAAACAATTATGGTTTCTCTTAAGACAGGACGATCTTCAGCAAAGCGATTGCGGGTGATGGCGAAAACCTCTGCAAGCGACAACAGACCAAGAAATTTCTGTTCGTCATCTTTCGCCGGGCGGCGCGTGATTGTGGATTCTTTGCACAAGGGTAATGCGCGCTCGCCCGAGTCGAAAGTAAGTTTGAAGAAACGAAATTGGGTGCTCTCCTGCGTATGCAGGGTTACAAAAGTACCCTTGCCTTGGCGCCGTTCGACCAGTTTTTCAGCCGCCAGGGAGTCAAGAGCTTTGCGAACGGTGCCTTGGCTCACTCCCAGCGCCGCAGCGAGGGCATGCTCACTGGGTAATGCTTCTGCAGGACGCCAGGCGCCGGTGGAAATGCGAGACAATAAGAGGTCGCGCACCTGTTGATATAAAGGCGTAAATCCGGGGCGGTCAGGGGATTGTTCTGTTATGGTCATATGGGGAGCCTAAAATTTTTCTTGCATTACTGTCCATTATTTGTTGTATTGTATCATATATAAGAGTAAAGACATCCAGATCTCATTATATGTTCCTGAGGGAGGCATTTGTCTGCTCGAACTGCGCTAATGGTCATTTCAAAACCATTATTTGAGACATTGAGGGAATAATTAAGCAAAGGGTTCATTCGTGTCTATACCACATTTACTCGTACACAGTGCTGACGACAATGTTGGCGTTGTTGTTGTTGAAGGACTTAAGGCGGGGACTAAAATGCTCTGTGTTGTGACCGAGGATAATTCGGATTTTAAACTCACCGCAGCGATGGATATTCCAATCGGCCATAAGATTGCACTGTCAGATCTTGAAGAAGGCGCCACGGTGATCAAATACGGCGCTGATATTGGCCGTCTCGTCACCAGTGTGGCAAAGGGCGAACACGTGCACGTCCATAACCTTAAAACCAAACGCTGGTAGGAATTTATCCCCATGACAAATGATGCTTCATTTTTTGGTTTTCGTCGTGAGAATGGGCGCGTAGGTGTGCGTAATCATGTCATTATTCTACCGGTCGATGACATTTCAAATGCGGCAGCGGAGGCCGTGGCTAAGCATATTAAGGGTACGCTCGCTTTACCGCACGCCTATGGCCGACTGCAATTTGGTGAGGATTTGGATTTGTTTTTCCGCACCATTATTGGCACAGGGGCTAATCCTAATGTTGCTGCCTGCGTTGTGATTGGTATAGAGCCTGGATGGACTCAGAAAGTTGTTGATGGGATCGCGACTACTGGGAAGCCGGTGAGCGGTTTTTCAATCGAACAAAATGGTGATATCGCGACAGTGGCGGCGGCAGCGCGACAGGCAAAAGATTATGTTCATTGGGCAACTGAACGCGTACGCGAAGAATGCCCCATTTCCGATCTCTGGGTGTCAACCAAGTGCGGTGAGTCTGATACCACATCTGGATGCGGCTCCAATCCAACTGTGGGAAATATGTATGATAAAATGATCCCCAAAGGCATATATGGGGTTTTCGCCGAGACGACTGAACTGACGGGCGCAGAATTGTTGTGCAAAGCAAGAGCAGCGACTCCCGAGATTGGCGAGAAATTTATGTCGGTTTTCCAAGCTTATCAGGATGAAGTCATCGAAGCTCATAAGACATCTGATTTGTCGGAGAGCCAGCCGACGAAAGGCAATATCGAGGGGGGATTGACAACCATTGAAGAGAAAGCTTTTGGTAATCTTGAAAAAATTGGGCGCGAGGTTTCCTACATTGACGTGCTTGAACCTGCCGAGCCGCCATCAAAAGGGCCAGGTATGTACTTTATGGATACCTCTTCTGCAGCTGCCGAATGCGTGACTCTCATGGCTGCATGTGGTTTTACAGTGCATACATTCCCAACTGGGCAGGGCAATATTATTGGGCATCCTATTTTGCCGGTGATTAAATTATCGGCAAACCCGCGTACTGTGCGCACGATGTCGGAGCATATCGATCTTGATGTTTCAGGGATATTGCGCCGGGAGATGACCCTGGATCAATCCGGCAATGCGCTGATTGATATGGTTGTTCGCACGGCAAATGGCCGCGCCACAGCGGCTGAAGCATTGGGGCACCAAGAGTTTGTTATAACCAAATTATATCGAAGCTCTTGATATTTTGAAGCAGCGATTTGGTCCTGGTGTTTTCTCGCTTTAACTTAAACGTTGGCGAGATGTGGAGACAAGAATGTCGGCTGTTAATTTAACCTTGGAAAAAGCGTATGCGCTGAGCGTTATGGCGCTGGTTACGTGCGGCGCATCACGGGAAAATGCCGCAGCAACGGCGCGGGCGTTAATCTCTGCTGAGGCGGATGGACAGCAAAGCCATGGCTTGACGCGTATTCCTTCCTATTGCTGTCAATTACGAAGCGGCAAAGTCGATGGAAAATCAACCCCTTCACTCACTAATTTGAGTCAAGCAGCCCTTGGTATTGATGCGCATCACGGTTTTGCATACCCCGCGCTTGAACTGGCGACCAGGGAATTGGTTTCCCTGACAAAAGAAATGGGGGTGGCAATGGCGACCATAAGGCGCTCTCATCATTTTGGTCAAGCTGGGGCACATGTGGAACGCTTGGCTGAAGAGGGCTTTATAGGAATTGTTTTTGGAAACTCCCCAAAAGCTATTGCGTATTGGGGGTCATCGAAACCAGCCATGGGGACCAACCCAATTGCCTTTGCAGCTCCATTACAGCACGGCCCGCCTCTGGTCATAGACCTCGCGTTTTCGGTGGCCGCTCGCGGCAAGATAGTTGCTGCGGAAAAAGTCGGTAAAAATATTCCACTGGGATGGGCTCTCGATTCTGCAGGGTTGCCTACTCAAGATCCAAAAGAAGCCCTGTCAGGTTCCATGGTCGCGCTGGGCGGTGTAAAGGGGGCGGCACTGGCTTTAATGGTGGAGGTCCTCGCGGCGGCATTGACAGGAAGCGCATTTGGATTTGAAGCCAGCTCCCTTTTTACGGCTGATGGTGAAGCCCCCAATCTCGGCCAAACGTTGATTGCGCTCAATCCGGAGAAGCTGTCCTCAGGCGCGTATTTCGACAGAATGGCAATACTGGTGAATGACATTAAGCAGACTGAAGGCGCGCGATTGCCGGGCATAAGACGATTGGAAAAACGAAAAGAATCCAAGCTTCGAGGCGTTCATATTTCCCAGTCGCTTTATCAGGAAATCATGGGCTTGGCGAATAAAGATGCTTAACAATGCCGGTGCTGTTTTGCCACGGGCTTATGTCAACGACTGAGGTATGCCATGGCGGAGATTATTGTCTGTGAATTCATGGATGAAGCAATTGCACGGGAGCGCTTCGCCGGATGGGATCTGCTCTTCGATCCAAGCCTTGTCGATGACCCGGAGAGGTTATTGATAGAAGTGCCCGAGGCAAAAGCACTTATCGTGAGAAATCAAACCCAGGTTCGCGGTATCTTGCTTGATCGGGCGGAAAATTTAAAAGTCATCGGGCGCCTGGGTGTTGGACTCGATAATATAGATCTTAACCGGTGCCGAGAGCGCAATATCGCAGTCTGTCCGGCTGGTGGTGCCAATGATCTTTCCGTCGCGGAATATGTTCTTACCGCAGCGATGATCCTTTTACGCAGTGCATGGAATTCAACACCGGCGATGATTTCAGGTGCATGGCCGCGCAATGAAATGATTGGACAAGAAATATCCGGTAAAACGCTAGGGTTGGTCGGTTACGGTTCCATTGCGAGAGAAACAGCAAGCCATGCCCGCTCTCTTGGCATGAGAGTTATCGCCTATGATCCCTATTTACCGCCAAATAATCCTCTCTGGAACGGAGCAAAGAGCGTTGACTTTAAATTTCTTTTATCTGATGCCGATGTGATCAGTATACATACTCCGTTGAATCGGGAAACCCATGGTTTAATCGATCAAGGCGCGATAAGTACAATGCATTCTGATGCGATTTTAATTAATGCGGCGCGTGGGGGAATCATTGTCGAGGCCGCCCTTGCTAATGCGTTAAGAGAAGGAAAATTAGGGGGAGCTGCGCTGGATGTTTACGAACAAGAACCGCTGACGGCTGAAGCCGGAGAGAAGTTCTCTGGTCTAAATAACATTCTTCTGACACCGCATATTGCCGGTGTGACGAGAGAGTCTAATGTCCGCATCAGTAATTTAACAGCCAAAAATGTGCTCGACATCCTCAACGTTGGATGAACCATTGCAATGACAACGTTCGTCAACGAATCTGCCTCACAGGAATATCCACCGTTCGATTTACTCGTCATTGGAGGGGGCATCAATGGTGTGGGGATAGCGCGTGATGCTGCTGGGCGGGGCCTTAAGGTTTTTCTTTGCGAGAAAAACGATCTGGCATCGGCGACGTCTTCGGCAAGTACAAAGCTCATCCACGGCGGATTGCGTTATTTGGAACATTACGAATTTAGGTTGGTTCGAGCGGCGCTAAAGGAAAGGGAAACTCTGTTGCGTGCCGCGCCTCACATAATTAGACAAATAAGATTTGTTTTGCCTTATCACAAGTCTTTACGTCCGGCATGGGTGTTGCGGATAGGGTTGGCGATTTACGATCATGTTGGCGGGCGCAAAAACTTGCCGCCAACAAAGTCGATAGATCTCAAATCGACCCCAGCCGGTTCACCGCTCAAAGACTTGTTTATTAAGGGATTCGAATATTCCGATTGCTGTGTTGATGATTCGCGCCTTGTAATTTTGAATGCCATCGACGCACGCGAACGCGGTGCTAAAATTCTCACCAGAACCTCATTCGTTACTGCCAACCGCCATCGAGATTATTGGCATGCGATACTTCGGTCAGATGAAGGGGAGGCTATTAAGGTCGATGCACGCATTATTGTCAATGCAGCCGGTCCGTGGGTTGCGGATGTGAATTCGAAACTGAAGGGAATTAATAAGCAAAAGAAAAACGCCCTCCATCTTGTTAAGGGCAGCCATGTTATTGTTCGTAAGATATTTGAAGGGGATCATGCTTATATTTTTCAGAATGGTGACGGACGCATCCTTTTTTCTATTCCCTATGAAGATAGTTTTACCCTTTTGGGAACCACAGATTTACCATTTCATGGAGATCTTAATGACGTCGAAGCAAGTGTGCAGGAGATCGACTATATTCTCGGGGCTGTGGGGAAATATTTTCAGCAGGAGCTGTCTCGTGATGATGTCATTAGTACATTTTCAGGCGTCAGACCTCTCTATGATGAGGCCACCGGCAAAAACGCATCGGAAGTCACGCGCGACTATTCTTTTGTTGTCGATAAAAAGAATGGGGTTGCGCCTGTGCTTACCGTTTATGGGGGGAAGATTACGACCTATCGAAAATTGGCGGAGCATGCCCTTGAAATTTTAATGCCGTATTTAAAATGTGACGTTAGCCGCTGGACGGAAAAATCCATTTTACCGGGCGGAGACATCCCCAATTTTGATTTTGACCAATTCGTTGTTGATATGAAGCTCCACTACCCAAATCTTGACGGCGATCAAGTGCTGCGCCTTGCACGCGCTTACGGAACGCGTATTGATCGAATATTGGGCAAAGGCAGCTCCATAAATTCATTGGGGCAGCATTTTGGTTACGGATTGACAGAATCAGAACTTCGATATCTGGTTACAGAAGAGTGGGCGCAGACGGTCGACGATATCCTCTGGCGCCGTTCCAAGCTACATCTCCATCTTAACGAAAACGAAAAAAGAGACGTTGAAAATTGGCTCAATTCATGGTTTGCAAATAAGAGCCAGAAGGTGAGGGGAGATTCCACCTTATCACTAGAGCGCTTCAGGGGGTGAGTGCATCAAAAATATCTTGAAGAATATTGCGAACGGTGATTCGATCCTCATTTTTGGAGGATCGACAGTGGCCATTTCTCATGATGTGTGCATTCGTCTGGTTGGACTTGCCCCGATAAAGTGGAGGAAGGTTCACTCTATGTCGGCCATTGTGGCCTCGAGTGCGATCGGTGATTTGGTAATTAATCACCGCGTCGATCAGTTGATTAACGCGGTGGCTATTAGTGCATTTAGATTTCGCATTCATTATCTGTTTCCGGCATTTATCCTTATGAAAGTTAGCAATAGAAATGAAAAAGAAGGAGATTCGATTCAAAGACTGAATATCCAGCGGCACACTTCGTGTGGAGCCGCGATTTTATTCCAGTTGCTTAAAGCTTCGTGATAATTTCATGGTCATTTCGTCCTTTAAACGTGTGCTGAAGAATAAGAAAATGGTGCAGGTAAATATGGTTCTTCGTCCGCGTGATTATTTTCTGCCCAAGGAAAGCGGTATTGAAATCGAGGGTCACTCTTTTATCTGCGCCGATGGCGCAATGGAATCATCTTTTTATAAAACCCGGAGCTGTCTGGACAAAGGCGGTGTTTCAGGGGTTCAGATAGAATTGGTCCCCTGGCCCGAGGCCACGCCCGGCCTTAAAATTCTGAAATTTGATCATCAGAATATTCCCTTTTTTCTTGATGTCATCGGTTTACGGCGCCTGTTGCAATCGAAAATCCGCAGACTGAGGTGACACGGCTGGTCCTGCTTGATGATCAACTCGGCCAGCGTTAAACCGAAGGCACGAACGTCAAAAATTACAGCTACCCCTATGACCGCAACGGAATGCGCACGTCTGGCCTGAAAACGCGCATGCTCGCACTGATCGGCAAGAATCTCGATCTGGGCGGGGAGACCTATCTGGTTTTGTCCGACAGAGCGGTTTTGTATCGACGTCTCACTTTGCCGCCCAATATTCAGGGCGCCGTGACCCGTGCGGCCGTCACCCTTTCAGAGGTCGAGATCGCTGCCGATGAAGAAGTCGTTACCGTCCGTGCGGATCTCGAACCGGGCGTCAGAGGCAGCGTTAAACAAATTCTGGTCAATGGCGAGCCTATGGGGTGGGGTCTGGTTTTCAACAATCGAAGAGGCCGGATACAGTTTTTACGCGCCGGGGCCAGCCCGAACGACACGCCGGAGCACACGTTCTATAGTGGCGAAGCGGTGCATGTTGGAGTCAAGGCCTTTAATGACAATTACCCGCTCGATAATCTGGAAATCATTCTGGAGGCTGAAAAATATCCGGCGACGACGGCAGCTCCCCGGAATGAAGCGCGCCGTCTCGGCCGGCTCAGACTTCGTCGCACGGACGATGCGGGTCGCGGGCAAAACTTTGCCCTCAGCCCGCCAATTCTTTTGACCCAAGCCGGTGCGGCGCAGATCACGCCGGAACCGGGTGAGATCCGCGTGACCCTTCAACCGGGTGAAAGGATTGTCGCCAGGCCCGCGGACCGATTTGCCCTGCTTACCATACCGCCTGTCGTAAGTGCGGATGTGCGGGACAAACCCAAGCGATCGCGCCTCTGGCAGACAGCCCTCGATAAGGTCTCGCAATGTCCGAGCTTCGGCGGTGATCCGAAGGCTGACGGCTTTCTCTCCCAGGCATCAAGGGTTTTTGAAAACTGGATCCTGGTGGATGCGATTGCGAACCGCTGGCGGGATGGTTCGCTCCTGACAGACCGGTCAGCAACACGGCGCATCAAAGTCAGCAAAGGCGACCATGCCGCGGTGATATTGATCCGCGATGAGCTTCTACCCATTGTGAAAGCTCAGAATGAAACGCTCCGCCCCTATCTGGATGATGGACCCGCCGGGCAGCGAAAGGCCATGCGCTATTGGTCCGATGCGAAATCAATCCCCGGTGCGAAGGATAATGCATTCTGGAAGCTGCGCACTTATTCTTATTCCCGTGTAGACATCCCCACAGGTACGACGATCACCGTTGGCTTCCCTTTATCAGAAACATTTGATGTCGATGCGTTAAGGCGAAAAACCCACATAAAAAATAAAGTTGATACGCAGGATTTAATCAATCGTGCGGTCTCTCGAAATCTTCACGCACAATACAGAGAGACGAACGAAGCCATTCGACGGGGGCGAGATTCCGGCACTTGCTATCTTGAAGAATTGCTGGTCATTGCCGGGCAAAAAGCAGAACCCGCAGTGGCCAGGCTCTTACCGGATCTCGTGAAACAGGAAAACGGGCGTTGGCGCCCTGATGCTGAAGCGCGCGGTTACGTGAAAAGTGTGCATTTTCTTGGCGAAGCGGTCAGGGCGCAGGATGCCTACGCCGAAATAGACAACGCCTACAAATCCATGGCTGTTGCACTGGCGGTCGCTCCGGTGGCCGTTGTCGGGTCCGCGCTTTCAGCAAGCGGCCAGGCAGGCGCTGCCTGGACGGGCACCGCCGGGGCGGCGATTGCGGCGGGCGCGGATATTTTTGATATGGCCTATTTTGGCCGGAAGGGCGTTGAGGAATATTTCAAAGGCGAGGAAGATTACACCACGGCTTTGGGATTATCGCCTGTAATAGGCCCGGACATTGTAGGGGAAGCCGCTGCGGGACGGGACAGCGGACTGGCGGCGGCGATCGGCGTTCTCGCCCCCGGGGTCAGTGGTCTTGCCGGTTTCAGCGCCCTGGATGACATCAGCAAAATCAATAAGGGGCGCGCCCTCCTGCGCGGGGAAGGGGGCTTGAAAGACCTTTGTGAATTATCAAACGTTCAGAAGGCCGAAGTTGCCGCTTATTACAAACGCCTGAAAGAAAGCGACGCCAGCATCACAAGCCGTCTGAGCAAACAGGAAAAAGCCGATCTTGAGCAATTTGACGATTTTATTGAAAAAAGCACGGGTGTCTCGCGTGCCAAAAACAGGGATCCTGCTTCGGATATTGGTGGTGCGCCAGAAAATGCCGGAGTGGAATCCCCTGTAGCGACAGAACCACCGCCAATGGACCCTTCCGTCGATCCGGAGATTCCACATGTCAGTTCTGAACAAGGTGCGCTGCCGGACAAAATAGATCCGCGTCAGGCTGAGACGTATATTGATCCGGACGAACTTTGGAAATTAGGTCCGGAGGAACGCTTTGATTATCCATATAGAAGCAAGTTCGGGACCGGTGACGCGAAAAGCGATGGCACGGTTATTGAGAACGTCAATCCGCGAGACTTCTCTCTGCTTGATGGCGCGGAAATAATTATGAACGACGGCGAAAAATTCAAACTTGGAGAAACAATAGATGTGGGTGGATTCAGGCGCGTTTATAGAGGTCCTGAAAATTCGGACATTGTTTATAAGGTGACCAGCTATGAAGCTGCCGAAGCCAAAGGGTTGACGGGGGATAATCTGGATCGATTCTTTCACGATAGCGATGTCGGCAGAGAATTGCTGACTACCATCGAGAAAAACTCACCGGACAACCTGTTAACGGTTGCGGAGCAGAAAGGGGAGCTGATTATTGTGGACGATCCCTTCCGACCAGGACGAAAATATGTGATAACCAAAGAGGATAATATTCAGGATGTCGTCAGGGTCAGGCAGCCCGATGGCAGTGTTGTCGAAACAAAAGTTACGAGTGCAAAAGAACGTTTTGCACTTCGGGAAAGCAAGTCATCCAATGAAGCCGAACGGCTCACAATTCAATTGGCCATTCGAAAACTCAATCAGGAAGGCGTCATTTGGACCGATCACAAACTCGCCAATCTCGATGTCGTCCCTGACGCCGCATCTCCCACCGGGTACAAGGTTGACTTCTTTGATCATGACGCGTTTCGAATAGCAAAGGGCAATACCCCTTATGAACGCTATGTGACGGCCAGAAAAAGCCAGCAGATTTTTGATCAATCGATGAGAGGTCAAAATTCGTACCACAAAATGCTGGCGTCTGACTTGCCGGATTTTGACCACACAATATTTGATCGTGAGATGATTTTCCTGTCTACCCTCGGCGTAAACCAGGGACGCACGCAATATCTTGAACTTGACAAACTCTCTCCGGAAGAATTCAGGAAAGTGCTCAAGGGGTTTGAAAATACGCAAGGCAAACAGATTCCTTATTCTCCACCAATGCCAAATTGAGGTAGACAATGATCAGGCTCATGGCTTTCTTATCAATGTTTGCCGCCCTGACCGTCATATTGGGATGCGAACAAAAGGAACAGGACGAAACGTCTCAGAGCACGGGGCAACAAACTGTCACTGAAGCGGTAACAGACAGTTTCGACGAAAATACGTGCGCGCCCAACAGTGGCATTGATTGCAATTGCATCCAGACTCTCATTAAGAATTCTGAGAGCGATGACGGTGAAACGGATATGACAGCCATAATCGACGATACCAACGGAGAATTACCTCAACACTCCATCGATATCATTATCGACACAGCTTTGGAGGCTGATGATGCATGCGTCAGCGAATGACGGGTGCGCGTGATCCAGTCATATTGGAGCCGAACCCATGGACTATAGAGATTTAATCGCCTTGTGTGGGGCATTGACCATGGCTTTGGCAGGGTGTTCACGCGATCAGGAAAACGAAGCGAAATCATAAGAGGCGCCATTGGTGGGCCAGTAATGGCGCATCTGGTCCCATGCCGCTTACTTCAAGTGATTTGTAATCGGATTATAAATATGAACGATATAGGGCATTTTTTGTCTGAGAGGTTTGGGGTGGTCTCTTCGCTCTTGCCAGCGTCTTAGAGTCGTTTCCGTTTGTTGGGCAATCGCCTCAGGGCTGCAACGTGAGCCCGATGCTCCTGCACCGCTCTTGGCCCACGCCGCAGTCAAGTCTCAAATCGTCTGTGGCAAGAGGAATATTCTAACCTTGGTGTTTTATGTGTGAATTGCGCTGGACTTGTGGGTGCAAGAGAGCGTGCATGGGGGCATTGAATGCGCTGGAATGGTCCTGTACCCAACCTGAAAAATGAGAACGCTCCCATACCTACCAAAACAAAGTCTCTGCCTGAGCGCAATCGCACTCGCGCCCCGGCAGCGCCAGTAACGACGCGCTCTATCTTGAGTTGAAATTGGTGATGGTGTTGAAACAAGAACTGGAGCGCCAAGGCCTGCACAGCAAATGCTGGAAGACCCAGAAGGGCAATATCCGGGGAGGAAACCCTTTTAACCGCGGGGGCGCTCTATGCCCCGAAGTAGAACCCCGTCTATATTGGCAGGATCCGCCGCAAAGATGAGATCTATGAGGGGCTCAGGGCAGCGCTCTGCGGAATGACGTCTTTGCCAGTCTCACATGGCAGACAAAACACATCTTCGACGTATCGCATCACCCGTGCGATGCAGATCAAAAAAGCGGACACGGCAAGAAAGTAATTCTGCGTCAGACCAAAGATGCAATGCCTGCAAAGGCTGATCCGTCGCGCCGGCTTGCTTTCCTCGCCCCTGATATTACCGAAGCTATTATCAAGGGAGGCGCACCGCAAGACTTGACAACGGAAAAGCTGCTGAAACTCCCAAGCCTGCCTGCAGATTGAAAAGATCAGCGGGAACTTCTCGGCTTCATTTCAAGCCGCGGCATAGATTTTATCAACAGTGTAGATCACTAACGCCCGCCTGGGTTTTATCGCTATTGGCGGCCAGGGGTCTGCATCGCATGTCTTAGGGACAATCTGTTACCTATGTCTCCGGGTCGGACCGCGGAGGAGTGGTGGAGCCAGGCGGAATCGAACCGCCGACCTCTTGAATGCCATTCAAGCGCTCTCCCAACTGAGCTATGGCCCCTTATTTTGTGCCTCTCCGGGTTTTGCTGAAGTGTGTGACGGGAAGAC
>Ga0114931_10002803_pt1 | contig 22160 bp, 22 predicted proteins | sample 2SBtaG_FD_89579 | JGI IMG/M metagenome (GOLD analysis project Ga0114931, IMG submission 89579) | Deep subsurface microbial communities from Kolumbo volcano to uncover new lineages of life (NeLLi) - 2SBTROV14_V59a metaG | ecosystem: Environmental > Aquatic > Marine > Volcanic | place: Kolumbo... | reverse complement strand
TATCGAGCAACAAGAAGCAAGCACCCGCACCCCCGAAACCCGCAGCTCAGACCCACAATCCGCCCACCACCACACGCCACCCCCAGCCGCGCTCACCCCGACAGCCAGGAAACTCGGGCTAGCTGGATGGTCTGCATGTCGGTGCGCGTGGTGACGAGCAACGGCCACAAGAAGTCATTCCAGGCAAAGAGGAACGAGAAGATCGCGCTGGCGGCGATCACAGGACCCGAGAGTGGGAGCACGACGCGCCAGAAGATGGTGAAGCGGCCAGCGCCGTCGATGAGGGCGGCCTCCTCGAGCTCGGGTGGGATGCTCAAGAAGAACTGCCGGAACAGGAAGATCGCGAAGGCGCTCACGGCCCTGGGCACGATCAACCCCTGGAAGGTATTGAGCCAACCTAGATGCGCGACGATCAAGAAGCTGGGGATGATCGTGATGGGAAACGGGATCATCATCGTGCCGAGCACCAATAGGAACACGATGTTGCGCCCTGGGAACCTCAGCCTCGCGAAGGCGTAGCCGGCCATGGCCGAGGAGAGCGTCTGCGCCGCGGTGATCCCGACCGTCATGACGGCGCTGTTCAGGAAGAAGCGGGGGAACGGGGCAGCCTTCCAGGCCTCCACATAGTTGTGCCAATCGAAGTGCGTGGGAACGAGCAGGGGCGGCTGGTATAGGGCCCCCTCGGGCTTGAGCGAGGTGGTGATCATCCACAGGAAGGGCATGGCCGAGAGGAAGGCGCCACCGATCAACAGCGCATGGGTGAGGACGCGCGTGAGGGGTCTACGTCGCATACGTCGCACCCTGTCGGTTGAGCCTGAACTGGACCAGCGTGACGACGAAGATCAGCAGGAACATCACATAGGCGATGGCGGAGGCGAAGCCGAGCTCGTTGTAGCGGAAGCCGTAGCGGTAGAGGTAGTAGCCGATGACATCCGTTCCCTTGAGCGGGCCGCCGGAGGTCATCACGTACACCAGGTCGAAGACCTGGAACGCATCGATCAGCGCAGTGACCGTCAGGAAGAACGTGCTGGGCGCGAGCAGCGGCAGGGTGATGAAGCGGAACTGCTGCCAGGCATTCGCTCCGTCGAGCTGGGCCGCTTCGTAGTGCGCCTGAGGGATACCCTGAAGCGCAGCAAGATAGACCACCATGTTGAAGCCAACGCGCTTCCACACCCCGACGATCACCACGGCGAGCAGAGCCCAGGAAGGATCCGTCAGCCAGGAAGGACCGCCGATGCCGACCATGGCCAGGCCCCGATTGACGACGCCCTGCGTCGGATCGAAGAGGTAACGCCACACCACGCCCGCCGCCACGGTGGGAGTGATAACCGGCAGGAAGTACAGGACCCTGTAGACGGCGCGCCCGGCAATGCGTTGGTTGAGCAGCACCGCCACCAACATCCCCACCGCAAGCGCCGCGATCGTCATGCCCCCCGCGTAGAGCACGGTCACGCGAAGCGAGTTCCAGAACTCGCCCGAGCTCAGAAGCTGGCCATAGTTGCTGAACCCGACCGGTTGCTTCGTCGGGCTCAAGCCGTTCCACTTGAAGAAGCTCAGATAAAGGGAGTAGACGGCCGGATAGAAGTTGAACGTGCCGAGCACGACGACCGTGGGCAGCAGGAACAGCAGCGCGGTCGGCAAGGCGCGCAAGCCGCGCCCGGGGGTGGGGCGCGAAGCCCCACCCCTTCTTCCGGTGCGCATGGCGGGCGTCGGTGTCATCACTTCCTCAGGGCAGCAACGGCGTGACGCTCTTCGCGGCCGCGTCGAGGGCCGCCTGCGGCGTCATCCTGCCGTGCAACGCCTGCAAGATGTGATCTGCGAGGATGTCCGAGATCCGGGAGTAGTGCTCCACCGGAGGGCGCGCGTGAGCGCTAGCCATGGAATCGACAAACGGCCGCAGGAGTGGACGGGCGTTCTCCACCCACGCGAGGTAGCTGCTGTCGTTCGCCACCGACCGGCGCACCGGCATGAAGCCCGTGGCGCGATCCCACTGCACCTGGACCTCGTGCGAGCTGAACCAAGCAATGAAGTCCCAGGCGGCTTTCTGCGCGGCTGGGTCGCCGTTGAACACGAACACCTGCTCGCCCCCGAGGTTGGTCGCCGGACTGCCGTCGGCCGGGTGCGGGAAGGCAGCGCTACCAAGCTGGAAGTCCACCTGCATGGGGAAGAACTGCGTCATCCACGACCCGTCCATGACCATGCCGGCTTCACCGCGGCCGAACAGGCCCCACGGAGCGATCGAGCTGGAACCGTCCTTCACCCGGTCCACCCAATACTGAAGGGCCCGAACACCCGGCTCCTGGTTGAACACCGGCTTCGTCAGATCTGCGTTGAGGATGTCACCTCCGGCTCCCCACAGGTAGACCTGCCACTGCCAGGACGTGCCTTCCCCGCCGCCGGTGTAGAGCTCCAGCCCGACCTTGCCGGTCGCGGCATGGATCTTCTGCGCGTAGCTGGTCAGCTCCTCCCAGGTCGTGGGCGGCTTGTTGGGATCGAGGCCCGCAGCCTCGAAGAGCGCCTTGTTCCAGAACAGCCCCAGATCCGACGCGCTGACCGGGAGACTGTAGCGATGCCCATCGCGCAGGCCGTAGGCGAGCGGACCATCAAAGTAGTCGGACAGGTCGAGACCCGAGGCGGCGATGTCATCGTCGAGGGACGCGAGCGCCCCGCTAGTGGTCAACAACGGCATGGTCACCTGGTCGGCGATCGCCATCGTGGGCGTCTGGTGACCAGCGATGGCCGTCTGCAGGCGGGTCACCAAGTCGCTTCCCGGCACGAACGTGGCGTCAATCGTGACGCCGGGGTGGGACTTCTGGTACTGATCGATGAGCGTCTGCAGCGCCTGCCCGTTCGCGCCATCCCAGTAGTGCCAGAACGTCACCTTCTGAGCGAAGGCAGCCGTTCCCAGGGCCAGGCCAAGCAAGAGTACGATACCAACGTGACGAGCGTTCATTCGATTCCTCCGAGGTGCTGGCGGTTGAACGTGACGCGCCGGAGCCCCGTGCGACGACGGGCGAACGGCGTGTCAGCTTGACGTGCGGCGGACCAGAGTTGGGATCACCTCCTCGTGACGCACGGGGGCATCCGGATCGCCGAACCGCGCCAACAACAGGGCCGCGGCGCGCGCACCGAGCCGCTCCACGGGTTGATGAACGGAGCTGAGGCCGACCTCGGCCGCCCAAGGTTGATCGTCGAACCCGACAACACGAACGTCCGACCCAAGCCGCAGTCCACGATCGACGACCTCGTCTAGAACGCCACGGGCAACCTCGTCACAGCTCGCGAAGACATTGATGGGGGGAGCCGTACGCTTCAGAATCTCCCGAAACGCGTCTCTTCCCCCACCACGGCTGAACTCCGCATGGACCATCTGCTCATTAGCGAAGCCCACACCCGACGTTTCCAACGCTCGCTCGAACCCCTTGGCGCGCTCGATGAACACGCCGCTGGCGAACGGCGTGTCCGCGAAGTGCTCGATCATGATGCTGTAGGTAGGCGCGGGCCGCTCCAACAGATGCTGCGTGGCATCGAACGCGCCACGGGCATTGTCGACGGTAATCGTGTCGTAGTCCGCGTGATACGCGTCCACCAGCACACCGGGAAGCGGGGCCGGCAGACGCGCGTCGGGAAACAGCCAATCCGGGTTCAACGACGCAAAGATCACGCCATCAGCGTGATACGGCAGCGCATCGGACTCCCGGTAGCGCCGCAGCCGCTGCTCGCTCAACAAGGGGAACAACGCAGCATCATAGTCATGCGCCGCAAGCTCATGATCGATAGCCGTGATGAGCCGCTCGTAGAACTCCGTGCCGACCATCGGAAGGAAGACCGACACCGTCTGCGTCTTCCCCGTCCGAAAACTCCTCGCAGCACGGTTGGGCCTGTAATCCAGGGCCTTGGCGGCCGCAAGCACCTTCTGACGCGTCTCCTTGCCGATGTCCGAATAGCCATTGAGCACCTTCGAAACGGTGCTCACACCGACTCTGGCTCGTTGCGCGACATCGCGGATGCTGGCCACCGGGCCCTCCCGAAAACGATTTCGAAATCGTTTTCGGCAATATACGGCCTATGAGCCCAACCCGTCAAGAGACATCCGAAGGAGCGGTCCCCTCACGAGAGATCCGCCAATCGGCATCCGCGAGCGGACAACCAGGCTTGTCAGGCCCCCAGAGACTCCGCCAACATGGGACGCGCTCTCAAACCTGCAAGAATACGATCCCTAGACCGTCACCAGGCCGAAAGAAATGCGCGCGCGCTCCGGCGCGAGACCCAATCCCGCGTCGCCATGCTCAAGCTTCACGTACCCGTCAAGAATCTCTTGATATCGGCGCTTGGGGGTATCCATCTAACTGGAGTAAGCTTGCTGGGTGGATGACCCGCGTGCTGGCGTGCACTACCCGAGATCGATGGGGGAGTTCCAGGCGTGGTTCCGAACCGATGACGACTGCCTGGATTACTTGGAGTGGCTGCGGTGGTGTGATGCGTTCGTCTGCCCGAGGTGTGGCCATGGCCGGGGCTGGCGGCTCGGTGACGGGCGCTTCATGTGCGCGCAGTGCGGTGCTCGCACGTCGGTTACTGCGGGCACGGTCTTTGATCGGACGCGCACGCCGCTGACGGTGTGGTTCACCGCCGCTTGGTTGTTCGCCACCGGCAAGGACGGCGTGTCGGCCTTGAGCCTTCAGCGCTCGCTGGAGATCGGTTCGTACCAGACCGCCTGGGCGCTGTTGCAGCGGCTGCGGTCGGTGCTGGTGCGGCCCGGCAGCGAACGCCTGACCGGCGTGGTGGAGGTCGACGAGACCTACATCGGCGGGGAGGAGCCGGGCCTGCGTGGCGGCCGCGCGCCTGGCAAGAAGGTGCTCACCGGCGTCGCGGTCGAGGTCCTGCCGGCCAGGGGGTTGGGGCGCTGCCGCATGGCGCCTTTGAAGGACGCGTCCGCTACCAGCCTGCGCGCCTTCGTGTCGGAGCACGTGCAGCCTGGCGCCGCGGTCATCACCGACGCCTGGCAGGGCTACCGTGGCTTGGTGGGGCTCGGGTACCGGCACGACCGGCGTAGTCAGCGCGCCGCCCGAGAGCGCGGCGATGACCCCGCCGAGCTGCTGCCAGGCGTGCATCGGGTGGCGTCCCTGAACAAGCGTTGGCTGTTGGGCACGCATCACGGCTCGCTCGCCGACACGCACCTGCCGTCGTACCTGGACGAGTTCGTGTTCCGCTTCAATCGCCGCCGCTCCCGCCGCCGCGGACTGCTCTTCTTCCGGTTGATGGAGCTCGCCGTCACCCATGAGCCGGTTCGCTACCGGGACCTCATCGCCAAGCGTCGCGTCAAGGACGTGCCACCGAAACCGCCGCAAACGCGTGGCCACCCGCCCAGCCTCGAGCGCCCACCGGCGAACCGCCCCTGGCGCAGCGCCGATACTGACAACTCCGGTTAAATGGATACCCCTAACCGACGATTCCCGACGACCAGGATCGGCGAGATCCTGCCCGGAGTACCGAAGAGAGGCCGCGTGACGACGACGAGGCACGCTTCGGCGCCGAAGTGTGGGAGTTGACGCTCCGGACAGTCACGACCCTGGTCCGCACCTTCGAGGAGGACACGAAGGCCGAGGGGTTCGCCCTTGCGTGGTACGACGTGCTGATCCAGCTCTACCAGGCCCCACGACAACGCCTGCGCATGCAGGACCCGGCCGACGCTGTGGTGGCCACACGGAGCGGGCTGTCTCGGTTGATCGATCGGATGGAGAAGGCGGAGCTGGTGAGGCGCGAGGCGCTGGCCGACGACCGCCGCGGCTCGTACGCCGTGCTGACGGAGCTGGGGCGCGCAACCTAGGACCGGCTTGCGATCGACCACCACCGCAAGATCGAGGAGCGCTTCAGCGGGCGGCTCAGCAACGCGGACCTGCGGGCCCTGCGTCGTGCCATGCGCAAGATCGGGGTCGTCGTGGGCCGGACCTGAGAACGTCCGTCCGCGAGGGGGTCGAGAACGACGCGTGCGCTCCGGCGCAGACGGTCGGCGAGGACGCGGGCGTTGGCGTGATCGTCGGCGAGACGATCCAGGTCGTGTACCAGCGCGTGGAAGCCGGCAGCCGCGTAGTTGCCGGTCTGCCGCATGGCGTCGCCGCGCTCCTGAAGGAGGTTCGTGGTCGGGTCTTCGCCGAACTGATCGTCTCTCATGTCTGCGACGGCCATCGCTTGGCGCATGTTCCCGTCCGGGTGGGTGACCGTGTGCGAACGGAGATCGATGATGGCTCGGGTGACCATGGTGCCCCTTCTCGTAGCCGGTACCTCCGATCTCATGCAGCATGAAGCCGGCTCGGCCAGCATGGTCAGCCCGGTGTCAGTCGTCGTCCCCCGAACCCACCGACGTCGCGAGCAGAAGCCGCATCGCGTGGCTCCAGAGGAGGGGACTGGCAGCACTGCCCCAACGCTCCGTCCAGTACCGCAGGAAGAAGGGGTGCGTGTCTGATAGCGGAACCTGCTCCGGCAGGTAACCTTCCACGGTCCTCTGTCCGTCCACCCACGCCAGCTTGTCCTCCGCATCTTTGCGCCTGCCTACGCGTGCGAAGTGCCAGCCCAACCATGCCGTCAGGAGGAGCCATCCACCCCCTCCGAAGAAGGTATCGCCGACGTAGCGCCGAACACCACCGTCCTTGACGAGGTCAGACTCGATGTGCTCGAGGGTAACCTCGATCCGAGGATCCGAGGTCGGCCACAAGTCGAAGGGCGTCGTCAGCCAGAGCAACGAAGCATCGACGCCGCGACTGCCCACCTGCTTGACGAAGTAGGTCGCCTCGGGGTCGGCGGCACTTCCGGCAACACACTCGACCTCCATGAACCGCGTGACCTCTTCTGCCGCACGACCGTAGGGTCCTCCCAGAAGCCGGTGCGCGGCGAGCAGTCCGGCCGCCACCGATGCCAGCGTGGAGGTGTGGAGTTGCGTTCTTCCCTCCTCCCATGCGTCGTAGCAGGGCTCGAGTCTGAACTGGAGGAGGTAGTCGGCGACGGCACGGGCGGCCTCGAGCGTGTTCGGTGGTAACTGGCCTGTGATGGTTGCGTGCCGCTGGAGACTCCAAAGCCATTGGCCGTAGCCGTCCAACTGGAATGCGGGCCAACCATCGTCCCGCCAAACACCGTCCAACGCGAAGCGGGCGGGGAGGAACTCGTGCTCATCGGGGTGCTCGCCCGACCGGCCACGCTCGATGAGGCCTTCGAGCTGCGACCGGTGCCGGTCGACGGCGTCGGTGACCCAGGCATGGAAGCGGGCTGCGCTGGCCTGCTCGCCCACAGCGTCCATCGCGTGCGCGATGAAAGAACCGTCACGCAACCAGCCGAACGGGTACTGCGAGAAGGTGGGGCTGGCGACGTAGGCGCCACGTTCGTGTTGGTTCCCGAGGATCACGCCGGTGTCCAGGCGAATGAGCTCGTCACTTGTGAGGGGCAAGGTCGTCATCCCTTCAGGCCCGAGGCAGTGATCCCTTGGATGACCCACCGCTGGGCCAACAGGAAGACGAGGATCATGGGAATCACGCTGATCACCGTCCCGGCCATCACCAGATTCCATTGTGTCTGGCCGGGGTAGAGCCCCTGCAGCGTCGCCAGGGCCAACGGCAGCGTCATGAACTTGTTGTCGCTCACGATCAGAAGGGGCCACAGGAAGTTGTTCCACGAGGCCATGAACGAGAAGATGCCGAGTGTGGCGAATGCGGGTCCCGACAGCGGCACGATGACGCGAACGAAGGTCGTGAAGGTGGAGGCCCCGTCGATGACGGCAGCCTCCTCGAGCTCGCGTGGTAGGTCCAGGAAGAACTGCCGCATCAGGAAGGTGCCGAAGGCGCTGAACATCGGCGGGACGATCAACCCGGCATAGGAGTTGGTCCAGCCGAGCGTCCGCACGATGATGAACAGGGGCGTGACGGTCACCACGAACGGAACCATCAAGGTGGCGAGATACAAGAAGAAGAGCGTGTCACGGCCCCTGAACCGGAACCGGGCGAACGCATATCCCGCCATCGACGACAGCACCAGCTGGCCCAGCGTGGTCACTGCTGCGACGCCCACCGAGTTGAAGAACACCCGGACCATCGGGAACGCTTCGGTGACGGCCTTGAAGGGAGCGAGCGTGGGGTGTTCCGGGATGAGCCGGGGGGGCAGGCTGAGGATCGCATCGGAGGGTTTCAAGCTGGTGGACAGCATCCACACCACCGGAAGCAGCATCCCCACGGCGCCGATGGCAACGACGGTTGTGAGCAGGACCCAGCGCCAGGCGCGCGGCGCGCGTCTCCCGGGACGAGCGCCTGTCACAGGCGTCTCCGCTGCATGCGGGAGAACGCGAGGGTGATCGCGAAGATCAGCACGAACAGCACCCAGGACATCGCGGAGGCATACCCCATGCGGCTGAAGGAGAAGGCGTTCTTCACGATCTGCTCGACGAGCACGGTGGTCGCCCCGGCGGGTCCGCCGCCGGTGAGTACGTACACCTGGTCGAACACCTGGAAGGAGTTGATCAGGCTGATGCTGAGAGCGAAGTAGAACGCCGGCGCAAGGAGCGGCAGCGTGACGTGGCGTACGCGCTGCGCGACCGAGGCGCCGTCGATCTCCGCCGCCTCGTAGAACTCCTGCGGGATGCCCTGCAGCCCGGCCAGGAGGATGGCCATGACGAAGCCCGTGTCCTTCCAGACGCTCGTCAGGATCACCGACGCCATGGCCCACTGGGGCTGGAACAGCCACGCCGGGCCTTGGATGCCCACCACGGCAAGCAGATTGTTCAGCAGCCCGTAGTAGGGATTGAGAAGCCATCGCCAGACCAGTGCGACCGCCACCCAGGACATCACGACAGGCAGGAATTACACCGCTCGGAACAGGCTTCGGGCAGGCAGGCGGGAGTTCAGCGCCAGCGCCACCAGGAACCCCACGGCCATCACCAGCGGGATGTAGCCGCCCAGGAACGTCAAGGTGTGGCGCAGGGCGGCCCAGAACTCGGGGTCCGCGAGCAGATCGCGGAAGTTGCGCAGGCCCACCCAACTTGGCGCCGTCAATAGGTCCCACTTCGTGAACGACAGCCCCAGCGACGCTACGATCGGGCCGGCCAGGAAGATCAGGACGCCCAGGAGCGACGGGCCCAGGAAGAGGCCGTAGGTGAGCCAGCGTCGTGCGCCGCGTTCGTACATGCCGTCGCCTCTATCCGTCTGCCCCGGTCATGGCCGCCAAGAGGGTCTCCGCCCGTGGGCTGTCCGCCCGCACGAAGACCGGAATCCGATCGAGCGGTGCCGGCATGAGTACGTTCCTCCCGCCGCGCAGGCTCGCGCCACTCCACAAGTCCAGCCACTCGCCCTTCGGCAGACGGACGATACGCGCGGCGGAACCCTTCTCCACCACCGGGCAGACCAGCACGTCGCGTCCGAACAGGTAGGCGTAGGGGTCCGCTGCCAAGCGGTCGTGCTCTTCGGCGTACACCAGTGCCGGCATCCGCATCAGCGGAAGCCCGTGTCGGGCCAGAACCTCGGCTTCCTGTGCGATGTACGGCATGAGTCGCATGCGCAACTTGGCGTAGGCCCGGTAGATGTCGAGTGCTCGGTGATCCCCGTGGCGCTCCGCGATGTTCCACGGCGTTCGGTCCCGGTTCTCGGACAACTGGTGGAGTTCCGAGTGGTACTGCATGATCGGGCAGAAGCACGCCACCTGCGTCGAGCGCAGGTAGAGCTCCACCGTTGGAACGTCCCCACTGAAGCCCCCGATGTCGAAGCCCCAGATGCTGACGCCCGAGAGGCCCGCGCTGAGCCCTGCCAGGATCGACGCCTTGTAGCCGTTCCATGTCGAGTTCTCGTCCCCTGCCCAATGGGCGGGGGAGCGCTGGGCACCGACGTAGCCGGCTCTCGAGAAGGTCAGTCCGTCCCCTCCGGTGGCCTCTCGGACGAAGGTGTGATAGGCGTCGACGTAGCGTTGGGCGAAGGTGTTCACCAACTCGGTGCCGCGCGAACCGTCTGCGGCCACGAGCCCTCGGCCCCAGAGGTGCTCGCCGCCATCGGTCTTCATGCCGTCGATGCCGAGTTCCTCGAAGAGATAGCGCCGCTTGCCGAACCACCACGCGCAGGCCTCGGCGTTGGTCACGTCGAGCACCAGGGCGTCGGTAAACCACCAGCCGCGATTCCGATAGGGTTCGCCGTCGGATTCCTTGATCGAATAACCTCGCTCGAGCATATGCGCCTCGTCCGCGCCGTGCTGCGCGTTAGGCGCATCGAGCTTCTTCTGTACGGGAATCTGCCATAGGAGCACGCGCACACCCTGGTCGTGGCAGGCGTCGACGAGGCCCTTCGGGTCGGGCCACCGGCTTCCGAAACGGAAGTCCGAAAGCACGGGCGCGTCCGCCCCGGACCGCGGGGCGTACTCGGCATCGTTGAAGATATAGAAGGTCGACTCGTCGCTCCACGCTTCGAGGACCAGCACGGTTGCAGGCACGTCCTCAAGAAGGGTGCGCTGAACCGCGGTCTCGGCCTTGGCCTGGGTGTTCCAGGTGTTGGCCGACATCCAGGGCCCATAGGCCCATCTCGGCGGTAGCGCGATCTCCCCGGTGAGGCGTGTGTATGCGCTGGTGACGGCATAGGGTTCGTCTGCCACGATGACGTGCCGCACCATGCGCGGTGCAGTGTGTTCCGCTTCGATCGTGATGCCGTAGGGAGGCGCTGTGAGATCGAATGTCGCCGGAGCGGCGGTGTCGGTGAACAGACCCCAGCCGTCTCGTGACACCAGGAGGGGAACCGGGAGATAAGTCCGTTGGCCCTGCTCCTTGTACTCCTCGTAGACGCGTGTGTCCCACACGTTCCCGCGCAGGTCGGGCCCCGAGAACCGCTCCCCGAGCCCGTACAGGGCTGCGTCTCGCCCCGGGGCCCACGAAGAAGCGAGGCGCCGAACCGTACCGTCCGTCGTCTCGAGCCAGCTCGGAGTCAGCGGCAGCGTCCCGACCACGTTCGCGTCGCCGGGCCGACGGGCCTCGACCTTGAGCGTGTCGAGGTCGACGCGCGCGTGGACGCCGGGTCCTTCGAGCTCGAGAACGTTTGCGTCCTCCGTCACGTGGCAGTCCAGCCCGCGCTCAAGCAGTCCGAGTTCGGGACCGCCAAGATTGGAGGCAACGGTCAGGACGCCCGGCAGCGGCACGCGCAGGGTACACGTCCATTGCCGATCCTCGAAGCCGACGTCTGTTTCCGCCTCGACGTGCACGGTCACGCCGCGCGGGTGCGGCGTGAAGCCGACAACCGTGGCGGCCCTCCTCCAGCGAGACACCTTGAGGTCGAACGGACCGCTGCGGAGCTTCTCCTCCCCCTGTCGGGCGTGGAGCACGTACGTGTAGGAGCCCGCTGGCAGGGCAGGGAACCACGCGGTCCAGGTGGTGCCCTGGAGGCGCGTCGCAGGGAAACGGGTCTCCCCGGCGGCCTCACTCTCCAGCACCGCCCACGCTTCCTGCGCCGATGCGGGGCAGGAGAAGCTCACCTGGACGTCGTCCCCTGCTTGCGGGTCTCTCGGGAAGCGCTCGGTCGGGAGTTGCTTGTAGGGGTCGTCGATTCCGTAGGGCGTGTGTTGGATCATGGGCTCCTCGTGTGGATCGGCACGGACGTGAGCGAGGTGTGGCTCCGCTTCACAGGAGGTAGCCTCGGCGGCGCGCCTTGTCCAGGGCCAGCGCGCCGCCGAGAGGCTCGTGCTACTGATTCTGAACGAGCGCCTCGACGCGCTTCTGCGCGTCGGCGAGCGCCTGTTCAACGGTCTTGCTCCCCAGGCTGGCAGCCTGCAACTCCTGATTGATGATGTCCTGGAGTTTCGGCTGGTCCGCTACGACCGGCGGCGTGACCACGTACTTCAGGGACTCGAAGACCGCCTGGCGGTTCGCAGGCTCGCCCTTCGACAGGTACGCCTGCATCAGGCCGTCCGCCTTCAAGCGCTCCACCGACAGCGCGGGCAATTCCCAGCTCGTATCGATGCGGGCCTTCCCGACGGCCTGCGAAGACGCGAGGAACTTGACCCACTTCCAAGCGGCCTGCTTGTGCGTGCTCTTCTGCGCGATCGCAGCGGCGTTGGCGAAGAAGTGGGTGGCCTTCCGGGTATCGCCCGGCTCGACCGCGATGTCCCAGCCGAACTTGGCAGCCTTGAACTTCTCGAACTGCCAGATGCCGGACACGTCCATACCGAGGTGGCCAGCCAGGAAGAAGTCCTCGTTCGCCACGCCACTGAGCTGCGCGTCCGTCGGCATCACCTTGTCCGTGCGCACCTTGTCTACCAGGTAATGCAAGGCGCGACGATTGGCGGGGGTATCGATCTTCACCTCGGGGCTGACCTCGAGCCCGCCACCCGCCTGCGCGGCCACCTTGTAGAACTCCCAGAACTGGATCGGTTGATAGATGCCCCACACCCGCTTCGAGGGGTCGGTGAGCTTCTTCGCCGCGGAGATGACGTCCGACCACGTCCAGTCGCTCGTGGGATACGGGACTCCCGCGGCATCGAAGAGATCCTTGTTGTAGAAGAGCACCACCGTCGAGAACGTGATCGGGAGGCCGTACTGCGTGCCCTGATAGGCGAAGGCCTTCAGCGCCGCATCGTAGAACGTGCCGCTCTCGACGCCGTCGCTTCCCGCCATGTCCTGCGTCAGCGGCGCGAGCGTGCCACGCGACGCGAAAGTGACGAAGTTCTCGTAGTTGAGCTCGAACACGTCGGGAGGGTTCCCTGCGGCGAAGTCCGTCTGGAGCTTCGTAAAGTAGTTGTCGAAGGGGATGGCAGTGTACTGGATCTTGATGTCGGGGTTCTGGGCTTCGAACTCGGAGATCAGCGACTTCAACGTGGCGACGTGCGGCTGATCCGTCGTGAACGTGTAGTAGGTGAGGGTCGTCTGGCCGAGCGCGGCGCCGGTCAAGATCATGGCCCCGACGGTGAAGACCGCCATGAGTGTGAGTTTCAGCCTGAGCATGCTTCCTCCTTCGGAATGGTTCGAAGTGACGAACGTGTGCCTCGTCGTGCGAAGTGTCATCCTGCCGGTGTCCGCTCACCTCCCAAGCGCGAAGCTTCGTTCTCCATGTAGTGGCTCGCGGCCAGCGTGGCCGCACCGCGCGCCCACGCGTCGTCGCCCCACGGCTCGACCACGAGCGGCACTCGAACGCCGGTTTCGCCGAACCCATGCTCAGCAAGAGAAGCGCGTGCGGCAGGGACGATGAACCTCTCCGCGCGCATTCCCTCTCCTGCCAGTACGAGGAGCGAAGGAGCGAACAGGTTGACCAGCATCCCAAGGACTTGACCCAGTAGGCGCCCTGCCCACCGGTACAGCGCCTGCGTCTGCTCGTCGCCCGCCTCGGCGAGTGCGAGCAGTGCGTCGACATCGCCGTCCTCCGGGAACCCTCCAACCGCGTTTCGCGCCTGCCTCACAAGGCCGTCGTCGGACAGGTAAGCCTCGACACTGCCGGGCTCGCTGTGAGCTGCCTCCAGCCCTCCTGGCTCGAGCACGACGTGACCGAGCTCACCCGCGCCGCCACGAGGACCGCGATAGAGATTTCCATTCACGACGATGCCGAGCCCCACGCCCCGACCCAGCGTCACCACCAGGAAGTCCTTGACGTCGTGACCGTGTCCGAACCAGGCTTCTGCGGCGGCCAGGCAGTTCACGTCGTTCTCCAGTACGACGGGCAGGCCAGACGCGTGCTCGAGTCGCTCGCCAAGAGCAACGTCCGTCCAGCCAAGCAACGGCGAGTAGCTGACGGTGCCGCTCACGGGGTCCACGGAGCCGGGAACGCTGACCCCGAGCCCCACGACCTCCGGCCAAGCGCCGGTTCGCAGCGCTCGAAGGCTGGCCACGACTTGAGCTACGACCGCCTCAGGCTCGCTGGACGCCAGCGGGTCCACGCGAGAAGCGCGCACTTCTCCCTTGAGGTCCGTTACGGCGGCGTGCACGGCGGCATTGCTGACCTTCACGCCGACCACCGACGCGTGCTCGTAGTCGACCTCGAGGAGAACCTTCCTGCGGCCCACGCCCGTGGACGCGGCCTCCCGGGCCTCATAGGCCAGCCTTCGCTCGATCAACGCGCCCGCGATGTCGGTAACGGACGCGGCGCTGAGGCGAAGCAAGCCTGCGAGCTCGACCCGTGAGATCGGCCCGTGCCGATGGATCGCATCGAACACCGCCAGTTGGTTCGCCGAGCGCATGGCCTCTCGGGCCGGAGCTCGTTTGCTCGCTTCTCTCATGCGTGCCTTTCTATTGATTCACTGAACTAATCAATAGCACCCACGTCGATGCCTGTCAACTCCACGTGCCCGCGGCTCGCTGTGGGCCGGCATTCGACGTCGAGCCCAGATGACCGTCGTCCTCATCCGAGGCCGCGCCCAGTGACTCGGCGAGTACGCTCCTGCCTAAGGTCGACCACGATTCGTCGTGGAGACTACGCTTCCGCTTCCGGCCTGACGGCTCTGGGCCCGGACAACACGGAAGGGCGGTTGCGCTGGGACGACCACGCGAACTTTGCCACCCTCCGGCTCCACGAACAGAGCGACGGCCTGCTCCGCGTTGAAACCGAGTACCGCGAGGAGTGGAATAGCGACAATCCCGACTACAACCGCACCATGCCCAACCACAACGACCTCGTGGCGTACCTGAAGCTGCTTCGCACACGCGTGCAGGTTGTCACGAGCACGTTGCCGGACCTTGCGCCAGTCAGGTTCTCCGGTTCCGAGGCGCGCCGGCTCTACACGGAGGGTGACATCTTCACACCCGTGATGCGCCACTGTGAGACCGACCACCTGCTCGGCCGCTACTACCGCAGCACCCGCTACCGCGACGAGGGCTTCCGCATCACGGCCGCTACCGTGGACACCGGGCAGGCCCACATGGTCCTCGAACTCACAGCCAAAGGCGACGCCGCTCGGCGTCGCGCCGGCGTGGTGCTCGCCTGCCAGTGGGCCGGGCCGATGCCGGCCCTTCCGCGACGCAGACAAATCCTGGGCAGCGCACGCGCTCATTACCGAGCGCAGCAATACGGTTCACGAGTCATGCGCCACGGAAGGCACCGGCTCCAGCCTGACAGCCAGCCCCAGGCCAGCCGCCCCAGTGTTGACAGACAGTTCAAACTGTACAGCGCCGGTCCGGCCGCGCTCGGAAGCGTTGATCGAGCGGGCCGTGCGGACCCCGGACGGCCCGCCTACCGGACCCGAAGGCCGGTGAAGGTGGAACGGGGCGGCCGGAGCCCGCAACGCGACGGGTCGCTCAGAAACCCCCGTGCGCGTCGACGAACGCCAGGGCCTCGTCCTCGTAGGCGGTGAAGTTCGCGCACCCGTGTCGCGTCACCACGATCGCGCCGCAGGCGTTGCCCATACGCGCGCTCCGGTACCAGTCCCAGCCCTTGGTGCGCCCGTAGATCACCCCGGCGGCGAAGGCGTCCCCCGCCCCAAGCACGTTCATCACCTCCACCTCGAAGCCGGGCACCCGCGTCACCGTGCCGTCCTCCAGGTGCACGCTGCAGCCCTGCGCACCGCGCTTCACCAACAGCGCCTCGGGGCCGGGTCGACGGGCGAGCATGGCGGCGATGTTCCCCTCCAGGTCACCGTGGATCACGGGTGCGGAGATCTGCTGGTCGGCGATCTCGATGTCCGCCGGTTCGGCCAGCATGGCGGCGTTGACCTCCTCCTCGGTACCGAGGGCCACGCTCACTGACGGCAACAGAGCCCGCACCGCGACGCCGAACGCCCGCGGGTCGTGCCACTGGTCCGCTCGGAAGTCCAGATCGAGGTAGACGCTCACGCCCGCGCGGAACGCCTGCTCCGCCGCGAAGAACGCCGCCGATCGGCTCGGCTCGGCCGCCAGCGCCGTCGCCGAGATCTCCAACGCCCCGGCCGTCGCGATCGGGGCGGCCATCACGTCATCGATGGAGAGCGCCATGTCGGCGCAATTGTCCCGGTAGTACACCAGCGGGAAGCGGCCCTCCTCGATCCCTAGCAGCACGGCGCTCGTGCGCTTGCCCGGCTTGACGGGGATGTAGCCGGTCCCCACCCCTTCCCGCTCCAGGAAGCGCCGTACGAACTCGCCCACTTTGTCTTGCCCGACCGCGGTCAGCAACGCTACCGACAGGCCCAGCCTGCGCGCTCCGACCGCGATGTTGGTGGGGCTGCCACCGACGTAGGCCGCGAAGCTGGTGATGTCCTCGAACGCGGCTCCCACGTCGTTGCTGTACAGGTCGATCGACGACCTCCCCAAGGTGATCAGGTCGTAGCGCGTCTCGCTCACGCCGGTCCCCCCGTCGGCGTCCGGGCGCGGGCGGCGACGCGCGGGCCCCAAGGTGGCGCGGCGACCCTCACGGCTTCAGCACCACCTTCACGCCCGCCTTCGAGCGCACCGTTCGAAGCGCCTCGTCCCAGGCCTCGACGTCGAATCGGTGCGAGACCAGCCGGGAAGCGTCCACCTGACCGCTCGCCAGCAGGGCGAGAGCTCGAGGCCACGCGCTCGGCACCGAGGCGTTCGTTCCCGTGACGGCGAGCTCCTTGTAGCAGACGACGTCCTGGTCGAGGGTGACGCCCCGGCCGAAGAGCCCCATCTGGGCGTAGCGTCCGCCCTTCGCGACGACCTTCAGCAGCGTGTCGACCGCGGGCCCTGCACCCGAGCACTCCACCACCAGGTCAGCGCCGTCGGCGCCGGTGGTGTCGGCGAACCAGGCAGCCGGATCGTCGACGTCCCCGGCCTCGAGCGTCGCGTTGGCGCCGAGGTCCGCGGCAAGGGCGAGCCGATCCCGGTCCTGCGCCGTGCCGATCACCACGGCCCGAGCGCCCGCAGCGAGGACCAGCTGGAGTGTCAGCAGGCCGATGGGGCCGGGGCCGGTGATCGCCACCCAGTCGCCAGCCTTGGCGCCGGCGGTGTCGATCACCCCGTGGACCGCACAGGCGAGCGGTTCGGTGAGGGCAGCGCTCTCGAGGTCGAGGCCGTCCGGAACCCGGTGCAGGTTGGTGGCCGGCACCAGGACGTGGCTGGCGAACGCGCCGTCGCGCTTCGAACCGATGGACTTGCGTTCGGAGCACAGGTTCGGCCGCCCCCGGCGGCAGTGGGCACAACGGCCGCAGGTGGAGAAGTAGGTCTCGGACGTCACGCGATCGCCGACCTGCCAGCTCTTCACGTCGCGGCCGACGTCCACCAGGGTGCCGGCGAGCTCGTGCCCCAGCGTGACGGGGGGCTCGGTCGCGAACTCGTCGTCGACGATGTGCACGTCCGTGCCGCAGATGCCGGCCGCCTCTACCGCGATCACGACGTGCCCAGGGCGCACCTGCGGCTCGGGCGCGTCAACGACCTCGACGTTGCCCCGGCCGGGCGCTAGCTTGCGGACTGCGCGCATGGCGCTCCCTCCCGTGGACCGACGACGGCGGGCAACAACGCGCTCAACCCTTCACCGCGCCCATCGTCAGGCCCGACACGATGTATCGCTGGATGGCGAGGGTAAGCAGGACCACCGGCAGCGTGATCAACACGGCGGCGGCCCCAAGCCCGCCGAAGTTGATCTCGCCGTAGCTGATGAAGTTGAAGACCGCTACCGGCACGGGCTTGGTGTGAGGGCCGGACAGGATCAAGCTGAACAGGAACTGGTTCCACGAGAAGATGAACGACAGGATGCTGGCCGCCACGATACCGGGCGCCGACAGCGGCAGCACGATGCGCACGAAGGTGGCGAAGCGGCTGGCGCCATCGACGTAGGCAGCCTCCTCCAGGTCGCGTGGAACCTCCTCGAAGAAGCTGATCATGATCCAGATGATCAGCGGCATGCCCACGATCAGGTGGGTGACCGTCAGGGCCACGTAGGTGTCGATCAAGTGCAGCGCCCGGAAGGCGAGGTACCAGGGCACCAAGTAGGTGATGTAGGGGGTCAAGCGCGCCATGAGGATCGCGAAAGCCAGGCCGTTCTGCTTGTAGCGCGCGATCGAGTAGGCGGCGGGCAGCCCCAGCACCAGGCCCACCCCCGTCGCCAGGGTGGCGATGATCAACGAGTGCAGCGTGTACGCGAGGAAGTTGTTCTGCTCGATGACGTTGCGGTAGTTCTCGAGCGTGGGCTTGAAGAACCACACCGGAACCGGACTGGTGTTCGCCACCTGGCTTCGGAAGCTCGTCAGGATCATCCAGTAGAACGGGAAGAGCATGATGGCCAGGACGAGGATCATCAGGACGGCGATGCCGACCTGGCGGACGCGCTTGCGACGCCTGTCGCCCGCGGGCGTGGCCTGACGAACGCGGTTCGAAGCGGGGGCGGTCATGCTCATGCGGGGCTCCTACGCATGCTGTTGAGCAGGATCGACACGCCCAGCACGGCCACCAGCAGGAAGATCAGCAGCGACGCGGCGTAGCCCGCCCGGAAGAACTCGAAGCCGGTCTTGAACGCGAAGACGTTGAGCGTCTCCGACGCTGTCCCCGGCCCCCCTTGGGTGATGACGTAGATGATGTCGAAGGTCTTCAGAGCATCGATGGCTCGCAAGATAAGCGCCACCACGGCGGCCGAGCGGATCGAGGGCAGCGTGATGAAGCGGAAGGCCTGAAGAGGTCCGGCCCCGTCGATGAGGGCAGCTTCGTAGAGCTCGGAGGGCACGCCCTGCAGAGCGGCCAGCAGGATGAGTGCCACCATCGGCGTCCACTCCCAGATGTCGACCAGGGTCAACGATGGGATGGCGAACTGAGAGCTGGCGACCCAGAGCGACCGGGGCAGACCAACGCTCTGGAGGAAATAGTTGAGCACCCCCAGGCTGGGGTTGAACATCAGCGCCCAGATCAAGGCGATGGCCACGGGCGTGGCCACCATGGGGAGCAGGCTGATGGTCCTCACCAGGGCCTTCCCGTGGAAATCACGGTTGAACAGGACGGCGATCCCGAGGCCGAGAACCATCTCCACGGGCACCGCGATGCCGGTGAAGTAGAAGGTATTCTTCAGCCCGTTCCAGAAGCGCCCGTCGTGCAGCGCACGACTGAAGTTCCCCAGCCCGATGAATTTAGGCGTACCCCCGATGAACCAGTCGTGGAGCGAGATGTAGACGTTCGCCAGCACGGGCCCGAGGATCAGGACGATGATCGCGATCACCGCCGGCAAGGGGAACAGCCACTGTGCGTTCCGGTCGAAGAAGCGAGCGGCGCGTTCAGTCATGGGTCAGAGACTCCTAGCAGGCCGTCGAGCTCCATGGGGGAGTTCGACGGCCTGCACGTGGTCTGGGATCAGGCTACTGGTTGGCCAGCACCTGGTTGATGGTCTTGGCCGCCTGGTCCAGGGCGGGAGCGACCGGCTTGCCTTCGAGGGCGGCGACAATGGCCTGCCCGTAGGCGTCACGGACCTCGGGCACCGGAACGACCGGAGGGTTCCAGTTCGGGTTGCCGACGGCGAAGCTCTTCTGGGAGGCGTCGATCCAGTCCTGCGGAGCCGTCTTGGTGAACTCGGGGTTGTTCCAGGCGGAGGTGCATGCGGCGGGGACGCCGGCGAGCAGCGCCTTCTCCTGGTTCGCCTTCGACAGCGCCCACTGGATGAAGTACCAGGCGGCGCCGGGGTTCTTGGAGGCGTGGTTGACCGCCAGGCCCCACACCAGCACCACGGGCTTCATGCCGGCGGGGCCGGCCGGAAGCGGCGCGTAACCGACGTTGTCACGCACCACCTGGGTGGCCTGCTTGGGATCCTCCATGATGGAACGGAACACGTTGCCATCGAAGATCATGGCGGCCTGACCCTGCGCGAACAGGCTGGTGACCTCCGGCCAGGACATGTTGGTCGGTCCGGGAGGGCCGTAGTGTCGGAGCAGGTCCGCGTAGAACGCCAGCGCCTGCTGGCTCTGGTAGCTGTTCAAGGCCGAGGTGCCGTCGGCGTTGAGCCAGTCGCCGCCGAAGGACATCAGGAAGTTGACGATCTGGGACGTGGCGTTGGCGCCCTTGCCGCGCATGGCGAAGCCCGCGGTATTGCCCTTCTTCAGGAGGGCGGCGTCCGCCAGCAACTCGGCCATGGTCGTGGGCGCGCGCCCGATACCAGCCTGCTTGAAGAGGTCCTTACGGTAGAAGAGGATGCTGGTCTCGTTCTGGAGCGGGAGCCCGAACAGCTTGCCGTCGTGCTTGAAGGTGTTGAGCGCCCCGCCGAAGAAGTCGTTCAGGTCGAGGTTGGGGTCGGTCATCGTAGGGTCGTTGAGGTAGTCGCCCAGGTAGCGAACCCAACCCGCGTCCAGGTACTGTTTGCCAACCTGACCGGGCATGATCATGTACCCGTCAAGGCTGTCGGCGCCGCTGCTCGCCTCCAGCAGGCGACGCTGGCGGAACTGGTTCTCAGGGTACGCCTCGAGCGTCACCTTGATGCCCGTGAGCTTCTCGAACTGCGGCACCAACGGCTTGATGAAATTCGTGAACGGGTGCTGGTCCATCAAGAACCGGATGCTGGTGCCCGAGTACTTCTGCCAGTTGAACTGCTGAGCGCTCGCGACGCTCAGGGTGGCGAACAGCAACCCCGCCACCACCAGGAATCCGATGAGCCTACGCCTCACTTCGGCACCTCCCTCAATCCGTCCGGGGACCGCATCCGCGTTGCTTCCACCTCTCCCGGTCGATGCAGAGCGCAGCACAACCTGCCCGGAGCTGAAAAAAACCTTCCCTCCGAGTCTACGAATCTGAAGGGCACGCGTCAATGTGGGTGCGAGATGGGGGACAACTCACATGCGCTTGCTGCCGAGTGCGTCCCTGGCGCGTTGCAAGGTCGACCCACTCGCCGGTTGCATGGCGAGGTACACAGAAACCATGAGGCAGTCGAGCAGCACCAGCTGTGCGATGCGCGACGCGATGGCCTCGCTGCGGAACGCCGTTTCCGGCGATAAGGTGTGGAGTACCACATCCGCCAGACGATCGAGGGGGGAGCGTCCGAAGCGCGTGATCGCGATCACCCGCGCGCCCGCCTCCTGCGCCAGCCGCACGGCCTCCAGCACGCTGCGGGTGGACCCCGAATGCGAGATGGCCACCACCACGTCTTCCGCCTTCAACACGGCGCACACCTGCGCAGCGTTGTGCTCCTCCGTTAGGGCGTTGACCGGGATCCCCAAGCGGATGAACTTGTGGTAGCCGTCGAGGGCCACCGTGCCCGAACCGCCGGCGCCGAGGAACTCGATACGCTCAGCGTGGGCGAGCATGTCCACGGCGCGCTGCAAGGCGGGGCGGTCGACCATCCTCAGGGTGTCGCGAAGCGTCACCACCGAGGTGTTGAAGAGCGCCTCCAACACCGCGCCGGGCGGGTCGTCCGGCGCGATGTCGGTGCCGAGCGAACTGGCGCCGCCCGCCAGGCTGCGCGACAGCTGGATCTTGAAGTCCTGGTAGCCCTTGAACCGCAGCTCCTGGAACAGCCGCACGACGGTCGCCTCGGAGGTGTCGGTGAGCCCCGCGAGCTCCGTGACCGAGAGCTCGACCACTTCCTCGGCGTGCTGTAGGACGTAGTCCACCACCTTCTGCCGTGCCGGCCCCACGCTGTCGCGCACGCTGCTCAGCTGACGCAGGACGACGGATCGCGTCACCTCAGGCTGACCCTCTGCCATTCCATCTTCATCATGCGCTGCCTGAAGGAATGTTGCAAGACGCGAGAGTAGCAGGTGCGACGCCGGGTCGCTCGCTCCGCCCCCACTGCCCGCCACCCACGCTCCACGTCCCCTTCCCCGGAGCTTGGCACGATGGCGACAGCCCAAGGAGGTCCCCCATGCCCACCGCCCCCAGCCACGGCACCACCCTCCATCACGAGGTCCTCGGCGAGGTTCTCCCCTGCCTGGTCATGCACGGTGGGCTGGGGCTCGACCATCACTGTTACTTAGTTGCGTAAGTCACCGATAGTTGCCGATTGTTGGTCGGGTGTCCGTGACCGTGTTGTGTCTTGGTGTGATGGGAGGCGGTCATGGGCGCGGCGGCGACGGAGATCACCTTGACGAGTGAGGAGCGTGCCACCTTGGAGGGGTGGGTGCGCGCGGGTAGGACGGAGCAGCGGCACGTCTTGCGGGCGCGCTTGGTGCTGGCCGCGGCGGCGGGGGAGGGCACGGCGGTGATCGCGGCAAGGTTGGGGGTGCGGCCGGCGACGGTGAGCAAGTGGCGCACGCGCTTCGCGGCGAAGCGCGTGGCGGGCCTGGTTGACGCGCCGCGCAGCGGGGCGCCATGTCGTTACGGGGAGGCGGCGGAG
>Ga0114931_10002802_pt1 | contig 22163 bp, 17 predicted proteins | sample 2SBtaG_FD_89579 | JGI IMG/M metagenome (GOLD analysis project Ga0114931, IMG submission 89579) | Deep subsurface microbial communities from Kolumbo volcano to uncover new lineages of life (NeLLi) - 2SBTROV14_V59a metaG | ecosystem: Environmental > Aquatic > Marine > Volcanic | place: Kolumbo... | reverse complement strand
GCTGACCGCCGCGAAGATGCCACAGCCCAGGATATTGACGTGCAGCCGGCGCCCGGGCAGGCGCTCCATCCAGGGCGCCAGGCCGCCGAACAGGTCGTCGGACAGGCGCGAGCGAAACAGAATCTCGCCCATCCAGATGAACAGGGGCAGCGCCGCCAGCGCCCACGAGTTGCTGGCGCCCCACGCGGTGGTCGCCAAGACCAGCCCGGTCGGCGCCGAGGAAAAAAGCGTCATGCCGACGAAGCCGGCCGCCAGCAGGGAAAACGCCACCCACACCCCGGAGCCGAGCAGCACGATCAGGACCACCACCAGAAAGATGCCGAGTTCGAGGTGTTCCATGGCGTGCCGCGCGCGACCCTATAGAGCGTCCGGGTCGGACCCGGAGTCGGCGAGCAGGCCCTCGCCCTTGCCGTGATAGGAGGGCAGCCGGCCCATCGCCACGCGGACGAACTCGTCGATCAGCGCGATCGTGAGCACGATCAGCCCGAGCGCCAGGGCCGACTGGGGAATCCACAGCGGCACCGCGACCATGCCGGTCGACAGATCGCCGAACTCCAGGGAGTCCAGGACCAGGTTGCTGGCGAAGACCGCGAAGTAGCCGACCAGCAGACCCGAGGCCAACAGGCACCACAGCTCGATCACCCGCCGGGGCCCGGCGCCCAGATGCTGGATGAGCAGGGAAACGCGAATGTGCCCGCCGTGGCGCAGGGTATAGGCGAGCGCCAGGAACGACGACGCGGCGAGGAAGAACCCGGCGAACTCCGCGTAGGACGGCACCAGCAGGCCAATGGGCTCGCCCCCGGCAAGCGCGATCGCCTTGTCGATCGCGTTGGCGCCCACCTGAAGCAGAACGACCACGCAAATGCCGACCAGAAACATGGCCGCCAGGGCGCCGCTGGCGCGGTACAGAAAGTCGAGGGCTTGTCGCATGGGCAACCGGGACGGGATAACGGACCGGCCGGCCCCCGCAAGAGCCGGCCGGCGGGTCCCGCTACTTTCGATACGCCTTCAAGATGGCCGCGCCCGTATCGCCGGTCTTGGCGAGCCACTCCTCGGTCATGGTGGCGCCGATCTTCTTGAGGCCATCGGCGAGCGCCGGGCTCGGATCGCGCACGGTCATACCGTTCTTTTTCAGCACCGCGATCTTGTCGGCGGTCTCCGCCTTGCTCGCCTCCCAGCCGCGGGCCTCGGCCTTGGCGGCCGCGTCGAGCACGGCGGCCCGGGTCTTCTTGTCGAGCCGGGCAAACGCCTTCTCGTTGACCACGGCGACGTTCTTCGGCAGCCAAGCCTGAGTGTGATAGAAATTGCTCACGAAATCCCACGCCTTGGTGTTGGCCCCCGTGGACGGCGAGGTGATCATCGCCGCCACCCGGCCGGTGGCGAACGCCTGGGGAATGTCCGGCACCTCGACCTGGGTCGGCACGGCGCCGGCCAGTTGGGCGAGGCGCTCCGTGGCCGTGTTGTAGGCGCGGAACTTGAGCCCCTTGAGGTCGGCGACCGTGTTGATCTCCTTCTTGGCATAGAGGCCCTGGGGCGGCCACGGCACGGCGAACAGGACCTTCAGGCCCTGCCGGTCCAGGAGCTTCTCGATAGCCGGGCGCGAGGCCGCCCACAGGCGTGCCGCGTCGGCGTAGTTGACCGCCAGGAACGGGATCGAATCGATCTGGAACACGGCGTTCTCGTTGGACAGGCGCGAGAGCAGGAACTCGCCGATGGGCACCTGGCCGCCACGCACGGCGTTCTTGATCTCCGGGTGCTTGATCAGCGAGCCGGCGCTGTGGACGGTGATTGTCAGCGCCCCGCCGGTCGCCGCCTTCACGTCGTCGGCGAACTGCTTGATGTTGATGGTGTGGAAATTGTTGTCGCCATAGGGCGTGGGCATATCCCACGTCTGCCCGGCGCGCGCGGCGCCACTGCCGCCAGCGAGCGCGATGAATGCGGCGACAGTAGCGGCGCCCGCGACTCGGCCTATTCGGGCCACACTTGAACGTGCCATTCTTGCAAGCCTCCCTCGGTTATTAGCGAGCCAACCGTAATTCGGCGCCAGCGTGGAGTCTAGCGGGCTGCGTGGCGCGAAGGCTCATAGCGACGCCGCCGCGCGCGCCGCCTGATCGTAAAGACCCGAGAGAGCGCGCAGCAACTCCGCGGCTTGGCCGACCTCCGCGTCCGGGTCTTCGTCGCGCCCGCCGGCGAACACGCCCACGGCGGCGATCAGACACGCCTCGCGCACCTCTCGGTAGCGCCGGCACGCCTCGCCGCCACGCTCGCTGGTTCGATAGAAGGTTTCCTTGCCGCGCCGGGCCGCCTCGATCAGCCCGAGGCGAACCAGCTTGCGCAAGGCATAGGAGACCGTGTGCGTATCCTCCACGTTGAGCACGAAGCACAGGTCGGCCAGCTTTTTCTCGCGTTCGCGATGTGCGACCGAATGCAGCACCAGAACGTCGAGGGGTCCCAGGTCCGTATATCCGGCCGCGGCCATGCAGCGAACGATCCAGCGGTCGAAGGCGTTGGCCGCCACGATCAGGCCGTACTCGAACTCGGACAGCGCGCTCGCCCGCTCGGACACCAGATGCGCCGACGAGACGATAGCTTTTCGGGGGGCCGGGCTGGGAGCAGGGCGTTCATCGTCGCGTTCGCTCATGGCCCGCCTCCACCCTCGGCCGGCCCGTAGCCGCCGCCGCCCGGGGTTTCGATGACAAAGACATCGCCGTCCTCGACCTGGATCGAATCCGTGCCCGAAAGCTCGACCACCGCGCCATCCGATCGCTCCACCCAATTGCGCCCGCACGCGCCCGGCGCGCCGCCGGCCACGCCGAAGGGGGCGACCGTGCGGTGGCTGGACAGGATCGACGCGGTCATGGGCGCGCGGAAGCGGATGCGCCGCCGGGCGCCGTCGCCGCCGCGGTGGGCCCCCGCGCCGCCCGAGCCACGGCGAATCTCGAAGGAGTCGACCAGCACGGGAAAGCGCCATTCGAGCACCTCCGGGTCGGTCAGCCGCGAGTTGGTCATGTGGGTATGCACGGCATCGGTGCCGTCGAAATCCGGCCCGGCGCCGGCGCCGCCGCACACGGTCTCGTAATACTGATGGCGGTCGTCGCCGAAGGTAAAGTTGTTCATGGTGCCCTGAGAGGCGGCGAGCACACCGAGCGCGCCATAGAGGGTATCGACGACGATCTGGCTGGTCTCCACGTTGCCGGCCACCACCGCCGCCGGGTAGCGCGGGCTGAGCATGGAGCCCTCGGGCAGCACGATGTCGAGAGTCTTCAGCACCCCCTCGTTCATGGGAATCTCCTCGTCCACCAGGGTGCGAAAGACATAGAGCACCGCGGCCCGGCACACCGCCGACGGGGCGTTGAAGTTGCTCGGCTGCTGGTCGCTGGTACCGGTGAAATCGATGGTCGCCCGGCGCGCCGCCCGGTCGATGCGGATCGCGACCGAGATTCGCGAGCCGTCGTCCAGGGGATAGGTGAAGCGCCCGTCGCCCAGGCGGTCCAGCACGCGGCGGACCTGCTCCTCGGCGTTGTCCTGCACATGGCCCATGCAGGCGTGAACCACGTCGAGGCCGTAGTGCGCGATCATGCGGCGCAGCTCGCGCACGCCCTTTTCGTTGGCGGCGATCTGCGCCTTCAGGTCGGCGATGTTCTGGTCCGGGTTGCGCGCCGGGTACGGCCCCGAGCCGAGCAGCGCGCGCATCTCCGCTTCCAGGAATCGTCCCCGCTCGACCAGCAGAACGTTGTCCAGCAGCACGCCCTCCTGATCCACCGTGTGGCTGTGCGGCGGCATGGAGCCGGGCGTGATGCCGCCAATATCGGCGTGATGCCCACGGCTGCCCACGAAAAACAGGATCGACTCCCCGGCTGCGTCGAACACCGGCGTGATCACGGTTATGTCGGGCAAATGGGTGCCACCGTTGTAGGGCGCGTTGAGCACGTAGACGTCGCCCGGCGCCATGGTGCCGACCCGCGCGCGGATGATCGCGCGCACGCTCTCGCTCATGGAGCCCAGGTGGACCGGCATGTGCGGCGCGTTGGCCACAAGGTCGCCGCCGGGATTGAAGATCGCGCAGGAGAAATCCAGACGCTCCTTGATGTTGACCGAGTGCGCCGTGTTCTCCAACGTCGAGCCCATCTGCTCGGCGACCGACATGAACAGGTTGTTGAACACCTCCAGCATGACCGGATCGACCTCGGTGCCCACCGCGGACGCCCGTTCCAGGGGCACCACCCGGTCGAGCACCAGATGATCGCGCCGGCTTAGCGTCGCGCGCCAGCCGGGCTCCACCACCGTGGTCGAGGTCGGCTCGATCACGATCGCCGGCCCGTCGAGCAGATCGCCCGGCACCAGGCTCGCGCGCGAATAGACCGGCGTCTCGCGCCACGCGCCGCCGGCATACATGGGGATCGTCGCGACCGGTGCGAGCGGCGCCGCGCGCGCGCCGGGCTCCAGCTCGATGTCCTCGACCGTATCCGTCTCCCCCACCGCCTCGACCTCCAGCGCCTCGACGATGAGCGGCTTGCCCGCCATGACGAAGCCGTAGCGCTGGCGGTGCGCCGCCTCGAAACGAGCGGCGATCTGGTCGCAATCCCCATGCTCCACGTCCAGCGCCGAATCCGTGCCAAGGTAGCGCACATGGGCGCGCATCAGCACGCGCACTCGCTCCGGCGCCACGTCCTGGCCCAAGATCTCGGCGCGGGCGCTTTCGGCGAGCTTATCAAGCGCCGCGTCGATCTCGGGCATCAGATCGGGGCCGAGGGGCTTTTCCACCGCCTGCTCGCGGAGCGCGCGAATATCCGCCAGGCCCATGCCGTAGGCCGAAAGGACCCCCGCCAGGGGGTGCAGGAAGATGCGCGTCATGCCCAGGGTGTCGGCGATATCGCACGCGTGCTGCCCGCCCGCGCCACCGAAGCAGCAGAGCGTGTATTCGGTCACGTCGTAGCCGCGCTGGGTCGAGATTTTCTTGATGGCGTTGGCCATGTTCTCGACCGCGATGCGGCGGAAGCCCTCGGCCACGTCCTCCGGCGCGCGCGCATCGCCCGTGGCGGCGCGAATCGCCTCGCTCAGGGCGGCGAACCTGGCGCGCACCGCCTCGGCGTCCAGCGGCTGATCCGCGCCGGGGCCAAACACCTTGGGAAAGAACGCGGGCACGATGCGGCCCAGCATGACGTTGCAATCGGTCACCGCGAGGGGCCCGCCCCGGCGATAGCAGGCCGGCCCCGGGCTGGCGCCCGCCGACTCCGGGCCGACCCGATAGCGCGCCCCGTCGAAATGGAGAATCGAGCCGCCGCCGGCCGCGACCGTGTGAATCCGCATCATCGGGGCGCGCATGCGCACCCCCGCCACCTGGGTCTCGAAGGCGCGCTCGAAGGCGCCGTCGTAATGGGCGACATCGGTCGAGGTGCCGCCCATGTCGAAGGTGATGATCTTCTCGAAGCCGCCCATGGCCGCGGTGCGCACGGCGCCCACGATGCCGCCGGCCGGGCCGGAGAGGATCGAATCCTTGCCCTGGAACAGGCCGGCGTCGGTCAGCCCGCCGTTGGACTGCATGAACATCAGCCGCGCGCCGCCCAGGGCGGCCGCCACCCGGTCCACATAGCGGCGCAGGATGGGCGAGAGGTAGGCATCGACCACGGTGGTGTCGCCGCGCCCGATCAACTTCATGAGCGGGCTGACCTCGTGACTGACCGAAACCTGGGGGAAGCCGATCCCCCGGGCAAGGTCCGCCAGGGCGCGCTCGTGCGCCGTGTAGCGATAGCCGTGCAGCAGGACGATCGCCACGGAGCGGATGCCCTCGCCATAAGCGGCCCGCAGGGCGGCCTCGGCGCCGGGCGGATCGAGGGGACGCAAGACCTCGCCCTCGGCGCTCATGCGTTCGTCCACCTCGACCGCCCGCTCGTTCAAAAGCGACGGCAACTCGATGTGGCGAGCGAATATATCGGGCCGGTTCTGATAGGCGATTCGCAAGGCGTCCTTGAAGCCCCTGGTGATGAGCAGCAGGGTGCGCTCCCCGGCGCGCTCCAGGAGCGCGTTGGTCGCCACGGTGGTGCCCATCTTGACCGCGCGCACCGCCGCCGCCGGAATCGCCGCGCCGGGCGCCAGGCCCAAGAGGTCGCGCACCCCCTGGAGCGCCGCGTCCTCGTATTGCTCCGGGTTCTCCGACAGGAGCTTGTGGGAAACCAGGGCGCCATCGGGACGCCGAGCCACGATATCGGTGAACGTGCCGCCGCGATCGACCCAGAACTGCCAGGCACCGGTGGCCGCGCGCCGCGACGGAGCCGATCTCGAAGTCGTCATCCGCGCGATTCCCGCGATTCCGATTGGGCGGCACGCATCGAGACCAACCATCCGTTAGCCGTTCGAAGGGGCGCCACCTCTATCATGAGAGAAATGTATATGTTTTATGTATAAATAGTCAATAACTCCACGCGATGCGCGGGATGGCCGGACTTTTCAATTCCTTAATGGGTTAAGTGGGATGCTCCCGGATTGCATTCCCGCCTCCCCGCGGGGCGGGCGTGATCGGGATCGACCACCGCCAGAGCATCCCCCCATGACACGCGAGCCCGTGCCACTGGCCAAGGAAACGGCGGACCCGCCTTGGCCCGCGACCGACGGGCGGGCGCCCAGGGCTTGGCGCGTCATCGCCGCGATCGCGGCGATGGCGGTCGGTATCTTCGCCACCTTGGCGACCTTCAATGCCGCCGAAACCCTGAGCATGGCCTTCAATTCATTCGAGTCCATCGAGTTGGACGAACTTTTTTTAACGTTGTTGGCCATGGCCCCGTTCGTGTGGTGGTTCGCCGCCCGCCGCTGGCGCGAGGCCCAGCGCGAGGTGGCCGAATACCGGGCCATCGACGCGAAACTGGCGGCGGTACTCGACGACCTGGAGCGCCAGGTGGAGAGCCGAACCCGCGAGTTGGCGGCCTCGGAACAACGGGCGGTGGAGGCGCATTCGCGCCTGCTGGAGGCGATCGAGGCGGTGGGCGATGGGTTCGCGTTCTTCGACCAGGAGGATCGGCTGGTCCTGTGCAACGACCGATACCGACAGATATTCGCCGGTTTTGGCGATGTGATTCGCCCAGGGGTAAGGTTCGAGCACCTGGTGCGCGTGGCGGCGCAACGGAAACTGCATTTGGACAGCCTGGTCGACCCGGATGCATGGGCGCGCGAGCGCCTGCGTGCCCACCAGCGGGCTCGGGGCACATTTGTCCAGCGCATGACCGATGGCCGCTGGATCCTCGCCAACGAGCGCAAGACCGGCGACGGGCAGACGATATCGACCTACGTGGACGTCTCGGATATGAAGCGCGTAGAGGAGATGCTGCGGAATCGGGAACAGCAACTGCGCCTGATCACCGACGCGGTTCCGATCCTGATCGCCTATATTGGCGCCGATCAACGCTTCCGCTTCATCAATCGAACCGGCGAGATCTGGTATGCGGCCGGGCGCGAGGAGATCATAGGCCAGCGGGTGGGCGACGTGTTCCCGCCAAACGAAATGGCCCGCTTCCAGCCCCTGATCGAGCGCGCCCTGGGGGGCGAAACCATCGACGATAAATTTGCCGTCGCCTATCCCGATGGCCGACGCCGCTATGTGCGGCTCGCCTTTATCCCTCACCTGGTCGATGCCGACGCCGTGCCGGGGTATTTCGCCCTCGCCGAGGATATTACCGAGCAGCGCGAGACCGAGACGCGCCTGCAACAGGCGCGTAAAATGGAGGCACTGGGACAACTAACCGGCGGGATCGCCCACGATTTCAACAACATCCTGGGCGTGGTCCTGGGCAACCTGGAACTCTTGGAGGATCGCCTCAAGAACGATGCCCTGCTGCGCACCGCCACCGAGATCGCCACCAAGGCGGCCTTGCGCGGCGCGGCGCTGACCGAGCGCCTGCTTGCCTTCTCGCGCAAGCAGGTGCTCAGCCCGCGCGGCACGGACCTCGGGGAGATCGTGTCCGAGACAGTCGATTTCGCGGGTGCCACGTTGGGCTCGTCGGTGCGCGTCGGGGTCAACCTGGCCGCGGATCTATGGCCGGTCATGGTCGATCCCACGCAATTGCAGAGCGCGTTGCTCAACCTGGCGATCAACGCCCGCGACGCCATGCCCGACGGCGGCACGCTGACCTTTTACGCCGCCAACGCCGACCTCGCGGCCGAAGGCGCGGACCCGCCTCCCGCCATGGAGCCGGGCCATTACGTGCGCCTGGCGGTGCGCGATAGCGGCACCGGCATGCCCGAGGAGGTGCGCCGGCACGCCTTCGATCCCTTCTTCACCACCAAGGAGGTAGGCCATGGCTCGGGCCTGGGGCTCAGCATGGTCCATGGCTTCATCAACCAGACCGGCGGGCACGTTGCCATCGCCTCCGAACCCGGTCGCGGCACCACCGTCGAGCTTTACCTGCCGCGCGCCGCCGCCCTCGCGCCGGACGATGCCGCCGTCCCGAAAGGCGCGGCGGCCTTTCCCGGCAACGGCGAGACCGTTCTCGTGGTCGAGGACGACGCCGCGTTACGCCACATGGTGGTCCAGAAACTGACCCAGATCGGCTATGTGGCGCTGGAGGCGAACGATGGCCGTACCGCCCTGGCCACCCTGACCGCGACGCCCCGCGTGGATTTGTTGTTCGTCGACGCGGTCTTGCCGAACGGCCCGAGCGGAATCGAGGTGGCACGGGCGGCACGGCGGTCGAAGCCATCCATCAAAATCGTGCTGACCACCGGCCACCAGGATACCTCGGCTCTCGGTACCCTCCTGGAAGAAAACGGGGTCGAATTGCTGCGCAAACCCTATCGACGGCGCGATTTGGCGCGCGTGATCCATACGGTGATGGGCCACGGCGACGACGCGCCCACGCGCGCCACGGCGGGGCGCGCGGAATGAGAGGAGAATCTCGATGGCCCGAATCCTGCTGATCGACGACGACCGCGAACTGCGCTGGACCCTGCGCCTGATGCTCGAGGAGGTCGGCCACGAGGTGTTGGAGGCCGCCGATGGCGTGGCTGGAGTCGAACTACAGTCGCGGATGGAGCCCGAGTTGATCATCACCGATATCATCATGCCCGAGAAGGAGGGCATCGAGACCATCCTGGACTTGCGGCGCCGCGATCCCAACGCGCGCATCATCGCGATTTCCGGCGGCGGGCGCCTGACGCCGAAAGATTTTCTGTCCGCCGCGCGGCGCCTGGGCGCGCGCTGTACGCTGAAAAAACCCTTCCGGCGCGAGCAACTGCTCGAGGCCATCTATACCTGCCTAGCCAGCGACGCGGCCTGACTGGCGCGCCTCTGGCGGGGTTGTCGGAACCGGCGCGGCATGAAATAAGCAATATGTGGACGCTGGTCGTGTCGCCAAGCCGGCATGACCTTCCGTCTTTGTCCAACCGCGGTATCGGCACCGGGCATCCGTGAGCATCTGGGGAAAAATACTCGGCGGCGCGACCGGATTCGCGCTCGGCGGGCCGATCGGCGCGCTGATCGGCGCGGCCGCCGGTCATGCGGTGGACCGTATGCGCGAGGCGCCGGCCGCCGGCGCCGACGATGCGACCAAGAACATCGCCTTCACGATCGGGGTCATCGTGCTCGGCGCCAAAATGGCCAAGGCGGACGGGCACGTAACCCACGACGAGATCCAGGCGTTCAAGGAGGTGTTCCGCATCCCGCCGGCGGAGATGCGCAACGTGGGCCGGGTTTTCAATCAGGCCCGGCGCGACGCCAGCGGCTTCGAGCCCTACGCCCGGCAGATCGGGCACATGTTCAAGAGCCACCCGTCGGTGCTGGAGGAACTGCTCGACGGGCTGTTTCACATCGCCCGGGCGGACGGCCGGGTGACGGACGACGAGCTCGAATACCTGCGCGGGGTCGCCGACAGTTTCGGCCTCGATACCGCGCGCTGGGAGCGCATCCGCGCCGCCAACGTGGGCCCCGACCAATCGGACCCCTACGTCATCCTCGGCGTGCCCCGCGCGGCCGACATGGCGCACATCAAGACCGCCTACCGCAAGCTGGTGCGCGAAAATCATCCGGACCGCCTGGTGGCGCAGGGCATGCCGAAGGAGTTCGTCGATCTGGCGAACGAGCGCCTGGCCACCATCAACGTCGCCTACGACCGCATCGAGGAGGAGCGCGGCCGGGACGGGCGCGGTTCCTAGTGGATAGACTCTAACAGATGGGGCGCTCGCTCAAACCCATGCATATCGCGCTGTTCGTGGCGATCATGGCGGTTTGGGGGCTCAACTTCGCGATCGCCAAGATCGGCCTGCGAACACTGCCGCCGATCCTGATGATGGCGCTGCGCTGGGGCCTGGTCGCTCTCATGATGGTGCCCTTTCTGCGCCGGCCGCGCGGCCAATGGCCGGCGATCATCCTTTTGTCGTTCACCCTCGGCTTCGTTCACTTCACCCTCATTTTCACCGGCCTGCGCACCTTGGACGCGGGCACCGCGGCGATCGCGATTCAGCTTCAGGTGCCGTTCGCCGCGGTTTTGGCCGCGGTGGTGTTTCGCGACATGCTGGGCTGGCGCCGGGCGGCGGGCATGGCCATCGCCTTCGCCGGGGTCGCGGTGGTCGCCGGCGAGCCGCGCCTGGAAGGGCATTACCTGGCGCTCGCCATGGTGATCGCCGCGGCGTGCATCTGGTCGATCGCCAACATTCAGATCAAGCAGTTGGGCAAGATCGACGGCATGAGCCTCAACGGCTGGATCGGCGTTTTCGCCACGCCGCAGCTGTTGCTTGGCTCGTGGCTGCTCGAGGATGGCCAATGGGAGGCGCTGGGCGCCATGGACTGGTCGGTGATCGCCTCGGTGCTCTATCAGGCGGTGTTCGTGGTCGGCTTCGGATATGGCGCCTGGTACCGGCTTCTGCGCGTCTATGACGTCAACCAGGCCATGCCCTTCCTGCTGCTCCTGCCCGTGTTCGGGGTCTTGTCGGGGGTGCTCATGCTGGACGAGAGCCTGAGCGTTCAGTTCATCGCGGGCGGCCTCATGACCGTGGTCGGCATCGCCATCATCATGCTGCGCCGGCCGCGCCTCGTGGCGCCGGGGGCGGAACGCATATGAGCCCGGGGGTGCGCATGGTCGAGCGCCCCTCGCCCAACCGGGATGCCCGCCCGCCGGGCCAGGCGATCGACATCCTGCTGATCCACTATACGGGCATGCCCAGCGCCGCGGCGGCGCTCGCGCGCCTGTGCGACCCGGCATCGCGCGTTAGCGGCCACTACTGCATCGACGAGGACGGCACCATCCACCGCCTGGTGGCGGAGGCGGAGCGCGCCTGGCACGCGGGCGTCGCCATGTGGCGCGGCGCCACGGACATCAACGCCCGCTCCATCGGCATCGAGCTGGTCAATCCGGGCCACGAGTTCGGCTACCGGCCCTTTCCCGAGGCGCAGATGCGCGCGCTCACCGACCTGGCCCGCGCTATCCTGGCCCGCCACCCCATGACCCCGGCTCGGGTGCTCGGCCACTCCGACGTGGCGCCCTTGCGCAAGGAGGACCCTGGCGAACTGTTCGATTGGCCCCGCCTGGCGGCGGCGGGCATCGGCCTGTGGCCCGACCCGGGCGCCCAGAGCGAAACCACGGAGGCCACGGAGGCCACGGTCAGGGCGCGCCTCGCCGCCATCGGCTACGGATACGTCGACCAGGATTTCGCCGCCGTCGTGCGCGCGTTCCAGCGCCACTACCGCCCGGAGGCGGTGACCGGCCGCGTGGACGCGGAAACGGCGGCGCGCCTGGAATCCCTGTATCGCCAGCTTGCCGAGTCGTGATTGACCGACGCCCCGCGCGCGCCTACCTATAAGGGGTCAGACGGCCGGATGGCCGCCTTCGGCGCCGGGTAGTCGGCCGCCGGGGGAGGAAAGTCCGGGCTCCACGGAAACACGGTGCCGGGTAACGCCCGGCGGGGGCGACCCCAGGGAAAGTGCCACAGAAAGCAAACCGCCGGCCCCGCGCGCACGCGCGCGCCAGCCGGCAAGGGTGAAAGGGTGCGGTAAGAGCGCACCGCGTTCCCGGCGACGGGAACGGCACGGTAAACCCCACCGGGAGCAAGACCAAGTAGAGACGGCGGGCCCTCGAGGCCAGGCGGGTTTCCGCGCCGCCGTCCGGGTGGGTCGCGCGAGGCGCCCGGCAACGGGCGTCCCAGATGAATGGCCATCCCTCCGCGCGAGCGGAGGACAGAACCCGGCTTACAGGCCGTCTGACACCTTATCCGCCACATGAGCGCCGCCGCCCGTATAGTGCGCGGGACCAAAAAAGAACATTACAAGAACATGGTTATGCCACATTCCAGGGGCATCTTGACCTGGTCCTGCGCAAATTGGGGTGATCGCGTATCTGTGCCACTACATGCAGGGTCTTCCTAATACATTGGAAAGCCGCCAGGAATTATTTACGGTGTCGTTGACTCCCGCCAAAACCCATGATATCCCATCAAATCCCGCTTTAGCTGGCGGGGGACCCACGGTGGGAATGGGGATGGGGATCGAGATGGGACAACTCGGTTCCCACGAGATGTTTCGGGGGGCCGCGTGGCAACGTTCATCGGCACATACCACAGCAAGGTGGACCGCAAGGGCCGCGTGTCCGTGCCGGTCCTCTTTCGCAACGCGCTCACGCGCGATTCCTTCCAGGGCATCGTCGCCTTTCCCTCTCACCGCTCCGCGGCCCTCGAGGCCTGCGGGTTCGATTTCATGCAGGAACTGGAAACCAGCATGTTCTCCGCGCTCGACCTGTATTCCGAGGAGCAGGACGACATCGCGGCCACCATGTTCGGCGATTCCAGGATGCTCCCGTTCGATGGGGACGGCCGCGTCATCCTGCCCCAGGATCTGGCCGAGCACGCCGGCATCACCGACCGCGCCGCCTTTATCGGCAAGGGGCCGATCTTTCAGGTCTGGAACCCGGACGACCTCGACGCCCACAAGACCATGGCCCGCGCCCGGATGCGCGAGCGCGGCCTGACCCTGCCCCTGCGCCCGGGCGGCGGCGGCCGATGAGCGCGCGCGCCCCGAGATCCTCCCGCGCGCCGGGCGGCCACACGCCGGTCCTGCCGCGCGAGGTGTTGGAGGCGTTGGCGCCCCGCGATGGCGGCATCTACGTGGACGGGACCTTCGGGGCCGGCGGCTATGCCGCGGCCCTGCTCGATGCCGCGGCCTGCCGGGTGTGGGGCATCGACCGCGACCCGGATGCGGTCGCCCGCGCGGCGCCCATGATTCGGCGCTACGAGGGGCGCCTGACGGTGATCGCCGGCCGCTTCGGCGACATGGACCGACTCTTGGATGGGCACGGCGTGCGCGCGGTGGACGGCATCGCCCTCGACCTGGGCGTGTCGTCCATGCAGATCGACCAGGGCGAACGGGGTTTCTCCTTCCGGGCCGACGGGCCCCTCGACATGCGCATGGAGCGCGCCGGCGGGCCAAGCGCGGCCGAGGTAGTCAACGAGATGCCGGAAGCCGAGCTCGCCGATGTGCTGCACCGCTTCGGCGAGGAGCGCAAGGCCCGGCGCATTGCCCGCGCCATCGCCGCCGCCCGGCGCGAAAAGCCGATCGCGCGCACCGGCCAGTTGGCGGATATCGTGCGCGCCGTGGCCGCGCACCGGGGCGGCGCCCCGGGCATCGACGCGGCAACCCGCACCTTCCAGGCGCTCAGGATTTACGTCAACGACGAGCTGGGCGAGTTGGAGCGCGGCCTTTGCGCGGCCGAGCGCCTGCTCGCCCCGGGCGGCCGCCTGGCGGTCGTCGCCTTCCATTCCCTGGAGGACCGCATCGTCAAGTCGTTCCTCCGGGAGCGTGCCTTGGCGCGCGCGCGCGGCTCGCGCCACATGCCGGACGCCACGGCCCAGGCCGCCGCGCCGGCGCCCACCTTCCGACTCCTATTCCGGGGCACTTGCCGGCCCGGCCGGGCGGAGCAGGACGCGAACCCACGCGCCCGGTCCGCCCGGCTGCGGGCCGCCGAGCGCACGGCCGCCCCGTGCCCGAACATGCCTCCGCGTCTGGACGCGAGCGCCGCGCGAGGGCAAACCCCATGAGACGGGCGGCGCTCACACGGGCCGCGTTCGTGCTGGTCGCCGTGGCCGCGGTCGGCGCGGCCTCGTTGATGTTTTACGTGGGCGACGAGGTTCGGGTCTTGCGCCAGCGCCTCGACGCCACCGAGGCGCGCATCGCCCAGGATCGGGAGGCGCTGCGCGTCTCGGCGACCGAGTGGAGCTATTTCAACCGGCCGGCGAAACTGGCTGGCCTGGCGCGGCGCCATCTGGCGCTCGCCCCCATGGGCGCGCAACGCATCATTCGCTTCGAGGACCTGCCGCCACGCCGCGCCACGCCCGCGGGAACCGCCCCATGACCGAGTCAGCCCACCAGGCGCCCCCCTACCCGACGATCTACATGGACCGCGCGGCATCGGCGCCGTCGACCGTGGTGCTCGCGGGTCAACGGGCACAGGCCCTGGAGGTGGGCCGCACCCGCTTGCTGGTGACGGGCATCGTCTTCGCGCTCGCCTTCTTCGCGATCGGCTGGCGTCTGATCGACCTGGCCGTATCGGGCCATGGCGCGCGGGCGCGCCTGGCCACGGCGGACGGCACGGCCCCGGCGACGACGCTCCGCGCCGACATCGTGGATCGCAACGGCGCGCTGCTGGCGACCAGCGTATCCGCGGCATCCCTCTACGCCGACCCACGCGAGATCCCAGACCCGCGCGCGGCCGCCGACGCGTTGATCCGGGTCCTGCCCGCGCTGTCCCATGGGGAGCTCTTGACCAAGCTCGCCAGCCGGCGCCGGTTCGTCTGGCTCAAGCGCAATCTGACTCCGCGCGAGGAGTACGCGGTCAACCGGCTGGGCATCCCGGGTTTGCACTTTCGCCGCGCGCCGCGGCGGATCTACCCCTACGGCGAGCTAACCGCCCACGCGGTGGGCTTTACCGATATCGACGGGAGCGGATTGAGCGGCATCGAGCGCGCGTTCGATTCGGCGTTGCGCGGCGCGGACATGCCATTGGCCCTGAGCCTGGACGTGCGGGTTCAGCACGTGGTGGCCGCCGAGATGGCGGCGGCGATGGAAAAGTTCGACGCGGTGGGCGGCGCGGGGCTGGTGCTCGACGTGCGCACCGGCGAGCTCTTGGCCATGGTTTCGCTGCCGACCTTCGATCCCAACCGCCGTGACAAGGCAAGCCCGGACGCGCTGTTCAACCGCGCCAGCCTGGGCGTCTACGAGATGGGCTCCGTGTTCAAGATATTCACCACCGCCATGGCGCTGGACGCGGGCGTGGTGGACCTGGCCGACGGCTACGACACCAGCGAGCCGATTCGCGAGGCCCGGTACACGATCACCGATTTCAAGCCCAAGAAGCGATGGCTGTCGGTGCCGGAAATCTTCATGTATTCCAGCAATATCGGGACCGCGCGCATGGCCCTGAAGGCGGGCGGGCCCATGCAGCGCGTCTTTCTGGAACGCATCGGCCTGAGCGAGCCGGCAACCCTGGAAATCCCCGAGGTGGGGCGGCCCATGCTGCCCACGCCATGGCGCCGAATCAATACCATCACGGCCTCCTACGGGCAGGGCATCGCCGTGAGCCCGTTGCAGATTGTCAGCGCCACGGCGGCCGTGGTCAACGGCGGCGAGTTGCATCCGGCGACCCTCTTGCGCCGCGCGGACGGCGCCCCGCCGGCGGCGCGGCGTGTGATCGCGCCCGCAACGTCGCGCGCCATGCGCCTGCTCATGCGCCTCGTGGTCAGCCACGGCACCGGCCGCAAGGCGGCCGCGCCTGGCTATCTCGTCGGCGGCAAGACCGGCACGGCGGACAAGCCGATGAATGGGGGCTATGCGCGCGACAAGCGCATTGCCTCGTTCGCGGCCGCGTTTCCCATGACCGATCCACGCTACGCGGTGTTCATCATGTTGGACGAGCCCAAGGGCATCAAAAGCACCTATGGCTATGCCACCGGCGGCTGGGTCGCGGCGCCGGTCGTGGCCCGGGTGGTGGATCGCATCGGGCCCCTGCTCGGCGTCGAGCCCGTGCGCGACCAGCGCGGCTTCGACACGCGGGAACGACTGCTGATCCAGACCAGCGCGAGGGCCAGGCAGGTTGCGGCTAACTGATCTTGTGAGCGATACGGCGGTTGATATGAACGTCCTGGAGGACGCCGGCACCAACATCCCGCGAGATGTGGAGATTCGCGGCCTGACGGCGGATAGCCGCGCGGTCGGCCGTGGCTTCCTGTTCGCGGCCCTGCCCGGTAGCCGGACCGATGGGCGCGCGTTTATCGGCGAGGCCGTGGCGCGGGGCGCGGTCGCGGTTCTGGCCCCGCGCGGCACCGCCCTGCCCCCGTGCGAGGGGCCCGTTCTTCTGATCCCGGACGAAAATCCGCGCCGGCGCCTGGCGCTCATGGCCGCGCGCTTCTATCCGCGCCAGCCCCAGGTGGTGGCCGCCGTGACCGGCACCAGCGGCAAAACATCGGTCGCCAGCTTCGCGCGCCAGATGTGGGACCGCCTGGACCGCCGCGCGGCGAGCCTGGGCACCCTCGGCCTGGAGCCGCCGCGCCCGGACGCGCCCAAGTCGCTGACCACGCCGGACCCGGTGGATCTGCACCGGTGCCTCGACGCCCTGGCGGGCGACGGGGTGGAGTGCCTCGCCATGGAAGCATCGAGCCACGGGCTCGACCAGTATCGCCTGGATGGCGTGCGGGTGGCGGCGGCTGCCTTCACCAACCTGTCGCGGGACCATCTGGACTATCACCCGGACATGGAGGCCTACCTGGCCGCGAAGGCGCGTTTGTTCGACCCTATCGTGGTCGACGGGGGCACCGCCGTGCTCAATGCGGACCTGGCGCTGAGCGGACCCCTGGGCGCGGCGTGCGCGGCGCGCGGGCTGAGGGTCCTGACCTACGGCACCGCGCCGTGCGATTTGCGCCTGGTCGCGCAAGCGCCGACGGCGGAGGGCCAGCGCCTGACCATCGACGTGGGCGGCCGGACCGCGCGCGTGGACCTGCCCATGTTGGGCGCGTTCCAGGCCATGAACGCCCTGGCGGCGCTGGGCCTGGTTCTGGCGACGGGGGCCGACCAAGAGGCGGCCGTGGCCGCGCTCCAGCACCTCGAGGGCGTGCCAGGGCGCATGGAATCGGTCGGGCGTACGCCGCGCGGCGGCCGCGTCTTCGTCGACTACGCCCACAAGCCGGGCGCCCTGGAAACGGTGCTCACGGCGCTGCGCCCGCACACCCGGGCGCGCCTGCGCGTGGTCTTTGGCTGCGGCGGCGATCGCGACGCGGGCAAGCGCCCCATGATGGGCGAGATCGCCACGCGCCTGGCGGACCGCGCCATCGTCACCGACGATAATCCGCGCACCGAGAACCCCGCCAAAATAAGACGAGAGATCATGGCCGCCGCGCCCGGCGCGGTGGAGATCGGCGATCGGGGGGAGGCCATCGCATCGGCGGTGGCCGCTCTGGGCCCGGGCGACGTTTTGGTCATCGCGGGGAAGGGTCACGAATCCGGACAGATCGTGGGGACCCGGGTTCTGCCCTTCGACGATCGCGATGTCGCCCGGGCCGCTATTGCCGCGCTTGCCGGCGCACCGAGCGGAGAGTCCCGATGAGCGCCAAGCACCTCTGGAGCGCCGCGGACGCGGCCGCGGCCACCGGCGGTCATACGACCGATGCGTGGACCGCCACCGGGGTTTCCATCGATACGCGCGCGCTCGCCCCCGGCGACCTGTTCGTGGCGCTCAAGGGGCCGAACTTCGACGGCCACGACTATATCGACGATGCCCTGGCCAAGGGCGCGGCGGCGGCGCTCACCCATCGGCCGGCGAGCGCCGGCGCGCCCGGCCCTCTGTTGCCCGGCCCTCTGTTGATCGTGCGCGATACCCTCGAGGCCTTGAGGGGCCTGGGCCGGGCCGCGCGGGCACGGGCCCAGGCGCGGGTCGTCGCGGTCACCGGCAGTGTCGGCAAGACCAGCGTCAAGGTCGCGCTCGCCCGATGCCTGGCCGCCCAGGCGCCCACCGCGTCGAGCGCCGCCAGCCACAACAACCATTGGGGCGTGCCTCTCAGCCTGGCGCGCCTGCCGCGCGCCGCCGCCTACGGGGTGTTCGAGGTGGGCATGAACCACGCCGACGAGATTCGTCCATTGAGCGCGCTGCTGCGCCCCCACGTGGCGCTCGTTACCAACGTGGAGCCGGTCCACATCGGCTTCTTCAAATCGATCGAGGCGATCGCCGACGCCAAGGCGGAGATCTTCGAGGGCATGTCCGACGCGGGCACCGCGGTGCTCAACCTGGACAACCCCCATTTCGAGCGCCTGGCGCGGCGCGCGCGCGCCGCCGGGGTGGGTCGCGTCCTCGGCTTCGGCCAGAGCCCGCAAGCCGATGTGCGCCTGGTGGACTGGGCGCCCGGGGCCACGAGCAGCCGCGTCACCGCCGAGGCCATGGGCACGCGCATGGAATTCGAGGTCTCCCTGCCCGGCGCTCACTGGGTGACGAACGCGCTCGCGGTCCTGGCCGCGGTCGCCGCCCTGGACGCCGACGTGCCCGCGGCGGCGGCGACGCTTGGCACCCTCGCCCCCCTCAAGGGTCGTGGCGCGCGCCACGAGGTGGTGCTGCGCGACGGCGCCTTCCTGGTGATCGACGACGCCTACAACGCCAATCCGGTGTCCATGCGCGCCGCCTTCGAGGTGTTGGCGCGTACCGCGACGGGCCCCGGCGGGCGGCGCATCGCCGTGCTGGGGGACATGCTGGAGCTGGGCGCCCACGCCGCCGAGATGCACCGCGCCCTGGCCGCGCCGCTCGAAGCCGCGGGCGTCGATCTTGTGTTTGCCTGCGGAACCGAGATGGCGCGTCTCATCGAGGCCCTGCCGCCGGCCATGCGCGGCGGCCACGCGGCGGACTCCGACGCGCTCTCTCCCCTGGTGACGCGGGCCGCGCGCGCCGGCGACGCGGTACTGGTCAAGGGTTCCCTGGGCAGCCGCATGGGGCTCATCGTCGAGGCGCTGAAAGGGCTGGGCCCAGCCCAGCCGCGCGCCGCCAACGGCGCTTGAGGAGACGGGAATGCTCTATCACATTCTCGTCCCCCTGGCCGACGATATTAGCGTTTTCAATGTGTTTCGCTACATCACGTTCCGCAGCGGCGCGGCGGTCATAACCGCGCTGGCGCTCAGCTTCGTGCTCGGCCCCGGGATCATCTCCTGGCTGCGCGCGCGCCAGGGCAATGGCCAGCCGATCCGCGAGGACGGCCCGGCCGGCCACTTGGTCACCAAGCAGGGCACGCCGACCATGGGCGGCTTCCTGATCCTGCTGGCCATCACCATCTCGACCCTGTTGTGGGCCGATCTCACCAATGGCTACGTGTGGGCTGTGCTCTCGGTCACCGCCGGGTTCGGGCTGATCGGGTTCGCCGACGATTACCTCAAGCTGACCCGGCGCAACTCCAAGGGCCTGCCCGGGCGGCTCAAGCTCGGCGCGGAGATCGTCATATCGGCTGGCGTGGCGGCGTGGATCGCCTACCTCACGCCCGCCCCCATGGCGACGCACCTGGCGGTGCCGTTCCTCAAGGACGCCCTCTTCAACCTGGGCTGGTTCTTCGTGCCGTTCGCCGTCTTCGTCATGGTCGGCGCCTCGAACGCGGTCAACCTGACCGACGGCCTGGACGGCCTAGCGATCGTACCGGTCATGATCGCGGCCGGGTGCTTCGCCTTGATCGCCTATCTCGTGGGCAACTCGGTCTTTTCAACATACCTGCAGCTTCCTTACATCGCCGGTAGCGGCGAACTCGCCGTGTTCTGCGCGGCGCTGGTCGGGGCCAGCCTGGGCTTCCTGTGGTTCAACGCGCCGCCGGCCATGGTCTTCATGGGCGACACCGGCTCCCTGAGCTGCGGCGGCGCGCTCGGCGGCGTGGCGGTGGTCACCAAGCACGAGCTGGTGCTGGCGATCATCGGCGGGCTGTTCGTGCTGGAGACGGTCTCGGTTATCGTGCAGGTCGCCTCGTTTCGCCTGACCGGCCGGCGCGTGTTCCGCATGGCGCCCTTGCACCATCACTTCGAGCAGAAGGGATGGGCGGAGCCGACCATCGTGATCCGGTTCTGGATCATTGCCTCGATCCTGGCCCTGATCGGGCTTTCAACCCTCAAGCTGAGATGAGCGGAGGCGGGACATGATCGATCTCGTCTTCTTCCAGGGTCTACCAGTGGCGGTGCTCGGGCTCGGCACGTCGGGTCTGGCGGCGGCCCGCGCCCTGGCCGCGTCGGGCGCCGAGGTTTGGGCCTGGGACGACAGCGAGGACCGGCGCCAAGCGGCCCGCGCCGCCGACATTCCACTGGTCAACCTGTACGAGTGCAACTGGCGGGAGCTGACCTCGCTGGTGATCTCGCCCGGCATCGCGCACACCCATCCCGAACCCCACCCCGTGGCCGCCCTGGCGCGGGAGCACGGCTGCGAGATCATCGGCGATATCGAGCTCCTGGGCCGGGCCGCGCGCAACGCCCAGTACATCGGCGTCACCGGCACCAACGGCAAGTCCACGACCACCGCCCTGATCGGCCACGTGATGGAGATGGCGGCGCGCGAGGTGGCGGTCGGCGGCAACCTGGGCACCCCCGCGCTCGCCCTCGATACGCTCGAGTCCGGCGGCGCCTACGTCCTGGAGATGTCGTCCTATCAGCTCGAGATCACGGTCTCGATCACCTTCGACGTGGCGGTGCTGCTCAACATCTCGCCCGATCACCTGGAGCGCCACGGCGGCCTGGAGGGCTACGTGGCGGCGAAACGCAACATCTTCCGTCGCCAGACCCGCCCGCGCACCGCCATCGTCGGCATCGACGATGCCACGTGCCGGGCCATCCACGACGAGCTGGCGGCGGCCGGCGAACAGACCGTGATCCCAATCTCGGGCCATGCCCCGACGCCGGGCGGCGTCTACGCCCACGAGGGGGTGCTCTACGACGACACCGACGGCGCCCGCGTGCCGGCGCTTGACCTGCGCGAGGCGACGGCCCTGCCCGGCGCCCACAACTGGCAGAACGCCGCCGCCGCCTACGCGGCCTGCAAGGCCGCCGGGATCGAGCCGCCGGTCATCGCCGCCTGCCTGCGCGGCTTTCCCGGCCTGCCCCATCGCCAGGAGCTGATCGCGGTGGTCGATGGCGTCGTCTACATCAACGATTCCAAGGCGACCAACGCGGACGCCGCCGGCAAGGCGCTCGCCTGCTACGACCCGATCTACTGGATCGCCGGCGGGCGCGCCAAGGCGGGTGGCCTGGCCGGCCTCGACGCCCTGCTGCCTCGGGTCGCCCATGGGTTTTTGATTGGCGAGGCGGCGGAGTCCTTCGCCCAATCGCTCGCGGGCCGCGTGCCGTACACGGTGTGCGGCGATCTGGCCACGGCGGTGGCCGCGGCGCGCGAGCGGGCCCTGGCGGACGGGCGGGCGGGAGCGGTCGTGCTGCTCTCGCCGGCGTGCGCGTCGTTCGATCAGTTCACCGATTTCGAGGCCCGGGGCGCGGCCTTTCGGGCGCTGGTCGAAGCCCTGCCCGGCATCCACGAGGACGACCCGGCGGCGGTCTTGCCCGCCATGGGACGCGCGGCCGGGGGGCATCGATGATTCACCTCGCGCGCACGGATACGAGCATCCTGGCTCATTGGTGGTGGACCGTGGACCGGTGGACCCTGGCCGCGCTCGCCGCGCTCATGGGATTGGGCGCGATCCTGATCCTGACCGTATCGCCCGCGGCGGCGGCGCGCATCCCGGGACTCGAGGATTTCCAGCTCGCGCGGCGCCAAATCGCGTTCCTGGTCATGGCTCTGGCCACGGTGATCGGGGTGTCGCTCCTGGAGCCGCGCGCGGTGCGTCGGGTGGCGCTTGTCGGCCTGGGCGTCTCGGTGGTGCTCCTGGTCCTAACCCTTGCGTTCGGATCGGAGATCAAGGGCGCGACCCGCTGGCTAGGCCTGGGCGGGCTGTCAATCCAGCCGTCCGAGTTCGCCAAGCCTTTTTTCGCGGTCTCGGCCGCCTGGCTGCTGACCGAGGACCGCAAGGGCGAGGGCTTTCCCGGAACCTGGATCGCCACCGGCGCGTGGCTGACCTTGGCTGGCCTGTTGATCCTGCAACCGGATTTCGGCCAGACCTTCGTGGTCGGCGCCATCTGGGGCACCCAGCTTTTCCTCGCCGGCCTGTCCATGCTCTGGGTCGGCATCCTGGTGGCCGGCGGGCTC
>Ga0114931_10002801_pt1 | contig 22169 bp, 19 predicted proteins | sample 2SBtaG_FD_89579 | JGI IMG/M metagenome (GOLD analysis project Ga0114931, IMG submission 89579) | Deep subsurface microbial communities from Kolumbo volcano to uncover new lineages of life (NeLLi) - 2SBTROV14_V59a metaG | ecosystem: Environmental > Aquatic > Marine > Volcanic | place: Kolumbo... | reverse complement strand
GTCATTTCCCTGATTAGCGCGGCAGTTGCTGCACTTCTGGGCAATACCCAGCTTGTTACATTATCCATTCTTATAGCCGGTGCTGTGGCCGGATTTCTGCGTTACAATTTGAATCCCGCGTCTATTTTCATGGGCGATTCGGGCAGTTTGCCGCTTGGGTTTATTCTCGCCTGCATCACGGTGAATGCCTCTGCGGTTTCGCCGGGCAAAATTGCCGTTGTCGTCCCGCTTTTATTGCTCGCCATTCCCGTTACCGATACTTTTCTCGCAATCATCCGCCGCCTGCGACGCGGCATTCATCCATTCCACGCTGACCAGGAGCACATTCATCACCGCTTAGTCAATCTTGGTCTCAGCCAAACCGGCGCAGCCATGTTTATCGTCGGAGTTACCGTCATTTTAGGTACACTCGCTTTCCTCGTCGCCCAGGGAATCAATACTGATTTGCACTTGTTCGGAATGATGTAATTTTATTGATGGAACATTTGTAGGTTTTAATGTGTTGAAAAACTTGTATGTACGTGGCGCTGCTTTTTTCAATAACAATAATTCAGGATCAGATTCTAAAATATTCTTCGGCATGTCTTGTGTTTTGGGAAATTATTAAAGCAAAAGAAACCCATTGTTAGGCCAGGAAAATAAATTATTGACTTTTTTATAGCAATCAACCATATTTCAATATGGTTTCATTTTGCAGTAAATTAAAGAGGTGATATCAATGGCAACAATCACGGTAAAAAACATTCCGAATGAGCTATATCTTAAATTAAAGACTACAGCTTCTTTTAATCGTCGGAGCATTAATAATGAAGTCATTTATTGCATCGAAAATATGATTCAAAGCCGTAAAGTTAATCCGGATGACTTTATCAATCAAATTGATAACTTTTATAAAAATATTGATGTTCCGTCTTTAACCGACGAAAAGCTAGAAAAATATAAAAAATTCGGAAGACTATGAAAGTTGTAGATGCTAACGTGATTGCTTATCTATTGATTAAAGGCAAATACTCAGAAAGAGCAAAGTCTCTACTCAAAGAAGATCCTGAATGGGCGGCGCCACTCCTGTGGCGAAATGAATTTCGGAATGTTCTGACAACATACGTCAGAAATGAATATTTCAATCTATCCCAAGCTCTCTTCTTAATGAACAAAGCAGAAGAATTAATGCGAGATGGCGAATACCAGGTTCAATCAAAAGACGTGCTGGAATTGGCTGAAGAATCCGGCCGCAGCGCTTTTAATTGCGAATATGTTGCATTAGCCAAAGATTTTGGGGTTAAACTAATTACAACAGATAAGCAGCTTATCAAAGCATTTCCGAATATTACCGTAAGTTTATCCGCAATCGCTTTTTCATAATATACAACAGGTCTACCATCTTGCTGCACTGGATTGAAGATGCCGATTCGTTTTTGACAATAGTATGCAGCAAACTTGTCCGGAAACTCCTGGGTTACTTTCCCGCAATGCCGGCGAATATAGCTTTGCGAGGTGTTTGAAATTTTGTAACGGACTAGAGACGACGATTATTTCATCAACCAAATATTGATGATCAAATCAGAACAAAGACGCCAACTTTAATCTAGTATAAGGAAGTCATTATGCAAGCAAATGTTATTGAAATCCCCCAAGATATTCTTGATTCGGCACGACTCAAGCTGCCTGATCTTAAGATTGAGCTGGCATTACTCCTATATTCTCAGCATCGCTTATCGATTGGCAAAGCACGGGAATTAGCCGACTTGAGTTTATGGGAATTCCGTCAGTTGCTCGGATTTCGTAAAATCCCCGTTCATTACGATGTCAATGATTTGAACGACGACGTAGCAACATTAAAGCAAATGGGTCGATTATGATTGTCGTCAGCAATACATCACCAATAACAAATCTGGCGGCTATTGACCAATTTGATCTTCTTCAGAAACTCTACGGCTCGCTTTACATTGCAGAAGGCGTTTGGGTTGAACTAAATGCAAAAGACCAAATATGGCCGGGCAGCAATGATGTGAAAAATTCATCTTGGGTCAAAAGAGCAAAAGTAAAGAATAAAACAGCCGTTGCTACCCTTAGGGAAGACCTTGATCGGGGTGAATCTGAAACCATCGCGCTTGCAATTGAACAGCAAGCTGATTTGATTCTCGTGGATGAGACTGAAGGAAGACACAAAGCAAGGCGTTTGGGATTAAATGTGACTGGAGTGATGGGAGTCTTGGTGGAGGCAAAGTCAAAAGGATATATTTCACAAATTCGAACCCATCTTGACAGATTACGGCAAGAAGCTGGTTTTTACTTGAGCGAAAAAGTGTATCAGGAAATACTAAAATTGGCGGGCGAAACAACATAATAAACGATGCTAACTTTTGTTGCTCCTACCGGAAGTGCTGTATTCAAGGTGTATTGGTAAAATAAATGCATTAATTGATGCGATGTTCTGTGTGCGGACCTTCCGGCAGGCAAAGATTTCGTTAGGACTGTGAATTAAATAACCTGACCATTTGTATTTTTTCAAGCATTGTCTTTGCAGGAGTTTGTTCGGTATACTCGATCAAGTTGACCAATTCGCTTCCCTTAGCCGCAAGGAACCAAAACATACATGCCAAAACATTCATTCGATATATCCTTTCAAAAAGGAATCTTTTTCGTCTTTGTCCTGTTTTCATCTGTCGCCTTTGCGCAAGAGCAGCCGGGCTTTCGAATTATCCGCCAATCTGCGGATGGTATGATAATCGAATGGACTTCTCCGCCGCTGGAATGGGAATCCGTCGATGTGCAGACACAGCAATTCGTTATTCCGAATCTCGGCTCACTTTCCTTCGAAAATAAAGAAGGCTACCCTCTGCTGCCTGTCGATGCGTTTCTTGTTGAAAACGCCGACAAACAAATGAAAATCACAGTTCTCGATTCCGCTGTCGTTTCCAGGCGAGTCCAGACAATTTGCCCTGCCCCTTTTTGGGGATACGATTCTCTGCAACAGATCCAGGTTGAAAAATATCGCATCGATGCAAAGATTTATAAAAAGTCAGGTTTCTATCCCACGCGGTTTATTTCCTATTCTTCACAAATCATTGAGGGACGTGCAGCCGGCAGAATCGCGATTCACCCCATTTTATATAACCCGCTCACTAAAAACATCCGCCGCTTGCGCTATATTCGCTTTGAAATGAAAAAAAATCAAATCGGCATCCAAAGTTTTTCCGGCAAATCTTTGTCGCTTTTGGGAAAAAAATCTTCCGGGCTTTTTGATGCATCCTGGCAGACCGGCACTTTGGCAAAAAGCCGGGTCGAATCCACTACGAAAAGCAAATCCACATTTGCCGGGTACGGCGAAGATTTTGTTAAATTGTACAATGTCGAAGATGGCGTTTATGCGGTCAGCGGCAGTCAATTGCAGGACCTGGGCGTCGACATTAGCCGCATTGATCCGAGCACCCTGCATATTTTCAACAAGGGCATAGAAGGCGCCTGCACGGTCGCTGGTGCGGAAGACGGCGTTTTCAACGCTGCTGATAATATCATCTATTACGCGGAACGACTCGCCGGTAAAAACGGCTTTTACGATTCCTACACCGATTCCAATGTGACGATTCTGACATGGGGAAATTCCCAGGGCAGGCGATATCACAGCACGCCCTCCCCAGTAGCGGGAAGTACTCAAATATCCACTGTGATGACAACGCTGCACCTGGAACGGGATGTCGAATACTATTTTGGCGACACGGACGCTGATATTCACGAGACCTCCGCGGTTCCTGGCGAAGGCTGGGTATGGACAAAATCCATTTTCCCGGGCACAATCGTCCGTGTGCCTTTTGATCTTCCTGCGCTGAATCCGGAAGAGGATTCCATTCACGTCCGCGTGCGCTTGCGCGGCATCACCTTCGCGCCGCAAAGCCCTGATCATCATGCCCGATTCGTTATCAACGGAAAAACGCTAAAAGATATTTTCTTTAATGACACGGAAGAAAAAATCGTTCACTTTTCTGCGCCATTGTCTATCCTTGAGGAAAACGGCAACCAACTGGAAATTCATTCTATAAACGATACCGGCGCAGATCGTTCAAAATTCTACTTTGATTGGGTCGAATTTGATTATGTGAAAAACCTGACGGCTTTGCACAATTGGCTCGAGTTCACGGCAAAGAGCGATACATTTTACACGACAGGTTTTTCATCCGATACGGTTACAATCTGGAATATGAACGCACAAGAGCAAATTCAGCCGCTATCCGTAGATAAACGCCGAATGGCAAACGTGCAGGTCAAATCCGCGGGTTTTAACGATGGAAACTATGCACAGTTTTTAATTGACGGCGAATATGTTTTCCTGGGCAAGCGCGGCATGAATCTCCTTGTTCTCGATCCCAACACCGGCACTGTTCTCGACCGGGCCTCTTTTGATACGTACGCGTCAAGTGAAATGGCCGATAGCCTTGCCGCATACATTTCCCGTCTTGCGGACAGCACTATCGTTCTGGCCGCGGTTCGTGATGAGGCAAGCGTGAACATGACCGCATCTGCTTTTGCTGCACTGGAAAGTCTGGGCAGCAGTTTAATTCGCCGGCTCGGGGCGCGCGATTCCTGGGCGCTGTTGGGACGCAAGGGCGCAGCAAAAGGCTCCGTGCCCGAGATATTGAAAATTTCCGGCCAGGGCGCTGCAGAGCTTTCGCAGATGATGACGTTTTCCCAGGGAAGCTCATCCTACACTGTCATTTTCTCCGATTCATCCGAAAGCAAAAACAAGTACCTCCTTTTCGACAACGCCGGTCTCAAAAAACCTGCACGCCTTGTTCTGGCTCATTCCGCAGACTTACTTGCAACGGACAATGGTGCGGACTATGTTGTTATCACCCACCCGTTTTTTTCAGAACAGGCACAGCGGCTGGCTGATTATCGCGAGCAGCACAATCATTTCCGCACAAAAGTTGTGACAGTCGATGAAATTTATAATGAATTCAACGACGGCATTGCCGATCCTGATGCGATTCATCGCTTTTTACAATACGCATGGCAAAACTGGGTGAAACCTGCGCCTTCTTATTTACTGCTGTTTGGAGACGCTTCCTGGGACCCAAAACGGAACATAAAAAATGCCGACAAGATCGATTATGTGCCAACGCTCGGCAATCCTGTTACCGATGTTTTATTCGCCTGTTTTGACGGGCCGGATGATATTTTGCCGGAAATGAAAGTCGGCCGACTACCGGTGGAAAACACTTCCCAGGCCAAAGCGATCGTTGACAAAATAATGACCTACGAAACAACGCCCTCTGCGGCATGGAAAAAGCAATTTGTCTTTATCAACGGTGGATTTAACACCATTGAACAAAACACCTTTGTACAGCAGTCAAATACATTGGTACGCGAATTTGTTGCGTCTCCACCAACAGCAGGGAATGCCCTGTTTATTAATAAACACGGTCAGGGTTATGAAGAAGGCGAACACCGACAGGATATTCTCGATGCCTTTGATGCGGGCGCAGTGTGGGTCAATTTTATCGGCCACGCCGGCAGCCGCACCTGGGATTTGATGTTCCATAATCCTGACATTGAAGATTTGCAGAACGGCCCCATGAATCCTTTCATTTCCAGCATGACCTGCCACACCGGTCGTTTCGCGGAACCGAACCAGACCAGCTTCGGTGAGAATTTTCTTCTCTTGCCGGAAAACGGCGCCATCGGTTTTTGGGGTACTTCGGGCTGGGGATATTCCTATGAAGATTATATTTATTTAAGAAATTTATTCCCCATCGTTTTACAGGATACGGTGCACACCCTTGGCGATGCGATCACCTTAACAAAATTTGCTTTGTGGAAAACGTTCGGTTCCATTCCGCATATCCGCGATTTGATTTTGCAGTACAATTTACTGGGTGATCCGGCCCTCAATCTCGCTCTGGCTGACAAGCCTGATTTAAACATTCAGCCCAACGACGTAACCACAGAGCCACTCATCCTCAATGAAGCGGATTCCATTGCCACGGTTAAGGTGCGGGTGCATAATTACGGCCTTATCCCCAAAGACAGTGTAATGGTCAGTTTATATGCCGCTCATCAGGGCAAAGGCAGGATACAAATTGACGACATAAAAAGCGTAGCGCCGATTGGTTTTGTCGACTCGCTGATTTTTGCCTGACCGCTGCGAAATATGGCCGGCGAGGTGCAACTGGAAGTTGCGGCTGATCCGCGCGATCTGATTGCCGAAATTGATGAATCAAACAATTTTCAAAAAGTAGCGGTGTCCGTTCTTTCAAATCTCATTCAAATCGAGTCTCCACCACAACAGGCAATGGTTACGGGAAAAGATGTTGTATTGAAAATTCAGAACCCGCAGCAAAAAGAGTGGGCCGGATTGCAATACGAATTTCAAATTGATACGTCGGTATCATTTGGCGGCCCTGCGTTGCGTTCTTCCGGGCCCGTTTCCACACAGAAACTGATCACCACCTGGAAGCCCGGAGCACTTGTTCCCGGGCAAACCTATTTCTGGCGCTGCAACAGCTATCCGCAATCACCACATTCCGCGTGGGTGACGGGATCATTTTATGTTTCTGAAAATGAGTATGGCTGGCAGCAAAGCAGTGAACCGCAGTTTGTTAATAATCAATCTGAAAACACAATGCCCGCAAACGGCGGCATCAAATTGGAGAAAAAAAGCATTTCGATTTACGTAGAATCTGCGGGGATATCGGACGGAAATTTCGCGCGAATAATTATTGATTCAAAAGCAACCATCCAGCCCTCCCGCGGCCACAATGTTGTTGTAGTCGACAAATCCACAGCTCAAGTTGAACAAATACGCACTTTTGATACCTATCTCGATTCTCTTCAAGCAGATGCCATGGCCACTTTTATCGACAGCGTGTCCGCAGACAAATATATTTTAATTGCCATCAAAGACGAGGGCAGCCGCGTCATGACCGAGCGCGCCTATCGTGCGCTGGAATCCATCGGCAGCAAGGAGTGCCGCTCTGTGGGCTATCGTGACTCCTGGGCGATCATCGGTCACAAAGGCGCGGAAATCGGCAGTGTGCCGGAAGCATTTGTTCGCACCGGGTTCGGTACGGCTACAGTTATGGATACTCTGGCGCTTTACTCTCCGTTTGGAATGAACATGACCGGAAAAATCGGTCCGACAACAAGTTGGAAAAATCTGAGTTGGCAGGCGGACATTCCTGAACACTGCGATCTTTCACTAACTGCGCTCGGCTATAACACCTCGGGCAAGGTGGATACACTTTACCAAAACCTGCGGCACGGTAGCAAAGTTGATCTGTCGAACATTGATGCACATATTTATCCCTACGTCTCTCTCCTGGCCAGGTTTGCCACGGAAAACGGCAATTACACACCAACCTTAAAATCGTGGCAAGTGGCTTACGATCCTGTCCCCGATCTTGCCATTGGACCGCAGACATTTTCGCAGAATACTGATTCTGTTCTTGTGGGAGAATCTGTGGATTTTCGTTTCGAACTTTATAATATCGGCAACGCCCCGGCAAAAAATCTGCGCGTGCGATTTGAAGAAACGGCCGCAGCAGGTCGCAAAACTTTTTCCGAACAGAATTTAAACACCTCGGCTATTGCGCCGGATAGCTTTTTCACGGTGAGCCAGTCCTGGTCTTCAGACGGAAAGCGGGGACTGCAAAAAATATACATTACCCTCGATCCGGAAAACAAAATACCGGAACTGAGCGAGTCCAACAATACACTAACAACAACGGTTTTTGTTCAGACGGATACCATTGCTCCCGGGATTGAAATAACTTTTGACGGCAAGGAAATTGTTTATAACGATCTGGTTGCTGCCCGGCCGTATATTCGGGCAAAAATATCGGATAACAGTCCTGTGCCGATAACCGATACCAGTCAGGTCAATGTTGTGCTGGACGGGAAACGCATCAATTTCTCCGGCGACGCAACAGTGCTCAGCCTGCAAACGGGCGGTGATGATCATGCACAGGGGATTATCGAATTAAAGCCGCAATTGCAGGACGGGGATCATCTTTTGGAATTCTATGTCAGCGACGCCAGTGGAAATCGAATTTACTCGCGCGTTGATTTCCGTGTGGTGAGTGAATTGAAGCTCAGCCGCGTCGTCAATTTTCCAAATCCCTTTTCCCGTGGCACGGATTTTACTTTTGAATTGACCCAGCCGGCACAGGTGTACATCAAAGTCTACACCGTTGCCGGTCGCCTGATCCGTTCATTCGATGCCGGGTGGTGTAATGCCGGTTTTAACAAATTTCACTGGGATGGTCGCGATGCCGACGGTGATCGTCTGGCAAACGGCGTCTATCTTTATAAAATTTTCGCTACCGGGGAAAAGAAAAAGGTCGAAGAAATGAGCAAGGTGATTGTAATGAGGTAAAGATGTCTGTGGCCGCAGAGGGGAAAAATGGTGCATTTATGCAATATTAATGAATAAAAAAAGCCGTCTCGTCTCAGTTTTTTCATACCCGACAAGATTTCCTGCATTGCTATATTTTAAATCAATTTGATACCAGTTTGGATGATCTCTTTTGCCAAAGGATTTCGCAAGTTGAAATCATAAGGAGGGAAAGGGATAACTTTTATATTGCTACTCACTGAAAGCGTTATTTTTCTAATTTTATCTTTATCGGAAATTCTATTGCCATTAAAAATTTCAGACACCAATGCAATATCTATATCACTCCATTCATTATAATTTCCTTTTGCATAACTTCCAAAAAGCACAGCATCTTTTAACGGAATATTGTTGTTTTTTAAAGCGATTAAATATGTTTCAATCTTTTCTTTTATTTCAGTTGGGATTTGAACCATTTTAAATAATCCTTCACCTGATTAGAACATACTTTCCGCTGTCTCCAAATCATGTTCTGCACCTTGCAGCCAATATTGAATATGTTCTTCTTTTGTCATAACAACCATTTTTTTTAAAACAAAAGGATTCGAAATAAAATATTCTTTACTCAACATGCCCCCGCAAGCGTATGTATATAAATTGAAAGCGAAACTTTCATTAGTTGAAAAAAACATTTATGTCATACTCACCTCAAATGGCTAGCCTTTCATTTTGCTTGTAGTTGGACACAGGATTGCAATTCCAACTTTTTTGTTATACGCCAAAGGTGACATTACTACTGCCGGATACCTGCTAGCTTGCGAGTTGAAATTGATCCAGACCAAGTTACCTTTCCAATAACATATCCTGTCTTTATCTCCTCATGAATATTTTCATTGTTTATAAAACAAAGATATAAAGATATCCGTGCAATCGCAAGAATATTTTTCTCATCCCAAGCATAACACGCAATGAATGAGAATTAATCGTATATTCTAAAAATTATAAACCAAAGCTCAGGCCGAATGAAGGAATGAAAGGCATCATATAATACACACTTCGTCGGCCTACGCCTTCATTCTCCTGCCCCTCTCCATAAAAATCCCATTCATATAAATAGACATTATTATGATTCAGCACATTCATAAAATCAATATAGGCCGATAAATCTCTATACCTGCCCTTGTAAGTATACGTCAATCTGATATCCAGGCGCGAATAGTCGGGATAGCGGGCCGAGTTTTTGGGACTTTGCACCATTTCCCAGCCATTAACAAATCCGCCCGTATTCCCCGGATCACGACGCATAGCCTGCACAGGTGTGTATGGAAATCCTGTGCCATAGCGCCAAACGCTGCTTAAACTCCAACCACTTGAAAGCTTGATCTCCAATCCCGAGGCAAATTGGTTCCGCTGGTCATAATCAAAAAAAGTCCACTCATCGCTCTTTTTATTCCGATATTTTGCCTCTGAATAACTATAATTAAACCACAGTCCAAAATGATTCTTTGGATTGCGCACAATTTGAAAAGTAAATTCTATTCCTTGTGCCAGTCCTACGCCGGAATTCTGTGGAATGAAACTTTGTTCGTTCTTGGGCAATAAGAGCCGATCAAAATCTTTTTTATATATTTCCAATTTGAACTTTGTTCTCTGCGAGGCCCTCCATTCCATTCCAGCGATTTCATGAACAGCCCGTTCAGCACCCAAATTCATATTGTTTTTAGTAATATCCATCGGTTCGCCCCTGGCCATAATTGTCAAAATATCCGGATATTGAGAGTACACTCCCCAGTTTAGCCAGGTTGTCAAATTGGGATGCGGTGATAGAACAAGTTTTGCACGCGGACTCCAGTCAGCCTCATTAAAAAGTGTCGAATAATCATAGCGAAGCCCCGACGTCAGTTCAAACCAGTAGCTGCCGCGCAAGCGCATTTGCCAATAGGCGCCATAGATCGCAGAGTTCGTATTATAGTTAATGCTCTCCGGCAGATTGACAAAATTACGCCATTTTATTTTCCAGAGAATGTCGTTGGTATTAAAATTAAAATTTGTCCCGGTTTTAAAATGGAACCAATTTGCAGGATAAAAAAGAAGGTCAGATCGCATGGTATAGCGCTTTACACGATATGCCAATGAAGCATTAAAGTTATAATTAAATGTATCGAAAATATTAACACTGTTGTTATCAAAATAGCCGCCAATGAGCAAATTTGTTGCTAATTTCGGACTCATAATTGAAGTTAAACGTCCACCCCAGATGGATCCGTTTCCCTGATTTAAAAGATCGAGCTGTTCTTTTTTATAATCATTGAGCTTGGCCCCCTCACCAAGGTAAGTATAAAAGGCTGTAAATTTGTTATTTTCAGTTAAATTTAAAGCAATCTTGGAGTGAACATCGTAAAAGTATGGAAAAACATAATTCTGTGAATACATTCCATTTGCGATAATATCATAAAAACTTCGACGTCCTTCAACCAGCCAGGAGCCGCGCCCCCCGGAAAAAGGACCTTCAACAATCGCACTCGCCGAAACCAGGGTTGTATTGCAACTAACGGCGGGTTTTTCCCTGTTCCCTTCGCGCGTTGTAATTCGCATCAGAGCAGATAATTTATTGCCATAGTCAACCCCAAAACCTCCCGGCGCCAAATCAATGGCTTCAATCAAATCGGGATTTACAACGCTTACTCCTCCTCCCATCACAACAAATAGTCTGGATGGATTGAGTATTTCGATCCCGTCCAGGGTAACCAAATTCTGGTCCGGACTTCCCCCTCTGATATAAAGCTGTGTATTCATGTCGTTTCGGGTGACAACGCTCGGCAGAAAGGATAATGCCCGTTGCGGATCTTCCAGTGCACCTACTTGCTTTATAATATCCCGCGCCTTGAGTATTTGATGGTCTGCAAGGGAATGTTCAGACTTTAACATCTGTGTCGCCCGATCGGCAGTTATGTTAACGCCCTGCAACTTGAGAACCTGCCGCGTCATTTTAACTTTGATAATCTTAATTTTTCCGCCCCTGATGTTCACGCCCCTGATTGTTAATGGAGCATACCCCATCATACGAACGATCACATTATATTTTCCCGGCGGAATTGAGGAAATATCAAAAAATCCTCTTTCATTCGTCGTCGTGCCCCATTTCGTTTTTTCCAGGTAAACATTCACATAACCAAGCGGCGAGTCATCAGCGTTATCAAAGACAAAGCCTAAAATTCTGCCGTTACCTTTACTTTTGGCTATCAAGTCTCCGTTTCCGCAAAGCATTGCAAAAGAAAAAAGAAAAAAGACAGCGAAAAAGATGCACCTGCGTCTAATCATTGATACCCACCCATACCGTTGCGGCAATAATATTTCCTCCGTTAGAAAAAGCGAGTTGTTTCCCGTCAGGAGACCATGATGGCATTTTACCCAAATCTATTGCTTTGTCCATTGTTTTTTGCTCGAATGAATAGAGATAAATTCCCGCTTTTTTTTCAAAAGCCAGTTGTGGACCAATGGTCGCAAATTTCTCCGGACTCGGAAATCCAATTGCCGGAGAGTTTCCAAATATTCTTTCACCGCCCAACAATTTCACCCTTTTTGTATTTAACGTATATTGATAAATTTCAACTCCGCGATCGGAATTGCCGGAAAAAATGATCTCCCGCCCATCCAGCGACCAACAAAAGGAAATCACTTTTGAATTAATTTTGGAAGCATATTGCTTATTTTCCCCCAACGTATCCGCAAGGACCAACCGGCCTTCATTAATGTATGCGATTTGTTGCCCGTCCGGCGACCAGCGGGGACAAGATTCATTCCCATTATCCCGGCTGATGGAGATCACCGAGCCATCTTTCAGGTTCAATTTGAATACGTCAAAATTTCCGTTTTCATCAGAACAATAGAGCAATTTTTCTCCGTCAGGGGAATAAGCCGGAAAACAGGCATCGCCCGAGATGTCAACTAAAGTTTTAATCTGATGATTCTTGATAGAGAATTCTTTGATGACACTTTCCGTGCCGAAGAATTCCGAAGCCCGGTTTGCGTCAAAATTGTCCTTCCCCGTCAAATCCGGAATGGAGGTAAAAACAATTGAATGTCCAGCGGGGTGCCAACAAGGTTGAATGTTCGAGGAGCCGTCACTTACCAAAATTTCAGGGCCGGGCAAATAGACCTCGCGATCAATAATACTCCGCCCGTCACACTTGAAAAGGATTAAACTGATAAAAAATAGAAACAGGAATTTGAAAGGACATAGATACTTGTATTCTTTACGATTATTCACCACCCAACCCTCTTTCACAACAATCCATCGTTTTAAGAAAATTAAGTGCATGACGCGCAACAGCTATGCCAAAAAAGGATACTTTTCCCGGCTATTTCATAATCATCATCTGCACATCACTTTACGCATTAACAGAGTACCGGCACGGTAAGCTGTTTCATCTCCTTACATTTTTAGACTTTACGAATATGATAAAAGTAAAATACAAATAGAATTTGACACAAGAAAAAGGGGAAAGCATGTTCTCGGGACGCGTTGCAGATCCTTGCACAAAGAAAACCCAAAGTGTCTCAACATGGAACAAATGTATTTTCATCTCAATACACTAACTAGCACTACAGCGCAAGATAAACTTCTGATGACTATCTTATCCAATCATGTCATTCTGAAAGAATCTTGTTAGATATGCAATGAAATTAAGAAAATACTATTCACAGATTTGCCCTTACAAGATTCCTGCTGAATGACACGATGTTTTCGTTATCGTTAAAAATATTTACTGACCGCAATATATCATTTTGAAAGTTGCGCTGTCGTGCTAGGCTTTTTCCTTTAACGTTTCTCCGCATTATCCTCACCAAAATAGAAAAAGCGGTCCAGGAGTTTAACAAAGTTGCTCCATTTCCTGCCTTCCTCGTGTTCACGTTCATAAATCCTTTCAAAAGCATTGAGCTTTGAATCGATTTCATCGGCGTAGTACAAGATAAAAGCTTCCCTGGTCATGGGTTCAACAGGCGATCCATGTTCTCTGCTTCCCTGGTGCGCCAGGATAAGATGCAGTAATTGATTTTTCAAATCCGCAGGGAAATCTTCAATATCCTCTATTTTCGAGGCGACATAGTGATAGCCGATAGATATATGACCATGAAGCCGCCCTTCGTCCGAATAATCAATGTAACCTTTTGTTTCATACTCGGTAATTTTGCCAATATCATGCAAAAGAGCGCCGGCAACGGCTAAATCACGGTTGAGCTTTGGGTACAGTTTACATAAATTTTCAACCAATTTTGCAACAGCCAAGGTATGAACGAGCAGCCCTCCCTCATAGCAATGATGCCAAAGTTTCCCCGCAGGCGTTTTTCTCATTTTGGATTTAATTTCTTCATTTATGAAAACATTCTTCAAAAGAAGGTGCAAATGCTCGTTTTTTACACTCTTGACAATTTCATAAAATTGCTCAAAAAGTTTCTCCTCATTTTCGTTTGCTTTAGGTATAAAATCATCAAGGTTCAACTTGTCCCGGACTTCAGCCGGACGCGCCCGCTCGATGGATAGATGGGGCCTGCCTTTCCAGTCGATCACAATGGCTTGAATTTTAGCGGGATCGCCTTCTTTGATTTGCTTATATGTCTCTTCAACATGATCCCATAAAGAACCAAAGATTCGCCCCGATGCATCCCCCAGTTCCAATGCAAGATAAAAACCATTATCATTTTTTCTGCTTCGCAGTTCCTTGCTGCGGACAATAAAAAACTCGGTGATCTTTTGTCCCGGTTTCAAATCGCGGATCATTTTCCTCCCCATGTTTTGATGACCAAAACAAAAAAAGCAAGATAATGCACTCTTGCCACCGATCTTGCTTTTTTTAGAATTTTTGTTTCCCCATCTTTACTTTCTTTTCCTGCACTGCTGCCAGGCTGCTTATTCTCTCTTTCGTTTTGAACTTCGTTTTTTCTTGCTTGGTTGATGCTGTGTATCTTTTCGCCGATCAAAACCTCTGCGCGAATCTTTTTCCTTCACGGAGCTTCCTTCAGTGTCATTGCCAGCTGCCTTACCCAGACTCGAAGGAACAGTCACCGAAGGCGCAATGGTGTTGTAGGGCGTATCCATTGCTCCGTCCCCCACCGGATGACGGTAACCTGTTGGCAAAGGTATGTCCGAATTACCTTCTGTTGAATATCTCACATCATAATTTTCATCTCCCTCCCACCACGCGGACTGGGTATAAAAATACCAGTTGTAATCGTCCATCGCCGCATCGGGCAAAATCGGACGATCGGAGAGTTGTGAATCCTGATGGCATTCCATGCAGTTGTCCGATGCCCGTATGCTCGTTATTTCTCCCAGCCCGGAATCATCTTCAACTAGCGGATGGCGGAAGGATGTATAACATCCGCCAAAGTAAACGAGTAATAAAATTGCAAATAAAAATATAAAAAAATAATGTCTCATGTAAAATCACCCGGAAAATTTTTATTTGACTGAACCATAGTACACAAAGCTCAGGATCCGTCGAACATCGGGTCGGTTATCTTTTTTCGCCAGTAAATCCTTAACATCGAATTCCAGATAAATCCGAGTTGTTATAGCCCATTTAACACCAATATTTAAAAAACCTTTACCATTATTCGCACCTCTGACTTGATCATCATTAGTGGCAAAATCATACTCGGCAATAAAACCAAGATCACGAGTTATGAGCATATCGGTGCCCATAAAAATCGTCGGATCCGTGTCACCATCGCTGTGCTCCAGGCTGTAGCTCATACCCGCATGAAGACCAATTTTCCACAATGATGCGTATCCTTTGGAAACGACAGCATAAAATCCTCTTGACTTGACCGAGTACCTGTCCAACATTGTCTTTTTAGGATCCAGGGTTCTTTTCACACTGTCCGGGACATTATAATTATCCCGTCTCCAAAAAATACCATACCCCTGCCCATCATATCCAATCGACAAAGCGGGCATAACAAGATTTTCCTCAACAACTCTGTAAGCAATATGCACATTAGGGCGGTCATTCCACTTTACATTTTCACCGCCGATTACATGCAGTCCGCCAAACGAAACACCAAACATCATTCGATTAGAAATGCCAACAGAGAGATAGGACAATGCGCCTCCCTGGTCGTAAAGCCTCAGACTGGTGCGCAGATCACCTCCCCTAAGGATACTTGCGGTTGGAAGATCGATGAGATGTGCAGGCTTGGAAAAATAAGATTCTTCTTTAACTTTTGGTACCCGGCCCTGCTGCGAAAGGGAACGATCATTAAATTGCTGTGCGAAAGTAACCGCAGTATAAACGAATACAAGAATTGCAAAAAGAAAGGAAAATAACATCAGGCGATTACTTTTCATCGGCATAGTCCTCTATTTATTTTCATTTCCAATTAGGATAGCTAATGAATTAACAAAATGAATTTAATATTTATGCCTCTGAAAGTCAATGATTTAAATTAAAGTTTGATAAACACGCTAAATCCGGCGCTTACTTTGAATATAGAACGAGGTTTATCAAAATATGTTCCCGACGGCATCAAGTAAACATATTCAAATTTGGTTCGCAGCAAAGTCAACTTGCCCAGTACAGAGTGTGTGCCAATGCCAAGCGTAAGGGCCGGGCCGGCCGAGGTTTTGGAGGGTTTGGATGAATTTGCAAATCCATCAATCCATAGTCCGCCACCGGCGGAAACAAAAATCCCCGCAGTGGAACGATCATATCGTTTCCTGCGTCGATTCCGTCTGTATTCATCAGGTTCCATATCAATAACCCTGTATGCCAGGGAACCAAGAAATTTTGTGGCAATGATAACATTTTCATTTTCAAAATCGAACTGGATATCGGGTTCGAGTTCAAAAATGAGGTTCCTGTTAAAATAGAATCCAAATATCCACTCCACATCCAGACGGCTAAAACTTGAATCAGACATTGACATTGACTGGAAGGAAAAGGCACCACCGGTATCAATTGCGCCTTTTCGTTGTCCAAAAACAAAAGAAGATGTGCACAGGATCAGAAAGCTAATTATTGCTATTTTCTTTAACATAGTATCTCCTTACAAATGATGCCAGAGAAAAAATTTCAAAATACGAACGATTCGATTATAAGGCCAAATTTTTTACTGCGGCATTAAAGGGTACTGAAATTAAGGGAATGTGCAGAATAGAGAGAAAAATGATCTTTTTCAAATGCAAAGTGAAGAATACTATTGCAGCTTTTGTAATTCCTTGATCCGCGATTCGAGGTAATCGATCAGCGGCAAAGTTTTTCTGGAAAAGGAACCGGATTTCAATGCTCGAATCCGAATTCGATACTCACCTTCAACCAATTGCTGTAACAGGTCTTCCCGTGCTCGAACAGCAATCGGGCTGTTGGGGTATTTTTCCAAAAAATCATCAAAAACCGCAAAGGTAATGGGGATTATTTTCAGGAAAGGTTTATAGCGCTTGCGCATTGTCGAACTTAAAGTACGATCTATCAAATAATTAATGTCAACCTCGTACTTCCTTCGGTTAACATAATTGACCAGGCCAACATATTTCGTATAGAGCGTTTTAAGAATTTCCTCCCGCCTGGCAGAATCTTTTTCCGCTTTGGCTTTTTCCTGCAAGTGGAGAACATTTGACAACCATCGGTTCTTCTCAAAGTAAACTTCACTCAGCTTATATCGGAGAATCAGCTTTGTCCATGCGCCGATAGGTCGCCCGTCCAGCGATGCAGGTTCGAACTTTGTTTCTCTGGCAAATTTTAGTGCAGCATTATCGAGGTCTTTTGAGCCGGAGGATTGAAAGAGGCGGATATCAACAGGTTTGCCCTGTTTGGAAACAAAAACACCCACCACAACGATGCCCTCAATTTTATTAATTTGCGCTGAAAGTGGGTAGTTTAGCTTTTTATCAGAAATAACCTTAGGCGAGCGAAAGCGTGTTGTTCCGCAGCCCAAGGTTAATCCTGATAGAAGAAAAAATATGAAAGCAATTTTAAAATCTGATAGATAATGTTCCCACAATTTTATCAAAGGTTTTATCCTCCAATGTAGGTACATTGGTGATGCCATCAATGGTTTGTTGTTTCCACGTGCCGTGTATCAAACCGAGATCAACCATCACTTGTTTATCGAGCATCAGGCTAGCACCCGCGGTGTAGAACTCTCTTTTCGGTTTCAAATCAGCATATTTGTAAGGAGAAGGATTATTGAAATAACCAACTCGCAATCTTGCACGGATCAGGGGAACGTACATTTCTGCACCCAATCGTAAATTCGTAACCGCCTGCAACTCTTTCTTAATCCGCACATTAACATCACCTTTAGTTGTACCGGCAACGGGTGGCTCGGTGAGAAATTTTGCCTGAGACCAGTCTTTAAATTCCATACCACCCGAGAGTAAAATATTTATTAATTTAAAGGATGCGCCAAAGTTAAATCCGTAGGGTGTCTGATATTGATACTCGCTTTCACCACCATCCTTAAGCGGATCCTCGGAACCCCACTCGTACGTTTCGGCAATTTTCTCTGTCCATGATTCTTTGACTTTGTATTTTGTCGGCGTGATGATTGTCGCACCCAAACGAAGAGCACTGCCAAAACGATAAAGGGCACCAATTTTCAAATTAGTTGCGCTGAGTTTAGAAGAAATCCCTTGCTCATAGGTCCAATATTTTAAATCAGCAATAATCCCATCTTGCTCGTTGAATGGTGCATGATAAACATCGTAAATATCATCTTCCTCGAAATTCACATTATAATCATCCGTACCGCCGACGAAATTTACTGTTGCACCGAGATAAAAGTTTTTCTGTACCTCCATGGCGCCGGAAAATGAAAATTGATTCAAGCTGCCTTCCTCGATAAGAGATTCGGTTTGATAAAGGGAATCCGTAACCGCGGTTGTCCAGCCATAATCGGCATAGGTGGGCATAACAATATCAGGAAAAGCTGCTGAAGACGGATTAAAGGCCTCTGCTTTCAATGTATTATCAAAATCTCTTATTTTATTATAGCCCACACCAAACACAAGGCTGCCCTGGTAAGTCGGGATGGGAAAAACAAAGCCAAGCGAATTAAGGCGACTAAAAGTTGTTTCATCGCCGGAAACGTTTGACAGATATGTGGCGTCATTTTTGATCCTGTTGTGGCTGAACCCGACATTCATTTCCATTCTCCGCATCTGTCCCAGGCCCGCAGGATTCCAGTACATGGCAGAATAATCATCGGCAACACCAACATAGGCACCACCCATGCTCATTGCCCGTGCCCCGACACCAAGTTCTTCCCCGACGAAAAAAATCTCTTCCTGGGCAAAAATTGTAACCGTACTCGTAAAAAAAATGATCAAAGCAACGAGCCAAAAGGTTGATTGTTTTAATATCATTTGATCACTCCTTGATTAAAATATTCTGTTTATCGCCTTTTACTTGAACGACCGCTGCTTGAGCTTTTGCTGCCGGAAGAGGATCGTCCACTGGATCTGACAGAACCGGAAGACCTACCGGAACTCCTGCTGCGTCCCGAATAACTGGGAGTGCTTCTTCCACTGGAACGACTAGAACTGCCACTGTAGCTCGATGGCCGACTGGACCTTTTTGAACTTCCGGAATAGGATGGACTATGCCTGCTGCTTGTTCTACTTTTCCTGCGAACAGTGCGGCTTCGCGATGCGGTAGAGCGCGGACTGGATCGCCTGCTTCGAATTGCCGAAGAACGCGAAGTGGACCGTGACGGCCTTTGTCTCGTTATTCCGCTTGACCTGCTGCCAGGTTTACGCCTAGTGCGCGTAACCGTTGCCCGCGTCGGCGTAGTGTACCGCGTACGCGAAATCGAGGTCGTTCGATTCGAGTGCGTCGCTCTTGTCGTTCTGTTTCTGATGGTAGAAGTTCTTGCCACCGACCTGCGAGAAGCGCTCCGGCGTGTATCCGTTGCTCTTACGCTGTCAGCAGTAGATCGAGATCCGCCTGTAATAGCAGATCGGGCCGTAAATGGCCGTGTAACAGTCGGCGATCTGCGATTGAATGCCCGCCGCTTGTATTCACGCTGTCCTACATCGTGATAGCCTCTGCCGTAAAAATCCCCTCCATAACCCCAGTATGATGTATAAAAGAAACCACCATAATAGCCGAAACTTGGCCGGTAAAAAGGATCACCCCAATAAGTGGGATTTACAACATAGGGATCCCAGAAGTAATCACGATATCGCCACCAGGGTCGGGCGGAATAATACCAGTAAGGTTCATACCACCACGTATCTAAAAATACCGGGCTGGCCCAGTCATTGACGTAAATATCGTGATCAAGATGAAGATAGACATCGACATCGTTATTCCGGTCAACATCTTCATTGTCATAACCTTCATCGTAATACTCGTCATCGTTGTCGGTATAGTTCTCATAATCCGTGGATCCGGTTCTCAAACCCGGTCGTCCGACCTGGGTATAGCACCCGGACAGTCCGACTGCCAGGAAGAGAGCAGCACTTAGAATAAGAATATTCTTATAATGAACAAACATTTGGGGCCTCCTTTTAATAAATAAAGGCTTTTCTCAAGCTCCTGCAATATCTTACTCTTTAAACTGTAAAGAAGTTTCAATTTGTTTAAAGCGTCTCTGAACCTTGGACGATAATCGGTTCTTTTCGTTTACAATATTAAAATGAATCATTTCGGCGCAAAACTGTAAATACACGTCGTCCACATCTCTATCCTTTTATTCCGCCAAGTTGCAGGGATATATCGGCTTTGATAGGCTGCCTTTTTCGCAACTTTTTCACATAATTCACTGCCTGTGGCATTCTCCGCGACAATAACATCTTTTACTTTTCCGTTTTTACCTACCCTGACCAACAAACGCACATAGCCGTGAATTTTTTGTTTTCTCAATTGGTTTGGATATTCCGGCATTACCTGCACCAGGGGACGAGGCGGAATGGTGTCGCTTTTACCGGTCGTAATTCCTGCATTACCGAATTGCGCATCTCCCACATTCCATTTTATATTCGTTTCTTCAATTGTTGCATCCTCAGGGAATGAGGGGTCTTCAACGGGCAGAGGAATAGTCGGCTTTGGGGGCGCCGGCCGGCCCCGCCTAACGAGTTGCCTGGTGGATGGCACTTCCTGGACCTGGAGACTCAAATCAATGGACGAAAGCTCACGCGGTTTTAATTCAAATCTCTTGGGTGTTGTGTGGAATAAAATAAGGAGCAAAAAAAGCGTAAGGATAAGCGCTTTTTCCCGGCGCCGTTGATGCAAAGAATGAAAAAGTTTATTTTTTCTTGTCATGAGTCAGAACATAAAAATTGGCTCTAAACGAAAAACCCCCGCGAACTGGCGAGGGCTGCATCACTCAGATTATCTCGATGGAGTCTTTGGGTAGCCAGCCGACGTTTCCGTCAGAAAGCAATATTTTAAAATATTTCCCGGAAGCATCTTTAATCTTAACTTTAATCCCCTCGTGCAGAGCGAACACCTCTGTCGCATCTTCTGCCGGCGAACTCTTGACATCGACCTTTTCCACGAGGACAACACCTTCTTTTATCTTGGCTTCCTCATTCAGCCGAATGGCAAACAAACCGGATGAAACAAGAAAAAGTATGAACAATGGGACAAAAGTGATTCTGGCAAATCTTTGCAAACGGTGCTTTTTTGCTAAAATCTTGCCGATCAGGGCAGCGATCATCAGGATATAAAAAATGAGAGCAACGAGGCTCAACTGATAAATACCAAGGTAGTTTTTAAAACCGATCCAGATTCTGGCTAAAAAGTACGGCGGTACTGTAACAATTTTATCAACAACGCGCAATTGCGCTATTTGCAAATTATACAGAATGTCCTGATCGCGTGGTGCAAATTTCTTTGCCCTCTCATAGCTGAGGATACATTTTCCAATTTTATTCAGCTTAAAATAAGAATTACCCAGATTATAATAAAGTGCCGCATTTTCGTACCCCAGCTTTAGAGCGGATTCATAGTTCTCGACCGCTTTCCGGTACTCTCCTTTTTGATAAAAAGTGTTTCCCTGTTCAAAAAAGTGTGCCGACTGGCTGATGTCAGCTTGCGGCATGAGAAGAAGGAAAATGTATAACATAATTGTCATAGTTTATAGAGCTTTTTCCAGATTAATGATTGCCTCTTTGCTCTGCTTATAAAAATCAGTCATCTGTTCCTTTGAAACATTTGCCGGTGCAAATCGCTGGTAATCGCACTCCTGAATCAATTTTATATATGTGTCGATGAGAGCCGCATCCAAATTTCTCTTTGCAAAAAGCTCTTTAAGTTCAGAACTGATGATACCTGCTTCAGCAAGATTAAGTTTATCAGCCGCAAAACCGAGCAAAGCCCTGGAAGCCTCTGCATAAAATTCCTTTTGTGTCTTTTCATCCAAAAGGCTGTGCGCTTTGCTCAATCTCTTCATTGCCATTCTGTTGGCTCTTCTGTTTCGGGCGTAAGCGACATTGCCGGAGAGTTTTTCCTGATGCTTGCTGTAACCATAAGCGGCGGCAAGCAATAACATGGGCAAAATGACCAGCGAAAGATAAGCAAAACTTTTATAAGGTTGATATCCGATTCGTCTGAAATCGGGTGCTGCCGTCTTGATAAAACGAATATCCTGCCCGATCAGTTTTACTTCTTCTTTGCTGATGCCGTTCCCCATCGAAACGTATTCATCCGCACCTTTTTCAACATTAATCAATAGCTCCGGTGTGGTCAATTCCCGGTATGCGGCCAGTTTTGGATCAAAATAGGAAAAGTGGATCGGCTTAATTTTTTGCGGACCCGGAAAACGCGGGATCAATACATATTCAAAATTTTTGCTGCCGCTAACCGTATCATTTTGCCGAATAATATTTTCCGTT
>Ga0114931_10002800_pt1 | contig 22179 bp, 18 predicted proteins | sample 2SBtaG_FD_89579 | JGI IMG/M metagenome (GOLD analysis project Ga0114931, IMG submission 89579) | Deep subsurface microbial communities from Kolumbo volcano to uncover new lineages of life (NeLLi) - 2SBTROV14_V59a metaG | ecosystem: Environmental > Aquatic > Marine > Volcanic | place: Kolumbo... | reverse complement strand
TCCGACTTCCTGCGCAAGCCCTTCGAGGTGGAGGAGCTGGAGCTCGCCTTCCGCAAGGCCCTCGAGACCCAGGCCCTGCGCCAGGAGGTGAGCGAGCTGCGGGGCCTGGCTCGCCACCCCTTCGAGCGGCTGATCTCCGGCGCGGACGACGGCAAGATGCGCGAGATCCGCGAGATCACAGAGCAGGTCGCGGATACGGACATCACGGTCCTGATCCGCGGTGAAAGCGGGACGGGAAAGGAGCTGATCGCCCGCACGTTGCACCAGCTGTCCTCGCGCCGCGACAAGCCCTTCGTCAAGGTAATTGCGCCGCATTGCCCTCGGAGCTCCTGGAGAGCGAGCTCTTCGGCTTCGAGAAGGGGGCCTTTACGGGCGCGCAGAAGCGCAAGCTGGGGAAGTTCGAGTTTGCGAACGCGGGCACGATCTTCCTGGATGAGATCGGCGAGATGAGCCCTGCGCTCCAGGCCAAGCTGCTCCAGGTGCTCCAGGACGGAGAATTCTCGCGGCTTGGGGGAACTGCCGATGTGCGCGTGGATACCCGCGTGCTCGCGGCGACCCACAAAAACCTGGAAGAGGCCGTAGAGCGCGGGGAGTTTCGGGAAGACCTCTACTACCGGCTGAACGTCGTCACCATCCAACTCCCTCCACTACGGGAACGGGTGGGCGCCATTTCCATGCTGATCGACCACTTCCTGAAGAAGTTCAACGCCGAGTACCACCGGGACATCACAGCGTTCTCACCCAAGACCATGGCCGTCCTCGAGGCGTATGCGTGGCCGGGCAACGTGCGAGAGCTCCAGAACCTGGTCCGCCGGATGATCGTGCTCGGAAACGAAGACGTCATCGTGCGCGAGATCGCGCAGAAGAGCCCATCAGCTGGGGGCCCTCAGGGGGCAAGCTCGGGGTTGGACGGAGTCATTGGCATGGAGGCCCTGAGCAGGAGCCTGCAAAATGGCGAGGTCCTGGACCTGAAGGCGATCTCCAGGCGAGCGGCGCGCATGGCCGAAGAACGCGTCATCGCCAAGGTCCTCGATGCGACGCGCTGGAACCGCAAGGAGGCCGCGGCGCGCCTGCAGATCAGCTACAAGGCGCTTCTGTACAAGATGAAGGAGTGTGGCCTGACGGAGCGGCCCTAGGCGCCTCGGGCTCGGAAAGGAACGATGGGCGAAGGAATCCGGAGCAGGAAGTGGGCAATCTGGGCCGTCGGGGCCGCGCTGTTGCTGGCGTGCAGCTCGCCGCCGCCGCCGCCGCCGGACTCGGCGGAGGCTCGGGCAACCTATGTGATCGGAGCGGGCGACTTGCTCGGGATTCGCGTGTGGAAGAATCCGGAGCTCAGCGTGGACGTGCCGGTTCGCCCGGATGGCATGCTCTCGGTGCCGCTCATCGGCGACCTGCAGGCGCAGGGCATGACCGCCGAGGACCTCAGCACCCTCATCGCCCACGAGCTCAATGAGTACATCACCAATGCAGATGTGACCGTTCTGGTCCTGAAGACCGGCAGCAAGCGGGTATTCGTGATTGGCGCCGTTCTGCGTTCCGGCCCGGTCCCTCTCCTTACAGACCTACATGTCGTCGACGCGATCGCGCAATCCGGCGGCTTCGGGGCCTTTGCAGATCGGAGCCACGTCCGGATCATCCGCAAGACCCCCAAAGGAGAGGTCACCTATCGCTTCAATTACGATGCTTACGTCGCGGGGAAGGCTCCCGGAACGAATGTCCAGCTTCAAGCTGGCGACACGATCGTCGTGCCGGATTGATGCGGATGGTTGCGCGCATCGTAGTACCGCTGGCAGCGCTGACTCTGCTGCTGGGGCCCACGGCCGCCTTGGCTCGGGATCTCCGCTTTGGTGCACGGGTGGACACTCGATACGACAGCAATCTCTTCTCCGAATCGCAGCATGAACAGGATGATTCGTCCTTGCGCCTTTCCCCCTGGATCGAGGTGCAGGACCAGGGTGCGAGGCTCGACTGGGACCTGCGCTACCAGCCTGGTTGGGAAGGCTACCTGAGCCATGGAAATATCAACGGCTGGGACCACGATGTGGACGGCAATGCCACCTGGCGCGTGGGTCCTCGGACGACGTTCGTCGTGAGCGATCACTTCCGGCGCTTTCGCTCGCTGGCTCTCTTCAATCAGAGCGTGGATATAGGGGGCGGCGCTACAGCGCTCGAGACAGTGGAAGAGCGGAGTCCCTTCTCGAACAACATCGCCCACGCGGAGCTCCGCTATATGGTCTCTCCGCGCACCACAGCCACGCTATTTGGAGATCACGTCCTCTGGGACTTCACTCAGAAGGGCCAGAGAGATCGCCAGACCTACGACGTGGGTCTCCGGCTCACCCGAGCCTTGTCTCCGCGCTTCACGGCTGGCAGCAGCGTGACATGGACGCGCCAGCACTTTGAGCCCATTGGCCTGCAGGCGGGTACCTCGACCCGCTTCCTGAACTTCTCGCCGATTCTCATCTTTCAGTTCGATGATGCCACCGATTTGCGGCTCTCCGCGGGGCCGACCGTGACATTTGCAGACAATCCAGCGGCCCCTCCTTCCTCCGCGCAGGTCGCGCAGTTTCCGGTCGCAGGAAATCCCAGCCGGCCAGTGGACGTGACGACCTGTCCCGTGGAGGCGGGTGTGCCCATCCTCGATTCGGCGTGCCAGAACACGGGTCCCCCGTTCCCGCCGCCCTTGCCCCCGGTGACGGTTCTTTTCGTTGGCAGCGTGCCAGCCTTCAACCGCACGTCGCTCACGGCTTTCGCGGATGCATCCTTCACGAGGCGTTGGGACACGGGAAGGTTCGAGCTGAGCTACCGGCGCAGCGAGGACCGCTCCTCCGGTTTTGGCGCGAGCTCGATCTCCAATCAGGTCGTTGCCAGGCTGGGCTGGAGACCGCTGCCAAAGCTCACCACTCACCTTGTCGGCAGCTGGGTGCGTCGGGTTCAGGACCAGGCGTTCTTCGCGACCCGGATCGGCCTCAAGGCCTGCTCCGCGGCGCCGGCCACGTGTGTCCCCCCAGCGGACCCGAATACGGGCGAGGCTACGTCTCTGAGAAGCGTCAAGCTGAACCAGGCCTTTGAGTCCACGACTTGGCGACTTTCTCTCAGCACTCGATACCATTTTGACCGTCAGCTGAGTGCTCGGTTTCTGGCGAACTGGAACCGGGTTCAGGATTCCGGTGAAGTCTTCAACCGGGGCAACGTCAACCGGCTGAGCGTGGCGCTCGGCTTCGAGTACGAGTTCGACCGGATCCGCTTCTGAGCGGATCGCAATGGGAGCAGGCCATGGATCTGGAGCAAGGGTTTCAGCTGGGAGATCTGGGGGGCGTCCTCAAGCGCCGCGGTCTGCGCATGGCCGCGATCGCGGCGGGTACCTTCCTGCTCTTCGTCTTCATCGCCGCGGTGCTTCCGAACCGCTACGAATCCTACGCCACGATTCTGGTGGAGCCGCAGACCATTTCGAAGGAGCTCGTGGATTCGGGAATTCCCTCGGAGGATCTCTTCAACCGCCTGCACCTGATCCAGATGCAGATCATGAGCCGAGCGCGGCTCTCCCGCATCATCGACGAGCTGCACCTCTATCCGGAGGACGCGAAGCGGAAAACCCGCGAAGAGGTGATTGATGAGATGCGAGACGACATCTCGGTGGCCCCGGTGCTGCCCGAGCTCGAAACGGAAGCGAACGCCGCCGCGGGGGTTCGCGCGAGCAGTGTCGCCATCAACACCTTCCAGCTCGTCTTCCGCTATCCCAACGCAGAGGTTGCAGCCCAGGTGGCGAACCATCTGGCCAGTGATTTCATCGACCAGCACATCAAGGAACGTGTCGAAGTTTCCGGCGATACCTCGGAGTTCATGGATGCGCAGCTTTCAAGTCTTTCCAAGAGAATCAAAGACGTGGAACAGAAGATTGCGGCGGTGAAGGGGGCGAACGCCGGCCGACTCCCGGAAGACCTGGATTCGAATCAACACATCCTCCAGCGCCTCGAGGAAGCCTACCGAGATGCCCGGAAGGAGCTTGCGATCGCCGCAAGTGACAAAGCCTTCTACCACCAGCAACTGCTCAGTGGAACGATGAGCGAGAACTACAGCTACCAGAACCGCATGACCCCGGCGCGGCGTCTGGAGGATCTGCAAGCCCAGCTCAGCCAGGGTCTGGCCCGAGGCTTTACGGAGAAGCACCCCGACATCATCCGCACGCGCCGCGAGATCGAAGACGTCAAGAAGGAGATCGACCAGGGGACGGAGGGGGGCGGGGTCAATATCGCGCAGCAGAATGCCCAGGCGGAAGAGCAGCGTGCGGGGCTGCGCGTAGCTGCAGCCAAGCAGGAAGCGGAGCGCCTGAAGGGACAGATCGAGGCGACCGAGCAGCAGATCGCAGCCACTCCGCACGTCGCGGAGCAGCTGGCTAGCCTGGAAATTGAGCACGATCACCTCTTCAAGAGCTATCAGGAGTACAGCGCGAAGAACCTCGAGGCGACGGTCGCGGCCTCCATGGAAAGGCGCCAGAAGGGAGAGCAGTTCCGGGTCCTCGAGGCGGCCTACCCGGCCCCCGAGCCCACCTCGCCAAACCGGGTGTTGATCATGGCGCTGGGGCTGATCCTGGGGATTGCCTTTGGTGGAGGAGCGGGCCTCCTCGAAGAGGCGACGGACAGCTCTTTTCACACGCCGAAGCGTCTGCAGGAGGAGCTGCGGATCCCGGTGCTCACCTCGATCCCGGATGTGGTGTTGGCCTCTGATGCGACCCTACGTCGGCACAGGCTGGTGAGGGCCACTGCCATCGCAGCGGGAGCAACGCTATTCATGCTGGGAATCTCCGCCGTGGGTTATTGGTGGGTCAACATTCGAGGCGAGAACGCAGCTTCCGTTAGCGCGAGTCAGAGCGTCGAAGTCAGTGGAGCGCGCGCTCAGTAGCGCGGCACGAGTCGGGTAGAAGCGAGATGTATCAGGAGTTCTACGGCCTAGCGAGGCCGCCCTTCGAGATGACGCCGGACCCGGCGTTTCTATACCTTGGGGATGCGCACCGCGAGGGGCTGGCGACCCTCGTCTACGGGGTGCAGTCACGCAAGGGCTTCGTGCTGCTGACCGGGGAGGTCGGAACGGGCAAGACGACGTTGCTGCACGCGCTCCTGGCTCAGCTCGATCGGGATACGCTCTCCGCCTTCATCTTCAATCCACGTCTCGACCCCCTGGACTTCTTTCACATGCTCTTCGACGAGTACGGCATCGAAGAGCCGTGCCATACCAAGGCGGAGTACCTGCTTGCGCTGAACCGTTTCCTGATCGACCGGCTGGAGAAGAACCTTCCGACGCTGCTCATCGTGGACGAGGCCCAGAACCTCTCTGCCGAGATGCTGGAGGAGATCCGATTGCTTTCCAACCTGGAGACGCCCACGTCCAAGCTGATCCAGATCATGCTGGTGGGTCAGCCGGAGCTGTGGGAGATGCTGGCGCAGCCGGGGCTCCGGCAGCTTCGGCAGCGGATCGTCTTGCGCCACCAGCTCCGACCATTCACGGCGGAGGAGTGCTCGAGCTACGTCGAGGAGCGTTTGCGGCTGGCGGGCTACACGGGGAAGGGCATCTTCAAACGGTCGGGTCTGAAGGCGCTCCACTCCGTGACGGGTGGCATTCCCCGCTTGATCAATGTGATGTGCGATGGAAGCCTGCTCCTTGGATTTGGAAGGGGCCTGGAAACTCTTGGAGCGAATGCCGTCGAAGAGGTTGCCGCCAACCTCGGAATCGAGGCCGACGGGCAGGTAGAGCCTTCGTTCAAGCAACCCAGTCCGGTGCCGCGCCGCGGCCGACGAGGAATTTTGGGTGTCTTTCGCAGACGCCAGACAGGGAGAGCCTGATGGGTAAGGTTTACGATGCACTTCAGCGTGCAGAGCAGCAGCGGGCGGAGCGCGCCCAGCGCTCGGAGGGGCCGGGCGCCGCTGCGCTGCCCAGCCTGCCGTCCGAGGCCCCCGCCGCCGGCTTCCATCCGGCGCCAGATGAACCGCCGGCGAAGCGCTCCTTCTGGGACCGGGCTCGTAAGCGGCCCGTGGCGCCGGTGAGGGAGAGCGGCGGAGATCTGAACAAGCGACGGATCGCGCTGCTTCAGCCAGATTCTGCAGCAGCGGAGCAGTTCCGGACCCTGCGGGCCCGGATCGATTCGATTGCCGCCTCTCAGCCCGTACGCACCTTGGCAGTAACGAGTGCCATGGCCGGAGATGGCAAGACCTTGTCCGCCATCAGCCTGGCCGTGGTGAGTTCAATGAAGGTCGGTGCCCGGGTGCTGCTGATGGACAGTGACTTGCGGAACCCCCGGGTTCATTCGTCGCTGGGCGTGCAGGTGGACGCCGGTCTCGCGGAGGTGCTGGAGGGCCGAGCGGAGCTTTCCGATGCCATCAAACGAGTGGCGGGAACGCAGCTGGACGTGCTGCCGGTGCGAAGCCAGCCCGAAAATCCTGCGGAGCTGCTCGCTTCGGATGCCCTCGACCGTCTGCTCGAGGAGGTCGCCGGGCGATACGAACGGATTGTGCTGGACCTGCCGCCGGTATTGGGGCTCCCAGACGCCAAGGAGGTAAGCGAACGGTGTGACGGGATCCTCTTTGTGGTGCGCGCAGATGCGACGCCCGGCGCGGATGTGAGCGCTGCCCTGGAGGTCCTGGACCGCAGGCGGGTGCTGGGCCTGATCCTGAACTGTGAGAGCGCTGGCGAGAGCTCTCGCTACGCCTACAAGTAGCGTTCCGGCCCTGCTGGGCTGTCCGCTCAATCCAAGGGACTACGGAGAGGGCTGCGGAGTGTGGCGACCGTGAGAGCTGTCTGGCTGTTGTTGGCATTTGCCGGCGCTGCCCTCGTTTCCGCGCTCGCCACGCCGATCGCTGCGCGCGTGGCCCGCGCCATCGGCGCGGTAGACCGTCCCAACGCTCGGAAGGTGAATCGAAGGCCCGACATCCCACTGCTGGGCGGGCTGGCTGTCGCCTTTGGCTTCACCGTGGGCCTCTCGATCGCCTTGCTCTTCCTCCAAGACGTTTCAAACGGCCCGCGTATCGAGGGCCTGCTGACCGGGGGCTTTGTGGTGCTCGGCCTCGGGGCCTTCGACGATCGCTTCGAGCTCTCGCCACGGACGAAGCTGCTGGGCCAGTTCTTGGCTGCGGCCATCGCCATCCACGCGGGCTTCCAGATCAACCACGTGACGGATCCCGTCACGCACACAGTCCTTCAATTCTCTCCAATCGTCGCCTGGATCGTAACGCTGGGCTGGATCATCATCGTGACCAATTCCGTGAACCTGATCGATGGGTTGGACGGGCTGTGCGCCGGTGTCTCTGCGATCATTGCCCTGACCCTCGTGGCGATTGCCTGGCAGAACGGAGCCTTCGGCGCCGTGGCGGTGGGCTTGGCTTTGGTGGGCGCATTGCTTGGATTCCTGCCCTTCAATTTTCCTCCCGCGCGCGTCTTCGTGGGCGACACGGGCGCGCTCTTCATCGGCTACGTCCTCGCGCTCCTGGCCCTCGAGGGATACCAGCGGATCACGGTCATCACCTTCCTGGTGCCACTGCTTGCCCTGGCCGTCCCGCTTCTGGATACGGGGCTCTCGATCGTGCGGCGCATCCGGCGGGGAGCCGGAATCCTGCAGGCAGACCGCCTTCATATGCACCATCGGCTGCTCAGCGAATACCGAGGTGCGCACCGTCCAGCGGTTCTCTCGATCTACTTCTTGACGGCCTGCTTCTGCGTCATCGCGCTATCCTTTGCGCGTCTTCATGGCTACGCCGTGATCGTCTTTCTGATCGTGGTCCTGCTGCTGACGATCCGCTTCCTCCGGAATCTGGGCTTTATCGATGCAGCAGATGCCGATGAGCCCCCGGAGGTGGCTTCGCGTGGTGCTGAGCAGGTGGAGACAGTGGCCAAGGGGGAGCTGTGAGCGAAGGCGTGGCGTTGATCACGGGAATTACCGGGCAGGACGGTTCCTACCTGGCGGAGTTTTTGTTGGAGAAGGGCTACGCGGTGCACGGCATGGTGCGGCGCTCGAGCACCGAGAGCTTCGAGCGGATATCCCATCTGCGCGGCAGAATCGAACTCCACCAGGCGGATCTCCTGGATCACAGCTCGCTGGTCAGCATGGTGGACGCGGTTCGTCCTGCCGAGGTCTATAATCTCGCCGCGCAGTCTTTCGTACCCACCTCGTGGCTTCAGCCATCCTTGACGGGAGAGTTCACGGCCATCGGGGTGACCCGGATGCTGGAGGCGGTGCGCCGCTGCGACCCGGCGATCCGCTTCTATCAGGCCTCCAGCTCCGAGATGTTCGGGAAGGTCCGAGAGACTCCCCAGAACGAGGCGACGGCCTTCTATCCGCGCAGTCCCTATGGCGTCGCCAAGGTCTACGGGCACCACATTACGGTGAACTACCGAGAGAGCTACGGGATCTTCGCGGCGTCGGGGATCCTCTTCAACCACGAGTCGCCCCGCCGTGGGCGCGAGTTCGTGACACGCAAGATCAGCGAGGCGGTGGCGCGCATCAAGCTGGGGCTTCAAGAAGAACTGGTGCTCGGAAACCTGGATGCCAAGCGCGACTGGGGGCATGCCCCAGAGTACGTTCAGGCCATGTGGCTGATGCTGCAACAGCCCGAGCCCGCCGACTTCGTCGTGGGGACAGGAAGGACGCACAGCCCTCGACAATTCGTGAACGCCGCATTCGCGCACGTCGGCCTGGATCCCGCGGACTTCGTGCGCGTGGATCCGCGCTTCGTGCGCCCCGCTGAGGTCGATCTCCTGATTGCAGACCCCACAAAGGCTCGGGAGCAGCTCGGGTGGGAGGCGCAGACAAGCTTCGAGGAGTTGGTGCAGATCATGGTAGAGGCAGACCTCGAGGCACAGGAAGAGCGCAGCGGCCGGAAGCGCGGCGGAGCGGGAAGTCGATGAGTGCGCGGCGCGTGCTGGTGACCGGGGGGGCGGGTTTCATCGGGAGCCACCTCTGCCAGCGTCTGGTTCGTGACGGCTGGTCCGTCCGGGTTGTGGACGACTTCTCCAGCGGCAAGGAAGAAAACCTTGCTGAGATCATCGACGAGGTGGAGTTGATTCGCGGAGATTTTCTCGACCGCTCGCTGCTGGAGCGAGCGATCGACGGCGTCGAAGTGGTCTTTCACGAAGGTGCGGTGCCCTCCGTGCCGCGGAGCATTGCGGAGCCGGAGCGTACGAACGAGGTGAACATCACGGGGACGCTGGGTCTGCTCGAGGCTGCCCGCCACGCGGGCGTGCGGCGCTTCGTCTTCGCGGCGTCTTCGTCTGCGTATGGCGACACGCCCGAACTCCCGAAGCACGAGGACATGCCGCCCCGGCCCATGTCCCCTTATGCCCTCCAGAAGTACACCGCAGAACGCTACTGCCAGCTCTATGCGAGCCTCTTTGCCCTGGAGACGGTCGCGCTGCGCTATTTCAACGTCTACGGGCCGCGGCAGGACCCCAAGAGCCAGTATGCGGCAGTGGTTCCGAGCTTCATCACGGCCTGTTTGCGAGGGGAGTCCCCGACGATTTTCGGCGATGGGGAGCAGACACGCGACTTCACCTTTGTGGGGGATGTCGTCGAGGCCAATCTGCTGGCCGCCAGCGCAGAAGCCGCAGTGGGTCAGGTCATCAATGTGGCAGGGGGGCGACGCGTGAGTTTGAATGCGCTCTTCGAGGAGATTCGGGATGTCTCCGGCGCTTCGGTCGTGGCGCGCTACGCCGAGCCTCGGGTGGGCGACGTCCGCGACAGCTTCGCGTCCCAGAAGCGTGCCCAGGATGTGCTGGGCTACCGGCCGGCCGTATCCCTCGCCGAAGGTCTTCGAGAAACGGTGGACTTCTTTCGCGGTGCGCAGCCCGAAGCCTCGCGTGGCCAAGCATGAACATCTGCGTCATCGGAGCCGGCTATGTGGGCCTCGTGACCGGAGCCTGCTTCGCCGAGTTCGGCGTGCACGTGGTGATTGCCGAGAAGGATGCGGAGAAAGTAGATGCGCTCGGTCGGGGCGAGATCCCGATCTACGAGCCGGGCCTCGCCTCGCTGGTGGAGCGCAATATGCGGGAGGGGCGTCTTGCCTTCACCACGGATACGGCCGAGGCCGTGCGTGGGGCCCTCGTGGTCTTTATCGCGGTGCAGACGCCGCCCCAGCAGGATGGCAGCACAGACCTTTCGGCGGTGGATGCCGTGGCCAGCGAGATCGGCCAGGCGCTGAACGGCTACAAGGTGATCATCACCAAGAGCACCGTGCCCGTGGGCACTTCGTATCGCGTGCGGGACCGGATCCGCGCGGTGGCAGGACAGGGGGGCTCCGAGCCGAGCTTCAGTGTGGCCTCGAACCCGGAGTTCCTGCGCGAGGGTGCCGCCATCGGCGACTTAATGCGTCCCGATCGCGTGGTGATCGGGGCCGATGACGAGACGGCGCTGGCGATCATGCAGGACCTCTACCGGCCCCTCTTCCTGAACGAGACGCCCTTCGTCATCACGAATATTGCAACGGCCGAGCTCACCAAGTATGCGGCCAACGCCTTTCTGGCCACCAAGATCTCCTTCGTCAACGAGCTGGCGAACCTGTGTGAGCGCATCGGCGGGGACGTGCAGGCGATTGCGCGCGGGATCGGGCTGGACGGGCGAATTGGCAAGAAATTCCTGCACGCCGGGCCCGGCTTCGGCGGCTCCTGCTTTCCGAAGGACACGCGCTCGGCAGCGCACTTTGCGCGGCAGGCGGGCGAGCAGCTGGAGATCGTGGAAGCGGTGATCCGGGTGAACGAGCAGCAACGCGTACGGATGGTCCGGAAGATCCAGGACGCCGTGGGAGGCGAGTTGGCCGGCAAGACCGTGGGGATCCTCGGCCTCTCCTTCAAGCCCGAGACCGACGACGTGCGGGATGCCCCGGCCCTCGACATCATCCGCGGGCTCCAGGCGGGAGGGGCCAGCGTGCGGGCCTTCGATCCGGTCGCCATGCGGGCGGCCGCCGCGTTGCTGCCGGACGTGAGCTTTTGCAAGGACGCCTACGAGGCCTGCGAGGACGCCGATGCCGCGGTGATCGTGACGGAGTGGAATCCCTTCCGCATGCTCGATCTTGCCCGCCTGCGTGCCAAGTTGAAGCAGCCGGTGCTGGTGGATCTGCGCAATGTCTACGAGCCGGAGTCGCTTCACAAGGCGGGCTTCGAATACCACAGCGTGGGGAGATGAGCAGACGCCCGGCGCTCCACGCCGTGGTCCTGGCCGGTGGCGCGGGGACCCGCTTCTGGCCGCGCTCGCGGGAACGGCGTCCGAAGCCGCTGCTGCGGGCCGGGGGCAGGCAGACGCTGCTGGAGGAGACGGTCTCCCGAGCGCGGCGCTTCGCCGCCAAGGATGGCGTGTGGCTGGTGTGCGGCCGCGATCACGCGCTGCCCATGCGCCGGGCGGCTGCCCTGCCTGCGCGGCGGGTGGTGGTGGAGCCGGCCATGCGCAACACCGCTGCGGCCATTGCCGTGGCAGCCATGCGCGTGGAGGCCACGGCGCCGGACGCGGTCATGGCGGTGCTCTCCGCAGACCACCGGATCCCCGACGCGCGTGCCTTCGCACGCGACATCCGCCGGGCGGCCGCGGCTGCGGCGGCCAAGGACGTGCTCGTGACCCTTGGCGTGCAGCCTACGCGCCCCGAGACAGGCTATGGCTACATCCGGGTGGGCCGCGCGGTGGGTGACGCCCACCCTGGCCTGCACCGGATCCTCCGCTTCGTGGAGAAGCCGGATGCCGCCCGTGCGCGCCGCTACCTACGCGCCGGGAGCTACCTCTGGAATGCGGGCATCTTCGTCTTCCGTCCCCGGACTTTCCTGGCGGAGCTCGAGGCCTGCGACCCCGAGATCCTGCGACCCCTGGCGGCCGCGACGCCGGTCGCGGCCAAGCCTAGAGTGTTCCAGGCGGCCCTGGAGCGGGCCTATCGGCGGGTGCCGGCGGCACCCGTGGACACGGCGGTCATGGAACGCAGCTCTCACGTCTGGGTTCTACCGGTAGACTTCCACTGGAGCGACGTCGGGACCTGGGGCTCCCTCGCCCAGGATCTGGGCGTCGACGGAAGTGTGACCCACGTCATGGAAGGCGAGGCCCTGCTCTGCGATGCGAAGGGGAACCTGGTCCGTGGCCACGATCGGCCGGTTGTGCTCCTGGGGGTGGAGGGGCTGGCCGTGATCGATGCCGGGGATGCCCTGCTGGTGGCGGACCTGGAGCGGAGTGGCGAGGTCCGGGAAGTGGTTGCCCGCTTGCGCGGAAGGGGCCGAGACGATCTCCTCTAGGCACCCGCGGGCGGCGGGGGCGAGAAGCACAAGGGGAACGACATGACGACAGGAACCGGCAGCCATGGCGCAGTCGAGTCACTTCGCGTGATTCCCCTCTTCTCTCAGGTGGCGGAGAGCGATCTCGTGCAGATCGCTTCGCACCTGATCGAGCGGCGCTATCCCCGGGGCACGACCATCGTCGAGGAAGGCCTGGCCGGGGACTACATGTACATCATCCGCGAGGGCCGGGTGAAGGTCACGAAGCTCTCGGACGATGGCCGGGAGAAGATCCTCGACTTCCTCGACGAGGGTGCCTTCGTGGGCGAGATGGCCCTGCTGGAGCGCGCCCCCCGCTCGGCCTCCGTGAAGACGCTCAGCCCCGTGCGCGTCCTGGCCCTCTCCCGAGCGGATTTCATGGGGATCCTGCGCAAGAGTCCGGACCTGGCCCTGGCCGTGATCCAGGAGCTCTCCCGGCGCCTGCGCACCGTCAACGACCAGGCCAGCGCGCTCTCCTTCCAGCGCGTGAAAGACCGCACCAAGGGTCTGCTCCTGCGCCTCGCCAAGGAGCCCGGCGAGGCCGGTGGGCGCGGCCGGACCCCCTCCCTCACCCACCAGCAGATCGCCGACATGATCGGAACGTCTCGCGAGACGGTCACCCGGGTGGTCAAGGAGCTGAAGACCAGCGGCTGGCTCGAGCAGGAAGGCAAACGCTACCTCGTCCCCGCAGAGAGCTGACGGGGACGTTCTTTCCGATTTCCGATGTGTGCGGGGTGCGCCCCAGGGCGCACCCCGCACACATCGGAAATCGGAAAGAACGTCCCCGCTTCCCGCTTACTTCTTTTCGCCGGGACTCCGATAGGACCGGGGATGGCGGTTCGAGATGCCGACTTTGCCCGCGCGCTGCTGGGCTCTCTTCATAGCGGGCTGGTGGGGGTGGATCGCTCTGGCCGCCTTGCGGCGCTGAGCCCGGCTGCTGCGGCGGTCCTGGGTCTCGAGCCCGGGGAGCCCGGGTCCTGGCTGGGACGGCCGGTAGATCTGGTGCTGGAGGAGCATCCCCGGGTTCTGAAGCTCCTCCAGGAGGCCCTTCGGGGCCGCGAGCATCCAAGCCGTGCGGAGCTCTGCGTGCACCGGGCCGATGGAACCCCCTGTACCCTGGGGTTCACCCTGGTGGCCGTGGAAGACGCCGGGGAACCCAAGGGCGCGGCGATGCTCTTCCGCGACCTGACGCCCTTCGAGCGCATGGACGAGCAGGAGCGCCTGCAGGAGCGCCTGGCGGCCCTGGGCCAGATGGCGGCCGGCCTGGCGCACGAGATCCGCAACCCCCTGGCGGGCCTCGAGCTGCTGGCGGGCTTGCTCAAGCGAGCGCTCTTCGATCGGCCGGAGGCCCTCGCCCTGGTCGAGGAGCTCCACGAGGAGCTGCACAGCCTGGGCGCCGCCGTCAACGCCCGCCTCGACTTCGTTCGGCCTCTCCAGCCGGAAGTCCGGGCCTTCTCTCCCCGGTCGCTCACCGAGGAGGCCCTGGCCCGCGCCCAGGCCCGGGTCCGCTTCCAGGGCGTCGTGACCCTGGCGGTGGAGGGGGCGCCGGACGAGGCCTTCGGGGACCGGGAGCAGCTGCGCAGTGTCCTCACGAACCTCTGCGTGAATGCCTTCGAGGCCATGGGCGGAAGCCCGGCGGAGCACGGCCATCGTCTGCTGGTGGACGTCACCCGGGCTGCTGAGGGAGGCGTGCAGTGGGTGGTCCAGGATACGGGCCCGGGGGTTCCCGAGGAGCTGCGCGAGCGGATCTTCTATCCCTTTTTCACGACCCGACCGGAGGGCACCGGGGTGGGTCTGGCCGAAGCCCAGAAGGTGTTGGCGAGCCACGGCGGGTCGATCTCGGTTGCCAGCGGAAGCGGCGGCGGCGCCCGCTTCGTGCTGCATCTGCCCGACGTACCAGCCCCCAGGTGCGAGGAGGCGCCGTGAGCTTGGCGAACGCGCGCATCCTGGTGGTGGAGGACCACGCGCCCCTGCGTCGCAGCATCGTCCGGGCCCTGGCTCCTGCGGTCTTTCGAGCGGACGAAGAGGAGCGCGGCGACCGGGCGGTGGCGCGGCTCCAGGACCCGGCCAGGCAGCCCTATGACCTGGTCATCACGGACCTGCGCCTTCCCGGCGCGGACGGCCTGTCGGTGCTGGACGCGGCCCAGGCGCGGGAGGTCCGCAGTGCAGTGCTGCTGATGACGGGCCATGGCAGCATCGAGACCGCCGTGGAAGCCATGCGCCGCGGCGCAGCGGACTTCCTGCAGAAGCCCTTCGCGCTGGCCGAGCTCGAGGCGCGCGTGAAGAAGGCCCTGGCCCACGCCCGCCTGGCCCGCGAGGTGGCGGTGCTGCGCGACGAACGCAGCGCCCAGCTCGGTGCGGAGCCCATCATCGGCAACAGTCCGGCTCTCGCGCAAGCCCTCGCCCTGGCCAGGCGCGTGGCGAGAACCCGCTCCACTGTGTTGATCAGCGGCGAGACGGGGACCGGCAAGGAGCTCGTGGCGAACCTGGTGCACGCGGACTCCCCGCGTGCCAGCGGCCCGTTCGTCAAGGTGAACTGTGCGGCCCTGCCCGAGACGCTGCTCGAATCGGAGCTCTTTGGCCACGAGCGGGGAGCCTTTACCTCCGCGGATCGCGTGCGGATCGGACGCTTCGAGCAGGCCGATGGGGGGACCCTGTTTCTGGACGAGATCGGGGACATGACCGCGGCTACGCAGGCCAAGCTGCTGCGGGTGCTCCAGGAGCAGGAGTTCCAGCGGCTGGGCGGGGAGCGGGTGCTGCGCACGGACGTCCGGATCATTGCGGCCAGCAACCGGAATCTGCCCGAGGCCATTGCGGCCGGCGATTTCCGCGAGGACCTCTTCTTCCGCCTGAACGTCATCTCGCTGGTGCTCCCGCCTCTGCGGGAGCGACCCGAGGACGTGGAGGCCCTGGCCCAGCACTTCCTGGAGCGCTTTGCGAAGGACCTGGCCCGGCCCCTGCAGGGCTTCAGCCCGGAGGCCCGTCACCGCCTGCGCGACCACCGCTGGCCCGGCAATGTGCGGGAGCTGCGCAACGTCGTCGAGCGTGCGGCGCTTCTCGCCGAGGGCTCGCGGGTCGAGGTCTCCGACGTGGTCCTGGCCCCCCGTGGCGGGTTGATGTCGGCCGGCGGCTGGTGCCCGTCTCTACCGGCCGGCGGAATCGCCCTGGTCGAGGTGGAGCGCGCGGTCGTTCTGGAGGCGCTCGAGCGGACGGGCTTCGTGCAGAAGGAGGCGGCATCGCTGCTGCAGATCAGTCGGCGCAAGCTCAACTACATGATCCAGCGCATGGGGATCACCCATGACTCCTGGCGTCGCAACCGGGCCGTAGGCTCCTAGGCGCGCCCTTGGTTAAGCTTCGCACCTGACGCCCCTCCGAGGAGGCTTTCATGCCTGCGGCTCATGCTCGTGCCCGGTCCACCCTCATGCTTGCCCTCGCGGCGCTCTGCCTGCTGTTCTGCGCCTGCCAGGATGCCCAGCACCGCCTCGCCGAGCACCAGAAGCGCGGCGAGCACTTCCTGGAGCAGAAGCACTGGACCGAGGCGAGCCTCGAGTTCCACAACATGCTGCAGATCGATCCAAACGACGCCGCCGCACACTGGGGGCTGGCGCGGGCACTGATCGGGCAGAAAGACCTTGGCAAGGCGTACTGGGAGCTCCAGGAGACCGTGCGTCTCGATCCCGAGAACATGGAGGCCCGACTGCACTACGGCGAGTTCCTGCTGACGGGCAAGGCCCAGGAGCAACAGAAGGCCTTGGACAACGCCGACGTCATGCTCAAGCACGACCCCAAGGCCTGGCGCGCCCAGATCCAGCGTGCGCGGGCCCTGCAGGCCCTGCATCGCCCCAAGGAAGCCGGGGAGTCCCTGCGCCTGGCCACCGAGGCGGCTCCCGACGAGCTGGCCCCACGCCTGCTCTATGCAAACTACCTGCGCGTAAACGGCAGCCCAGCAGAGGCCGAGGCGCAGTTCCGCAAGCTCACCGTCCAGAAGCCCGACGACTTTGCGGGCTGGGCGGCGCTGGCGGCCTTCCTCTCCACCCAGAAGGGGAGGGACGACGAGACCCTGGCCGCGTATCGGACCGCGGTGCAGAAGGCCACACCGGACAAGCTCAACGTCGCCTACTCCGCCCTCGCGAGCTTTTTGATGTCCCGGGGGCGCAACGAAGACGCGGAGCAGGCGCTGCAGAGCGGTGTCAAGGCGGCGCCGGAGAATCTCGACCTGATCTACACCCTGGCGCGCTTCTACCACGCGACGGGTCGCCGCAAAGACGCCGACGCCATGATCCAGAAGGCCACGCGGGCACGGCCGGACGACGTGAAGCCCCTGCTGCTGCTCTCGGCCTATCGCGGCGCGAACGGCGACCTGGACGGCGCCCTGGCCGCCGCGGAGCAGGCCACCCAGGTGGCGCCGGAGGATGCCTCGGCGCGGCTGCGCAAGGCGGAGGTGCTGGTCGACATCGGTTACCGCCGGAAGGAGCCGGAGAAGGTGGCGGCCGGGCAGGCCGTGGTGCAGGCCGTGCTGGCAAAGCAGCCCGGGGACCCGCGCGCGCTCTTCGTGGAGGCCAAGATCGACCTCGCCCAGGGCAAGAGCGGCGCGGCGGAGACCGTCCTTCGCCAGGCGTTGGATGCGAAGCCGGACTGGCCTCAGGCCCACTTCCTGCTGGGCTCGGCGCTCTTTCTCGCCGGGGATCGCACGGGGGCGCGTTCCGAGGTGGCCCGCGCCCTGGAGCTGGATGCGAACCTGCTGGAAGCCCAGAAGTTGATGTTCCGCATCCACGCCTCCTTGGGGGACCAGGAGCTGGCCGTGGAGACCGCTCGAAAGGTGCTGGCGCGGGTGCCGGACGACGACAAGATGCGTGTGGAGCTGGCCCAGTCCCTCGTGCATCTGCGCCGCATGGACGAGGCCCACCGGGAGCTACTGAAGATCCCCGAGGCGCGACGCGGGGCGGAGGCCTGGTACGCCCTCGGCCGGGTGCAGGCGCTCCAGGGTGACGCCAAGGCGTCCTACGCGGACTTTCTCAAGGCGCAGGAGAAGGAGCCCGGCCGCTACGAGGTGTTGCGCGCGCTCTTCCAGGTGGAAGCGCCAGCCGGGCGCGTGGCGGAGTCGCAGCGGCGCGTGGCAGCTGCCCTCGCGGCCCATCCAGGCAATGCCCGCCTGACTCGCCTCCAAGGCGAGGTCCTGTTGGTTGCTGGCAAGCGCCAGGAGGCGGAGAAGCGGCTCCGGAAGGCCATCGAGCTCGATCCCAACGATCTCGGTGGCTACCAGAGCCTGGCGCGCTACCTGGCGCTCACCGGGCGCCAGGCGGAGGTGATCCAGACCTACGAGAAGGCCCTCGCCGCCAACCCGAAATCGGGCAGCCTGCAGCTCGTCGTGGGCTCCCTCTACGAGATGCAGGGCCGGCAGAAGGATGCCATCGCCCGCTACGAGGAGGCGATTCGCCTCGATCCGACGCTGGCCATCGCGGAGAACAACCTGGCCTACCTGCTGGCCGAGCGCGGCGGAAACCTGGACCGCGCCTTGGACCTGGCCCAGAAGGCCAAGTCCCTGCTGCCGGACAATCCGAACACCGCGGATACCCTGGGCTGGGTGCTCTTCAAAAAGGGCGTGTCTTCGGCGGCCATCGGCTACCTGAAGGAGGCCGTGCAGAAGATGCCGGCGGAGGACCCCAACATCTCCCTGGTGCGCCACCACCTGGGTCTGGCCTACGCGGCCAACGGGGAGCCGGAGCGCGCGCGCCAGGCGTGGCAGGAGGCGCTCCACGAGATCGCCGCACGCGGCGGCAAGGAGCCTCCGTGGACCGCGGACATCCGCAAAGCCCTGGCGGGCCTCAAGGCCTCCTAGGGAAACCCCAGAGGGGCCCTCAAGCCTCGTCCCCTATGGGCCGATGATCCCGGGGAGCCCCTCCGCGGCCCCCATTGCGCTCGCGGGCAGGCTCCATCCGGAGGGAAACATGAGGTTCTCCAAGCTCGTCCTGGCCGTGGCAACCCTTGGCCTGCTGGGCGGTCCCGCGGCTGCCGACACGCCCGCCGCGCCCGCGCCGGCCGCGAAGGCCAGTGCCGCGGCCCCTGCCCCTGTCCCTGTCCCGGCGGCGACGACGGCGTCTGCCCCGGCCGCTCCCCCAGCCCCGGCCGCGGCCCCTGCCCCGGCCGCGCCCCCTGCCCCGAAGGCGCGGGCCCCGCTGGGACCGGTGGCCCACGACGCTCAGGGCCGGGAGGGCCGGATCCATATCGTGCAGCCTGGGGACACCCTGTGGGACATCTCTGACGCGTACCTCGGCACACCCTGGGTCTGGCCTTCGATCTGGCGCGACAATGACAATATCGAGAACCCCCATCTGATCCATCCCGGGGAGCGCCTCTGGATCTCGCGGGACGAGATCCGCCGCGTGAGTCCCGAGGAGGCGGCGCAGATGCTGACGGCCACGCCGTCCGGGCAGGCGGACGAGCCGGCCAAGGCGGAGGCGGCGCTGGATGATGAGCCGGCGGTCATGGAAGACCCGGACGCCGTCCCGCACTTCGACGCTCCGCGTCCCACCTACCACTACTCCCAGATCGAGCATACGGGCTTCGTCTCGCTGAAGCAGAAAAAGGCGGCCGCTTCCATCATTGGTTCGAAGGACGATCGTCGGATGATCGACGACAGCATCTGGGTGGTGATTGGTCTGGGGCAGGGCGAGGTCTCCAAGGGGGACCAGTTCGAGATCTTCCGGCCGGGTCTGCGGATTCACGATCCCAGCACGGGCAGGCCCTTCGGCTACTCCACGCTCCGGCTGGGCTGGCTCGAGGTCACCCAGGTGGGGCCCCAGAGCTCGCGCGCCCGCATCCGCGAGGCCACAGGCGCCGTCGAGCGGGGAGACCTGGTGCGTCCGCGTCGCAAGCGCTCCCCCGACATCGCGGTGGGCCAACGTCCCGAGGTCGAGGGCCAGGTGGTCTATACGCCCCAGGGCCGGCTGGAGATGGGCAGTACCGACATTGTCTATCTGGACCGCGGGGTCGCCGACGGCCTCGCCGTCGGAAGCCCCCTGGAGATCTATCGCCCGATGGGCAGCGCCTACGATGCCGTCCGGGGCCACGAGGTGAAGATGGAGGACCAGGTGGTTGCCAAGCTCCTGGTGGTCGAGGCGGAGGACCATGGTGCCGTCGCCGTGGTGACTCACACCAAGGGCTCCGTGATTCGCGGCGATCGCTTCCGCGGTGCCGACTCCCTCGCGCCCTGAGCACCCGCGCTCCACCTCCGCCCCCCGGCCCAGCCCCAGCCCAGTAAACCCGGAAGGAACCCCGGGAGGAACCCCAGGAGGAACCCCAGGAGGTACCCGGAAGGGCTGCAGCTCGGCTCCTGCGGCTTGCCTGCAGCGCAGCGCCGCCTAAGCTCCGGGGTGCTCCCGGTCCCCTGGTTTCCCCCATGGACGCCCTCGATCCCCGGGACCCGGATCCCCGGGTGCAGCGCCAGCTTGCGGCCTGGCTCTCCATCCAACACCACTTTGCCCTGCGCCCGCAGGCCCTTCCCCAGTCCCTGCGCGAGGTGGGTGAGGGGCCCCTGGCCCCGGCGCTCGCGCGGCTCCGGCTCCCGCTGCTCTCCCCCGCGCGCGTGGCGCGAGCCCTCGAAACCCTCTCCAGCGCCGGCGCCCGGCTGGTGCCCATCGCCTCGCCGCTGTATCCGCTGCGGCTGCGGCGCCTGGAGGATCCGCCGCCGGTGCTCGTCATGCGCGGCAACCCGGCCCTGCTTCACGCGCGCTGTATCGCTGTGGTGGGGGCACGGGCCGCCACCGCCTACGGGCGCTCCGTCGCGCGGGAGTGGTCCGGCCAGTGGGCTCGGGCTGGGCTGGTCGTGGTGTCCGGCCTGGCTCGTGGCGTGGACGCCGAGGCCCACCAGGGTGCCCTCCAGGCGGGCGGAGCGACGGTGGCCTTCCTGGCCTGCGGTTGTGAACGCATCTACCCGCCAGAGCACCGCGAGCTGGCGGAACGCATCGTGGCCCAGGGCGCCCTGGTCGCGGAGCTGCCGGTGGGCACTCCGCCCCGAGCCCCCTACTTCCCCCTCCGCAACCGGCTGATCAGCGCGGCCTCGGAGGCGGTGGTCGTCATCGAGGCGCGGGTGCAGAGCGGCACCCTCTGGACCGCCCGGCATGCGGCAAACCAGGGGGTGGACGTCTACGCCGTTCCCGGCCCCGTGCGCGCTCCGACCAGCGGCGGGCCCCATGCCCTGCTACGCGACGGGGCTCGGCCCCTCACCTGCGCGTCGGATCTGCTCGAGGACCTCGGCCTGGAGCCCGTCCCCGGGCCCACGCAAGGCCCGAGCGCCGCGCCGGACCCCCTCACCGCGGCCATCCTGGCGGCGCTGGCCGAGGAGCCCGCCACGCGGGATGCCCTGGCGCGCCGCCTGGGGGCGGCTCCCGGCGCCCTGGCGCTGGCACTTCTGCCCCTGGAGCTGGACGGGCGGGTGGCCCTGGATCGAGATGGCCGGCTGCACCGGGTGGGGGTGTGAAGGGTGGATGGCTACCCTTCCCGCTTCGGGGCTCGCCTGGGCCCTCGGGGGAGGGTTTTTTCGTGCAGGTGTGCGTGGTGGGAGCGGGGCTGGCCGGCTGCGAGGCGGCCTGGCAGGCGGCCGAGCGGGGCGCAGAGGTCACCCTCCACGAGATGAAGCCCCAGCGCTTCTCCCCGGCCCACCACAGCGAGGATTTCGCCGAGCTGGTCTGCAGCAACTCCCTGCGCGCTGACGGTCTCGGCAACGCCGTCGGCCTCCTGAAGGAAGAGATGCGCTGTCTCGGCTCGCTGGTCATGCAGGTGGCGGATGCGTCCCGCGTACCCGCCGGGCGTGCCCTGGCCGTCGATCGACACGCCTTTTCCCGGCGCATGACCGAGCGCGTGGCCGCGCATCCCCGGATCCAGGTCCAGCGGCGCGAAGTCCTGCAGCTCCCGGAGGAGCCGGTGGTCGTCCTGGCGACCGGTCCGCTCACCTCCGAAGCGCTGGCCGCCGCGCTCCAGGAGCGGATCGGGGACCACGCGCTGTATTTCTACGACGCCATCTCCCCCATCGTTCACGCTGATTCCGTGGATCCGGAGATGGCCTTCCGGGCGTCGCGCTGGGAGGACGGCCCTGGGGACTATCTGAACCTCCCCCTCGACGAGGGCGCCTACGAACGCTTCGTCGATGCGCTGCTGGAGGCGGAGACGGTCCCGTTGCATGCCTTCGAAAAGGCGCTCTTCTTCGAAGGCTGCCTGCCCATCGAGGAGATGGCCCGGCGCGGGCGGCAGACCCTCGCCCATGGCCCCATGAAGCCCGTCGGGCTGCGCGATCCGCGGGACGGGCGCCCTCCCTTTGCGGTGGTTCAGCTTCGCCACGAGGATTCGCAAGGGATGCTGCTGAACTTCGTCGGCTTCCAGACGAAGCTCCGCATTGCCTGCCAGCAGCACGTGTTCCGCATGCTTCCGGGCATGGCCGGTGCCGTGTTTGCCCGCTACGGCTCCGTCCATCGCAACACCTTTCTGGATGCACCGCAGTGGATCACGCCAAGCCTGGAGCTGCGTGGGCGCGCCGGACTTTTCGTCGCCGGGCAGATGGCGGGGGTGGAGGGCTATGTGGAATCTGCAGCGCTGGGTCTGCTGGCGGGTGTGAACGCCGCCTTTGCCCTACGCGGCCAGCCGGCACCGGTGCCCGACCCCTGCACCGCTCACGGGGCCCTGCTCACCCACCTGCGCGGTGGGCGCGATGGCGGTCGTCAGGGCTTTCAGCCCTCCAACGTCAACTACGGGCTCTTTCCGCCGTTGGCAGATGCTCCGCGCAAGCTGCGCAAACGCGAGAAGAACGCACGCCTCGCCGAGCGCGCCCTGGCGGCGCTTCCCGCCTTTGGCGAAGCCATTGGTGCGCCGAGGAGGGCGGCGTGAAGAGCCAGCGCCTTGGGGCCACGAGCGGCGTGA
>Ga0114931_10002799_pt1 | contig 22184 bp, 20 predicted proteins | sample 2SBtaG_FD_89579 | JGI IMG/M metagenome (GOLD analysis project Ga0114931, IMG submission 89579) | Deep subsurface microbial communities from Kolumbo volcano to uncover new lineages of life (NeLLi) - 2SBTROV14_V59a metaG | ecosystem: Environmental > Aquatic > Marine > Volcanic | place: Kolumbo... | reverse complement strand
GGGGAGCATCCACCTCATCCAGAATGCAGAAGGGTGAGGGTTTAATGAGAAAACTTCCAAAAAGCAGCGCTAACACCGTTAAGGCCTTCTCACCTCCTGAAAGCATGGAAAGATTTTTCAACCGCTTCCCTGGCGGTTGTGCCACGATGTCGACTCCAGGTTCCTCAGCAAAGTCTCCCTCCTCTTTGTTGGGATCCCGTTCGGTAAGAACTAACTCCGCATGTCCACCCGCAAATAACGCAGAAAACACTTCGCCAAACTTTTCCTGCAGGGCTTGAAATGTTTCCTGGAACATGCGATTCGTCGTTCCGTTGAGCCGCTCAATAATTTCCTGAAGAGCACCAATGGACTCGGACAAGTCCTCTTCCTGCTTAGTGAGAAAATGATATCGCTCTTCCAATTCCCGGTGCTCATCAATAGCCGCCAAGTTCAATGGGCCAAGACGCTCCAAGCGTTGGCGTATAACTTGGATTCGCTCCCGCCACACCATCGTCTTATCGCCTACTTCCTGAGAATCCGCCACTGTTGATTCAGAATGCGGCTGTGCGAGAAGACTCTCAAGGGATTGCGCATAGGTACCCACGAGTGTGTCTTCTATCGATTGGACTCGAGTCCGAATCTCCGCAAGTTGAATTTCTGTTTCGCCACGCTCTTCACGCGTCGTCGCAAACTTTTTTCGCACAACCCCAATCTCTTGCTCCAAAGCCCGAGCCTTCATCATCCCCTCTGTATGGCGCGCCTCCACCTCTTGCAGTTCCGTTTCGGTCCTCAACTTTGTCTGCTCAAGCTCTTTGAACCGGCTTTCTGCTTCTCCTTGCTTTGTCTGGCTATCCAGATTTTTCCCTTGCAAGGATTGCAAAAGCTCCTCCAACAAATGTAGCCTTTCTTGGCGCGCCTGCTCCTCATTTCTCATACGAGTCAGATCCGCGTGAGCACGTTCACGACGTTCATGGCACGCGGCCAAAGCCAACCGAGCATCGGTCAATTGCCCATAGACCGCCGTGACGGTCGCTTCGATTTCCTGGAGTTGCTGCGAAAATTCTTCTAACACGTTCTTTTGGTTGGTTTGCTCTTGATCAACATGGTCCAACTCATGACGGCCTGTCACCAGATCCTCTTCAACCCGTTTGAGTTTTTGTCGTTCTGACTCTAACTCGGCCTTCACGTCTTCAAGTTTTTCTTCTGCTTGTTCTGCCAGTTGCTGGGAATTCGTGACCTCTTTTTCCCCGATTAGAACTTGCATCTCTGCTTCCCTGAGCAAATTCTCCAAACGTTGTATATCTTCCTTCGCCGCTTGAAATTCACGGATAAGCTCGGTATGCCGAGCCTGTAAGGTTTCAAGGCTGTTGCTCAAGTCATACAACTGCTCTTCAAGTGTTTTGACTTCACGACTACGCTGAAGCAAGCCGCTGGAATCTCCGAGGGACCCTCCTGAGATGACTCCCATGGTGTCAATGACTTCACCATCCAGTGTCACAAACACTGGCCCTGGCGATTCGCCGCACTGATCCTGAGGATATAGCGCAATGGCTTGATCAAATGTTTGCACGATCACCACTCGCTTCAGAAGTCGTTCCACCCCCATTCGAATTTCATCGGGCACCCCGATCAATTCGATCGCTCGGCCAATAACACCGGCCTCATGACTCACGGTCTCCCACCACACCGGCACTTGGTTGGCTATTTCAACACCTGTTTGGAGAGGCACAAAGGCCGCACGGCCGAGGCTATGTTCACGGAAGAAGGTGATCGATTGGATCGTATCCTCGATTCCATCGACCACCCACGTACGGAGATGTTCTCCCAATGCAGCTTCAATCGCTTTTTCCAATTCCAGTGGAACGTCCAAACGTTCTGCCACGGCCCCTTTCACCCCTTGACAAACATCGCGCAAAGCAGGGAGCTCAGGTTCCCCTTCGCGGCCGTACCCGAACTCTTCCTGAAGGACGGCATTCAGTACCTTCAGACGGGATTCCACTGACGCTCGTTTTGTCTTCGACTCAACCAGAGTGGTCTCTTTCTCGCGAATACTGGTGTCTAATTGTTGAATCAGATGATCAACTTCGTCCCGCGATTTTCGATGCAAGTCACAATCGTTACGAAATCTTTGCAGGCGAGTTTGTTCGTTCGCTACAGATTCAATCGCTTTCACTCGTTCATCTTCACCCGTCACCTGGTCGTCCTGAAATTGCCGGATCTGCTCTTGGGATTCATTTCTTTGGTGCTCCAGACTCTGGAGAAGATTTTCCGCACGAAAACGAGCCACAGCTAGATCCAGCCCCTGCTGTCTGGCCTGCTCGGTTTCCGTCTGCACTCGGGAACGGCGAGAGTTAAGAGTCCGTTCTTCCTCCTCAAGCGTATTCACCCGTTGCTGGCATTGATCGACCTCTCCGGCAACCTCACTGAGCTGGTCTTGGATGGCCTCCATTGTCGTGATCACGCGTTGGGAATCTTCCGTCAAACTTGCCCGATCAACCACCGCCTGGCCTTCCTGTTGAGCAAAGGTTTGCAAACGGTTGCGCTCGACTTCAATAACCGTCAATGCCTGTCCCATGTCATGTTCGAGTTGGCGAAGGGCCTCTTGCATCCGCCCCACCACCTCACCATCACTCACGACCCTGGCATTCAACTCTTGAAGGACGGTAGATTGTCTCGCTTCCTCAGCCATCAATTGCGACTCCAAGGCTTCAAAATTGGCCAGTTTAGTGTCGAGCTGAGTTCGCTGCTGGAGATATTCTTGATATTCATGGCTGAGAAGTTGGAGCTCCAAGGATCGTGATTCATTGCGGAGAGTCGTGTACTCTTCAGCTTGGCGAGCCTGACGTTCCAACATCCTGAGCTGTTTTCGAACCTCCGCAATGATGTCTCTCACACGAAGCAGGTTTTGTTGGGTTGTCGTCAGTTTTCGAAGCGCTTCGTTCTTCTGCTTCTTAAACCTCCCAATTCCCGCCGTTTCTTCAATGAAGTTTCGTCGGTCCTGGGGTGATCCGGAGAGAATCTGATCAATGTTGCCCTGCTCGATAACAGTGTGACCTTTTGTCCCGGCTCTAGCTTCTAAGAACAAACTGCGAATGTCTTTCAAACGACATGGAAGCTTGTTAATCAAGTATTCACTGTCCCCATCACGATACAGTCGTCGCGTGACCATCAACTCTTTTGTGCCTGGAACGTCATCAATAATCCCCGAAATCGCCTCAAGTTCTTGACTAGTCACGCTTGTAACCACGAGGGAAACCTCTGCCATGCCCAATGGTTTTTTTGATTCGGTCCCATTGAAAATGACGTCTTCCATTTTTTCGCTCCGCAGGGCTTTGGTGCTTTGCTCGCCTAGCACCCACAAAATTGCATCAACCACGTTACTCTTTCCGGAACCGTTAGGTCCTACGACGGCTGTGATGCCCTTCGGAAAATCTAGCTTGGCTTCGGGGAATGACTTAAACCCCGTAATGGTCATGGATTTGAGTTGCATAGGAAAAATCAATAAACGTCTGAGGTTATTTGCACAAAAAATTTGGTGATTGATGTATCACACATTAAGGTAAAAATCAAAGCAGATATACTAAATAAAGGGGGTGGGCAACCTAGGCAACCGAAATATGGGGGCTGTGCCTCATTGGAATTCTTGCAAGAAGACAATATACGGTTTCCGGGTCACGGAATTCGGTTCACCTCATATCCGGTTAATTGCGGTGGGGCATGACCAGCTCTTTGGGAAGCAGGAACTCGACATTCTCTTCAATCACCGTTAATTCCTCGACTTCGGACGCGCCTAATCCCTTCAGGTAGGACACTAATTCCGTGACTAGCACTTCCGGGGCCGACGCGCCAGCCGTGATTCCAACCGATTCGACGCCCTGCAGCCACTCTTGCTGGATGTCCTTATAGGAATCGATCAAATAGGAGGGAATAGAAAATCGTTCAGCTAATTCGCGTAGGCGGTTGGAATTGGAACTATTGGGAGAACCAATTACCAGAATAATATTGACAAATTTGGCTAATTCTTTGACGGCATTCTGTCGATTCTGTGTGGCGTAACAAATGTCTTCCTGATGTGGGCCCTTTATACCGGGAAATCGACGATTCAGGGCCGCTACAATTTCACGGCATTCATCGATGCTTAGTGTCGTCTGCGTCACGTATGACAGGTGGTCCGTATTTTCCACATGGAGCCGTTCAACGTCTCCTACTGAAGAGACCAGATGAAACTTGTCCGGAATTTGGCCCAGTGTTCCTACAACTTCAGGGTGGCCGTCATGCCCAATCAAGATCAATTCATAATCGTTGGTATAGTCACGATTCACTTCATGGTGCACTTTGATCACCAGCGGACAGGTGGCATCAATGATTTTTAAATTCCGCTCTTTCGCTTCTTTCCATACCGTCTTTGCGACCCCATGGGCACTAAAAATCACCAACGCACCATCGGGCACTTCATCCAGCTCCTCCACAAATACAGCACCACGCTCTCTCAGGGAATTGACCACATGGCGACTATGTACAATTTCATGCCGCACATAAATGGGGGCTCCATATCGCTTTAGGGATAACTCGACAATCAATATTGCGCGATCAACTCCAGCACAAAACCCACGAGGACTTGCCAAATATATTTTTTTCACCTGAACTCCCTTCATAATTTTTATCCCCCACACAGACTACGTAGTTTAGCCTAGAAATAACAGTTGGGCCACCAAAATTCCCGCAACCTTATGCCAAGGGCTTCCCCCCGTCAACTCACAAGAATGGCTCCAGGACTCGCCATTTTCCCAATGTGGGAGGCATCAACCGTAGAGGCATCTATCCCCATCGTATCAAGGCCGTTCCCCAGGTCAACCCACCTCCAAACGCGCCCAATACAATCAAATCCCCAGGCTTCAATCTCCCCTCTTGACCGGCACGAGCAAGGGCCATTGGCAACGAGGCAGAAGATGTGTTCCCCGCACCCTCAATTATCGAGAACATGCGTTCAGGCGCAATCCCCAAACGTTTCGCAATGGCCGCCAGCATCCTGCCATTCGCCTGATGGGTAATGACATGCTGAATATCTAACATCGTCCTCTTAGATTCTGCCAGTAACTCGTGAATCGCCGCGGTGAGTCGCTTGACAGCCACGCGAACCACCGTCACCCCCTGTAACTCAATGAAATGCAGTCGATTTCCTACTGTTTCTGAACTTGTAGGCATTCGAGAACCACCAGCAGGAACCGAAATGAGATCATTGTAGGCACCATCAGAATACAATCGGATGCTCAAAATGCCGGCTGACCCAGGATCATTACTCTCATCTTTCATGAGAACCGCTGCCCCCGCTCCATCCCCGAAAAGAACGGCACTGGACTTTTGAGATGAATCGAGATATCGAGATTTCACTTCGCTGGCAACCACAAGACAGCAACGGTATTGATCAGCTCGGATGAAACTATCCGCCATCGACAATCCATAAAGAAACCCCGTGCAGGACGCCGCGAGATCAAACGCCGCAACATTCCGCGCGCCCAATCGTCGTTGCACAAAGCAGGCCGTAGAGGGAAAGAGCCTGTCAGGAGAAGTAGTGGAAACCAGGATGGCGTCAACAATTTCAATGTCAAGACCGGCAGCAGCCAAAGCCTGCCGTGCGGCTTGTGCGGCTAGATCGGAACACTGCTCATCTTCTCTGACCCAGTGTCGGGTTCGAATTCCTGTTACCCGAAAGACATCGTCATTCTGCAAATCAAACTGTGACGCAATAGACAAGTTGTCAATCATTCCCGGAGGAACATAGCTCCCGGTTCCAACTATTCGACTTTTTATGTACCGTTTGGTTTGGTTCATGGTCGTTTGTCAGACCTTCCACCACCTAGGTGAAACTCTCAGGGTGTTCGTGACGAAGTTGTTACTAAAAATTTCCAATTATTCTTGCTTGGGATAGGTAAATTTGCTAGGCTTTATTGGTTAACCTTGTGGTCTCTCATAATTTTGTTGCTCATTATGCTCCATCCTCAAAACTCCTCTTTATTTCGAACTCTTATTATAGTATTCCCCCTGGTGTTTAGCTTCACCAGCTGTTCGTCTACTCCCGATCCAACGACATCCTCTGACACAGGGCCCATCAGTGGAACTGACGAACAAATTTTTGTGGGGGATAGCCTTGAAATGAACTATGACCCCAATGTCATCATGAAACGTGCGGAGTCCTTTCATGAAAAAGAGGGCTACCCCGAAGCCATCGTGGAATATCAACATTTTCTGGATCTTCATCGCAACCACGTGTTAGCCCCCTATGCGCAGTATCGATTAGCCCTCAGTCATTTCAAAATGATCAAAACGATTGACAGAGATGTCCATCCCATCCAGCAAGCCAAAGCCGAATTCCAAGAACTCATGGAAGTGTTCCCGAGTAGCCGATATGAGGTTGAGGCCCGCGTAAAAATTCGAGATTGCAACAGTTTGTTAGCCCAACATCACTTATTCGTGGGAAAATTTTACTTTCGAAAAGAAGCGTATCTCGCTGCCGCCAACCGATTTAAATTAGTCATTGAATCATTTCCCACGCTGGAGGATGCCTCGGCTGAAGCAAAGTTCGAATTGGCACGAACCTATAATGATCTAGGAGCTCCTGAGTGGTCTCGGGACTGGTTAATTGCGTTGGTGCAAGAACACCCTCAACATGATCTACGTAATGATGGCATGAAGCTCTTGGCCTCGCTGCAAAAGGAACACCCGGAATTAGTCGTTGCCCAAATTCCTTCAATTGCCCAGAATCCTCTTATCACCAGTTTCTTACCTTCTCGTTCGAATGGATCTCTTGGGAACCAACACCATCTATCGCCCACTCCGGCTAATGAGACAACGCATCAAGCCACGACTAGCTGCACACTTGGATCCTGGTGCGAGACATCCATCACTTCCCCCACTTCATCAGATTCTGGGTTTTCTACCCCCACCATCACTAATACCTGTCAACCAGGCAGGTGGTGCGAATAGCCTTATCCCTTGTTGTTCACAATCTGATCACTCTCAATTCCTATTTCCTATGGGTAGAACTTTAGGTTGTGAAGCAAGCCGACATGCCTGCGGAAGACAAGCCTTCTTGGTAAGGGGAAAAGAGAGATACGTAAACCGTGAACGGTAATCCATCATCCGTGAAGAGTAATGAGAAACGAACGGTTGTTTACCCTTTACCCCTTACGGATCACTCATCACCTCTTCAAGAGGCAACGCTATTGGCCGATATACCACCCAATGCCATTACGGTCTAGAAAACTGGTGAGCAGAGTGAGGGAGTCAACATAAATCATCCCACCGATGACAACCAAGCAGCCTCCACTGACAATGGAGACGCCTCCCATATAGCCACGAGCTTTCTTAAAGTAGTTCAAAAAACTATCCACACTGAAGGCTGTAATGAACAAGGGAAGCCCCAACCCGGCTGAATAGGAAGCCAATAGCATCACGCCGGAAGTCATGGAATCAGTCGTGCTCGCATAGGCCAAGATCGCCCCTAAAATGGGACCAACACAGGGTGTCCATCCTGCGGCAAACGCGGTTCCGATGAGGTAAGAGCCCACATATCCTACCGGGCGGTTTCCAAATTGGAACAGACGATGCTCCATCATCAGAAATTTCAATTTGAACACACCCAGCAGGTAGAGGCCGAAGACGATGATGAGTATCGCTCCGAGTTTTCGGATAAAATCCTGGTATTGATAGAGAATCTGGCCAAAAAAACTGGCAGACGCGCCAAATGCAATAAAGACTGTGGAAAACCCAGCGATGAACAGCAGTGAATTCAGAATGATCGTTTTTCGAAAGCGTTGGCGTTCAGCCACATCCGTTAATTGTTCAAGCGACAGACCTGTAATGTAAGAGACGTACGACGGCACCAGGGGCAAGACACATGGCGAGACAAACGACAGCAACCCTGCACTAAACGCGGCAAACAACGACACTTGATTCAACGAATTCAACATCCCGAAATTAAGACTCCTTCAACAGATTTCGAATTATTTCTTTGGCTTCCGGACTATTCCAGTCGCGCGCTCCAAATACCCGGTGCCGCAATGTGCCCTTCCGATCAATTAGGAAACTCATGGGCAGCGTTCGCACACCATAGACCCCACTCACGTCATATTCTGTATCATGCAAAATTGGAAAGGTTAAGGCATTGGATTCGGAATAGGGCCGAGTTACGACCACACCCTGTGGATCAGACGAGATGGCCAGGATTTCAAATCCTTCGTTCTTCAGGTCGCGACAGACGGTTTCCATGCTTGGCATTTCGACCCGACAGGGCCCGCACCACGTTGCCCAAAAATTGAGCAGGATCACCTTCCCCTTATACTCTGAAAGAGATTTCCACTTTCCATGCAGATCCACCAGCGTGAACCCGGGCGCTTGTTGTTCAAGGTCCGGCCGAGCCTTTCGCACACCGACAGGCTGTAGCCAAGAACGGTCATTGGCAGGCCCGGTGACCTCGGTATCACAACCAACACCAAATACCATGGCCAACAGGTAAATCATGGTTCTTAGCGGCATCTTCATAGAATAACATCAGATCCCATTGTACCGATAGTCCCGGCCAAACTTTCAATACGCATATTCCCCCAAATTTCGCTTCTTCATGATATTTCAACCTGAAAACGGCAGTTGGGCGTCAAAAAGACTCGTAAGACATCGAGGTCCCTCGTAAAAGAGAACAAGTCGTGCTCACCTTGGGGGTAATAAGACCTTTTTCTATTTTGCGGGAGCACCAAGAGCTTGCAGGGGCATTGGGTGATCCAACGACGATTTTTTGGTTTAATGTTTTCAGAAAACCTGAACTGATTATGAAGTCCATGTGGAATTGGCCATGATGTCTGGACATAGGACAACCCTTTTCGTACACTACGTACACGATAACTACGGTGCCGGTTCCTGATCATCGCAAAGCTTTCATGAGCTCATCCTCCGAGAACACCTTCATGTTTACATGACCACCCTGTGGTACGTTCACCTTTTGTAATCCATGTATACTGCCTACAGCACCCCTAAATGCCGGCAGGACCTTTCCCTGGTATGACTGCTATTTCTGCCACACATCTCAGTAAGTCTTTTGGTCACTACCACGTCTTGCAGAATATTTCGATTGAGATCGCCCAAGGCGAATGTTTTGCCCTATTTGGACCCAACGGCTCCGGCAAAACCACTCTCTTGAAGATCTTTGCCACACTGCAACGGCCTACCTCAGGACACATGGCCATCCTCGGCCATGACGGATCGCAAGGCAAGGAAGAAATTCGTGCATCCTTAATGTTCTTGGCCCATGGGTCTCACCTGTACGAAGATTTAAACGCAATTGAAAACCTCCAATTTGCCTTGTCCCTCCGCGGACTTTCCCCATCGGATCATGAAATAAAAGTCGCTCTGGACCGGGTGGCCATTGGCGCTTTTAGCGAAATGAAAGTTCGAAATTTTTCCGCAGGCATGAAAAAACGCCTGGCCCTCGCCAAAGCGACGCTGGCTCAACCTCAAGTCCTGTTACTGGATGAACCTTTTTCGGCCCTAGACACAGCTGGGATGGAAATAATGCAAAACTATATTCGAGAAGTCGTCCATCGACAAGGTACCGTGCTGATGTCCACGCACGACTCAGATAAAACTCGGGCAATCGCCCACCGTGCAGGAATAATTCGAAAAGGACATCTTGAGCCCTATGACATAGGGACATCTCCCGACTATGGCCTTTCTTAAAGTGGTGCAATGGATCGTCTGGAAGGATCTCGTGACGGAAATTCGCAGCCGGGAAACGATTTCTTCAATGGTTTTCTTCGCGCTGATTGTAATCCTGATATTTAGTTTTTCTTTTTCCATGAATCAACAGGCAGCGCAAGAAGTCATTGCCGGCATTATTTGGGTGGCCTTTGCCTTTACCGGAATCATCGGACTTGGCAAATCGTTTTCGAGTGAACTGCAAAATGATTGTCTCGAATCACTGCAGATGGTTCCGGCACCCAAAGGCGCCATCTTTCTGGGAAAGGTGACGGCAAATTTTGCGTTTATTTTCGTCGTGGAAATCTTGCTCTTCCCCATGTTTGTGATCTTCTTCAATTTGGATGTCATTGAGGAGATTCCCATTCTTCTGTTAATATTTTTTTTAGCCACGATAGGGCTTTCGGCAGTTGGGACATTATTCTCCGCATTGACCGTTCAAATTCGGGCGCGTGAAGTCATGCTCCCGATCTTACTCTTGCCACTGGTTGTCCCTGTCATGATTGCAGCCGTGGAGGCGACCAAAGGGGCCCTTCATGGAGACCCTTTCTCATTGTATCGCCAATGGGTAGAATTATTATCGATATTTGACGTGGTTTTTACGGTTGTCTCATTTTGGTTGTTTGAGTTTGTCATGGATTCTTAACCTTATGATCCACAAAGCCATTCGTCGGATTCAACGATTGAAGGGGTGGTTTGGGGGAGGTGCCGCCTTATGCATTTTTGCCGGCCTCTACCTTGGGCTCATTGATTCCCCTCCTGACTATTACCAGGGGGAAGTCGTACGAATCATGTATGTACATGTGCCGTTGGCACATACGGCGTTGTTTGCCTATACCGTCCTGTTCGGTGGCAGTGTCTGGTATCTCTGGAAACGGGACCCCATCGTGGACAACATGTGCCATGCCTGTGCCGCTTTGAGCGCCATATTCACGGCACTGGCGTTAGCCACCGGTATGATCTGGGGTAAACCAACCTGGAATACCTGGTGGACATGGGATGCCCGGCTGACTTCCTTTATTGTCCTGCTACTGATCCTCATTGGATATCTGATGCTCCGCACCTTTATTGATGATCCTGAAAAAGAAGCTCGTTATGCGGCCGTATTAGCCATTCTTGGATTTGTCGACCTTCCCATCATTCATTTTTCCGTAGAATGGTGGAGAACCTTGCATCAACCACAGTCATTTTCCATTCGTGGAGTCAGTATTTCATCAGGTTTGCTCGTCCCCCTTTTCTGCATGAGCGTTGGGATGTCGTTGTTGTTCTCTTACATGCTGATGGTGAGAACTCAACTGCTCTATTTGACCCATCTTCTCCACGCCAAAAAGGGACGATTACTTAGCCAGTTTCATTTGTCCAAAGCCGATTCATGACCACCTTTTATACCAAATGGGGAGCCATGCTCGTCGCGATGAGTATTTTGAGCATTCTTACCTATAATCATTATCAACAGGACTTAGCTACGCTATCACCCCAGCACATTTTGGAATCGCCCCCAGCTGAAGAAGTTCGGCTCCTCGGCATGGTTCGAGGCGGAACGCTCCGTGGGGACCTTGAGGCGGGCGATGCCCAGTTTGACGTGGTTGAAGAAGAGACTTCTCTCCCTGTCAAATATCATGGGCCACCACCCGAAAATCTACGTGAGTTAAAAACTTTGGTGCTAATCGGGACATGGAATCCGACTGCCAAGGTTTTCGAGGCAAGAGATATTGGATTGGTCACGAATTATGGATTCGTGATGGGAGCCTATCTGATAGGTTTACTGCCTTTGGTACTCATTGTGTTTTCGATGAGTCGAAAAGTCAGTCTACTGTATACTGAAATAAAGGAATCAACAGTGTATCAACCGGAATAAGGCGATGAATGGGTACAAAAAATAAAAAAGTGGGAATCCTCATCAGCCTTGTTCTCGTCGGCAGCGCTCTCGCATATCTGGCGTTGGGAAACTTCGGGGAAAATCTCGTGTACTTTTTTACCCCATCAGAAGTCATTGCCTTTACTCCGGAACATTACCAGAAAAAAATCCGGGTGGGTGGGATGGTGGTCAAAGGCAGTATGAAAACAGACACCAATGGACTGGGCATGACGTTTGAGCTGACCGATGGAGAAGGCACTATCCCGGTCTCGTTTCAGGGCATTCCGCCTGATCTGTTCAAAGAAGGTCAAGGAGCCGTGGTCGAAGGCATGTGGACAGAAGGCCATCAATTTCATTCGAATTTGATCATGGCCAAACATTCTGAGGAGTACATGCCCATCGAGCTAAAACGGGCCGGGGTCGAGCTACCACGTAAAGACTTTATGAAATCCCTCGTGGACAAATAAGACACTACACGCCATGGTCATTGAACTCGGGCATTTCTCTGTCGTTATTGCGCTCGTCCTCTCAGTCTTGGGGGTCATGTCCTCGGCTATTGCGCTCTACACTAAAAACAGCGACTGGGTGCGAGTCGGGCGGATAGCCACCACCCTCATATTCATCCTCCTTTCCATAGGGATGGCCTCACTCGTCTATTCCTTTTTGATCAGAGACTTTTCCGTTCATTACGTTGCCGCGACGTCCAACTCTCAGTTGCCGTTGTTTTATACCGTGGCTGCCGTCTGGGGAGGTCATGAAGGTTCACTGTTGCTCTGGGTCTTCATTCTGTCGACCTTCAGCACGATTGCCGTTTGGCTGCATTGGCGCACACAGCCAGGGATCATGCCTTACCTCATTGGAGTAGAATGCTCAGTCATGTTCGGGTTTCTTTGCCTGATCATCTTTTTATCCAGCCCTTTTGAACGTCGCTTTCCTGCCCCGCTAGACGGCAAAGACCTCAACCCACTGTTGCAAGATCCAGCCATGACCATGCACCCGCCAATGCTGTACATGGGATACGTGGGATTTTCTATCCCCTTTGCCTTTGCCATGGCAGCCTTACTATCAGGACGTCTGGGAGAAGAATGGATCAAAGTCACACAACGATGGACGATCTTTGCGTGGCTCTGTCTGACAACAGGAATTTTGATGGGAGGATATTGGGCCTATTACGAATTGGGTTGGGGCGGCTACTGGGGATGGGACCCGGTTGAAAACGCCTCGTTTATGCCGTGGTTGGTCGGCACGGCTTTTCTGCATTCCGTCATGGTCCAAGAGAAACGAAAGATGTTCAAGGTATGGAACCTGTTCCTGATCATCTTGACGTTCTCACTCTCGCTTATCGGGACCTTTTTAGTTCGGAGCGGCGTGTTAACATCGGTCCATACCTTTGCCACCGATCCCGAACGAGGCTTGTATATCTTGATCTTCGTCGGCACGGTGATCGGGATCGCCTTCGGCTCACTGGTGTGGCAAGCGAACAAACTCAAGAGCCAGGTGGAGCTGGACTCCATGGTGTCGCGTGAATCCGTCTTTCTATTCAATAACCTGTTTTTCCTCGTTGCCACCGCCACCGTCTTCCTGGGAACGCTGTATCCACTCATCCTCGAAACATGGCAAGGCTCCAAGGTGACCGTCGGCCCTCCATACTACAATACTGTGTTCATGCCGGTGGCACTGGGGCTTATCTTTCTTATGGGCGTGGGGCCGTATATCCCCTGGCGAAAAGCATCAAAGGAAAATCTAAAAAAGAATTTTCTCATCCCGGTTGTCGTCGGCAATCTACTCGCGGTGATCCTCTTACTGTTTGGAATCGACCGGCCCTTTGCACTTATCGGCGCCTTGGTCGTGGGGTTTGCCGGCACGACAATTTTTGTCGATTTCGGGAAAATTTCTGCTCTATACTCCAAACGTGACTCAGTTACCATGCTCAAAGGATGCCTCACCGCATTCACGCCCAACCAGCGACTCTATTCCGGGATGATCACCCATGTGGGCATATTAGTGTTGGTCATCGGGATCATTGCCTCCACGATTTATCAAACGGAAAAAGTGGTGTCTCTGCGAGTCGGCGATGAATTTATGATTGACGACTACCGCATGAAATTAGAAAAAATTCACGTCGTTGAGGGCCAAAACTGGACGGCACAGGAAGGCGTCTTTCAGGTGTATGAAGGGGATCATCTCCTCACCGTCTTGCGGCCGCAAAAACGGATCTATCCCGCTTCGCAGACACCGACAACAGAATCAGCCATCTACGCCAAAAATATGGGGCATATTTTTTTGACGATGCCCGATGTCTCTCCTGATGGAGTGGCCGTGGCTCGCGGCGTGATCAATCCGTTGATCCTGTGGGTCTGGGGCGGAGGCGGCATCATGGGGCTAGGAGTGTTGCTGAATATCTTCCGACCACGCAAACGTGATGAATAAGGACACTTGTCATTTCGACCAACGGGAGAAATCTTGCCGCGATTGAGGGATAGATTTCTCACATCCGTTCGAAATGACACAACTGAAGGGCCATTTCCTCATGACCATTGTGGTGTAGAGTGTGCTCGAATAAGACAAGAACAGAGGGAAACACTACACTAGTTTTATTTCGACTTTTATGACCCGCAAAACACAATTTACCATTCTCCTGGTGCTTTTCGGGCTATTCCTTTTACTTTATCAAGGACTGTGGGGTGACCCGCGAAGCATCCCGACGGTACTGATCGGCACAAAAGCGCCGAATTTTTCAGGCCCTGACGTGGAATCGGGAAAAACGATATCGCTCTCGCAATATCAGGGAAAGGTCGTCGTGGTGAATTTTTGGGCCTCTTGGTGCCAGGAATGTAAAGTCGAACATGATACGCTGCTCAAGCTGTATGACAGATTCAAAGACCATCCCCAATTTGTCATGCTGGGTATCAATTATCAGGACGACGTGCTAAAAGCTCAAGCATATCTTCAACGTTACGGCTCCTCCTTCCGCCACGTGCGCGACATCAAAGGTGCCTTAGCTATCGACTATGGTGTCTATGGCGTGCCGGAAACCTTCGTCATTGATCGGGAGGGCATCATTCGTCACAAATGGATCGGACCGATTATCGGCGATGTCTATACGAATCTCACGCAAAACGTGCTGACACCCCTTCTCAAACAGTCCACACCTTCGACGTAACATGAAACGATCCGCCTTCATGATGGTGTGTTGTCTAATCCTTCTCCCCTCGTGGGGACAGGGCACTGTCGTTGACGAAACCAAGATTGATGTACAAGTCCGTGAGATCGCAAAAACGCTACGATGCACCGTGTGTCAAACTGAAAATATTTGGGAGTCCGGAGCGCCGCTCGCGCATCAAATGAGAGAGGCTGTTCGGGAGCGAGTCATTCAAGGCCAGTCCGCTGAAGAAATTCGTGCCTACTTCCATAGTCGCTACGGCGATTACATCATGATGGAACCCCCAAAACATGGCCTAAACTGGTTGGTATGGGCGGGGCCCTTTATCCTACTCTTGTTTGGTGGATTAATGTTGTATCGCGAGCTGGGAAAGTGGGTCTCCGGCTCACCAGCACCCCCTCCCGAAATACCTGAACCGCTCGACGAGGAAGCTCGGCGCCGTATCAAGCAGGAGCTTCAACCCTAACCGGCTACTCGCGCCCATTTTGCCATGTCCACCATCTTTTATATCGTCTCCTTCATTATCCTTATTTTGGTCGTCGTACCGATTTCCTTACCATTCTGGCGAAAAGACCCCACGACTCCTTCATTCATCACACAAGAAGCTGCTGACGATCAGGAACGTGCCGACTTGTCGGTCGAACGCGAAGTATTGCGACGATCACTCCTAGAACTCGAAGATGAACTCGCGCAGGGACGACTGGAACAGGAGGACTACGAAAGGCTTAAAGCCACTGATGAACGACGCCTACTCAAAGTCCTGGATCGTCTGGAGACCTTATTGCAACCAAGTGTTTCGAAAAAGACCGATACGACGATTTCCACCCCCAAAACCTCCTGGGTAGGGGCCGGGGCATCCATTGCTGTGGTCTTGGTGTTATCCATCGGCATTTATGAATTCCTTCAATGGCGCACTGTTCAAAAATTGGTGGATCTCCAAACGCAAATGCCGACGCAAGGACCTGATCCTCGCGAAATGGTCGGGCGACTCGAGGAGCGGCTTCGGAAAAATCCGAATGACCTGGAAGGCCAAATCATGGCAGGACGGTCCTATATGGCCTTAGAACGATTGGAGGATGCGCAAAAGGCCTGGACAAAAGTTCTGGAACTCGATCCTCAGAACAACCAAGCCCATTATCACCTTGGGGTGATGCTCATCGACACAAGAAAGTTTGACGATCCTGCACTCTTCCAAACCGCTCTGAAACATTTCGACACAGTCCTCATTGATCTTCCCAACCAACCAGGAGTGAACTGGTACAAAGGCCTCGCCCTTTGGTATCTCAAACGCCCTCGGGAGACAGAAGAAGCCTGGACCAACGCCTACAAAAACCTTAAGCCCGGCACGCAGGATAGGGATTTTGTAAAAGCCGCCCTCACCAAGTTACGCGATGGCGAAACGCCCTTTTAGAAAATTGCCGTTTCTAGGTTGAATTTACATTGTCGCCAGGTAGGAGGCTACGAGAAGGACGATGAAGGCCATGAGGAGGGAAGCTTTTTGGATCAGATCGGCATGGTTTGAGGATGGTTGGTGGGGCGTGGAGGATTTGGAAGGTGGAGCGTAGGGATCTAAAATAAAATCATGGACTAGGAGCAAACCAAAGGTAATCGCAAAGAGAAGAAGTTTAAGCATAAGTACTACGCCCCAATCAGTTTCAATCCGTGCAGATCCACTTTCCTTCAGCATCTGATAGGAACCTGTTAGGATCAAGGTTATTAAGCTTATCCAACTGATGGTCCGAAATCCGCGCCCGATTGACCGCAACAGATCAGCCTTTTGCGCCTCTGAGGCCATGGTGCGGATGGCGGGATTCAGCACGAATTGGATAAACGCCAACCCCCCGAGTAAGATCGCGACTGCTGCCAAATGCACCCATGTTATGACATAGCTGGGCATGATACCTTTCCTTTTTTTTACCGATTATCAACCTTGCCATTGTTTATCATATGGAGATCATATAAGTAAAAGATAAACACGGTCACCATCTTAACGGCAGCTTCTTCAAATTGGTTTGGTGAATGCTGGAAAAGCAGAATGGATGGTGCTCGTAAGGTTACGAATATTTTCTCGAGAATGAGGTATTAGCATGGCTACCACCGTCACGCTTCGCGTGGATAAAAAGTCTATCGATCTTCCGGTGGTAAGGGGTTCTGAAGGGGAACAGGCCATTGACATTGCACGATTGAAAGAAAGGGTTGGACTCACCACTTACGATCCCGGTTACGTCAATACGGCTTCGTGCTCCAGCTCAATTACCTATTTGGATGGGGAGGCCGGAATTCTCCAATATCGCGGAATTCCGATCGAACAGCTGGCTGAGCATTCAACCTTTCTTGAAACGGCCTACTTACTGATTTATGGCATGTTGCCCACTACAGACGAACTCACACAATTCATTCAAACGATTACGCGCCATACTATGGTGCATGAAGATGTGAAACGGTTCTACGATGGCTTTCCGAAATCCGCTCACCCGATGGCCATTCTTTCTTCGGTCATCGGCTCTCTCTCCACCTTCTATCAAGACAGTCTTGACCCCTCCAATCCGGACCACGTGGAAATCTCCACCCATCGTCTGTTGGCCAAAATTCCAACGATTGCCGCTTATTCATATAAGAAGTCCTTGGGCCAGCCCTTCGTCTATCCCGATAATTCGCTTGACTACTGTGCAAACTTCCTAAGGATGATGTTTGCCTTTCCAACCGAGCCCTATGCAGTCGATCCCATTATCACCAAAGCCCTTCACCTCCTGTTTATCCTTCATGCCGACCACGAACAGAATTGTTCGACCTCAACTGTCCGTCTCGTGGGATCGTCACATGCCAACCTATTCGCCTCGATTGCCGCGGGAGTATACGCCTTATGGGGCCCACGACATGGCGGAGCGAACCAACAAGTCATCGACATGCTTGAGACAATCCACGCGAATGGGGGAAACGTTCAAAAGTATATAGAACGGGCTAAAGATAAGCAGAGTACATTTCGGCTCTTCGGATTTGGCCATCGGGTGTATAAGAACTACGACCCACGTGCCAAGATATTGAAAAAAGCTTGTGATGATGTTCTCGCCACCATCGGGGTGCACGATCCTTTGGTTGATCTGGCCAAGCAGATTGAGGATATTGCCTTACGAGACGACTTCTTCATCTCACGCAAACTCTATCCGAATGTCGATTTTTACAGCGGGATCATTTACAAGGCGATTGGATTTCCCGTGAATATGTTCACCGTATTGTTTGCGATTGGTCGACTACCTGGATGGATGGCCAATTGGCGTGAAATGATGGGAGAGGCCACTACGAAAATCGGCAGGCCGCGCCAGGTCTATCAAGGACAACAACACTTAGACTACGTCCCCATCCACCTGCGGCAATAGGGAACAGGCCTTTTTGTCGGGAAGCATTCAGCCTTTAGTTATCAGCTTTCAAGTCTAACCTGACGGCTGTTTGCTGAGAGCTGGCCGCTATTTTACCCGACTTTTCATCCATGCAGAAAAGCCTCCCTCTTCAGCGACCAACTACTCCTTCCTTCTGGGGCCAAAACCAGATCCTTCGCCGCTGGCTCAGGATGACAGAAAATGTTGTCATGCTGAGCCCTTCGAAAGGCTCAGGCCAGGCTCCGCGAAGCATCTTTCTTCATCCACCGATCCCTCATTATTTTCGTGAGCCACCGGCTTTCATTTCAATGGTTCCGTTAAACAACACCCCTTCTTCGATAGACAATTGTGGTGTGTTCAGGGACCCATCCATCACTGCAGAAGACAACAATAAGACTTTTTCCTGAGCCGTTATATCTCCGGTTATTTTGCCCTTGCTGATCACGGACCCCGCGCCAATTTTCGCGGTGATAGTCGCTTCTTTGCCAACCAGTAATGTGCCTTCCGTATGAATCTCTACATCCAGTCGGCCGTCAATTCTTACACTGCCTTTGTAATTGATGGTTCCTTTAAATTCGACACCTTGGCCGATAAACGCCACAATCTTCTCTTTCCCAAACGCTGTTTCTCCACCTGATCGATCACGGGAAAAATCCGCAAACGTGTCTCCAGCTTGGGAAAATGTGGTTTCTGGTTCATCCAATTCGAGCGTCGCCATAATGTCTCCTCCTTCATAGAATACATCCTATCCGGAAGGGATAGGAACAATCATGTCTGTTATGAACTATCTTGGATTGTCTTTAGTGTTTATCGGCAGTTATTGATCGATCTTTAACATTTTTTCTGGTCATGGTATTTTTTTCGATCTACGCTATTCATTCACCATCTAGGTCAAATCCGGGGTTGGACACATACTGACCCTGTGGTATGGCGTTGGAAGCTTACCGTCGTGGAGCTTTTCAATTTACCTAATCCAATCTATGGAAACCCGACCTTAGAGTGTCATCCCCCTTTCAAGCCCAAAAAGTTTGTCGCTCATCATACTCATTTTTAAACCCATGTGCATCTTAAATTCACCGAATGAGGCTGATTGGCTTTACCGAATTTTGGGATAGAAAGGGAACCGGACCTATGGAGGTGTAAAAAATCGACGGCAAACTATGGCAGAAATTGAAAGGAAGAATTAAGAAGGAAGCTTTAGGAATGAAGACAAGAGATATACGTAAATGGAATATTTTGTCTTTTCTTTAGCTTGGGGTTGATATGATTTACGGAAGAACCTTGTCCATTCTTTGAACCATGTAACCATTTTCCATTAGCAGGTTGACTAGGCCATTCTCACCAACCAAGTGCGCTGCGCCCACGATTACTAGGTAGTTTTTTTCTTTTGTGAGGAACGACATGATTTTCGGTAGCCATTTCTGGTTTCGCTCCTGAATGAGGATTTTATACACCTCTGGATTGTCTTTGAAATCCTCGACGACAAATTCCAAATCTTCAACATCCCCTGTGTGCCAGGTTTTCACGAGCTGTCTGAATTCCTTTCGAAAATCCTTGGGATCCTTAAAGGCTTCCAGCAGCATCGCCTCTTGAGCTTGTGGAGACATTCGATCAAACAGGGATATGTGATAGTCTAGCGATTCAAGTCCCGATATTTTTTTTCCTACGGCTCTGGCTTTCTTGAAAAAGTGACTATCCACGCCATAAGCATCCCCATACCCAATTTTTTTGGCTTGCGATTGATGGTGCATAAGATATACCAGCCAGGGTTTATAGTGATTCACCTTCCTTAGATTCACCCCAAATGCTTTAAAGCGCTTGCTCAAGAGCTGATAGGATTTTCGAGATAAATTCTTTTTTAAGCTCTGCCCCCTGCGATAGGTACCTTTATACAGCAGGCGTTTGGGAAAGGACTTGGAGTTCAGAAGATTCGCATCAACCTCAAATACTATGTTGGGAGAGTCGTAATAGGCATAGTAAAAACTGCGTGTCAGAGGATAGTAGGAGGGATTCAACGTGTGAATCGACCCAAGAAGATAGACGGTATTGGTATCCGACTTTATTTTCCAAATGGGTCCATTATTGTATCCATGTACGACCGGTTGAGCTTCGGCTTTCCTCACACTGCCCAGCGTCAGAAGGCACAATGCGACTACAATAGAGCTAATAGTACAAAATTGCTGTTTACGGTTCCTCAGCATGTTATTCCTCCACTCAGGCACATTGTATTCGGCAAATACCCACTGAAACTTTCAACTTCTTTATTTTTTCTCTCTAAATAGTAATCCTCGGTCAATTACCTCACTGATTGAGTGTTATATTCAGAGGTCATTGAAATCTGATCGGCAATTTGCAAGAAAGTCTCATCTTTGGTACCGGATGCGTCATGTTCTTGCTGGGAATGTTGAAAAAAGCATGTCCTGTGTAAATGAGAAACAGTTGCATGCCTCAGCCAGTCATCCTAGAATGCGATGATTTTGGTAACCAAGGGGAATCCCTTCTGGGATAGGGAGGTAGAAGTATGGCAACTGTTGGCCAAATTATGACTCGCGATCTGAGCGTGATTCCAAAAGAGTCAACAATTGAGAATGCGGCTCAGCATATGCTGAACCAACACATTGGCTCCCTGCTCGTCATGCAGGGAGAGGAGTATACTGGCATTATTACGGAGACAGATGTCGTTCATGCGGTCGCCAAACAGATCAATGCGTCTCAGGCAACCGTGCAAGAAGTCATGTCCAGCCCGGTTCTCACAGTTGAGAAAAAACTGTCCCCACAATACGCGCGTGATCTAATGGCCGATAAACGCATTCGCCACTTGGCGGTCACGGAAGATGGAACAATCGTGGGCGTCATCTCTGCCCGTGATTTATTAGCCTATTTTAAAACGGTTTCCAAAGAAATCGAATAGGGATCCTGCGTTAGCAGGCTATCCCAATTTTGACAGGGCTGATTTAGGCGAGATCAAATTTCGATGTAATCCCAGCATCTTTGGCTCAAAGCCCATTGCCAGTCCTAATAACTGAGGGAGGTGCAGGATCGGCAAATCTATCGATGTTGATTGTTGCTTGGCCGCCTTGGTTTGCATGCCGTCCAGGTTGAGGTGACACAACGGACAAGGCGTCACCATGATATCAGCGCCATGGTCCTTGGCATCCAACGTATGATTGGCAACCATGGTCAGAGAGTTGCGTTCATTAATCGTGAGAATCGGCAATCCACAACACCGCGATTTTCCAGGAAAATCGACTACCTCCGCGCCCAACAAACGAATCACAGTTTCCAGGGATTGCGCCCGGGATTCATGCTCATCAAATCCCAAGGCTTCAGAAGGACGCTGCAGATAACAACCATAAAACGGCGCCGCGCGTAAGCCAAGCAACGGTCGGGTCACAGCATGCCGGATTCCGTCTTCACCAACATCTTCCAATAAAATCCAGATGAAGTGCCGAACATTTGTTGTTCCTCGGTAGGTAAGGCCTTCCTCGGCCAACACCGAATTGACTTCGGCCAGATACTCCGCATCCGAGGTCAATCGCAAATTGGCTTGACTCATCACGCCCTGGCAGGTGCTACAAATGGTCATAATGGGTAACCCACGTTGCTCAGCCAGAGCAAACGTTCGCGCGTTTAATACATCGCCCAATCGTTGATCCTTTTCTTGCAGAACACCAGCCCCCGTGCATGTGGCCATGGTCATTTCCTCTAGTTCAATTCCCAACCGCGGATAGACTTGCATCACGGACTGGTACAGCTCAGGACACCCTCCCTTGGAAACGCACCCTGGGAAAAAAGCATAGGTCATTTTAGATTCCCCACTTTACAAAATAACCGTCGAATACGATCAATGCCGGGAAGAGCACGGTGAAAGAACCCTGATTTTGGAACTTTTCCACGGACGAAGGCCATCAACTTGGTTGGAAAATAAGAAAGCAGTTGCCTGATGTTCTTCAACCCGATGGTCCGAACGGCCAGCATGGGTTCATCCAATCGTCCTTTCTGATGAATGAGATCGGCAAACACTTCAGCATGCCGGGACCCGCAGGTGGAAGGCACTTGT
>Ga0114931_10002798_pt1 | contig 22184 bp, 16 predicted proteins | sample 2SBtaG_FD_89579 | JGI IMG/M metagenome (GOLD analysis project Ga0114931, IMG submission 89579) | Deep subsurface microbial communities from Kolumbo volcano to uncover new lineages of life (NeLLi) - 2SBTROV14_V59a metaG | ecosystem: Environmental > Aquatic > Marine > Volcanic | place: Kolumbo... | reverse complement strand
GGATCTGGTGGGTGCGGCCGGTCTCCAGCCTGCATTCGACGAGCGAGGCGCGTCCGCCGGCCAGTTTCTCGACGAGCGCGACGTGCGTCACCGCTTCGCGCCCACGCTCCACGAGCGAGCTGAAGCGCAGTAGCGAACGGGGATCGCGACCGTGGGGGGTGCGGATCGTGCCTTGTCGCGGCACGCCCACGCAGATCGCACGGTAGGCGCGCTCGACGCTGTGCTTCGAGAACTGGGCCTTGAGCCCCTCGCGGGTCCGCTCGTCCCGCGCCGCGACCAGGACGCCGCTGGTATCCTTGTCGATGCGGTGCACGATGCCCGGTCGCATCGGCCCCTCGGCGTCGCGCGGGTCGCTCGGCGGGCGGGCGAAGCGGGCCAGCAGGCCGTTCACCAGCGTACCGCGCGCGTGTCCGCGCGCCGGGTGCACGACCATCCCGGCGGGCTTGTCGATCACCACCAGATGAGCGTCCTCGTACAGCACCGAGAGCTCGACGCTCGCATCGGGCTCGGCGCGGCTCGGGGGTGGTGGCCCCGGCTCCACCTCGATGACGCTCCCCGCCTGGACGGAGTCCCGCGCACGGCAGCTCTCGCCGGCGAGCAGAATCCGACCCTCGGCGATCCAGCGCTGTATCGTGGCCCGCGAGGTGCCAGGCATCAGCCGCGACAGCGCCTTGTCCAGGCGCTCGCGAGGCTGCCCGGCTTCGAGCACAAAGCGGCGCACGCTACGCGCGCTGGCCATGCGAAAGCCCCGGAGCGCGGCGCCGCAGCGCTACCAGATGGCGCTCTTGATGTGACCCTTGGACTTGACCAGGATGTCGACCAGAGCGCGATCGTAGAAGTTGCGCTGATAGAGATCGGGAGCGACGCGGCTCTTGTACAGCGTCCGTCCTTCCTCGATCTCCTCGCTGAGCTCGTTGAACAGCGTATCGTTCTCGATACCGCGGATGATCTTCTCCTCGTTGTAGAGGGAAAGGTCACTGGCAATCGCCCGGGCCAGCCGGCGCGCGGCCTCTTCGGTCTCGATGAGCGGCATGCGGTCTCCTTCCCGGACAGTATCGCCCGAGGCACCGCGGGGTGTCAAAACAGCCGCCGGTCCGCCTCGGGCCCGGCAATTCCCCTAGGCGCCCGCCGGCTCCGGCCGGCCCCGGCCGGGGCGCCGCAGGAACAGGCTCCCGGCCAGCGCGGAGACCAGCGTGAAGCAGACCATCGAGTAGCGCCCCGAACCGAAGAACACCGCATGCGTGGCCGCCGTAAGCGCGATCGTGCCGGCCGCAAGGGCTGCTGGAGGATGGTCGGAGAGGGCCCGGCCGGCGAGGGCGGCGCACACCGCCATGCCGAGATAGGCAATCCACGCGGCGTGCAGGAACAGGAACACCCCGGCCAGGGCGGCCACAGCCCAACGCGCCCTCCGGCGGGGCGCAGGCCAGAGCGCGAGGGCGAGCAGGGCCAACAGCACATCGAGCCGCTCCCACACGGTCTCGAGCACGCCGAGCCGCAGCTTGTCGCGGAAATCGAAGGCGCGCGGGTTCGACGAGTGCAGGTACCACCCGGGGGCTCCCGAGTAGTCGAACGTCCCGGCCAGCTTGGCCGGCATCAGGCCGATGAAGTGGCCCGGGTGCCGCGCGATCTGTCCCAGCGCGGCGTTCGCGAAACAGGCGTCTTTTTCCGCCTCGTCGAACACATTCCGGCAGCGCGGCGGAATGCCCGCGCGCTCGATCGGTACCCAGGTGCCGGTCGCGCCGGGCCCCGCGCCGATTAGCAGGTTCCAGCCGCCGTTCGCGCTCACGAATACGCAGCGCCCCATGCGCGCGCAGTTGCGCGCGGTCCAGGGCAGGCACACCGCGAGCGCGACCAGCGACGCGACGAGCGCTCCGCGCAGGCGGCGCGGCCAGGACCGAGACGCCTCGCCGGGTGCCCGCTCGGGATAAGTGAGCGCGCCGAACAGCGGCGCGAGCAACAGCGATTGAGGGCGCACCATCGTGGTCGCGCCCAGCACGAGCCCCAGCGCGACCCACCAGCCGCGCGGCGCGTCGGCTCGACGGGCGCGGACGACGAGCCACGCGGCCAGTGCGATCAGCGCGGCCACGACGCCCTCGGTCATCAGCGCCGGCGTGTAGAAGACCAGCGCCGGGTGCAGCGCGACCAGCAGAGCCGCCAGCACGGCGCCGCGACGTGTGGCAACGCTCGCCGCGACCTGATGCACGGCCAGCACGGCGAGCGTGCCGAGCGCGGCGTTGAAGGCCATCGCGACGACGGGATGCACGCCGAACAGCGCGTACAGGCCCCCGACGATGGCAGGGTAGCCGACGGGATAGTGCGCGGCGTACGTCACGCTGCCATCCGGCCACAGCCAGGTGTAGCCGTGCCCCTCGGCGATCCGCGTCGCAATCACGTGGTAGAAGTGCCCGTCGTCGGCCGGCGGAAAGCGCCCCGCCGCCCACACCACGACGGTGAGCCGCGCGACCAGCCCCAGCACTGCGCAGGCCAGCGCGTCGCCGACGCGCGGCGCGGCACCGCGTCCCCGGAGCAGGCGCGAAAGCAGGGTGGGCCTGCCGGCGGTCACGGGTAGTCTGCGAGCAGGCCCGCGCTCTGGAGATCCACGATGACCTCGCAGGCCGGCAGCCCGACCACGTTGGTTACGAGCCTTCGATCCGCTCGACGAGGAACGAGCCGATGCCCTGGACCGCGTAGGCACCGGCCTTGTCCAGCCCTTCGCCGGTGCGGACGTAGCGGTCGAGCTCGTCCCCGCCCGCCGCGCGCATCGTGACCCGCGAGACCACGGTTCGTTCGATCGCGGGCTCTTCCGCCCCGGCCTGCGCGATCGCGTAGCGTGTGTGGACGGTGTGCGTCCGCCCCGACAGCCGGGCGAGCAGCTGTCTGGCGTGAGCGGGACTGTCGGGCTTGCCGAGGATCCGCTGGTCGATGACCACGATCGTGTCGGCGACCAGCACGCCGGCCACGGGGGCCTCGGCGGCGAGCGGCCCGACGGCGCGGAGCTTCTCGCGCACCACCCGTTCGAGGAACTGCTCCACCTCCCCGGTCGCGCCCACCTGCTCGTCGATCGCCACGCTGACCGCCCGGATGGGCACGTGCAGCGTCTCGAGGATGGCGCGACGACGTGGGGACGCCGAACCGAGTACGAGAGGGGTCTCCGGAGCGATCTGCATCGTTTCCAGACGCGCCATCCGCTTCCGGACGCGCGGCCCGCCGAGGGATAGCACGACGGGCGCGAGCCACGAAACAGCACCTATCCGGGCCCGGAGCAACAGCTCCCCCTCCCCGGGCGGGTCCGACTATGGTCGGCGTGGACCCCGCCCCATGCCCAGAACCGCCCTCTCACTACTCCTCGCCATCGCGCTGGCGACGGTCGCGCTGCCGGCCGCTGCCGACCCCTGCAAGCCCGACAACGGCCTGTCGAGCTGCATCGACGCGAACGCTCTGTGGATGGCGCCGGAAGGCGGTCGCTTCGTGTCGATCCCGCACTCGCGCACGCTGGCGCCGGAGCGGTTCACGTTCGGCGTGGGCGCGAGCTATCTGTCGCGTCCCATCGTGCTGAAGGCGCCGTCTCCGGATCCGGAAGGCCGCGAGATCCGGGTGGTCGACAACGCAGTCGACGCGACCTTGCTCTGGGCCTACGGCGCGACGCGCCGCCTCGAGCTCGGCGCGGCTCTGCCGATGGTGCTCTACCAGACCGGCGCGGGCACCGCCGGGCTGACGTCGCAGAGCGCGCCGCCCGTCGCCCGCAGCGCAGCGCGCGACCCGCGTCTCGACGCGGCCTACGCGCTGATCGACCGGAAGCTCGACGGAACGAGCCGGATCGCTGCCAAGGCGCGGCTCGCGCTCGGCCTTCCTTTCGGAGACGAGCAATCCTTCGCCGGCGACCGCTCGTTCGTCCTTTCGCCCTCTCTGGTCTCCAGCGTCACGCTGGGTCGCTTCTACGCCGCCGGCTCCGTGGGGCTCAGGCTCAGGAAGACTTCCGCGCTCGCGGGCGCGCGGCTGGGCTCCGGGCTCTGGGGCGCGCTGGGCGCGGGCGTCGACATCCTGCCGCGCGGGCTGCTTTCGTTCGGCGCGGAGGCGTGGACCCTGCCGACTCTGGTTTCGCAGGATCACACGCTGCCAAACGGCACGCGCGTCCAGAAAGGCGTGCTGGCACCCGCGGAGTGGCTCACGTCGTTCAGCTCGTCACCCCTCGCGAGCGGCGAGCTCACGCTGCAGGCCGGCGGCGGCATGGGCATCCCGCTGTCGAACGAACAGCGCGTCGCTCCGGACGGGACGACCAGCACCGAGCACTTCGCGGGCATCACGACGCCGCGCTTCCGCGTCGTGCTGATCGTGCGCTACGTGAAAAACTCCGACAGCACGCACTGAGGCAGCCGATCAGAAGATCCGCTCGCGCACGTAGATCTGGTCGCCGGCCTGCAACAGGAGGTCAGGGGAGCGGCCCCCGGTGATGGCATCGACGCTCACCATCACCGTCTTGGCGCCGTTCGGCGTCTTGCGAGTGAGGTTGACCTTGTCCTTGTTGGCGATCGAATTGAAGCCGCCAGCCTGCGAGATAGCCTGGATCAGCGTCAAGCCCGAGGAGAACGGGAACGAGCCGGGCTTCTGCACCTGGCCGAGTACCGTGACGCGCTTGCTGTTGTACTCCTTGACCGAGACCACGACGCTCGGGTCGGTCAGGATCTTCTGCTCCATCAGCTTCTTGCGCACCAGCGCCGCAATCTGTTGCGGCTCGAGGCCCGACACCTTCACGCGGTGGATGTAGGGCAGGTCGACGGTGCCGTCGGAGGCCACCTGGTACTCCTCGGGAAGGTCCTTCTCGCTGACGATCTCCAGGTGGAACACATCGCCAGCGCCGACCGAGGTGCTCTCCACGGGCGGCGGCAGGTTCAGGTGCGCGTTGCTCGAGGCCCCGCCGCAAGCCACGAGCGCGACGGCCAGAACCAGGACCAGCAACGCCCGGACGGCCATCGGAACGCCGCGAACGCAGTTCATCGCTGGAGTTGGATGCACGGCAACCACCACCGTTCACGCCGGTGTGCCACTAGCCCCTCGATTCTCTTGAATCGAGAGGCTAGACGACCGCGGAGCGGTCGAGGGGGAGGCTCGGCGAAGCCGAGGGGGCGCTGCTGCACCCCAAACAAACGCTGCTAGTCCCGCGTTGCGCGGCGCAGCCGCGCGTGCGAAGCACCCATCGCTTCGATGGAAATGCGGGACTAGGGCCAGCACCACGCCGGGCGGACAGCCTACATGAACCAGCGCGCGCCGAGGTAGCCCTGGAAGCGGCTGAACTTGAGGTTGTCGAGGCGGGTTCCCGCGGCATCGATCGGAATCTTGTTGTCGTTCAGATCCGCGTCGTAGCGCAGCGTGGTGTTGATGCCGAAGCTGTCGCTCAGCCGATACTCGGCGAAGAATGTCCCGTCCACGCGGTTCTCGTTGAAACCGCCGAACTGGCGCGCGCCAGTGTTGAAGTAGCTCTGCGGGAAGCGCAGGTGCGATACACCACCCTCCAGCGACAGCAGCACCTGCCCACCGAGGAAGTAGGAGAATTTGAGGTAACCGCGGTCGCGGCCGTAGTAGTCGCCCAGGTAGCTGTTGTGGAAGTCGCGGATGTAGCCGAGCGCCACAGACGATAGGCCCACAGTGGCCTTGTCCGGTGCGAGGTTCGGCTTGGGCAGGAGGTACCATTTGACCTCGGCCTGGGCGATCAGGCTGTCGTAGTTCTCCGCCGCGTGCTTGGTGGCGTCATAGAAGCTGGCGCCCCAGCCTGCCATGGCCAACACCGCGAAGTGGTTGGTCACGAGGCCGTTGAGCCCGAGCCGCGCACGCACCGGCGTGCCGTTCTCCTGCGTCGTCGCGTTCGAATAGTTGATAAAGCCGAGCGAGGCGTCGTAGAGCAGGGCCGTCCGCGGCAGGAAGCGCCAGCGCCCTCGCGTCTTCACGTAGTGCTGGGCGTTGTTGTACTCTCGGAAGAGCTGCTTCTCGAAGTAGTTGTAACGGAGCTCGTAGCCGAGGTGCCAGTCGAACAGACCGCCGCCCGGCCGCCATACGATGCCGCCGCCGAGGCGCAGCGAGTCGCGATCGAAGGCAGCGTTGGTGGCGGGACTATTCGAGGGCTCGGAGATGCGCACGAAGTTCCCCATGAACTCCGCGCCCCAGGGGCGCTCGGGCAGCACGTCCAGGTTGAAGTCGGCGCCAGCGTCGATGTGCGACTGATCGCGGACCTGCTTCGAGTACTTCGAGTCCGTCGCCACCAGGTAGTTGAGGCCCAAGCTGACGCCGGCGCGGAAATTGACCGATGGCGGCGCGGCCTGGGTCGTATCCAGCGAGCGCCGCTGCGCCCCAAGCGTCGCGATCGAGAACGACGGCGTCAACCGGAAGCGCAGCGCCGAGATCACCGGCTCGTTGACCTGCGCATCCACTTCACCGGAGCGCTGGAAGTAGTTCGAGTCGTAGCCGACCTCGCCGGCCACACCGGGATGCAGCTCCAGATCCCCCGCACGGATACCGATGCCCTCGCCGTAGCGACGATCTTTCAGCCACGGCCGCTGCTGGGCCGAGGCGCTAAGCGAGGTTGTGGCGACGACCAGGGTCGCCCCGACCAGGACACGGATCTTCATGGGTAAGTTGCACCCGCCCGATGCCCCCGGGCAGGAAGATGGGCGCTGGCTGCCAGACCAGCGCGATACCGGTGGCTACATCGTAGGACTGCTGAGAACGGGAGGTTGGCTCACTATCGTATCATTCGGGAACTCGGAGGGATCGGTATCGGGGATATTCGGATCGATGTCGACGGTTACCCGCGACTCACCCACGAAACCCGTTTCCTCGCCGATGCACTGGTTGGCCTCGGCGACGAGAGTCCGCACTCGATCGCGCAGCACCTGGATCACCACGTACTCGTGCTTGACGCGATCCTGGTCCTTCTGCTGCGCTGCCATCTTGAGACTGCCAGACCGATCGCGCGTCGAACGGATGGCGACGTCGATCTGGTTGAGCTTGTCGTTCAGGCACAGCACCTTGACGACGTCGCGCGCGGCGCGGGCGTCCGCGAGCTGACGGCGTACGGAGGTTGCCCCCTGATCCATCTGGGGCAGGTCCTTGTCCGCCTCGGCCTGCATTTCCGGAATGGAGAGGTTCACGTTCTGCTGTGTCGAGACTTCCGGCACGGCGGGACCGGCTGTTCCGGTCGTCTGCGCGGCTGCCACGCCGAACATGCCGAGCATCACCGCCGCTCCGGCGGCTACTGCCCAACTTTTTCTGTTCAAGCGCATCGCGTTAAGCCTCCCTCTGCTGACGTGACTTCCGGGGAGTATAGGAACCACTCCCGGAGAATGTCAACGCAAGCAGACATGGTGAAAATCCAGCTCATTCCAGCATTTCGAACGGCTGCCCAGCCGGGGTGGCCGCGTGTCGCGACGCCTGGGCGAGACCCGGGCCCGCATCCGGAATAGGTGCGGCGAGTGAGGCGGTCGTTCATCAGGCCAGTGGGCCTGACCGTCACTGGTGGACGAACGTCACGGGCACGCTGACCACGGCGCTCCCGCCCTGGGGCGGTGCGAACTGCGCCGCGGAGGCGCGCGCGCGGACGCAGCCTACGACCGAGCCCGGCAGATTGCCGCTCGGCGACGCGCTCACGCTCTGCACCTCGCCACCCGGCCCGACCCGGATCGTCAGGTGGATGCTGCCCTGGGCGTCCGGATTGGTGGCGAGCCCGCGGTTGTAACAGGCGCGGAATCCAGCGCGCATGCCGGCCACCACGCGGCTCGCATTGCTCACGGTACCGCCAGCCACGGCCGCACCGCCGACCGACGCGTTGCCACGCGGCCCCTTCACCTTCTTGACCTTGCCGGTGCCGCCCGTGCCGGACGACTTGCCCGTGCTGCCGATGCTGCCGAGCCCGCCGCCCATCTGGCCCGGACGAATGGCGCCACCGGCACCGCCCAGCTTCAGGTCACCCGTACCGGCGCCCACTCCCGCGCCACTGGCCGCCGCCTGGTCGAGAGCGCTGGTCGCGACCTCGCTGTTCTGGAGCACACCCGCGGTGGCCGGCCCCTGGCTGGACAGCGCACCGAGGGTGGCCATCTCCAGCTTGTCCAGGCTGTGGCTCAGCGCGGCGGCCTGCGCCGTGTTCATGTGGCCGGCCTTGCCGGCCGTCCCCTTCGCGGCTTTCTTGGGCGCGGCCTTGGCCTTTTCGCCTTTGTCGGCCTTCTGGTCGCCTTGATCGGCCGTCTCGGTGGGCTGTTCCACTGGCGGGGGCGGCGGCAGGCTCTTCACCGTATCCACTAGACCCGCCACGCTCACCTGCTCGTCCACGACTGGATCGAGCCAGTCGGAATAGATCGCCCCGATCGCGAGGAAGTGCAGCAGGAACGAGAACGCGGCGATCATCGTCGTCGTCCAGTCGATCGACGTCGCACCGCGGGTGACCGACACCGGCAGCTGTGGCTTCGGCTGCACAGGCGGCGGCGCCACGAACTGGAACAGGAACGTGGTGTCCCCGATGACTACCTTGCCGCGCGAGTCCTCCGTCAGCCTGATCTGGTAGGCGCCCTGCGGCGTGCGCCGCGCCTGGCCGCGAAGGACCGCGAGATCGGAAATACCGGTCGGCAACGCGATGCGCCCGGTCATTCCGTCGAGGAAGTTCAGGTAGTACTCGGCGCCCACCAGCTCGAAGAGGCGGAAGCTCGGCGGCACGTTCGTCGCCGAGATGACGAACATGCTCTTCTCGCTCGGACCGACGGTGACGTGACTGCGCTGCTTGATGATCCGCTCTTCGACGACACGCCCGGCCTGCACCAGTCCGATCCGCAAGACCTTCGGTCCGGTCGGCGCCACCGCGCGCATCACGGCGGTCATCTGACCGGGACGGGCCGAACCAGGGCCCGGCTGCTGCTGCGGATAGGGCTGCTGCGTCATCGTGGAGCTACCTCGTGGGCAGGTGGCGGGACCTCGACTGGTCCGTCTCCCGTTGGACACCGCGAACCCAGAGAGGTTCCGGTGACAACGAGAGCCTACCCCGACAAGGCCGACCGGGTCCACCTCGGGAACGCGGACACGACCAGAACCACAGGCCTTTTCCGGCCGCACACCCGAAGGCGGTCAGCCCTGGGACGACCCGTCGTCCGGGGCCTCCGCGGGCAGGAACCGCGCGAGGGTCGAGCGGAGGCCCTTCCAGGCCTCGCGGTGGTGCGAGACGTGGCGCTCGGCCGCCCGGCCGAGCTGCGAGCACACCAGCGCGGCCGCCAGGCCCAGCGCGAACGGCGCGACGACCCAGGCCAGCACGAGGCCTCCCCTGGGCAGGCCGCGGGCGATCTCGAACACAGACAGCGCGGTTCCCGCCGCTGCTGCGATGCGCGCCGCCGCTCGCGGAACCTCGGCATTCGCGTCGAGCTCCCGCCGCACGTCGGCCAGGTGCTCGTTGATCATCGCGACGCCGTACTCGTGCGACGGAGCGTCGAGCACGTCGACCAGGGCCGACACGGCAGCCCACTGCTCCCGGTGTTCGGCCGCGACGCGATCGGCGCGCTCGCGTCCGCCGTGGCCGAGTGCCTGCAACAGCTCCGGCGCGCCATCGCGGTCGAAGCGCCGCGCCTGGGTGAGCCGCTGGGCGCTCCAGGCAATGCACAAGCCGACGACGAGCGCTGCGACCAGCGTGGAGATCACGCGAAGTCAGACCTGGGGCTGGGCCGCCCACCGGCGTTGCCGGAGGGCCAGGCGGATCAGAACGGATCCTTGTACAGCGCCTTCTCGATGCGATCGAGGAACGGCTGGCGTAGCTGTGCGAGCGTGAGCTTGGGCTGGATGCGGCTCACGTCCACGGCTGCGATCGGCTTCTGGACGCGACCGACGATCGTCACCTCGCTGATGGTGACCACGCGGCTCTTCTTGCCCTGCGCCATTGCCGTCGCGGGAAGCAACGTAGCCGCGAGCGCGAGCGCGATACCGAGTCGGATGCTCATTTCTTGGTCCCTCCTGCGGCCGGCAGCGAGCCGGACGAGCCGGAACCGCTCTTGGCTGGCGGCATCGAGCCCTTCGAGCCGGAGCCGCCACTGCCGGCCGACTTCGCCGCCTGCGCCTGTTCCTGCTCCTTGGCCTCGATCAGGGCCTTCTTCGTCTTGGCGCGTGTGATCAGCTCTTTCGTGTCGTCGGGTGCCTCGCCGCTGCCGCGGGGCTTCAGCTTCTGGTACTCGGTAAACTCGCTGATGGCCTTGTCCGCCGCCTGCTTCGGTGTGACCCCGGGAATGTTCTCCGAGAAGAGATAGAGCAGACCCAGGTCATAGTGCGCCTGCGCCATGTCCGGGTCCTTGGAGAGCACCCACTCCAGCTGCTTCTGCGCGTCACCGATCTTGCCCAGCAGCCGGTACGCATCCCCCAGATTGAGATGGGCCAGGACGTTGCCCTTGTCGTAACGGATCGCGCCTTCAAGGAGCGGCGCCGCGCCGGCAGCGTTGCCCGCCTCCATCATGTACGTGGCCAGCTGCAGCCGCGCCTGGACCAGATCCGGACGCAGGTCGAGCGCCTTCTTGAACTCGTCCATCGCGACCTTGCGCTGGCCCTGCTCCTTCTCGATCATCCCACGCAGCAGATGTGCCGATGCGTTGTTCTTGTCGCGAGCCGGGTTCTCGGAACCATAGCCGTCGAGGATGCCCTTGAGCGTGTACAGGGCCAGGTCGAGTCGACGATTCCGGTAGTGGTCGCGCGCCAGCGTGAGCATCGCCGGGCGGTAGTCCGGGTTCTTCTTCAGCGCTTCCTGGGCCAGCCGCTGCGCGTCGGCGGAGTTGCCCCCGATCGATTTGACCTCCGCGAGCCCCGCCGTGATGGCGGCGCTCCTGGGGTACTTGGACTGCTGGTTGGAGAGGAAGGTCTCGGCCTCGCTCTGCTGTCCCGTGTTGGCGAGCAGCACGCCGTACGAGACGATCGCGGGCTCGTAGTCGGGAACGACGCTGATCGCCCTCTTGTACGCCGACAGCGCCCCCGCATTGTCTCCGAGCCGCTCGTCCACCACACCCAGCGAGTAGTACGCCTGGTACGCCTTCGAGTCGGACTGCGCGGCCTTGTTGAACTGCGTCTTGGCCCCGTCGAGATCGCCGTTCTGGAAGGCCGTGAGCCCCGCGTTGTAGGCCTGCTGCGCCGACGCATTCATCTTCGGGCGGTTCGCCGCCGACGCGCCGCTCGAGGGCTGATCGGTGACCGCGTACTGCTGGCCCTGCTGGTTCTGCGCCGTACCGATGCCGCCACCGGGCGGCGTCTGCACCTGCGTTCCCGAAGGAACCTTCGGCCCGGTTGTCTCGTGCCCCGCGCAGCCCACGCTCCCCAGAGCAGCGACCAGCGCGAGCGGAAGCGCGAGACGCGCTGCGCGACGCCGGGGCCAGCCTTCGCGGATCAGTGTGTTCATCGCTTGCCCCTTCATGGCATCACTGCGCCAGCACCGGCAGCGGGTGCGGCATGACCTTCGGCTTGGGCGAGGTCACCAGACCCGGCCGCATCTTCGGGAACATCCCCGGTGTGTAGTTGAGGCCCTTCACTCCAGCGGTGTACTGCGCCATCTTCGCCTCTCCGATCACGTCGGTGAAGAACGCCAGCCTGCGGATGGCGCGCGTCACCGCGGCGGTGGAGATATTGTAGCGCCGCGCGAGCATCACCGCCGTCGCATAGCGGTTGACCATGACCCGATCGGCGCCATCGAGCTCCTTGTCGCGCGTCGAGCGCCACTGCTGCTCGACCTTGACCCGGATCGCGTCCGCCTTCTCCTGCAGCTCCGGCCTGCTGCTGTTCTCGGCTTGCTTGAGCAGCCGCTCGGTGCGCGCGTCGAACATCTTGAGAGCGGGCGGGCGCGTGTTGAACAGCCCCGTGCGGAGCGAGTCGTAGACCGAGCCCTGCCGCGCCACCGCGGCCGCCGTCCATTCCGGCGACACGTACGCGTCAACGACGTGCTGGAGCTTGTCCTTCCACTTCTTCGCGCCGACCGCGTCCTTGCGGTACTTCTTGATCACCTCGACCGCGGTGCCCTTGTAGTGGTGGTGGCCGGTGTCGTAATCGAAGTTCCGCTCGATGTCCTTGTCGAGCATCGAGTATTCGCCCTCGGCCGCCATCGACGCCTCGGCCGAACCGAGTGCCGTGCTCTTGCCGTTCTTGCGCGGCGCCAGGCCCTTCCACTTCTCGAACGCCTTGATGGTGTAGGTCCACCACTTGTTGGTATCGCCCGCGCGGCTCGCGTCCTTCCCCTTGGCCACCCAGTATGCGGACTTGACAACGTACTGCGCGGCCGCGTTGCTGTTCCTGTGCCGCGTGTAGTAGTCGGCCATCGCCTGTTCGGCGCGCCGCCGCGCGTTCGCGTTCGCGCCGGTATCGGGGCTGTACTGGTCCCACTTCTTGAGCTCTGCGCTGGCGACGATGTAGTCGGCCTGCGCCATCTCCTTGGGTGACGCGCCGAGCTGTTCGAAGCGCTTCTTCGCGCGCGACATGCCAGATGAGTCGTCCAGGCTGGCGTACAGCGTGAGGGCCTGATGCGCCGCATCGCGGCGCTCCTTCTGCGAGAAGTTCGGGTTCTCGCTGATGTCGTCGTAGGTGGCGGCCGCCTTCGGGTAGTTGAAGAAGAGCACGTACGCGCCGGCCAGCGCGTCCTCCGCCTGCTTGAGGTACTTGACGCGCTCCTCGTACTTCTTCGGATTGGCCGCGACCGGCGGCTTGGCCTTGGGGTCGCCCTTCTGCAGCTTCGCGAGGGTCTTGTTGTCGCCGTAGTGCGAGATGAACAGCTCGTACATGGCGATGGCCTTGTCGTATTCACCCACCTTCTTGTAGGCGAACGCGCCGTTCATCGCCGCTTCCGGCGCCTCGTCGCGGTCCGGCGCAGCGTCGAGCGCGACCTTGTACGCCGCCGCAGCCTCGCGCCACTTCTTGTCGCGTGCCGGTCCGTCCGGCATCTTCTGCGCTTCGTCGTACAGCTTGCGCGCGTCGAGATAGGCAACGCCTTGCCTTACCGGCTTGCGGATGGCTTCCTCGGCCTTCTTGCTGTCGGTATCGAAGGCGCAGCTCTTGCCCGTCGCGAGCTTGCGGCTCTCCGCGGCGTTGTTCTCGAAGTTGCTCATGCTGATGAGCTTCTCCCACGCCTTGTAGCCCCACTTGTCCTTGCCGCAGTGGTTCTTGTAGAGCGGCTCGAAGCGGGCACGAGCCTCCTTGAAGTGGCCGTACACGAAGTAGTAGTCGCCAGCCTGGAAGGCGTAGAGGAGACCGTTCTTCTCCGGGTCCTTGTCTTCGGGGATCCTGGCGTTGTACTCGTCGCGCGCCTTGATCGTGTCGAGCACCGGCGCCGGGACCGGATCGACCACGATCTTCTTGTCCTTCCCGTCGCCGGTGAAGTGGACCTTCTCCCGCTTCTCGATGCCCTCGGCGCCGTTCGAATCCGCGTACTTCCGGTATGCGTCGTCGAGCACCTTCTCCGCGATCGTCACGACGTAGTACGCCGCCGGCTGCAGGTACTTGTCGTCTTCGTTCGAGTCGCGCACCGCGATCGCGGCATCGCGCGCGGCCTTGATCTCCGCGGGCGTCGGCGACTTGTCCATCGCAATCTGCAGCACGACCACCCAGTAGCGGGCATCCGCCAGCCAGAACTTGCTCTCGTAGGCGTCGATGGCGTTGGGATCCTGGGCGTAGTAGGCGGCCCACCCCATCTCGGCCAGGCGATACTTCTCGATCGCCTTCTCGATCAGTGCCTTCTGTTCCTCCGCGTCATTCAGCTCCAGCGCGCGGCTGTACAAAGCCTTGCCGCGATTGGTGTGGTCGGCCGCGGCACGCTTGAGGCCGTTCTTCACCAGTTGCTCTGCCTGCTGCAGCGCCTCGGGATCGTCGCGATTGGCGTCGGTCCAGGGCGTCGTGCCGACGTAGGCGGCGAGCTTGGTGCGGGCCTCGAGCGCCTTGCTCGAGTACTCGGCCTTGGCTGCGGAGCCTTCCGGAGCCAGGCGGGCGAGCTGGTCGTACAGCTCGGCAACCTTGTTCTGCATCACCGGCGCGTCGCGATCCATCGGGAACTTCTCGAGCGTGAGCTCGAGCGTCGCGATCGCGTTGCGGTTCTGCGTGATGTCGATAAATTCCTGCGCCAGCGCCTTGTAGATCTCGACGGTCCACTTCTTGTCCTGGTCGATCAGCGCCGGATCCTGCACGCGCTGGATCGCGATGCTCATCTTCTGCTCTGCGACCAGCGGATCCTGCTCGACGTCAAGCACGTCGTTGCGTGGGATGAACGGATCGTCGGGCGGCGGCCCGTCGAAGTCGACGTAGGTGAGCGAACCCGCGATGTACGTGTACGCTTCCGAGCGGAAGTCGGCGCCGGGGTCACCCGTCTTCTCCTGCTGTGCGTCCGCGTAGTGCAGCAGCTTGACGAACCACTCGACCGCAGTCTTGTAGCGCTGCTGCTTGTAGTAGGTCCAGGCGAGCTTGTACATCGCCACGCCGTAGATGGGCGGCTTCTTGTAGACGAGCGAGTGCTGGTACGCACTGACCGCGCGATTCAGGCCGTAGGGTCCGCCGAAGGGGTCTTCCTGGTCGAAGTGGTAGTCGCCGATCTTCCACCACACCTCCGGCAGGTAGCGCGGGTCCTGTCCGGGCGCCGTGTTCTGCGGGATCGGGTTGCAGGTATCCGGGTACGGATCCTTGAAGCCGAGCTCTTCCTCGTCGACGCCGATGCCCTTCGCCTTGGCGTGCACGTGCTTGCCACCGGGCCCAGCTTTGTCGAGCGGGAGCGGGTGCTTGTTGTACCAGGCCGTCCAGAACTTCTGGTCGTGATCCTGCGGCAGCGGCTGGAGCAGGATCTTTTCGGGATCCTTGGGGTCGTCCTTGACCTGGTACAGGTTGGAGCAGACGAGCGCACGCCAGGCCTGCTGCCCTTGGTCGATCTGGCCCGAGTCGGTGTACGCGTGACCCAGGTAGTAGTGGACAGCCGCGATTTCCTCGTAGTTCGGGAACTCGCGGATGATCCGGCGGTACAGGGCGATGGCCGGCTTCAACCCCGGACCGAGCGGCGCGTTGAAGTCGCTGCGCGCGCGCTCCTCGTACAGCGCAGCCAGACGGAACATCGCGTCGGGCGTCGCGGAAGGGTCGGCGTTGTCGCCGCTGTAGCGAGCGATGAACTTCTCGAGCCGCCGGATCGCCTCGTCGCGCGCGTCGGTAAGGCCCTTCTTCTCGATGCCGATTTCCTTGTCCAGCCGGGACAGCACGCGGCGCCGCTTCTCTTCGTAATGATGCCGCACGATCATCGTCAGCGTGTTGCGGAAATCGCGCGCGCCCTGCTCGTAGGCCTTCTCCTCCTCCTGCAGCATCTGGAGCGCACGCAGCTGGGCCGGTGTGGGCGGCGGCGGCGGCGGTGCGGCCTTGTGCAGGTTGATGACGGGGGCAGTCGTTGCGGGCGCCGCGGTCGCAGCGCCGGCTTCCGTCATCGCCGCCCCCGCGTCGGCCCCGGTCGCCGGGGGCATCGCCGCGGCACTCGCGTCCGGTCCGGAAGCAGGCTGGGACAGCGCCGTCCCGGGCATCGCGAGAAGCCCGGCGGCCAGCGCTCCGGTCGCGGCCAGGGCGACCAGACCCCGTGCAGCACGTTTCAGCGGGCTCTTCATTGCTGGTCCTCCGCGTCGTCCAGCACCTCGCGCAGCTCGTCGTTCAGCTGCTGGTTTTCGCGGGCGCGCTCTCGTTGCAGGTCGCGGACCCTCGTCCGCTGCTCTTCGCGGACTTCCCACGCCTCCTGCACGATCCCCACGTCGGACCTCAGAACGATGCTCTTCAATCGATCGCGGACCAGCCCGAAATTCTTCATGGCTACCTGACCCACCAGCAGCCGTGCTTCTTGATCCAGCGCGTCAAGGCGGCCGGAGTACTTGTCGATGTTCGAAGCCTCGGTAGCGACCTGCGCCTCGAGGCCCTTCGCCTTCTCGGTCGCTTCGCGTTCGAGCGAAGCCTTGATGCCCTCGAGCTTCGAAGACGCGGAATCGGCGCGGGACAGCACACTCTGGATGGAGCGCGCATACGCCTGCGCGCTACCGTTGTCCTGGCCGGACGCGACGAGCTGCACCTCGCGGGAGAAGAGCTGGCGGAACTGCGTGCGCACCTGATCGTCCTCTATGTAGCGCTGGTCGCCGAAACCGATCTGGACCCGGCCCATGTCCACCGCCTCCTGGTAGGCCTTGATGCGCTCCCGGTAGGTCTTCAGGTCGCGTTCGTTGGCCTCGATCTCCGCTACGAAGCGGCGCCGGCTCTCCACGTCCCGCACGACACCGTACTGATCGGCGTCCTTGAGCACGCGGTGCAGCCCGTTGACGATGGCCTGCAGCTTGTCCGCCTCCAGGGTGAGACGCTGCAGTTGCTGCGACACCTTGTTCCACTCGCGCTCCCCAGACGACTCGCGACGCGAGAAGTCGCCGGGCGTGACCGGCAGATACGACATGCGCTTCATCAGCGCACGCCGCTTCGCCCTGACCTGGCCCAGCTCGCCTCCCACATCCGAGGAGGCCACGTCGTCCATGCCCTCGGCCAGCGTGCGGCGGGCCACGGCGACCTTGTTGAGCAGGCCCAGGGCCTGCTCGAGCGACGCCTTGATCTCCGGAAAGGCCTTGGCACGCGTGCTGGAACCCAGCACCGCATTCAGCTTGTTGATAAGCCGATGTGATTTCTTGATCAGCTCACGCGAGCGGGAAACGTCGTCGATGATGGCAAAAGCGCGGTCGTTCTCCGCTTCCCTCCGCGCCCAGTCGATGACCACCGGCGAGAGCGGCCCGCCGGTCTGCGCCGATTCCAGTCGATTTTGCACGAGCTTGTCATAGTAGACGGCCGGATCGGTCGTGACCTTCAAGAACTGGTCGACCTGCGCGTGGATGGGGTCGTAGCGGTTGTGAACGCTCCGGTAGAGCTTGAGCGACTTGTCGAACTGACCCTGGCGCAGCATCAGGTCCGCGCGGAGCAGCGTGCCGTCGGCCATCTGCAGGTTCTCGGGCGCAGTGATGCTCAGCACTTCCAGGGACCGCTGCGCGCGCTGGTAGTCGCCTAGCCGCGCGTAGTCCCACGCCAGCTCGTAGAGCATCGTGTTGAACTCGGGCGACTTGCGATTGATGTGTCCGTAGGCGTCCGCCGCATCGAGGAAGTTGTCGGTCTCGTAGAAGAGCCGGCCGATGGCCATCCAGGCCAGATCGATGACGTGCCGGTGCTTCTCGCTGTCGGGCGGGAGCCGCGTCACCTTGCGGAACTGCTCGATGGCCGCGGCGTAACGCTTCTTGTCCGGCGGCGGGGCCAGGGCCTTCGGCGACGGTCCGATCGAAGTGGCGTCTGCCTTCTTCTGGTCCTTGTCGCTCCCGGCCTTGGCCTTGTCGTCTTTCTTGTCGCCTTTGTCCTTGTCGTCGCCCGGCGCGGCGGCCGCAGGCTCTGCGGGCGGTGGAGTCGGTGTGGACTGCTTCACGAGGAGGGCGCCCAGGAGATACTGCCCCTGCGGGTAGTATTCCGAGCTCGTTGCCAGCGAGCCGAGCGCACTCTTGGCCTGCTCGTACTCGTGCTTGGCGAAGTACGCCTTGGCGCGTGCGTACTGCAGCGAGCCGGTCGCATCCGACGCCGGCAACTGGCTGACGCGCTGGAACACGTCGTCGAGGCTGTCGAGGTCATTCGTGCGCAGCGCGACGTCGACCAGCCGGCTCAGGGAGCGGCCTGCGTAGGAGTCGTAGGGGCTCTGCGAAGCCTTGTCGAGGATGCTCCGGTAGTAGCGGCGCGCCGACAGGAATTGCTTCGATTCAAAGTACGCTTCCGCCAGGAGGAAGCGGGCGTCCGCGTCGGAGTCCGCCGACACCTTGCCCTGCCGGTGCAGCTCGACAACCTGGTTGAAGACCTCGATCGCGTGCTCGTAGTCCTTGGTGCGTAGCAGCATGTCGCCGGCGGCGATGCGCTGCTCGGGCGTCGTACGCATGTGCTGGGCCTTGGCGGCCGCAGCCTGCACGCTGCCCATGTTCGACTCCACCCTCTGGATCGCCAGCTGCGCCTGGCCGCGCGCTTCGGTCGTCCCGATCGCGAACGCGGGTTTCGCTAGACCGAGTGCAGCCAGGGCCGCAGCGAGCGCCCAGCTCTGGGCGCAACGCGAACGCATCACTTGCCTCCCGTACCAACCGAAAGATGTCCGGATACACCGGAGCTGGAGCCACTGGGCGGACTCTTGCTGCCCCCGCTGCCCGAAGACAGACCGGAAGTAATCTTCTCGACGTAGCGGACCGCCGGGCGCTGCTCGAGCGGCGTCGTGACGCCGCCCTTCTCCCAGGCGATGGCCTCGAGACTGATGGTCTTGCCTTCAGTCACCGTGAAGGAATGGCTGGACTTCACCTCGAAGTGGTAGCCGCGGAGATACGAGAAGACCCCGTAGCCGTGTCCCTGCAGCTGGACCAACACCTGCAACGTGTGATCCCCGGGCGGAATCGAGCCACTGAAGATCGGGATTTCCTTCTGGGCGGCCAGCGCGCCGCTGTCGTCCTGCTTGTTGTACTGCACCGCGCCATCGAGCACGAAGAGCGCCCGCGTGAGGCGGAATGCGTTGCTCATGTCGTTGGTGAACTTGATCTCCGCTCGCGCACCCCCCACGCCGCCGGAGAGGATGGTGTCGCTCAGCAGACTGAGCCGCGTGTGGCTGCGGCGGATCTGCTCCTTGAGCTCGTCCACGCGCTGCTCGAGATCACGGAGCCGCACCACGTAGGTCGACCCATCGACCGCCGGCTTGGTGGCGGCGGACGCGGACGTGCCCGCCGCGCCGGCGGAATCCTCCGACTTGGTGTCGGCGGCTTTCGTGTCGGCGGCTTTCGTGTCCGCGGCCTTGGTGTCACCCGCCTTGGTGTCACCCGCCTTGGCCGTGCCGCTGTTGTCGCCGCTCTTCGCGGTGTCGGTCGCGGCGGCGTCCGTCTTGTCGCCGGCCTTCGCGGGCTCGGGGTTCTTCCCCTGTGCCCACGCGGTCGAGGTGACCAGCAGAGCGATCAGCGCTACCCACAAGGCCTTGGAAAATCGCATCGTTCACCCTCTTCGATGAAATAAGGATGCCCCGCAAGCGACCAAACTTGGTTCACCCGGGCGGCTCCCACCTTATGTTCGGGATTCGAGCAGACTGCAACCGGCGCCGGCAAGGGCCATGTGCAGTCTCGCCATGGGGTGTAGAGCCCCCACACCATGGGTGGCTCGAGCAGGCCGTCCCCCCGACTGGCCGACCGCGGGCCCGCGTCGCCTTTTCCGCGCGGGCCACGCTGTCCGGGATAGGTTGCCGCCCGCCGCGCACGGGCGCTACGGTAGCGCTACGGAGCGGGCGGGCAGATCGAATCCCGTGCAGGGACGTCTACTGAAGAGCGGCTCGAAACGTCCGGAACCCGGGCACATCGGGCTAAGGCTGACCCCGTTCAGCACGTCATACCCTCATCATCTCTCGATAGGCGAGGACAGGTGACCGGGATGGCGGCCGCGCGGGGTGACGCGACGGACGAGATGCTCATGGTGCGCTACCAGCGAGGCGACCGTGAGGCTTTTGCAGAGCTTGTACGTCGTTACAAGACGCCCATCTACAACTTCATCATCCGACAGCTCCGTCATCCCGGCGTGTCCGAGGACCTCACGCAGGACGTCTTCCTGCGCGTGGTGCAGAACGCCGCCGACTTCAAACACGAAGCGAGGTTTTCCACCTGGCTCTACACCATCGCGAGAAACCTGTGCATCGACCACATCCGCAAGCAGAGTCACCGGCGCCATCCGTCGCTGGACCGGCCCGCCGGAGGTGACGAGGATGGGCGCCCTCTCGTCGAGAGCATCGCGGACAAGCATCCGCGGGCCAGCGTCGAGCGCACGGCCGCGTCCTCCGAGGTGGCGGTCCAGATCGTCGCGGCGGTCGAGGCGCTCCCGGAAGACCAGCGCGAGGTGTTCCTGCTCAGACAGCTCGCCAATCTTCCGTTCAAGGACATCGCCCAGATCACGGGCGTGGGAGAGAACACCGTCAAGAGCCGCATGCGCTACGCGCTGGACCGGCTGAAGGACGCGCTTGCCGAATTCGAGGAATACGCGCGCGCACTGCGCTGACCAGAGAGACCCGACGTGGATTGCGAGAAGTTCGACCGTGTAGTGCTCGACCTGCTCTACGAGGAGCTGGACGAACTCACCAGTGCCGCCGCCCGGCGACACATGGAGCAGTGCACGCGTTGCCGCAACATCGGTTCGCGCCTGCGCGCCACGCGCGAGGTCGGCGTGCTGCCGATGATCGAAGCGCCCGCCGGTCTCGAAGCCCGCATCCTGCAGGCTGAGCGCGAGGCCAACGCCGTCCTGCCACTGCGCAAGCGTCTGGGCCGCGCGGTCTCGATCATGGCGAGCTACGCGATGCGCCCGCAGCTCGCCATGGCGGCGCTCCTGCTGCTCATGATCGGCTCGAGCCTACTGTTTCTGCGCGCCCGCCCGGGCCAGCGCGAGTCCGTGCAGGTCACCGAGCGGGGCGTCCCGGAGCGCGAGGGTCAGTCGGTCGCGATCGTGCCGATGCCCGCGGCCAGCGCGGCCGACGACGTGCCGTCGCACGGCGCGCCCGATCGCGCGCGTCGCAAGCACCACGCACCGCGCCACAGTGAGCGCGCCGAATCCGCTCCCAGGCCGGCTGCCGCGCCGATGGCTGCTGCGGATCAGGCCGCGCGGGGCGACAAGAATCAGGCCGGGTTGGAAAACACCACCGGAGCCGCCGGCGACGCGGGTGACGGACAGAGCGCCTATGACCGCGCGATGGCCGCCTATCGCGCGGGCCGGTACGCCAAGGCCCAGCGACGCTTCGAGGACGTAGCGCAGACCGGCGGCGAAAAAGCGCCGACCGCCGCCCTGTACGCTGCGCTCGCCCAGCGCAGCAGCTCCGGCTGCCGCACCGCAGCGGCTCGCTTCGACTCGGTGAGCTCGCGCTACAGTGGAACAGGCGTCGGGAACGAAGCCAGCTGGCAGGCCGCTGATTGCTACCGCAGCATCGGCGACAACGAGCGGGCGCGCCGGCACTACACGGCGCTCCTGTCGGTCTCGGGATATTCCGACCGTGCGCGGGCCGCACTCGATTCGCTGGGGTCCGGAAGCGGCGGCGGTACGGCCGTCGCCTCGCGCCACACCGCCGCGGCGAAGTCCGCCGCGCCTCCCCCCGCCAAGGCCAAGAAGGCAGCGCCGCCGCCGATGAACGCCGACGAACCGACGAAGTAGCGCGGGGCCTCAGGCCTGCAGCATGCGGGCGTTCGAGCCGGCCTCGCCGAGCTCCACGTCCGCGGACTCCAGGCTCACCTTCGACCCGTCCGGCGGATCGAACCCGGGACGACCGACCTGCGTCGTGCCCAGCCGCGGGAAGAACAGCGCCAGCACGTACTGCTGGAAGAAGAACCACCACATGCTGCGGTGGATCAGGCGCTTGTCGATGTTCGGCTCCAGGCGCGCGTGCACCTCGCGGAGCTTCGTCCAGTGCGTTCCCGCGTTCTCGTGGTGGGCCGCGTGCAGCCCGTTGTTGAACAAGAGGAAATTGACCAGCTTGCCATCGAAGCTGCGCGAGTGGTTGTGGCGCGACCACGGATCGGTGTGCACGTGCTGCACGTAGTTGAACAGCATGATCGTCCACAGCGCGAACACCGCCGGGATCAGGCACACGAACGTCCAGACGAAGAGCCCTGTCTTCCAGCCGTGCAGCGCGACAGCCAGGGAGAGCAGCGCGATGTGCGCGCCCGCCCAGACCGAGTACTGCGTGATGATGCGGCGGTAGAGCTTCGGGTTCTTCATCTTGGCCTTCTTGATGAAGGTCTTGATCGGATCCGACTGGTAGTAGCTCGAGACGAAGAAGTACGTCGCGGCCACGAACGCATTGTGCTTGTTCGTGAAACGCCAGGTGATCGTGGCGTCACCGGGGCGGTTGACGAACTTGTGATGGTTCAGATTGTGCGTCGGGATCCAGGCGAACGTCGGGTAGCCGTAGAAGATCGAGATCCAGGCCGCGAACACCTCGTTCACCCGCTTGTTGTGGAACGTGGGCGAATGATTGTGGTTGTGCGCGATCACCCCGCACGCGAGAGCGAAGTAGGCGCTGACCCAGAACAGGTACGGAACCAGCTCCGGCCTGGCGAACTGGAGCGCAACGAACCCGGGAGTGAGCACGAAAACCCACAGCAACGTGCGGTAGTCGGCTGCAAATCTAG
>Ga0114931_10002797_pt1 | contig 22189 bp, 17 predicted proteins | sample 2SBtaG_FD_89579 | JGI IMG/M metagenome (GOLD analysis project Ga0114931, IMG submission 89579) | Deep subsurface microbial communities from Kolumbo volcano to uncover new lineages of life (NeLLi) - 2SBTROV14_V59a metaG | ecosystem: Environmental > Aquatic > Marine > Volcanic | place: Kolumbo... | reverse complement strand
GCTCAATGTGGAGATTCCGGTACCACAGGCATTTCCTTCGGTCACATTCCGCTCCGCTCCAGCCGGAATGACGAGCCTTGTTTAAATAGTTATGCAGGAAAATTCATATATTCCTGGATTAATTCAAGTTATTGGCGTTTTTGCTGAGCTAACAAAATAATCATTAAAAACAATTAAATCTCTGCCCCTCTGCGTTTAGTTTTGTTTCCATTTTAATGCTGAATGTTATTTGTCATCATTAAACCTGCATAATCTCACTCGTAACCGACTGGTGGGAACTCGGTATTTAAAGCTAAAGCCCTGAGACTCTGGCATTCGCCGGAGTGACAGGACTGAAAAGTTTCTGCAAGTTGTCGTTCTACAAAAAAACCACGTCATTCTGCAAAAATCTTGTTGGGACAACAAATTAAAATTGAACATGAGCACGCAAATGACTCTGCTGAAGATCTTTTCGCCAAGGAATGCGGCGCCTTTATGCGCCGCAGTGCAATCCACGAAGGGATTGAACTCCAATTTCGATTGTAATTTTGCGGCAACTGAAACATTTGCATGATTAGCTAATCCCCCTCACTTTTTCTCAACCCACGTCCCGTCGGCCTGTTGAATCATGGTTCCGGGTTCGGCGTTGTCATAATTCAGTTTCGTAAAAATTTCATAAACTTTATTCTGTCCGGCTTCGGCAGCGGATTGATTGACGGCCAAAACGCGGTCATAAATAATTTTTCGGTCACGGTTTTCTTCTTTGACGATTTGTTGAACAATGCTTTGATATTCCAGATTGTGCTCGTATCGATCCGTGGGCAAAATTTCCAGAAATCCTTTGTTGTTTTCACCAACAACTTTGTCGCGCTTAAATTCGTCAATATCGTCTTTATTGAATTTACGGTTTTGTACCGCATCCAGCACTTTTTGTTTATCTGCCGAAAGCACACCGCTCTGGCCGCTGCCTAATGCTCTTGTGGAAGCGGTGACCCACGTGTTGTTTTCGATATTTTGAAATGCTCCGAGAACCTGGTTTTCCAGTGCTGTTTTTTCGCCGGTTACAGTTACTTCCGGCGCTTTGATACTGCATTGCAGCAGAACAAGTGTTGATATAAATAATATAAAATATATTTTTTTCATGGCATACCTCCAAAATTATCTTGCAGTACCTGCCTGCCTGATAGCATTTTTTATGAAAAACTCGGATGGAATTCGATTGAGTTCCACGCGTCCACCGCTGAGACGAACCGGAAAGTACCAGGGCTGGGCGAACTGGATGCTCGGGTAAAAATAACCATTGCGAATAATAAAAGAAAAAAGTTTAGGCTTAAATCCGCGGTTGATGAGAATTCTCGTTGTACGAATTCCGGAATCAACGCCTTCAGGATCAAGTGAGCGCAGCAAATTATCGGCAACTTTGGAGCCGATTTCAGTAATATAAAAATGCCCGCCAATGTTCATGCTTTGATTGGGATCCAGCCCGGTGCCGAACAAATTCGCATTGGCATTGATGATTCCTTTTTTCTTTTTTTCTTGTGCATTTTTTAAGAGCAGGGCTGAATTGATGCCCGAGAAATGGCCGGATAATCTGTAACTTGCCTTTTCAAGCTTTCCACCGGCGAGGTCCAGCGAAAGACGGCCGCCGAAATCTCCGCCGTAAAGTTCGCCGAAAAAAGTGGGCACTTGCAGGCGTCCGTTTCCAATTGCCGCTTCCATGGAAATGTTTTTGACCAGATAGCCGGCAGCTTCCACTTTGTCAATTGTTAAATGTGACAGATTTTTAAAAGTCTGATGATAATAATCCCGGTAAAGAAAATAATCGATCGATCCTTCTGCAGGCGTTTTGATAGAAGGCGAATCGCTTGTCAGGATAACCTTGTTTAAAAGATCGTATTTTTGTGTTATTTTGAAATCGGAATTGATATTTGTAATGGTCGTTTCATCAGGTAAAAAGATGCTCAGATTTTTCGTTTTCGCTGAGGCGATGATATCAACATACTGGCTGTCCATTCTGATTTTAGCCTGCAAATCATTTGTGCCCTGAAGTGCCAAAGCCGGCATGAAAACAAATTTGTTTGGAATTTCCTGATGAAGAGAGAAATCCGCATTGATGACCGGATATTTTTGCGCGTCCTGAATGTTCGCACTCATTTTTGCTTCGGCCTTCATATCCGGCAATAACAGTTCACCCTTTGAGATAGCAAAGTTGTTGAAATCCTGACTCGACAAGTTCACTGAGAAATGATTATTACGAAACGGAGCCTTGCGAATGTTTGCCAAAGCAACGCTGTCAATTCGCACAGATGCAGCGACCGAAACGCCAGAGTCGGATTGTGCATGGGCATTGATATTTACTCCCAATCCAGATACGGACAGGAACTGCGGAGGAAAAATTATATTTGTTCCATCTGTTTTTAAATGAACATCGGTAGAGTAGCTCAGAGTTTTTGGAGTTACCACCCCCGAACCGCTGGCCGTAACTGTGGTCATTCCGGAGAATGAAAGGTCTCGCACTTGTGACTGAAATTGTTTGGGAATCCAATCAACAAGTTCTCGATTCCGGAGTTGAAGCTGATCAAGATGAAAAGAAAATTTTTCTTTGCCTGCGCCTAATACTTGTGCTTTCAAATGGCCGCGCAACAAGTCATTCATTCGGATTGAAAGAGAGCGAACGGTGATATTCTGAAAAGTGGTATCTATCCGGCAATCCAGTTTTGTTTCCAGGTCTATTGCTGGGAAAACGTAGGTTTCTTCCTCCTGTGCCAAATACAGTGAGTCCGATAAAAGATTCACTGTTGCGGAAATGGAATCCAGGGTGGCAAGAGAAAAATCCGCCTCAAGATTTGCGTTTGTGGAAAGCGCAGATTGTGGCAGATTGTCGGTACTGATCTTTTTTACGGCAAAATGCCCCTTTCCGCGAAGGCTTTTCAAACTTTTGCTGCTGGCAAGGGCTATATTGCCGGAAATAGATGCTCCTAATGCTTTGGCGATCGAAAAGGTAACGGAAGCGGTTTTGGGAATGAACTTTTCGTTCAGTTCCGCTTTTGTAGCAAAAGCGCCGGCGCCGGTGTAAATTTGCAAGGTATCTGAAAGTGCCAGGGCAAGCGAGTCATAGCTGACGTTTACTTGTGTTTGCAGGTTGTGAATTTCTGTGCCTGCAACCTGGCCGCCGGCAGTAGCAGTGGCATTGAAATTATCTAGTTCAATTTCACCGTGATTAAGAGTGATGCCGAAATTTCTAAATTCCACCTCCGCATTAAAATTCAAAGCGCCTTTCAACTCCTTCATCGGCAACGGCCCCTTTACGCTGGTGTTTAGCAGACGAATAGCCGCACGATCATTATGAAAAAAAACTTTTGGCAGCAAGCTGTCTGGCAAAACCAGGTGTGCGAGGCGGTAAAGTTGTCGGACGGGGATTTCACCTTTTTTTACGCGCAAATCGAGCACAGGCTGTATCAGCAAACTATCCACGCGGAAGGACACATCAAGCCAGGTATTTCCATCTATTACCAATGCCAGGGGAGAAATTTGCACGCTTTGCTGCTCCCAATTGGCGGTACTATTGAGACTAAGGGAAATGGGAAAAGATAAAGACAGCTCATTCTCAACGGGAAGTTGCGGGAAACGTAATAAAAAACGATCCAGTTCAACTTTTGCATAGGTCTTTATGTCATTCAATCCATTGATTAAGACATCGGCAGAAAGATCAATATTTCCCGTTGCAAACAGGTTTTCCTCATCGCTGTTATACTGTCCAAATGAGAACGGTGTTTTTTCGCAGCGCAGGTTTATCTGCCCTTTGATGAGGCTGTCCTGCTCTATTAAATTTCCTCTGGGTAATTGCAAATCGTGAATGTAGAAATTCAGGTCTCCCAGAAATACTTTTTGCAAAAGAACAGAATCAACCATAGCTACTTGAAGCTGCGCGTTTTCCAGGCGAAAGAGGGTAAGGTCAAGCGAGACGGGTAAAGGCGGCGATTGAAGCGAATCCGGGTTAGAGGTTTTTGTTTGTGATTTTTCTTTCTCACTGGTAATTTTGCTTGAATCATTTACGACGGGACGGAGAAGCAAGTTGATTTTTGGCGATTCCAGGGCAATCTCTCGAATGAGCAGGTGCCTTTTCAGCAAGCCGCGCAAACTATATTTCAGGATGACTTTGTTAATAGAGGCAGAAATAACCGGCAATGAATCGGCGGCAGCAGCGGAGCTGTCCATTGGTGTCAGTTGAATGTCGGATAGCTCGATGCCTTTGAACGGATTGAAACGCACTTGGCCGATGTGTAAATACCGCGAGATTTTTTGTTCGGCCGTTTGGTTGGCCAGCGCACGGATCTTATGCGGTGGAAAGAAAATTCGAAATGCGACAACAGCGATGATAAGCAGCAGAGCGAAAACCAGTCCGACATACAGGCAAAAGCGAAAGAATCGGCGCCAAAATTTTCGCTTTTTCGGTGGGGATGTTTTTTTTTCATCTGTTGTCGGCATGTATTGGACTGTTGCTTTATTAGACTAAAAAATAATGATATTGCCACAAGAGGTTTTTTATATTTGGCCTAACCCGGACAAGAATTAGAAGAGAATTTAACTCCGAGCACGCCGAGAAAAATTAGACAAAAAACAATAAAACACTCTGCGACCTCGGCGCCTCTATGTTTCGCTTTATTTCGACCATGCGTAAAGGAGCTTTTACACATAAAATTTAAATTTACTTGGTTTTATTAATCCGTGGACTTTTCCTTTGACGAATCGCAATTTCAAGCACCTGATTTAGCGTATCGACCGGGAAAAACTGCATGTTCTTTTTGGCGTTTTCCGGGATTTCTTCCAGGTCATCTTTGTTTTTTGTCGGCAGAATAATCTTTTTAATTCCCGCTCTCCGGGCTGCCAGGACTTTTTCCTTAATGCCGCCGACGGGCAAAACTTTGCCGCGCAAAGTCACTTCGCCGGTCATGGCCAGATCATTTCGAACCGGTCGTCCTTTAATGAGAGAGACCAGGGCTGTGGCAATCGTCACTCCGGCGGATGGGCCGTCCTTTGGAATTGCACCGGCCGGAACATGAATATGAATATCCTTTTTATTAAAAAACGACGGCGCGATACCGAGATCGCTGGCGTGCGAGCGAATGTATGAAAGTGCTGCTTGGGCGGACTCTTTCATTACGTCTCCGAGCTGTCCGGTCAGGGTGAGACCTTTCGCACCGGCCATTTGCGTTGCTTCAATGAAAAGAATGTCTCCGCCGGTTGGCGTCCAGGCCAGGCCGGTGGCGACTCCCGGTTCACTGGTTCGCTCGGCTACTTCGGAATAGAATTTGATCGTCCCCAGCATGTCCGCAACAAGCTCGGGAGTAACGTTTTTTTTGTCCTCGGAACCGGCGGCAACTTCCTTGGCCACTTTTCGGCAAATAGTAGCAATTTCCCGTTCGAGATTTCTCACACCGGCTTCGCGCGTGTATTCGCGGATAATTTTGCGCATTCCGGATCGGGTGAAATTTATATGTTTTCGTTTGAGACCATTTTCTGAAATCTGCCTGGGGACGAGATATTTGAATGCGATTTGCAGTTTTTCCTCTTCAATATATCCGGGAAGTTCCAGAACCTCCATTCGATCACGCAAAGCAGAGGGGATGGTATCCAGAACATTAGCTGTGGTAATAAACATGACTTTGGAGAGGTCAAAAGATACATCCAGATAGTGATCCGCGAATGAAAAATTCTGCTCGGGGTCCAAAACTTCCAGTAATGCCGATGAAGGATCACCGCGAAAATCCATACCGATTTTGTCGACTTCGTCCAGCATAAAAATAGGATTGTTGCTGCCGGCGTTTTTGATACCCTGGATAATGCGCCCGGGAAGCGCGCCGATATATGTTCTCCGATGTCCACGAATTTCGGCTTCATCATGGACGCCTCCCAGAGAAATACGCACAAATTTCCGGCCCATGGAGCGAGCGATCGAACGCCCCAACGAGGTCTTTCCCACACCCGGAGGACCGACAAAACAGAGGATGGGACCCTTGGTATCTTTTTTTAATTTTCTCACCGCAAGGTATTCAATGATCCGCTCTTTGACTTTTTCCAAATCATAATGGTCTTTATCCAGAACCTTTTGTGCTTGTTCAATATCCAGGTTATCCTCGGTGGATTTTGACCACGGCAGGGCAATCATCCAGTCGAGGTATGTGCGGGAGACCGTATATTCTGCTGCTCCTGGCTGCATTTTAGCTAAACGATCTAACTCCCTGGTCGCTTCTTTTTCCGCGTCTTCGGGCATCTGCGCGTCCTTAATTTTTTGGCGCAGCTCCTCTATTTCCATTGAGCGGTCGTCGCCAATGCCAAGCTCCTTTTGGATCGCGCGTAACTGTTCCCGCAAAAAGTATTCGCGCTGGTTCTTTCCCAGTTCGGTTTGCACTTTATCCTGAATTTTTGTGCCCATGTCGAGCACTTCAACTTCACGATTTACGAGGACGGTGAGTTTCTCGAGCCTCTTTTTAATATCCACCAATTCCAGCAGATTCTGTTTTTCTTCAACTGAAATATTGAGATTAGAGGCCACCAAATCAGCTAATTTGCCCGGGTGCTCTGTATTAACGACAACAACTTGCAATTCATCCGGTAGCTGCGGAACCTGTCCGACTACTTTTTGAAATTGAATAGCGATGTTTCTTTTAAGTGCTTCCAGTTCGGTTGATTTTTTATATTCCTCTTTAATGGCGCGAACTTTTGCAGTCATGTATGGTGTTTCACCAATGACGGATAATATTTTTATACGGGAGATTCCCTGGACGAGAACGCGCAATGAGCCATCGGGGAATTTCAACATGCGCAAAATAATTGCTGCGGTTCCGAATTTATGAATGTCATCCTTTGTGGGTTCTTCCTGTTCCGCTGCTTTTTGTGCCACCAGCCCGATGAGTCTGGAGCCGGAAATCGCGTCATGAATGAGTTTAACGGATTTTTCTCTGGCCACAACCAGGGGCGTGACAATGTTGGGAAAAACAACCGTGTCACGCAACGGCAGGATGGGCAGCTCGTTGGGTATGTTAGTTATTATTTCCTGATCCGTATCTAGCATTAAATCAAAATTTTGATCACTCATTTAATCGCTCCTGAATATGGATTTACCCCGTATGGGGATAAGAATAATTATTCGCTCGAATTAATTTCTACTGCAATTGGGATTTCAATGACATGGCTTTTTTTGGAAATAGTAATTTCAAGTATACCTTCCTGAAAATGTGCTTCAATGTCATTATGTTCAATGGATTCCGGAATTGAAATGATTTTTAGAAATTGTCCATAATGAATTTCCAGCTGGTGAAAATAAATTTGTTTTTGCGGCCTGTTTTCACGACGAACGCCAGAAATTAAAAGTTTACCATTTTTTAATTTTGCCGAAATATCATCACGAGCGACTCCAGCTAATTCTATGCGAATAAAAACCTCATCTTCACTTTCACAAATATCCGTATTTGGTTCCCATGTTGCAAGGTTTATTTGAGATGTGTCTTCGCAAAATATTTGAGCATTCGTTCCCGGAGAAGAAGGGCCGCTGTCCGACAATTCTCTTACGATTCTGATAACGTGCATTGACATCGTTGCTCCTCCTGTTACTTGACTATAGCAAAAGTCAACATTTGTAACGACGAGTAATTGCTAACTTATTTCATTTTTTTAATTTTTCCAAGGTCCTCATCCTTGCCGAGAATAAGGAGAATGTCGCTGTCTTTCAACACCTGCGTTGCCGTTGGGATCATGACAACTTTATCCGGCACCAGTTCTTTTACGACCAGGACGAGAACGCCGTATTTATTTCGAAGATCGAGGTCTCCCAAGCTCTTGCCGACAAATTTTTCCGGCGTGGCGATTTCAATAATGCTCATGCCGTCTCCCAGGGGAATCGTATCAATAAGATAATCGCTTTCCATCGTGGTTGCCAGGCGGTGGGCCTCATCGCGTTCCGGGAAAATGACACGAGTTGCGCCAACGATGTCCAGAACTTTGCCATGATCTTCAGTTAACGCTTTGGCGATTATTTGATTGACCTTTAATTCCCGAAGATACAAGGTAACCAGAATGCTCGCATCAATCTGATCCCCCAGGCTGACGACGATGATGTCTAACTCGCCCAATCCAAGACTGTCCAGAGTTTCTTTGTCCGTTGCATCGGCAATAACGGCCCGGTCGACAAATTGTTTAACGCGTTCTATTCTTTCCTGGTCTTTGTCAATTGCCATGACCCGGTGTCCCATTTCCGAAAGGTACTTGGCCAGATAATGCCCAAAGCTGCTTAAACCGATAATTGCAAAAGATCTCATTTTTTACCTCAATAACTATCCTACAAGAAAACTTTCTTCCGCATATTTGTACCGCGCCGGTTTAGTACCGGCAATAGCCAGCGCCATTGTTACCGGCCCAATTCTGCCGATATACATTAAAATGATGATAATGATTTTTCCAAAACCCGACAGGAGTGGTGTGATTCCCATGCTCAAACCAACCGTTCCCATGGCAGAAAAGGATTCAAAAATCACATCGAGAAAGAATGCCCGTCCCTGCATTTTGGGAATAGCCGGATGTTCGATAACGAGCAAAATCAGGCTTGCTGTCGTGACGGCAATCAGCCAAAAGAATGCAATGCCCAGGGATTTTGAAATAATCGATTCCGGAATGCCTCGATTGAAGAGACGGACCTGGCGCTGATCTCGAAGTCTTGAAAAATTCATCGCCATTAAAACGGTAAATGTTGTTGTTTTAATTCCACCTCCGCACGAGCCGGGTGAAGCGCCGATCAACATGAGAATAATAAGTACCAAAAGAGAACTATTTGTCAGATTTGAAATGTCAATGGTGTTGAACCCGGCCGTCCGCGCTGTTACAGACTGAAAAAGGCTGGCGAGAAATTTTCCCGGAAGCGAGAGGTCGTGCATTGTATTGTTCCATTCAAAGAAAAACAGAGTAAAAAAACCGGCGGCAATGAGTATTGCAGATTGTGCCAGTACAATTTTGCTGTGAAAACTTAGAGTGGAATATCGTCTTTTTTTCCCGAACAAATTTTTCAAATCGAACATAACCCAAAAACCCAACCCCCCAATAATGATCAGCAAAATCACTGTAATATTAATGATCGGGTCTTGTTTATATCCCATCAAGCTTGTCGAAAAGAGCGAAAAGCCGGCATTACAAAAAGCGGAAACCGAATGGAAAATACCCAGAAAAATTGATTTTTGCAGTGAATAGTCGGCAGAAAAACGCACAGTCAAAATAGCGGCACCGATGGATTCGATAATTATTGTGCCGCCGATAATCATCAATAAGAGTTTCCCAAGATGAGGTATGGGACCACCGGCTATGCTGCGTTCAATCAGTACACGATTACGAATGGATAATTTTCGCGAAAAAACATAAGCGAAAAAAGTCGAAAAAGTCATGATTCCTAATCCGCCAAGCTGGATTAAGCCCAGTATAACTAACTTGCCCAGAAGGGTCCAGTCGCTTCCGGTATCCAGTACGGTCAAGCCGGTAACACAGGTTGCCGAAGTGGCTGTAAAAAGAGCGTCCAGAAAATGAACGTGCCCTGATTTGGAACTCCACGGTAAAAGCAGAATAATCGTCCCCAAGAGGATCAGAGTCAAAAAACTCCCGGCAAGCGCGTGTGAAGGATGTAGTTTACGGTCAAGTTTCAAGCCCAAGAATGCCTTTTTTATGAATACAAGAGTATGCAAAATCTTTTATAGTTGCAATAAAAAAAGGTGAACCAAAAGCTCACCTTTTTATTATAATCATTTTTTATGAATAGTTAAACAGTTTTTTTACGTCCAAAGATAGGATCAAGATGGCGAATGGGACAAGGATAACCGCCTTCCTGGTATTCGCAATCATCCCAATAAAAACATTTTACGGAACAAATAACTTCGCTTTCTTTTAAATTGGTTTTTGGAAAAGTTTTGGATTCGTCTGTAATATTTTGAATTACCCTTCGTTTTTGCTTAAAACCCTGAAAGCCGCCCTTTTTCATAATTCCGGCCGTGATCATTTTCGTAAGACTGCGCGAAGCTTTTGATTTTGGATTGTCCAGGATAAAAGGTCTCAGGGACTTTATAGACTTGCGCACATTTTTGTCGTAATCAATTGATCCCATGTAATCGATATCTATGGATAACAATTCCTTGAGTGCTGTCCTGAGGGAATCGCCTTCCTTTATCTCGTCATGCCCTTGCACCATGTTTAATATGAGACGCGGGCGAAACGAAGAAAGAAAGTCCTTTATTTTTGTTGTCGCTTTGCTATCCATCTTTTGCAGTTCGTTCAACATATCCACTGTTGTGGCAGCCATTTTTCCCGGCTGTGCCATTAGATCTTGTTCCAGAAGAGAAGACACTGCCTGGTTGTTCCTAAACTCCCGGCTCAGCTTTCTGTACAGAGCGATTTTAACAAAGTTAAAAGTTTCCTGAATCGCCATGGGCTCAGGGGTTGTCACCAGAATTCCCTGGTCGGCTGCCAGGAAAAAATCTATCACATTGTAAGAAGCCCCGGCTCCCAGGTCCAGCAAAATGTAATCGGCATCTAATTGACGTAATTCAGAAATGAATCGCTGTTTTTGTGAGAAGCGCGGATTGGCAAGTCCCAGCGTGCCGCATGCGCCGCTGATGAGTTTCAAGTTTTCGACAGGTGTGTCGAGAACAATGTCGGAAAGTTTGTCGCGTTGCAGAGTGTAAAAGTGATAAAAAGTGTACTTGGGTTCCAGAATGCCCATTGCCGTATGAAGGTTTGCACCACCTAAATCTGCATCGACGATGATGACTTTTTTGCCAAGAGAGGCCAGCCCAATACCGAGAGACGCAGTCAGAATGGTTTTGCCCACGCCGCCTTTTCCTCCGCCTACAGCGAAAACAGTTCGTTCTCTTGTCCCGGGATTTTCGATCTCGAAAATTTTGTCCAATTCATCAATTTCTCCGGCTTGAAGCCACTCCTGAGTATCTTCGTGAAAAACAAGATCGTTTTCCTTAAATTGCCCGGATGATGCTAATCTTTTCAGCTCGTCGGAAGAATAAGGACTCGCTTCTCTGTCATTCAATTTAACGAATAGTTCAGCCATTTTCCCATCCCATCTGTTTTATCTCATTTCGATACACATTATCATTTTATTGCAATGTGTGCTGTTTGTTAAAAGTGTGCTATGTTTTTAAAAATGCTCCACTTGTTTGTTGCTTTGGTAAAAATTCGTTGAAACAGATTTGAAATTCAAGTCGATTCTAGCACAAATTGAGCCAAAATAATAAAATGGCAAACTCAGGCTTTGCGTACGTGAATTGCTTTGTCGCCTTTAAAGTCGCTTTGGATATCAAATTTTACTCTCATCCCTTCCCTGATTTTTTGGGGTTTCAGGGTGATGTCCAGATCACTGGCATGAAAAAAGCAATCCTGTTCGTCATCGGTCATGATAAATCCGAAGCCTTTTGAAGAATCCCAATGTTTTATAGTTCCTAAGACCATTATATACCTCCAGGTTGCATTATTTGGCGAAAAATATTTATTCCAGTCCATAAAAAAAGCCGACGGTAAATTGTTACATTCCGTCGGCTGCCTGTGACATTTAGATGAATCAGTTTCTATTCTTTTTCTGTACCCTCGTCACTTTCCGCTTCCTGATCCTTTATTTCCTCAGGTTCCTTTTCGGACTCTTCGTTTCCTTTTTGTTCTTCCTCTTCCTCCTCTTCTTCCTCTTTGTCTTTTCTCTCCAGGAGATTCTCATCATCCTTGATCTTTCTCAGAGCAATATAAAAAACAGTGTTGCCGCTGGCAAATGTTGCCAGGCCGTAAGAAAGCACCCATCCGGCAATGAAGAGTAAACTCAGGCCGTAGAAATAGGACGAAATGACGACAGTAACTGTTAGTTCCGAGGCCGGTATCAGAACAAATTCTCGTTGAAAATAAACAAGAGGTGAAAGACCGCGAAAGAGTCCTTCAATAATATTTTGTCCCATCAATAACCAGCTTTGGAGCATGGCCTGGCCATTATTGGAAAGATTAACAAAATTGGCGCCCATGAACGAAGCGAAAATATTGTTCATAATCATCACCGATTCTTTGACAAAAAAAGCAAAAATGCCCATTGCAAAAACAGACAAAACCAGAGTTGTGGCTTCATAAAGTATAAATCTCCACGGCTGGTTCCAGGTGATTGAAAAAGATTGAAAAATTGCTTCAAAGGCATCCTCATCTGTTGTTGCAATAATTGCAGGGACGAGCAGCGCAGAAATTGCAGCGACAATGAGGATGAAAAACAAGAGTAACGCTGCAAAGAACCAGATGATGGTGAAAAGGCTCACCCCCAATTCTCCGACGAACGGGATTTTCCCCAACAACCCAACAACCAGTCCGCCGACGACCATAAAACCGACGAGAATCAACAGAGAGAGAGGAGTCAGAAGTACGGACCATATTTTCCGCAAGGCAAATGAAAAAGCCTCTCTCCAGGAATAAAAGTTGTTTCCTTTGATCTGCATATAAATGGCGCGTGAGACCGCGGTATTTGTCACCAAAAGAACCGCAACAAACAGTACAGAGCCAGTAATCCAGATAAGCCAGGAATACCAGGGATAGCTTTCTCCGGCAGCAAGCAGGCAAGGCAAAAGACCATATCTTGCCCAGGAGCCGCTCAAGCCAAAACCGGCCGAAAGAAAACTGAGATAAGTGAGAATCAGGTAGGCGATATAACCTACAGAAAGACCAACGAGTTGGATCCACATTCGCTGAAGGCTGAAAGCAAAGCGTGGAGCGCGAAAAACATCCTGATAGTTGAATTTAAATGCTTGCATCGAACCCCTCCGATAGGTTTGGATTATTTCTTCACCACTTAAAGTCGCGAATAATTTAATCAAAAATTGATGAGAGTCAAGATAATTTTGGCCGTTCTATTCTTTCTCTTCGCTTTTCACAAGTATTGGTTTGTGTGTTATTTTTACCATCACAATTCTGTTTTTCTCAACTTTTTCCATGACCAGTTCATATTCACCATATTGAATGGTCATTTGCTCCTCGGGAACGGAACCTGTATTTTCAAGTATAAATCCTCCGAGCGTGTCGTATTCGTCGCTTTCCGGCAGTTTAATATCTAAGAGTTCGTTGAGAGAATCAATGCCAATTTTTGCATTGACAAGATAACTTTTATCATTAATCTTTCGGTAGAGTGATTGTTCTTTATCGTATTCATCGCGAATTTCCCCGACAATTTCCTCAATCACATCCTCCAATGTGACCAATCCAGACGTGCCTCCGTATTCATCCACGACGATAGCCATGTGTTGATGTTCACTTTGAAAGTACCTGAGCAAGTCATCTATTTTTTTGCTTTCGGGAACGAAAATAGCCGGCCTGGCTAATTTTAGAAAATTGATATCTTTTTTCGAGTTTGAAATGAATGGCAGCAGGTCTTTTGCATGAATGACCCCTTGAATTTTATCAATGGTTTCCTGGTAAAGCGGAATTCGCGTATGCCCTTTGCTCTTAATCAAGTCCAGCAATTCATCTATTGATGAATCGTATGATATGCAAACCATATCTGTTCTCGGCACCATGATCTCTCGGACAATTGTATCGCCAAACTCAAAAATATGATGGATCATTTCTTTTTCTTCTTCTTCCAGTTCTCCCTGCTCTTCCCCGATTTCCAGCAAAACCTGAAATTCGTTCGCCTGGAGCATGGATTCCTCTTGGGACTCTTTGATATGGAAGACCCGGGTAAGCCACGAGATACTTTTGTCGATAAGAAATCCGATTGGCAGCAGAGAAAAATTTATGGCTGAAATGACCAATGAGACACGTGCTGCAAAAACGACCGGGTTTTTCACGGCGATGATTTTTGGGGTAATTTCACTTACAACCAAAATCAGGAATGTGACGACGATGATATTTAGAAGGACGCCAACTTGTTTACTAAAATGTGCCTGTTCGCAGAGAGATGTCGTCAGGATAGCGGCCAGTGAAGCTGCGGTTACGTTGACGAGGGTGTTACCGATTAAAATAGTAATGAGCAATCGACGGGGATTTTGGAGTAATTTTATGACGCGTGCAGATTTTTTGTCGGATTTTTTTGCGAGTTGCTTTCGTAACAAGCTGTTTATTGAAAAAAAAGCGGTTTCCGATCCAGAAAAAAAGGCCGATAAAAGTAAAAGAATTAAAATAACAAAGAGATATGTGAACGAGTCAACGTGCAATATAAATGCCGCCTCCCTGGTTAACTATTATTTTTGTAAATATAATAAATTTTATGGGAAATTTGCAAACTATTGTTGAAGAGCTGCATTTTCTTTCGCTGTCATAATCTGGCGTTCCGGTTCGGTTTGGTCATCATATCCCAGCAAGTGATACACACCATGTGCAACAAGTCTTAATACTTCATTTTGAAAAGACACTTTATATTCCACGGCTTGCGTTTTTGCCTGCTCTATGCTGACATAAACTTCTCCGAGAGCCTCATCGGGATCACTTAAATTAAAAGATAAGACATCCGTTGCACTGTTTTTTCCAAGAAATTTATTATTCAAACCGGCGATATAGTCATTATCGACAAAAACAATATTTATTGTCCAATTTGCGGATTGATTTTCGGAAGACAAAATCCATTGGACGATGGCTTTCACTTGCGCAAAATCAATTGGTTCTTCATCTTTAATAACGTTTTCTATGTGAATACTAGTTGCTATTTTACGATCCGCTTTTTTATTTAGAGTGTTCTTTTGGCTTTATTGTCGGATATTCAATCCGGCCATGGAAAACGCCGTTTAAAATTTTTTGGAACGCTTCGGAAATTTTATGGAGATCGTGCAAGGTTAATGGAGAATCGTCCAATTCTCCACTTTTGAATCTCTCGTCAATAAGCTGTTCCACGAGTCCCTTAATTCGACTTGGGGGCGGATCCTTTAATGTTCGTGAGGCAGCTTCCACGGCATCTGCCATCATAACGATTGCTGTTTCGCGGCTTTGGGGACGTGGCCCCGGATAGCGAAACGCGTTTTCTGAAACTTGTTCTTCTGTACTGTTTTCCAATGCCTTTTGGTAGAAATATTTCATCAGACTTGTGCCGTGATGTTGATAGATAAACGCTTCAATTTCTTTTGGCAGGTTGTGCTGACGGGCCATTTCCGCACCCTTGCGAACATGATTGGCGAGTATCAGTGAACTCATTGAAGGGGTTAGTTTTTCCTGCGGATTTCTGCCCTTGGTTTGATTTTCTACAAAATATTCCGGTTTTTCCATTTTGCCGATGTCGTGGTAATAAGCGCCGACACGTGCCAGGAGGGCATTTCCACCAATGGCTTCGGTGGCCGCTTCAGCCAAATTTCCAACCATAATACTGTGGTGATAGGTTCCCGGAGCACGGATGGCGAGTTGCCTTAATAGAGGCTGATTGAGATCGGATAACTCGAGCAAGGTCATATCGGTTGTCATGTCAAAAACAAATTCCAGTATAATGATGAGACCATACGCAAAGATCGGTGCTAAAAAACCGTTAATGATGCCGAAACCCCAATCCCGGAGTGTTTCGTGGAAGCCAACGTAGCTCACAAGATTGTGTACACTAGTAGCTAAAATATATGCCAATGCGATCAGGGAAATGGATCGTAGCACCCAGTTGCGTGTGCGTACGCGGCTGACGGACAGAATTGCGATAGAACATACGAATAATGAAACAAAGGTGATTCCAAATTCATCACCACGCATACCGCCGATGAGAAAGCTTGTTGCTATGGAAAAAAGAAAACCAACAAAAATATCAAAGAAAATGGTAATGATAATTGCTCCCATAGCAACGGGGATGAGATATACCGAATATTCAAAACGATTGAGCAGAAAAGTCAAAAAAGCAATCACAAAAATATTCAGAGCAATTAAAACGAGTTTATTATTATCCTCGAGAATTTCTTTGTGATATCTGTAAAGAATAATAACCAGGATTGTGAGCAGACAAAGGATAAAGAAAAATTTGCCAATTCCGGGCGCTATTTTCGACCAAAAGCCGGCGGCCTCACCTCGTTCCGCTTTGGCAATGGCCAGTGAGTTGAGTTTTGCGATAACCTCTTTTGTCACTCTTTCATGGCTGTCAATAATTCTCTCCCCGGCGAGGACCTGGTCTTTCGCAAGGGGAACATTGGCAATGGCATCTTCGATTCTGCTGTCTGTTTCTTCTTTATCAAAAAGGACGTTCGGCACCAGAAAATGATCGGCTATCTGATAGGCAATTTTGATTTTTTTGTCATCTAATTTATTTTGCGCCCGCAGCTTTTCCAGCAAGTTATCATAGCTTTCTTTGAGGTCCTGATAGAAATTTAAATCCTCCAGCATTTCCTGACCATTTTCACGCACAGAAATTTTTCCCTGGGGTGATTGCAGGTTTTTCTTTTCAAGATCCAAAATTCCGGCAGAGTATAACTCTTTAACAATGGGTTCCACAATCTGTGCTATTTGGTTGAACGCCGCCAGCCGATTTTTGATCAGGTTTTTTTGTTGCGGCGCGGACGTTTGCTGCTCAGTAAATCCCGTCCAAAGGAGGCTGATATTTTCTTTTGACAATGCTATGCCGGATTCTCTGACAACTGTTTCCAGGTCTTCATATTGTGATTTGCTGTCTTTTAGTATGGTTTGCACCCGTCCGATAAATTGAGCTAATTCTTCCAGTTGCTTTTTTTCGATCGCCGGATCGCGTTGGAAGACCGGGGCAACGTTTTCCCGTGCTGTGATGATATCCTGGTTGTATTCCTGTTCGCTTTTATTAACAGGAAACGTAAAAGGAGCAATAATTTCCGGTCCAATATAGACGCGGCCTTCCTTCAAATCGGCAAATTGAAAAGATTTTCCTCTGGGAAAGAGCAGGGTGAGCAAAACAGCAAAAAGTAGTGCGGCTCCGATTTTGAGACCGTACTGTTTTACCCAGTTTATTTTTTTGTCGCTTCCGCCATTAACGCCTGTTTCATGAGGTTTGTTTAATTTGAAGCGCTGAAAAATTTGGTTAAATAATGTTGATCGCATTGAGAGTCAATCACTAATATGAATGAGTTGCATTGGCCTGGTCATTATCCTGATTATTAAAATCCTGGTAAGCATTGATGATTTTCCTGACCAGTTTGTGGCGCACGACATCTTTATCAGTAAGAAAGATAAAATCAATTCCTTCTACATTTTGTAATATTTGTGTGATTTGCACAAGACCGGATGTGGCTTTAGCGGGCAAATCGATCTGGGTAATATCACCCGTAATAATCGCTTTCGAGTTTGCCCCCAAACGAGTGAGAAACATTTTCATTTGCAAGGGTGTCGTGTTTTGTGCTTCGTCCAGGATAACAAAGGCGTTATTTAAAGTCCGACCCCTCATATATGCAAGCGGCGCAATTTCTATTACGTGGGACTCTAATTGACGCTTGAGTTTATCAAGCGGAACCATCTCATAAAGCGCGTCATAAAGCGGACGCAAATAGGGATCCACTTTATCGCGGAGATCGCCGGGAAGGAATCCGAGGCTTTCCCCTGCTTCCACGGCAGGACGGCAAAGAATTATTCTTTCCACTTCTTTTTCTTTTAATTTTGAGACGGCTACGGCTACCGCAAGATACGTTTTACCTGTGCCGGCCGGCCCGATGGCAAAAACAATGTCATTATTCTGCGTTGATCGATAATAGGCAAGCTGCCCTTCGCTGCGGGGTTTTATTGCATTCTTTTTGGTGTACAAAATAACGGACTCGATATCTTTGCGAGAGGTTGACTCTTTTCCCCAGTCCGTCAAACGGGCGACGGTTTCGATATCGTCCTGAGTGAGTGAACCATTACGGTTTAACATCAGAAAAAGCTCTGATACGATTCGCTCCGCTTGGTCAACTTCGGGAGACTGGCCTCTGATAATAATTTCGTTTCCTCTGGCAATTATATTTGCTTTCAAAACGTCGGATAAAAGCCGAATGTTATTGTCCTGGGTGCCATAAAAAGCGAGAGGATCAACACCGCGCAGAGAGATTCGTTTTTCCTCGAGTTGCTTTGAATTTGCAGACGTAATTTCTAACCTCAGTGATATAAAATGTTCAAAAAAAAACTCTCAGCCCGAAGAACATTCAACAGACCGAGAGTTTTAAAAAGATTTAAACTATAATAACATACTTGTGATGTATCCGGACAATGTCAGGTGTAAGGGACGATCGTTCTTCTTTATTTGTCCAGATGCAGACGCGTTGACTGTCAATCCTTTGGGATAACCAGTACCGTGTACGGGAAAATCATATTGGCATCTTCGCCAATGATGTCTTTGTTTTTCTCGTAAATTTTGGTCCATTTAGAAGGATCGCCTAAAACATCGGCATTGCCGGCAATTTTTTGCAAGTAATCACCTTTGGCAACGAGATATTCATCTTCGCCGCTTTCACGGTGAATTTTGAGAATCTGATCGGAATAAATCAAGTCAGGATTTTTAATCTGATCCTTGTTATAGGAATAAATTCGCATCCATTGCATCGGATCGCCATAAATGTCGGATTTACCGGAAATTTTCCACAGATAGTCGCCAACGACTACGGTGTATTCGTCGTAAATTGCTTTTGGCAATTTGTTTTTCAGTTGGGTTAATTTGCCTTCAATCGTCGCGATGAGATTTTGCATCTCGGTCAAAGCAGAGATTCGGTCTTTTTTGTATTCGGCTAATTTCTCATCAGCCGCTTTGATTTCATCGCGTTTTTTGAACAGTTCTTCAGGCGATAAAGCCAAAAGCCCGTCGACCTGAGAATCCAAGTCTTGCAATTTGGTGCGGAATGCATCAACACCAGCCTGGTCTGTGCCGATTTCTGAAAGGATCGAACTCCAGATATTATCAGCTTCGTCCTGAGCGGCTTTGAGTTCCGCTTTTAAATTTTCAACCTGTTGACCACAATCTTCAGATGCTTTTTTCGCGTTAGCTTCTCGTGTTTGCCATTCCTGTAGTTGGGCATTGTATTGTTCCATCGTCATTTTTTCTTGTGAGAAAACGATAGAAGAACCAAACAGGAACGAGAAAGCGAGCGCTATCGCAAAAAGATAAAAAACTTTGTTGGAAACTCGCATTAGCTTCCCTCCAATATTTAAATTTCAGTAATTCCAGAATTTGTTGCTTTTACATGGCTGACAGTCTGTTTGAAACGTCAGCTTTTTCCTGCTTCAAGTCTGCCACCTTTTGTTTTGCCTTGGCCACCTGGCTTTCAAGGTTAGCTTTCTCACTTTGACAATCGCTTTGCGAGCTTTCAGCCGACAAAGCAGCAGATTTCGTTTCTTCTAACATTTTTAGCTGGTCTTCGTTTGGTCCGCCATGACAACCCGCAAGGATGAACACAAACAAGGCAACCGCTGCGAAACTACCAATAGTCCTGAGAATTTTTTGCATATACACTACACCTCCTTTCAAGGACTTGCTGTTTCTGGAACTTTTTATTTGATTGAGTTATTAGATTCGATTATACACAACTAGTAATTATCTTTAAATTTGTGTCTATTTTAATAAAAAAAAGGTTCATTGTCAAGAGGAAAATCCAATAAACGCCTTTTTGAATTCATCGGGGATGGGCATCATTTTTTCAGACTTGTTAACGAAAACAAATTTTAAATCTGCCACTGCCGCAATTTTTTGTGTTGTCTTGTTCAGAATTTCGTAATGAATCACAAAGCTCACTTTTTTCCATTGATTTATCGTTCCGCGAATTTCCAGCAGATCGTGAACACGAGCAGAAGATTTGTACTGGATTTCTGCTTTGGTAACATAAGGGATGCGGTCCCATCTTGTGAAATCTGTAAATGAAAGACCTTTTTGTAAAAGATATTCCATACGGGCGTATTCGAGGTAATTCAAGTAAACCGCATTGTTTACGTGGCCAAAAGAATCAAGCTCATAGCTGCGAACCTTGTGCGTTGCTTTAAAATAGTTTTCCATTCGTTTCCATATCCAAAAGAGAGAAAAAAGTTAGCATTTTTAGTTAAAAGAAACTACCGATTTGAAAAAACAATACCAATTTAAACAATACATTCATTCTTTTTCATTCCCCTTTTTATGAACGGTCTTTTTTTCAAAATGGATTTTGCTGTATTATTCGAACAAATGCTATATAATTCTGCGCACTTTGATTGTTTCTGCAATGTGTTTCATTATATCAAAAACATGGGCGGATAGTTGGCTGTCAACATCAACAACAAGATAACCGACAGGGCCTCTGGTCTGTAAAATTTGCCCCTCAACATTTATGTCTCGCCGCGCAAAAACACTATTTATTTTAGCAAGGACGCCGGGAACATTTTTGTGAAAATGAAGAATTCTGTGTGTTCCCGGCACGCGGGGCAAATCGATTTCCGGCAGATTGACCGCGCCAATAGTCGCTCCGGTGTTGATGAATCGCAAGAGTTTTGCGCTAACATACCTTGCGATGTTTTCCTGTGCTTCCTGCGTGCTCCCGCCAATGTGAGGAGTCAGGATTACATTCGGCATGTTTTGCAGGGGCGAATAAAAGGGAGCTTCGGGTTCAGCCGGCTCTTGCGGGAAAACATCTACGGCTGCTCCGGCAATATGCTTTTTAACAAGTGCTTCACGGAGTGCTTCGAGATCGACAACCCGGCCGCGGCTGGCATTGATGAGAAAGGCACCATCTTTCATCATGGCAATTTCTTTCCGACCAATCATCCCTCTCGTTTCCGGCGTATCCGGGACGTGCAAGGTCACGACGTCCGAACGCGCAAGCACGTCATGCAGGTCCTTTGCCCGCCTCACATTTCCCAGGGGCAGCTTGTCTACAATATCATGAAAAATGACAGACATACCGAGATTTTCCAAAAGGATCGAAACTTGTGAGCCGATGTGGCCATAGCCGATAATTCCTGCTGTTTTGCCGCGGATTTCCGTGCATCCGCTTGCGCCTTTTAGCCACTTTCCCAGATGTGCTGCGGAACTTTTTTCAATAACGCGGCGCATGAGCATGATGACTTCTCCCGCCACAAGTTCTGCAACACTCCGCGTATTGCTGTAAGGCGCGTTAAACACCGGAAGCCCGGCATTTGTTGCCGCGGTCAGATCAATTTGATTTGTACCGATACAAAAAGCCCCGATAGCCCAAAGATTGGGCAGGCATGAGATGACCCTGGCGGTGAGTTTTGTTTTTGAACGAATTCCCAGAATGTTGGCGTTTTCTGCCTGAGCGCATAATTCCTCTTCACTCCAGGAGACTTTGTGATGTTCGGTATTGCAAGCACTTTGTACGAACCGGTTTTCCGCACTTTTGTGGATATTTTCAAGCAAAATGATCTGCGGCGTTTTTTCTTTTTCAAGTGGCGATGCAATCGCAAGAGCTTCGGCTGACTCGTTCGATAATTCTTCCGTCGAACAAAAAAGTGGTAATAACTGATCAAATCGGTCAACAACAAAATCCGCTTGTTTTTGAATGTTGGGCCGGGAATTGGACCCGGAAAAATAAACAAACGTCTGCGCAATGTTGTTTTTGCGAATGGCGAGATCGGAAAATCCGTCACCGACAACGGCTGTATCGCCCTCCAGCCGGCCCTCATTTTTCAGCCATTCGGCGATATAAACTTTTCCCATACTCATAAACAGCGGGCGCTTTTCGTTTACGCCGAGAACCTGATTTCCCTGAGCACGAATCCTGTTTGCAAAAGTATTTTCCTCGCTTATACCCAACTCTTTTGCAACCGGTTTTACGATTTGCTCGAAACTTGTACTGAAAACAAAAATAGATTTTCCACGGCTTTGCAAAGCAGAGATTGTCTCCTTCACCGTGGGATTTATGGTTTCCAGAATTTCTTTGGCAGCGCTTTGCACATCCGCAAGTGTGATTTCCGCTAAAGCAAAACGTTTGTGAAAAGCTTCGCTCAGGGGCATTTCGCCGTTGGTAACAGTATTTGTTATTTCACGCAACTGTTCGAGTTTGTCGTTCCGCTCTTTTTTTTCAATTTTTTGCAAAGCGTTTTGAATGACGAGTTCGATGCCTTCTGCATTAATGATTGTACTGTCAAAGTCAAAGATAATGTTTCTGATCATTTTAACTCTAATGTTATTCTGTTAAAATCATAGGTTCGGTTTTTGTTTGCCGGAATATTAGTTATAAAAAACAAAACAATCAATGATGAATTATTTATTAATTTAAGAAATCCAGGCTTCACTTCAAACAGTTTCTGCAAAAATTATCATATTTTTATT
>Ga0114931_10002796_pt1 | contig 22194 bp, 21 predicted proteins | sample 2SBtaG_FD_89579 | JGI IMG/M metagenome (GOLD analysis project Ga0114931, IMG submission 89579) | Deep subsurface microbial communities from Kolumbo volcano to uncover new lineages of life (NeLLi) - 2SBTROV14_V59a metaG | ecosystem: Environmental > Aquatic > Marine > Volcanic | place: Kolumbo... | reverse complement strand
GTGGTCCCATCAACATTTTCGTCGATAAAACCAAAGCGAATTTGTTCAGGATTATTGATCGCATCAGCTGCACGAATATCCCAGCCCGACATCTCCGCTACGATGTATTGCTTGCCCGAAGCGATGTCGGAGATATCCAAGTAACTAGGGGCAAAAGTGTTGCTAAACTTCCTAATGTCGAAAACGCCGCTAGAAACAAATGAATCGACCAGCTTGGGGCCACCCCCGGTAAACTGTTCGATCGACCACTGGTTTAGTGGGTTTGCTGCATTAGCCACATCGGCCAATTCAGTGAAATTCGGATCGTTGAACTCAAACGATTCCAAATCGACGCCAAGTGTCGGCAACGCCGACGATGTCAACAGGGAAGCTGTCGCCAGGGTTACGAGCGCCAAACTAAGGTTTCTGCGCATGATCTAATTCTCCAACATAGGGTGATTAATTATCTACACCAAATCGATTTCGCCATGGGTATCCGGCTAAGGCAAGAAGGGCTAATAAGATCGAAGCTGGCTCGGGCACCTGTACGAACAGAGCTTGGAAGCCTGCTAATCCATAGACCTCGATATATTTGTCTTTGAACAAGCCAAAGTCGGCAACGCTATTTATGCCGTCTCCATCAAGGTCACCTGCTTGATAAGCCTCGATCGATGTCAAACCGCTCAAATCGGTTTCCGCGCCTGCAATGAATTGCTGCCAGTCGAGCGAGTCGAACTGACCGTCATCATTCAGATCAGCAAACAGCGGCAGATCAACATTGATCGTATAGAACCCAAGGCTGCCATAGTCGTCAAAATGACCGGGCCCCAGGTCGCCTTCGACCGAAATCACATAGGAACCTGCGTTCAAGAACATATCCAGAGGTGCGTTGACGGTAACGGTCGGATTGATCACGGACACAACCGACCCACTGCTATCGTAGAGGGTCATTTTAACATCAAGATTTGGGTCCTGACCGAAGCCGTTGACATCGATCGAAACCTGGCCGGGAGCGGTAACGAACTGAAAAAAATCGACATCAGTTTGCTGCTCAATGACTCCCCACTCAAATATCGAGCCGTCCACCTCATTTAACACTTGGGGGCTAGAAACACTAGTAGGGTAATCATCGCTTCGAAACCCGAAACCCTTCCCGGTGAGGATGCTAATGTCGTCTTCGAAATTCGTAGCACCAGAGTAATTGCCGTCGCTCCATTGAGTGACATTTGCCTGAAAGGGAGAGCCCATGATGGGGCCCCAGCTCGTGGAGCCAGAGCCTGTTCCGTCGTAGGTGTCGTCGAAGCCGCCGACGATCCCGTCGTGCTCTAGTCCAAAGGTGTGCCCGGCTTCATGCGAAGCGGTCACCCCGCCCTTGCGGTTTCCTTTATTAAAAACAAACACGGGATTGTCGCCAGAATCGGCGAAGCCAACCGACCCCGAATTGCCGCCGATCCCCACACCAAATCCTGCCGTCGCTTGGGTCATCACAACCCGCACTCCCCACGTTGCGTCCCCGCCACCCGAGTTCTGCAGTGCCCCGGCGCCCGGAAATTCGGTTGTCACATTGACATTAAAGGGCAGATAATCTTCGGCAACGTTCTGGTAGATTTTTTGGATTTCTTCCAGTTCCCCGTCAGAAAAAACGGTGTTGTCGCCGTCCAGATCGTAAGCAGGGAAAACGATATTGTGTCCCCAGGAGTTATTGACGCTATGGAATCCCGTAAAGTCGAGATAAATCGTTTTTGTCGCAGTAGGGCGGCTGTCGAGATTGAATGTTTGAACAAGCGGATAAGGCGCAAGGGCCGTGTCGTCGCCCAAATCGAGGACGCCATCAATATACGCCGGGAACAGCGACGTACCCTGGACTGTCGTGGCCGACAGAATCAGTAGCGTGACAGTCATCAGTGCTGCGAATGTGGAGTCGACGATTCTGCTCATTATCCTAATTCTTCCAACCAAAAAGACTAGAAACTGTTTCAAAACCCACCCCCCTCCTGGAGGTCGGAGAGGTTCGGAACAACCGGATAGGTTCCTTCGCTCTCGTTGCTTTGTCTGCGAAAGAGGTGGGTTTAGAAACTACTTCTATGAAACTTACCGCGTCTAAAGCCCGGGGCTCCGCCCTACGGCGCGAAGCCCCGGAAGAATTTCGATATCTATTTGTCTGCGACTAAAGTTAGCTAGCTGAACTGTTTTTACGTCGCAGGCCGAAAGCTGCAATTCCAGCTACGCCTAGCAACACAAAGCTGGCTGGTTCTGGGATGGCAACGCCGTAGCGAACATCGTCGAACGACATGAACGCGCTAGTCCCTGTTCCTCCAGCATCATCGCCGGTGAAAGTGAACGATGTAATGTTCGCTCCTGCGCCGGTATCGACCACTCCATAGAAACCAGTGCCGGTACTAAACACTGGGCCTGTTGCCCCATTGGTCCCAGCAAAACTGAGCACAGCGCCATCGCCTTGATTATCATAATTGTTGTAATCAAAAGCAAATGCTGACAAGCCAGCAGGCAAAGTGACTGTCACAGAATCCTTAGGATCTGAGACGTGAGAGAGAAAACGCATGCTGACGATAACGTTTCCATTGATATCGCCGCCAGTACTAACTAGAGGAGAAACGTCAATAAGCGCATTGTTGCTAAATGTGGACTCTTCAACTGCTGACAACCCAAGGTCGCCGTTGGGGCTAGTTGTTGCTGCAAAAGTAAAGTCATCATCACTTGTCGCGCCCTCAAAATCCTCAAGTGTGGAGCTAGCGACTGCTGCTTGCCAAGAAGGCAAGTCGGTAAACGTCAATACTGCAGCGGATGACGGCACTACCATCAACGCCACACTTGCAAACGCGAATAGTGCGTTTGCTCGGTTCCACTTAGTTTTTTTCATTACCATCTCCTTCTCGTTAAAAAAGTTACTCAGGATGTAGCGCTCCTTCAGGGACGCTTTCCTACCTATCTGTCTATACTCTCATGATTTCACAGAACGTCCTTATCGTCAAACTATATTATTATGGTCTCGCCACGTTCTGGCGATTGGTGTGAAGCAGCCTTTCCAATGCAGAATTCACGGTTTTACGCCGCCCTTCGTCGCAGATTAAGAGCCGCTAAGCCGATCGCGACCAGTACAAGGCTTGCCGGTTCAGGCACCGCCGCTTCTCCCGCTGCAAGTGGCGGTGGGGCTACGCCGTAGCGAACATCGTCAAACGAGTTAAACGCGCTGGTCCCACTACCGACTGCTGGATCGCCCGTAAATGAAAACGAGGAGATGGACGCCCCTAAACCCGTATCGATCACACCAAAAAAACCATCGACGCCTGAGTCAAACGCTGTAACGGTTTGGCCGTTGGTTCCCGCAAAGCTGAGGAAAGTTCCGTCGCCTTGGAAATCGTAATTGTTGTACTCAAAAGCGAATGCTGAGATGCCGGCAGGTAAGACGACAACTACAGTTTCTTGAGAATTTGTACCTTTTCCGTTATCGATCGACCGCATGTTGATAACCACGTTTCCGTTGATTCCTGCGCCAGGACTAATGAAAGGAGAAGCATCGATCGAGGCTTGGTCAAGCAAATTTGCGTTTGCGAACAAGCCCAGATCGCCGTTGGGGCTGGTTCTCGGCAGGTAAGCCAGTCCAAACAGACTATCGGAGGATCCTGCACCTTCGAAGTCCTCCAGTGTGGAGCTGGAAACTGCTGCTTGCCAAAAAGCCAAATCGGTAAAAGTTAAAATCGCAGCGTACGATGGCATTGAAGCCAACACGGCTCCCGCGATCGCCAGTAGGGCGGACGTAATGCTCTTACGGCTTATCGTGTTGTAGATCATTTGCCTCCCCTTATCGTACGTTGCAACATACTTCTTCGTTGAACGTGACGAACAGAAACAAGCCCGATTAACAAAAGAACGAGCGAACTTGGTTCTGGAACAGAGGCAGCGCCAACGGCGGCCAACCCACTTCCACCGTTACCAAAGTTGTTCTCCCATACGGTAAGGTCATTCCCGTCGACGAGGCCGTCTCCGTTCGCATCGCCAACCGTGATTGTTGCTCCCGACAAGAGTCCGAAACCGCGTTGCCATGCGAGGAAATCATTCCCACCGACGAGGCCACTCCCGTCGATATCGCCGGGATCCTGCGCGAGGTAGGCCTGATGAAAGTTATTCATGGCAATTGCCAAATCGGCAGCTGACGCCTGCCAGGCAGTTCCGCTTCGAAAGTTGATCCCAAATTCAAGTTGAATCGCGTCGATGCCATTCACTTGGTGGCTCCCGTATGCCTGAACCGTGTTCCCGCCGTTGAAAGCTGGAACCTCCACTTGACTAGAAAACGGGATGCTGGCGTCTGGGTCTACGGAATCTCCCAACGCGGCCAATGAGCCGAGTATGCTGTTGGGACCGTTCAAGGAAGGGTCTGCTCCAAATACATCGATCAATTTGGTGGTCGTCAATCCATCTTTCGTCCCTCGGAGGATGTCGCTCGGCTGTGCGGATTGGCCGTGAATATCGAGCAACAACCCGCGTCCATATTGTAGTAGAATTTCATCAATAAACCCCTGAATCGTATCTTGGTAGAAGTCGTAATACGGCTCAGCAAGCGGATCCTCATAAGCGGCATTAGGAGTTCCCCCGGCGTTGTCTCGATTCAGATCGATATAGTCTCGGCTACCCTGGGCAATGACAACGTAGGGACGCTTGCCGGTCAGTGCGAAGAAATCGTCGCTTGCTTTTGGGGCAAGAAGGCGAGTGTTCGTGTCGAGAGAACAAGATTCTCCACCAGTGCACGAGCGGGGTGGGAACGGATAGCTAAGCGTTCCGCCATGCGGAGCGGTAATAAGAATCGGCACGTCGCCCGGGATTACCGTAAAATAGCTAGATGGCGGAAACTGAGCAAAAACAGTCCCGCTCATCGCTAAAATCACGATGGCCCCTATAGTCCAAGAATACTTGATCACTATTCCCCTCCGCGGCCAGGATCCCACACCCCACCGATTGTCTCTGTATGATGTAGGCATCTACCGCTTGCCTAAGACCCAGCTCCCTGCTTGGCCCAACCAAGTCGAACTAAGAACCATCGTTCAAAGGTCTCTAGCCACTCCAGCCGATAGGTTAGTTCTAAAGGCCCTGGAACGCATTTTTTTGTTTTCTTCCCGACTAATCAATTATCATAATAGCATTCGCTTGATATTATTGTCAAATCATATTATTATGGGGCTACCATGAGTTGATGGGCATGATGTTCAGCCAAACCAAAATAGTGACTGGGGCTCTAATGAACGTTTCATAGAGACCGAGAAAGCCTTATTTATTTTGGGATGGCATAATGTCCAAGCAATCAGCGGTCACTTTATCAAAGGCGGTGGTAATGTCTGACTCGAACGAAAAAAGCATCGACGCCGAATCGCTCGGCAGGAAAATTCGCGCTGCACTCTCCCGGACAGGGGAAACTCCCAAGTGGTTGGCCAATAAGTCTGGAATCGGCGTCAGCACTGTTTATTCGATCTTGAACGGTCATCAACTGCCGTCGCTCGATAAAATGCGGCAGCTCTGCAAGGTGCTTAATTTGTCGGTTGATTGGCTGTTAGACATAGAAAGCGATTCCTTTTACCTTCGTCCAGAGCTTGGGCGAGAAAGCCAAAGCTATGCGGACCTGGAAGAGTTTTGGTTGAGTCAGGGAAGTGGTGAACGGCTGAGCGTGTCTCGCGGTTTTTCGATTGTCCACCAACCGATTGGTTTGCGAGAACAGGTTCTCAATCGCATCTACCAATTGTCAGAAGATCAAACCGACGTGGCGCTCGATGCTTTTGTCCACCGCCGTCAAGCCATCGATGAATACGAGCGAAGGCGTCTGGAAGTGGTCGTACAAAGCGAGATCGAGGATTTTATCCTACGCCGACCTCCCTGGGATCGATTAGATTTCGAGCCGATCAAAGAGTTCGTCAAATCAATCATAACTCGCCTTCGCGAAGATTTGATCGGCTTCGAAATGGCGCTCATCCCTCGTCAGCTTTTTCTCGTCAACTACGAGATTCTCAATCGGGAGATCATCGTTTTTGACTTAGGGCATATCTTTATGCGGCAGAGTCATGCGAATTTGGTACAGCATTTTATTCGCGAAATACAGAGTTTCCGCAGTCACCCAGAAACGCTCAACGAGCGTAGCGAAGTGATCGGGTTTCTCGAGCAGGCGCTGGCCTCAGCAGAATCGATGTCTAGTCAGACTGCTGTAGCCCATTAGTGAAATAAAACCGCACATCAACAAACCGTCGATAGAAAATAGATTTGATATGACTCCAACCGATGCGGATCTTGCACAGACAGTTGCTTCAATAATCGAGGTACCTTCGATCGATGGCAGTCCAGAAGCCCTGCGTGAAGTGGTGCGACGGATTCGCGATTTTTTTCAAGACGTACCCGTCGTGATAAACGAAAGTGAACATGGCGGTTGTCCCTCGATTGTTATTACAACAACCCAAACCAAGTCGCCAAAGATCTTGTTGCATGGCCATGTAGACGTTGTCCCGGGGCAGCCAGAGCAATTTCAGCCTCAAATTTCTGAAGGCTGCCTTTTCGGCCGTGGCGCAGTGGATATGAAAGGATTTGTTGCTGTTGCGATGCATGTCATTCGCGATTTGGCACTCCAGCCCTATCCGCCAAACATTGGATTGATGATCAATACCGATGAGGAATTAGGCGGTCGACTGGGAGCGAAAAAACTAGTCGAAGCTGGATGGCGACCTCAACTGTTGATCAATGGCGACGGGGGTTACGGCGAGGCAATGACATTCGCACAAAAAGGAATCATCCAGCTCACTTTAGAGGCTGAGACAGATCCGGGAACACGCAACGCTCCATGGGATGGGATAAGCGCAGCTGAGCTGTTAGCAACCAGGATGGCATCTGGTTTGGTAGAGCTATGCCCACGTCAGGGCGAAATGACATCTACTGACAACTGGGGATCGACTGCCTGTGTGCTCTCAATTGAATCTGAGCCCAATGGCAACCTGCCGCCGCGTAGAGCTCGAGCGTCGGTGAGAATTTATTGGGCCGAAAATCACACGGGCAAAGAAGTTATCGAACTAGCACGTAAGGCCTTCGATCCGCTCAAGGTAACTGGTGTCGTTGATGCGGAACGCGTTTACCTTTCACCAGACGATCCCAATTTGTTACGCCTTCGCGACATGTGGCAACAACACTTAAGGCGGCCCATCGGCATTCGTGCCGACAACGGTTCTTCTGATGCCAAATGGTTCGCTCACTTAGGAATCCCAATCCTTATCCTGAGACTACCCGGTGGAGGGGCTCATACGGATAACGAATGGGTGGAAATTTCGGCACTCGTGCCCATGTATCAAGCGTTACGCCAATACATTACTGATACATCTGGTGAAAATCTGGTGCGAGAACGCGCCGAGGCGATCCAATCGTAATTGGACTGCTGTAGCATGGGATTCTTGTCCTATGCATGGGAACAACCATGCCTCAGCCTCTGTCGTCTTCTAACTCCGCCGAGCCCTATCGCGAAGTGACGCTTGCAGCGATGGTCGTTGGCGTCTTGATCGGAGTGGGCATGACCGCGACGTTCACCTATGCGGGCATGACGTTGGGGTTCTCGACTAGCGGCTCGACGGTCGCCGCCATTCTTGGCTGGGGAGTATTGCGCGGGTTGCTGCGTCGCGGCACTATCGTTGAGAACAACATTGTTCAGACCATTGCCTCAAGCCTCAACACCACGGCGGGCGGCGTCGTGTTCACGGTTCCTGTGCTATTCCTGCTGCCTGGTGTGGAGTTCAATTTCTGGCAAGTCGCGGCGGCCTGCGTAGCGGGTGCAATTCTCGGGGTCGGATTTGTAATCCCAATTCGCAAACAAATGATCGATATCGAAAGGCTACTCTTTCCCAGTGGCACAGCCGTGGCGACGATTCTGCGCTCGCCAACCGAAGGGATCGCCAAAGCGAGGCTCATGTTGTTCGGCGCACTGGTTTCCACAACCGTATTCATCCTTAAGAACTTAGACAAATTTCCCGGTGTCGACTTCTCGTTGCCCAAAACCCTCGATTTTGGAAGTTGGCTGCATCTGCCTCCCTACATTGTGCTGACGGTGTCTTTATCGTTATTCGCGGTCGGCATCGGTTTCATTGCCGGGCGAAACGGGCTGTTTGTTCTCGCCGGCGGGGTGGTTTCTTATTGGATCATTACGCCACTGGTTGTATTTCTTGGCTGGGGGCCAGCTGCTGCAGGTTTTGATCCAGCCGCCGTTGGCGTGGCCATTCATTCAGGCGTTACTCGACCGCTTGGCATTGGCATGCTGCTAGGGGGGGCGCTGATGGGCATCGTGCTAACGCTGCCCGCGATCAAGGCGGCTTTGTCCAGCTTGAAAAGCACCCCCGATCCCACTGCCGGGGGCAAGGAAAAGGGAGAACCAATTGAACGTGAAGAAATGCCGATCGGAATGCTCTATGCTTCTGTGGTCTTTGCACTTGTGGTTCTGTTTACAACCACATTGATGGGATTGGGACTGGGCGACGACCCGGTTGCCGCGATAATGCGTTCGCTGGTGGTTGCGATTATTGGTTCTCTATGGCTCTGGTTTTCCGGGATCATTATCGCACAGGCGACGGGCATGACCGACTGGACTCCTCTTTCCGGTTTGGCTTTATTAGCGGTTGTTGTCTTGCTGTACCTAACAGGAAAATCGGTAGTGCCTGCCGTCATGGTCGGCGCGGCAGTCAGCGTCGCATGTTCACTGAGTGCCGATATGATGCAAGACCTCAAGACGGGACATTTAGTTGGCAGTAGGCCGGCAAGTCAACAAATCGTGCAACTCGCCTTCTGTGGGCTTGGCCCTCTTGTCGCTATGAGCGTCATGATGTTGATCTGGAAAACCGGTCCCGAAGGGAGCCACGGATTTGGCCCCGGAACAGAAATCGCGGTGCCCCAGGCCGATGCACTGCGGGCGGTTATCGAGCAGGTCCGTACTGGGCAAATGGACTGGGTTCGTTATGGTTCTGGGGCATTGGTGGGTGGTTTACTCTCACTCAGTGGTTTACCGGGCCTCGGTGTCATCGTGGGCATCTCAATGTACTTGGGGCTCAGCATCATACTCCCCTATGGCATTGGCGCTGTGGCTCGCGAAGTGTTTCAACGTGCGAAGGGAATCCAGTGGTGCGAAGCAAAAGGAATTCCGCTGGCCGTCGGTCTGATCGTTGGCGACGGGCTGATGACGCTTTTGTTTGCACTGCTAACGGTGATGGGAGTGCTCAATTGAATTCACAGATTGCCAGTTACCTCATGATGGCGATAGGCGCCGTGACGGCACTGATCTTTGCGGCCGGTTCTCTCGCAACGTCATTTCTTCTTCAAATGTTTTTCGGGGCAGCTCTACTGCTGCTGGCCTCAGGTGCCGCAATGCGACGCATCAGCGCGAAGAAGGACGCTCTTTCAGGGGCGGCCAACGGAGAAGTAAGAAAAGCTCATAAGGCACTCGAATCGCTGCGAGATGCGCTGGAAAAATCGCAGGCCGATTGCGATTCGATTCAGGACATGTGGCAATTCCACCGCTGCGTGGATGAAGCAACTCAACAACCGGTTAGAGACTTTCTGCAGCATCGCCAATCGCTACTGGATGCATGTGGATTTGGCCCCTTCGCCGAGTTGATGATACGTTTCGCCCGTGTCGAGCGAGCGATTAATCGAGCCTTGTCTGCCTCAGCCGATGGCGTAGACAACGAAGCACGGACCTGCTTGCAACAAGCGGGGCTGCGAATGGAGAATTGCATGGCGTCTTGGCGCAACAACGAAGCCGCTCGCCTAAGTGCCCCACGACACTAGCTATGGGATTTTTTGCGAACAAACTCGCATGGTTAGCTCACAGGCGAATTACAAAAATAGTTACACTTCAGCCATCTGAAGTAAGACTTGCCACGAAACACTAGCGAAAAGGGGAAATGGGAAAGAGGAAAGGCGTCCTTTGCCCAAACCTATCTTACGAACTCCCCTTTCGGCATTCGCCTTTCCCCTTTTGCTCCCGATTTTTTGTGAACTCAAATTTACTGCAGACGGCTGAATTGTAACGGAAAATACAATCAAACCATACAACTAGCCGAGTCTCTCATTTTTAGAAAGCGTGAAGTTCCATGGAAAACAATTCAAAATCCTCAACGCGATTGCCTTGTGTTATCTTCCTCAGTATTTTCCTAGCCAACGCAGCCGCACAGGCACAAGAAAAATCTGGTCGGCACACTTTCGACAAGGTCGACATGGCTCCGATGAGCGCTCTGCAACTAGGAGATGCGGCATTGGTCTCTCCCCAAGTTCTGAAACAATTGTCAGCCCAGACAGCTCAAGCAGCTGAACTGTCGTCTGGAGACCACCGAGTCGAAGTGCTTCTTTACCCGATCAATCGCCCCGAGGATCAAGTCTCAATCAACAAGTCGCTCAGAAAACGTTTGGGCGTTGAGCCGGGGAAAGCAAACATATCACTAAGGCTGCTGAGTCCGTCCGAACGCACTTTAGAGCCGCTCGAAACAGAGATTCGCATCAAGGCCCACACCGGCTCACCTGAGAAGTGGCCGGGAATCGTTTTGGGCGCACCCCATGGCGATTGCGATATGTTTACAGGAGAAATTGTCGCAGAGACAACTGAATTGAGCGGCGTACCCTCGGTTTGTGCGTATGGCTCACGGATAAGTTTTTTAGGACGTTGGATCGACGTCAATCGGCCCTTGCAACGTCGACCCAATGCCTCCTCCTACGGTATTCTTCCCTACCGAGATTGGACCGATGAGGCTTCGGCTATTTTCTATAAGTATCGCGAGAACGTTTTGCATGTCGGAGAGCAAGCAAACCAAGCTGAAGGTGCCGTTCCGCTGAATCTCTATCTCGACTTTCACGGACACGATCTTTCGGTGAAGACGAAAAACGGCAAGAGTCTCTACCGCAACGTGTTTGAATGCATGGCACGTGGTTTCAATCTACAAGAAGTTCGATTGCTAAAAACTGCGTTTGATAAGTGCGTCGCGGCAGAATATGGCGACGACGCGCCGCCAAGTTATTGGGGAAATCTACCGGAAGACCGCGAGTACGAATTTGCGGGGATTCCTACGACCTTTTTCTACTCGGGCTCTGGGGCAAGAGTTTACGGCGTCCTGGCCAGTAATGTCGCCAGTCGTGGAATTCACATCGAGTCTCCCGACTCGATGCGTATCGAAAGTTCGCAACGTATTCGCACTGCCCGTGTGTTGAGTAATTATTTGAAAATTCTTCGAGATGAAATCCTGCCGAGCAGCCTCAGTCGCCAAACCGTTATCCCTCCGCAGGTAGCTGATAATAACCCCGAAAAATGGGCTTCCGTGCCTGCCGGCGAATTTTCTCAAGGAGCTCCCGAGGGTGAGGGTTGGAGCATTGAACGGCCGCAGCATTGGGTCAATTTGAGTTCCTATGAAATGAGAACCACGGAGGTCACCTGCGGAGAATTCGTCCAGTTCATCAATCGAGCGATCAAAGACGGCAAAGCGCAGATTCAAGACGCGCAGGTGTTCAGCAAAATTGATGGGCAACTCTGGTGTGCCCTTTGGCCAAAAGCTCCCCTCTCAATGCTCAAGCTTGAAGCCAACCAAGCTAGTAAGAGCAATGGCATCACTTGGAGAGATGGGCGTCAGCACCATCCAGTTAACAATGTGACATGGTTTGGTGCAATGGCTATGGCGAAAGCGAACAACACATCGCTGCCGACCGAAGCACAGTGGGAAAAAGCTGCGGGGTGGGATGCAAAAAGTCGTCGGGCATTTCGGACAGGAATGTCGCTGCCACAATTCGGACCGATTGTACAAGCTTCGCTTATGAATAGTGGGAATGAATCGGAAAACTACCTTGTGCCTTCCACTTGCCCCGTAGGCTATTTTTCCGAAAGCAAATCGCCGGTCGGATGTTTCGATATGTCTGGTAACGTTTGGGAGTGGACTACCGACTGGCTAGCCAGTTACGAGGAGACAAATAAGGTTTCTCATGATCCAACTGGCCCAGTGGAAGGCTCTATGAAAGTCATTCGCGGAGGTGCGTGGGATACCGAACGCTCCACGGCAACCCCTTCTTTCCGCCTGGGTGTTCGGCCAGATCAAACGCTGCCGAATGTCGGCTTTCGGCTGGCTCGCTCTCCGGCAGTTGATTAGTCGGTGATCGTCTGAGGTAGGCGTCTATGGGAATATCTGTCGTTGTCGGTATGCCGCCTGGATACGTTTCAACGCGCAAGCAAGAGCCGCTGTTCGCATTGACAGATTTCGTTCTCCCGATAATTCAAACGTCCTGCGGTAGGCACGTTTGATCTTCCTTTCCAACTTGGCATCAACTTCTTTTTCTTCCCATGACTCGCAAATCCTATTCTGTACCCATTCAAAATACGAAACGATAACGCCACCCGCGTTGCAGAGAATATCTGGGATCATGTCTACTCCACGCTCTTGAAGCACACGGTCTGCTTCCAACGTGGTGGGGCCATTGGCACCCTCTGCGATGAGCCGAAACTGAAGTTGGTCAACATTTTTTGAATGAATCTGCTCTTCCAAAGCGGCCGGGATCAGAATGTCTGCCTTCACCGACATTAACTCCTCTTCTGGAATCTTGTCGGCATCTGGATAATCCACAAGTTGCCTGCCCTGCGCGACCCAACGAAGAAGCTTCGCTGCACGAATGCCTTGACTGTTATGAATAGCACCGTATCGGTCAGAGACGGCCAACATTCGAGCACCATGGAGTTCTAGCAACTTCGCGGCATTGGATCCGACGTTTCCAAATCCTTGGACAACGAACGTACACTTTGGAAGATCCACATTCCGATCTTCGGCCCAGGCCTCGATACAGAAAACGATTCCTTGGCCGGTCGCCTTGTATCTCCCCTCGGACCCCCCACATTCGAGGGTCTTGCCAGTCACGATATTCCGATTTTTGTATCGATTATTGGAAGCACTGGCGTTCATATAGGTATCCATCATCCAATTCATGGTCTGCGGATTGGTGCCTAGATCGGGTGCGGGGATATCGTATTCTGGGCCAATATTATCGCCGAGGGCATGCGTGAAACGGCGTGTGAGACGCATCAACTCGCTCTCGCTAAGCAGTGCAGGGTCAAACTTCACTCCCCCTTTTGCGCCTCCCAGCGGCAACTCGACCAACGCGCACTTCAACGTCATCCAAGTTGCGAGCGCTTTCACTTCGTCAATCTTGACGGCAGAATGGTATCTCATGCCTCCCTTGTAGGGGCCGAGTATATTGTTGTGCTGGACTCGATAACCTTTGAACAAGCGAAACTCGCCGTTATCCATTTTCACTGGAAAATGTACCATCAACTCATTCTTCGGCTGCTCGAGGATTGTCTGGATCCAGGGTTCCAAATCGATTGCCTCGGCCGCCTGTTTCCACTGAGTGACCGCCATCTCATAGAGGTCATGGTCTGCTGTCGCTTGAAGTGTTGCCGTAGTCATCAAATACTCCCTATTAACAATGGAATTAGCGTCTTAGTACCACTGCGCTAAGTCATTGGAACCACAACGACACGACGAACAGCACGTCCTACTACAAAACCAGGACAAACGATGTGAAACGAATGTTTTGCTGAGTAAGCATTTGCAGGAAACAACAAGCCAACCTGTTGATTGAGGCAAAATCATGGAAAACCCAATTATCCTAGCTCCGTTTCGTCGTGTCCGTTGTGTCGTCGTGGTTCAACCTAGCGGCAGATACATAACCCGACGCGTCAGCGAGGGATAAGCCGCTCTCTGCTGCATCCCTCGCTGACGCGTCGGGTTCCGATGGGTAAGTTTTCATCTGCCGCTTGCCTTACTTATCGGATCGCCATTTTGGCTTGGTTTGGTGGTGTGATTTTGTTGTCTAATACTCTGAAGCTTTGCCAGGTGCGCGCGGATCGTTTACTCCAATAAGAGAACCGTTCTTGTCGCGAGCGATTGCCTGAGTAATCCCGGCGTACTTGACTATTTTCAACTCGTGTCCCCACATGCGAAGCTGTTTGAGAATCGCAGGCGGAACCGTTGATTCTACTCGGATATGATCAGGCAGCCATTGATGGTGAAAACGCGGGGCCGATACCGACTCGGCCAGGGTCATACCTAGCTCCAAATGGTTCACAATCGTCGACACGACTTGGGTAATGATTCTCGGTCCTCCCGCCGCACCGACGGTAAGAACTGGCTGTCTGCGCGAGTCGAGTACGATGGTTGGGCTCATGCTTGAGAGTGGACGCTTACCTGGGGCGATGGCGTTGTTCTCCGCGCCGACCAGTCCAAAAGCGTTTGGCGTCCCGGGGTGTATCGAAAAATCATCCATCTCGTTGTTCAGCACGATGCCAGTTCCAGGCACGATCACTTTGGAACCGAAGGCCGTGTTGACCGTTGCCGTTATCGCTACCCAATTTCCTTCGGCATCTGCGGCTGCAATATGAGTCGTATGTTTTTCGAACACGTTGGTTTGCCAATGAGGCGGAAACCCATGCCCCGGTACTTTGATAGTCTCACCCAGTTGAATGCGAGCAGCAAGCTTGTCTGTATAGGTACGATCAATGAGACCAAGCGGAACTTTTACGAAATCGGCATCGCCCAGCCAGTACGCTCGATCGGCAAATGCCAACTTCATCGCTTCTGCCATCACATGAACTACGCTCGCGGGATTTTTTTCGTGAAGAGAACTTAGCTCGAACTGGTCAAGCATGTTGAGAATTTGCGCAACATGGACTCCGCCAGAGCTGGGCGGTGGAAATCCGACGACAGTGTATCCCTGGTACTGGCTCTCGATAGGGGTACGCCGCCGGGCTTCATAGCCGGCGAAATCGGCAGCTGTAAGAATCCCGCCATGCTCTGCCATCCATTTGTCAACTGTTTTAGCGAATGGCCCACCGTAAAACCAATCGACGCCATGCTCGGCAATCTGCCGATATGAGTTTGCCAAGTCGTGTTGCTTGAGCGTTTCGCCTTCAAGGAAAGCAGTTCCATCCGGTTTGAGCAACACGCTGCTCGACCCCTCGAAACGCGATAGCTCTTGGGCTTTATCTGATAATTTGCGTGCGTAAACACGATCAATGGGAAATCCGTTTTCCGCAATATCGGCCGCAGGCAATAGTAGATCGGCAAGGGACCGTTGGCCGTATTCCTCGACAGCAAGTTGGTAGGCTTGCAGAGCGCCGGGCACGCCAACGGCCAAGGGCCCTGTTTGGCTGAGACTCGTGTCGGGGCGTCCGTCACGCAAATACATGTCTCGGTGGGCAGCCGCAGGGGCTTTCTCACGTCCGTCGATGGCAACGATCTCGCCATCAGCCAGCCGAAGAAGGATAAAGCAGCCTCCCCCAAGGCCAGAATTGTGATTGTCGACAACACCGAGCGTAAACGCGGCAGCTATCGCTGCATCAATTGCGTTGCCACCTGCACGAAAAGCGTCGACCCCGGCGTCGGTGGCTAACGGGTGGACCGTGGCGACCATGCACCTATTACCTGTTGCTGATTTGCCAGACGCAATCACTTGTTGGCCGTCGGCCTCCCTGGCCAACAATTCGCTTTTCTCGGCCGGTATGATTCCGACTCCGAGAGCCGTCGCAGCGAAAATCATCCTCAAGAAAACCCAATGTGTTGGGCTTCTGCACTCGTAAACTCCCGGTGACATCACAAGTAGTCCCTTGGTCCTCTGCTCTGGCGTGAATTTCCCCAGGTATCGCTTAGAATAACAACTGTCTTGGAGAGAATACTTTATCTACGGCGACGACGCCTTGTCCGTTTCGGTTTTTTCAAATCAAAGTCGAGATCATCACGGTCGCCAGATATCTCGACCGTCAGCTTCGAGTGAGAATTGTAAATCTTGGGGATGTACTGTTCCATCTCGTCGACAACTTCGGTGCTACCTTCATCCGCTTCAATCGAACGGCCAGTTGGACGATCGGCGTAGATAATTACCATGTAAGAACCTTCCCGAGGCCCGTCAGGTCGAGAGATTTCGTAATGTCCATCCACCACGTCGGTGCCAGACGCCTTACCTGCGCCAGATTCAGCAGAAACAAAGCCGATGTTGCCGTTGACGACAGGTTGACCATCGTAGGTGACCGTACCACTAATTGCAAAACGTCCCTCGTCGTCCACTTCGCCGCAGCCGACCAGCGGCCAGCCAATTAGAATTACAACCAGTGCTTTGGCTAACGGAGAGAATCTTAAGCACATTTGGTAATTCCCTCTCGAATGCCACAGCATGAGAATCACAATTGGTCGTCGGCAAGAAGCTCTCCGCCTTCAGGCGTGGCCAAAGCGTGCCAGACGTTGACATCGATCGAGTCGCGGACAAAGCGAGTGGAACCATCCGCCATTGCCAAGTTGACACCGCCGGTGTGGTAGCTACGTGCAAGCTGTTGCCAAACGCCACTCCAATTGTTCGCCGAAGTGTTGCGACATGGAGAGATCTCGCTGGCTACACTCTTATTGCAGAAACGTGTCCAATCCTCGATCTTCCACGCTGGATTGTACTGGTTGCGTGCGGTCAATGGCATGTTTGGCGGCCAATCGTGCATGTATAACGAAGCCGGCCCAAAATGCATTGCTCCTCGAGTATCCCTTCCAGGTACCAATCTTAACTCGCTGATTGCTGCAGTATTGCTTGTTCCATCGGTGAACTGGGCGAAAGTTCGTCCCTTGAGCGTGCCAAGAATTGGATCATTGTCAGACTGGCCTGGCACAAATGGCAAGTTGGCAACGACAAACGTGCCCAGGGAAGTCATATGCACAGCTGCGTCACTATGGTGTCCTCGAACCAACAAAGGGTTGGCATTCGGGTCTCCAGCGAGCGTGTTTTGCCACCCTCTTAGAGCCTCGCTTAGTGTGAGGTCCTGCGCGTAATAGTATCCGGTGCCGGAATTTGCAACGTAGTTTCCTCGCGCGCCATAGAAATCGTTGACAATCCCTATTTCTGCTGCTTGGTTCGATTCGGATGGGCAGGAAAAAGTTTTGAGAACAATATGGTGTGACTTGTCACCTTGATTAAAACGGCCTAAGTGGGAAACTCGCCAATTCGTTGCTGTCGAAATATTGCCCTCTTCGATGTAGGGCATCAACAGCGTGATCCAGCTCATCACACTTTTTACGTTACGTTGCGAGGGGGGGAGACTTGTGTTTCCCTTCCTGACATCCGCCGGCGGCAATGATCCCTGGCTGCTGGCGTAGTTGTGTACCGCCAAACCAATATTGTGCAAATTGTTAATGCACTGCGCACGTCGAGCTGCTTCGCGAGCCGCCTGCACCGCAGACAGCAACAACGCAACCAAAACACCAATGATGGCGATCACTACTAGGAGTTCGACGAGTGTAAACGCTCGACGCGCCGAGTTTGGTTTGTAACGCATGGCAATCTCACTATTCTCACGAGCTTCGTGATTGGGCACCGTCAGGCCGTATTAAGATTGAATTCCGACCCGCACCATATGGCAAATGACGAATTCCAAAATACCCAAATCCGAAAAACCGCAACCCGAGAACTGCGAGTATTAGCTTGAAACGTAGTACTTCTTCTTTCGTCATTGGGTATTTCGTCATTCGTGCTTTGCCTATGCAACGGGCCGATAGGGTTTATGCAATTACCATGGTATGGCGACCCGACAGTATTGTCAAACCACATTTGCATAGTTTAACCATAATTTGACGGACGACGAGCATTCGGGCAAATGACGAATTCCAAAATACCCAAATCCGAAAAAACACAACGTGAGAACCGCGAGTAATTGCCTGAAATACGGTATTTCGTAACACTTCAGCCGTCTGCCGTAAATTTGAGTTCACAAAGAAACCTGGAGCAAAAGGGGAAAGGCGAATGCCGAAAGGGGAGCCCGTAAGTCAGGCCTAGGCAAGGACGCCTTTCCTCTTTCCCATTTCCCCTTTCCCGTGGCAAGCCTTACTTCAGATGGCTGAAGTGCAACGGTATTTCTAGTTTCGTCATTGGGCCATTTTTCGATGTGTTGGGCGTCATTCGTGCTTTGCCAAGCCGCTACTCTCCGCATCTCACCGCAGGGTTTTTACCTATATTTACCAAGCATCCGGTCTAGCCGGTCTTGATTCCAAGCCAGTTTCTCGGCAATGGTCATTTTCGAGAAATCTGGATCGCCTGCTTGGCTACGAGTCACCTGCCCATTGCCGTTTTTCGAAGCGTGTTTGGCCTGGCTTGTTCCGCCGTAGGCTGACGCTCGATCTGTTTTCATAAGATCTTCTTCTAGCGAACGGAACGGTGCCAAGCCAAGTTTAGTGATTGCCGCATGATACGAACGCACCGCTTCAGCCGGATCGTTGAGGTCGCCATCCGCAATCCAACGAAGATGCTGAATAAAAGAGGGCTGATGCTCGCTATTATTTATCATTCGCCCGTACAGCGCTACCCGAGCCCCATATTTCTTGGCTTCCCAAAGCTGGTGGAAAGCATCGATCGTCGTGCCAGAAGAACCGCCTAAAATGCCAACCACTAACGAACTATCGTAACTAACCAACTGCTCCATCGCGGCTGGACCATGATAAACGACTTTAAGAAAAATAGGACGCCCTCTGCCCACAACCCCTGCCAGTGTGCGAACGATGTTGTCATTGATAAAGCGGCCCATGTCCTTGACAGACGCTGCAAGACAGTTCGGATCAAATACTTCAAGAAAATGGCGAAAGCCTTTTCGCTCTGCTTCTAAACGAAAGTCGCTGTAGGCATTCAGTGTATTCGTATCGAGACCAGTTTCATTATTGAAGGTCACTGAATAGAGTCCCAGATCAACCCCCAAACGTTGGTCTTGCGAATTGCAATCGGGTTTTCCACACATAGCATGGTTCAGGGTCGCCGAGCGAAAAGGCTGCGCTGGCTGAGTGGGATAGTTACCACCTGCCGCCAACCAAATATCGGTCGTGTCGTTCGCACGTATTGCCGGTGTGATATGACTGTTGTCAAAAAGTCGCTCGCCAAGTGTCAGCACTTCACTAGTACTGGCGCTCATCAACATAATGTCAACGAGCCCCTGTGCGACATTCTCCCGAATCAGATTTCGGTATTCCTGGAGACTACGAAATTGCCCTTCTACGGAATGTTGTTCGGGACTCATCCCGGGAGCTGCCATTCCACCGGCCATATCGGCATCCTTAGCATCAGCCAGGATGAAGTCGCTACAGGTCGGGTCAGCCAGGATGCGATTTAGCTTTTTGTCGAGAGATTTCTTAGTCATTCTTTCTCAGCCCAAGGGTAGGTTTAGTTCCAATCAATCCTACCTTACTTGTAACTGGTTGCAAAATCCATGTTCTTAGGCCCAGGAGGATTGCAAAGTCGCTTTTTTGAACCGCCAAGATCGCCAAGAGCGTCAAGAGAACAGAGAAAATCCTGACTCCCGCCTAGGAAAGTATGATTGACGAGCAAAGAGGAAAAATTGGTTCTGAAAAAATAGCCCCTTGGCGCTCTTGGCGTCCTTGTATGTTACCAAAAGACCAAAATCTGTTATCACTTCAGTCAGCCAGTCCCTGATGTCAAGTAATCACTTGGTGGTCAGTGCTCTCTCGATGGTGTAGAATCGAGTGGGTAGCTACTGTCCGCTATTGTGTGTTCGGGGACCATTGTAAAATGCCAACTATTCCGGGCATCACCGGGCCGCACCGATTGTTTTTTTACAGCTTTGACTGTAGCGAGCCAAAGCATGTCCATGTGCGTCGCGAGCGATTGACTTGTAAATTTTGGCTTGAGCCTGTAACTCTCAGCACAAATAGTGGCTTCAAGGCAAACGAACTTAACCGTATTCGAAAGTTGATCCTCGACAATTTGGATCGCATTATGGAGGCCTGGAATGAACACTGTGGTGAATAGTGGACCGAGAATGATGACGATGAATGTCACTGAGGATTTAATCATCGCAGAACTTGAGGATGGACGCATCATTAGCGTTCCGATCGCATGGTCTTGGCGCTTATCCGACGCAACCCCCAAGCAGCGCAATAACATTGAATTGATCGGCAATGGAGAGGGAGCCCATTGGCCTGATATCGATGAAGACATTAGTGTCCAAGGAATGTTGTCTGGAGTGCCTGCACGTCCGCCCAAGAAGCAGGTGGCTTCATCGCAGCAGGGCATGACCAATCGCTGAACCTAACCGCGAACTACCTCGCCAATTTTGGCAACGTTTCCTGCGCGGCATGTTAGCTTGGACGTTAGGCGTAATAGGAAACAACATGCCAGTACATGAAGATAAAATAGATTTTCTACGATACGAGGTTGGAATACTTACATTGAAAGCCGCATTATCTACGCGAGCAGGTGGTTCCCCGATTTATTCAAACGAGTGCAGGGAGCATCAAAGAGCACCTATCAAAGACACTCTACGTCGTGAACTCCGGAATATCGAAGGCGTATACTCATACGGTCATATTTCACATAACGAGCATTGTGACTATATATCTGATTTAGCTGATCGCGTTTCCAATCAGCATCATGAATCACTACATCAAGGGCGTTTCCGCTTCGGCATTGCACAAAAGCTAACAAACCTCCACCTAAAATACTTTTGGTCTCTGAGATTGATTGAGGAGCCTCCTCACTGTCCACTAGATGGGATTGTCCGTGATCTTGCTGATCTAAACTATGATTGGATCACAAGCGATTCGCGAGAAGAATATGAGGATGCTATTGCCTCGCTTAATGAACTTGCTTACCCGCGTAGTCTTGCTGTGTGGGAGTTACAGGAGTTTAGACGGCGTCAGCAAGAAAACGCCTAACAAGGCGCTCGTTCGGACGCAAACTACGCTGCGCTTCGTTTGCGCCGCTTAGCTCGGACGTTCTGTGCTAACCCCTGGAGGTGAGTCGTATGCGTTTAATTGCAATTAGCATAATCGTGTTTGCAGGATCGATCATGGCAGCAGCTGGAACGCTCGCAGAATCCATGCCCGACGCAAAACGCTACAGCATCGTTGACGAGTGCGGCTTGGCTGTTGTCGCTATCGGCATACTGCTCTTCATCGGCAAACTGTCGCCTTGGCGACCAAAGGGACTTGTGAGATTGGAGGGCGAGACAGTGGGTGCCTCAACACCGTCTGTTATCACTTAACGCTATGGTAAGATACTCTCATGGCTACCGTCTACATTGAGACATCTATCATTGGTTACTTGACCGCTCGCTCGAGCGACGTTGTCATCTTCTTAGCTCGTCAACAACTGACACAGCAATGGTGGTCCGACCAAAAGAAAAAATTCGATCTCGTGACTAGCCAACTTGTGATTGATGAAGCGGCTGCTGGTGATCCGACCGCAGCACAAGAACGTCTCAGTTTGCTAGCCGACCTGCCATTGCTCGACATACAGCACCCCGACGTGAAAATACTGGCTGATAATTTGATTAAGAACCAGCTGCTTCCCGAAAAAGCATTGGCTGATGCAAGGCATGTAGCCGTCTCGGCGGTATTTGGTGTAGACTATCTATTAACGTGGAACTGCAAGCATATTGCCAATGCAGAGACATTGCCGAGAATCTACACAATGCTTCGAGATTCTGGTTTTGAGCCCCCATTGGTTGTAACGCCTGAGGAGTTTTCCGGTAATGTCTGACAACCTTACGCTTACTGACCCCGTTGTTGCCGAAATCCATGCTACGCGAGTTGCAATGCTCGAAGCTGCCGGTGGAGATATCGGTTTGTTGATGCAGCAAGTTGCGGAACGACAACGGAAGTCAAAACATCGGATCATTACTCAGCCCATGCGCCACCGCACAGAACAATTCGCTCGACCTGACCGCGAACTACCTCGCTGATTTTTGCAACCTTTTCTGCGCGGCATGTTAGCTCAAACGTTCTAGCGTAAGGCAACCCGTTAGTCGGTTGAAAGTGTTCCCAGATGCAACGCTTATCCATTGCCCTTTGCCTAGCAACGGTACTTATCAGCATTTTTTATTCGTATACCGTGCTGCCAACCGCCGGTAGCTTTATGCTCATAGCAGCTTCGCAGTGCCTCATCTTTCTGACAATCGCATTATTTGCGCAAAAGTGCCAAAGTAATGCTTACGGTTAATGGATTGTAGTAAGCGGTATCTGAACGCCGTCCCAATTCCGCGCGCTATCCTGTATTGGGTGAATTTTTTCCTTTCAACACAGGAGGCATTGTTATGGGCAGATGGCGCAAAGATCGAGAATTGCATTGGCGAGAGGTGCTACGTCGGCAGGCGGAAAGCGGCCTGAGCGTGGCGGAGTTTTGCCG
>Ga0114931_10002795_pt1 | contig 22194 bp, 17 predicted proteins | sample 2SBtaG_FD_89579 | JGI IMG/M metagenome (GOLD analysis project Ga0114931, IMG submission 89579) | Deep subsurface microbial communities from Kolumbo volcano to uncover new lineages of life (NeLLi) - 2SBTROV14_V59a metaG | ecosystem: Environmental > Aquatic > Marine > Volcanic | place: Kolumbo... | reverse complement strand
GTTGGCAAGCACGGCTGTAGCGCCATGACAGGCGATGCAATTTTCCGGTTCTGAACCGTTCATCACGGAATCCGGAGGCAAGCCGGCCCATTCTTCAGCCAACTCATCGGCCACATCATCCTGCGTCAGGGAATGTTTGCTCATTTTCCATGCGTTGAATGTCAGATGATCGGTGTCATTAAAACGAAGCGCACCGTGGCATTGTCCGCAAAGCGAGGAGACTTTGCCGACAGAATCATATTGTGCGGTTGTTGAATTAAATAATCCGAAAACCGGCATTGATGCCGGATGGTCTGCCGGTACGTTATGGCAGGTTGTACAAAATACGTGCGGCCAGTTTGCAGTATCCGCAGCGACCGTGTTCTCCGAAAACACACCGCCTTCAGTAGTAAAAAAGTGCCCCAAAGCCTCAACCTCTGTCATGCCGCCATTTTTTGTAACAGCAAGGGGACCGTGGCACGCGATGCAATTTTCAGCATCGACACCGTGAATAACAGAGTCCGGCATTTGACCGGCCCATTCTTCCGCCAGCTCGTCAGCAACATCTGTTTGCGTTTGCGAATGCTTTCCCTGCATCCAAAGCTGATGATTGGCACTATGGCACAATCCGCAACCCAGCGTGGATTGTGATGAGCTGACCTTTACTGTTGTCATGATGAACAACACCATGGCAATTAAAATATAAATTGTAAATAGATTTTTATTCTTCATTTCAATTGCCTTTCATACTCTTTGTTAATAGTCAAAATCTTACTCCCTGCGGCTTGGCAGCATGGAGAATTATTGGGTAAATAAACCTATATTTTCGGCCTCTCATCACCTCCTTAATAATTATTCCAGATATGTGTTTTCGTTGTATCTGTGTGACACGCATTTGCGCATGTCGCCGTATTGCGATCCCATCCCCAGCTTGCAAGGACTTCGGCGTGCGGCGTGTTATCAATATGGCCGGCATCGGCAACTGTTGTCGGAACAACATGACAAAGCGCGCAGCTTTTAAACAGCGACATGTGCAATTGATGTGCGCCGACGCCCATTGCCGTTTTATCAATATGATTGCTTAAATCTTTTGGTGGCGCAAAATTGTCTTTGCTCCCGTGGCACACATTGCAGGCTTCCGGGCCGCCCTCAGCAGTATGGCATTGGTAACAGGAAACACCGGTTTCTCCACCACGATAATCGGCACCGTGGCATTTTTGGCATTTTGCCATCGACCACTTTTCACCACGAATAAACTCACCATGAAATCCTGCCGTGGATATTTCCGTCCATTGTTCTTTGTGTGGATAGGCATCATGACAGGATGTACAGGAGACGTTGCTTTCACCTCCTGAAAGATCGGCGCCGTGGCAAGCGGTGCAGGAGGCCGTTCCCACGGCCAATACTTTTTTGCCGTGAAAATCTGCCGCGGATTCCTGCGACCAGGATTGAGGATGTGTCCGCGATGGGAGCGGATTTTTGTTTTCCGAACATGCAATCCATAGCGCTGAAAAAATGACAATGAGCAAACAAATGAAAACAAGCTTTTTCATAAATCATACCTTTGCAATACTTAATTTTTCTGGTGACATTGCGAACAAATGGGTTCACTGCCTGGTTCATTATGACAACTGGCGCAACTGTCCAGATCAAATTTTGCCGCACGCGCATGACGCCCACCCGTCTTTGCATTCGACCAGCCGGCGCTGGCATGGCTGCGTGGCATTACTAGCTCCTGTCTATGGCAGTCGATGCAGGATGATTGCTCTTCGTGACAAGTGTAGCAATTCTCGATGTTTCCTTTTGCAACGAGAGAATGATTATTGACAAAATTAAGAGGATGCACTTTGTGGTCAAGGTTATCGCTACGGTGACAATCATTGCATTGATTTTGCGTATGACATTTTGTACACTCTTCTGTGTTCAATTCATTGGAAATGCCGTGCGCCTTGAGCCAATCCAATTTGTGATTTTCCGGTCGCAAATCCTGCCCTTTGGCATGGCAAGTCAAACAATAATCAGGTTTATCAATTTCGTCGTGGCAAGTTTGGCATTTTGTCATTGATGGCAAATGCTTTTCGTAAATATTTTCACTTTTTTCAACATTGGCATGACAAGTTGAACATTCTACTTCATTTTCAATATGTTTCGCATGAGGAAAATGAGAGATGTAGGAGGTGATGCGCGGATAAACACCGGCATTGTCCGGGTCTGTATGGCAAACCGTACATTTCGTGTCTTCATCATGGCATGAATAGCACGTTTCCATTTCGGGTAAAAGATTATCTTTTGGGGTCATACTTGAATCCACGGCCGCATGACAATCGGTACATTCCGCCCCTACTTCTTCAGCGTGATATTTATGAGAAAAGATGAGATCTACTTTCTGTGCTGAACAAGTCTCTGAAATTGAAATAGAAAGCAGCGTTATAAAAAGAAATAACATGAAATGCTTCATCGTGGCATCCTCTTGTTACCAAAGGTAAGATATATGATTTAGAAACCGGGAATCCTGTTTTTTAAAACGATTCGTCAGCCATTGATACTCAACATCAACAGCAAAATGACGATTGAGCCGATAGGACAATCGCGCCGCATTCGCCAGTTGATTGTCATACTCGTAAATTTCTTCGGTGCGATATTTTGAATAATCCATGTAAACAGAAGCGACAAAATTTTTCATAAATTCCCAGGCGTAATCGAACATAAGCCCCAACTGATCGCCGGCGTAGCCGCTTTCATAAACAAATCCCACACTGCCATTTCCGTTCTGCAGAGTGAGAAAAAATCGATTGGCACTGTCTTCCTCAAAGTTCACAAACTGAAATTGGCCATCAACGTAATACCCCGAGAAAAGCTCATAGGCCGCACCGACTCGGTATTGAGTGTATGCCCGTGGTTCAAAAATTGTAAAATAAGAATTGGCATAAACTTGCGGATATTGGCTCTTAAATTCTACCGTTGTGAGAAATTTATTGCTCCATGGATTTCTGGCCGAGACGAGGAGGCGATGCATCCTCTGGTTTTCCAGATCGTAATGAGCCTGCACGCGCAGCCGCGTTTTGGGAAGGATGGTTGAATAAAAATTTGCGCCTGTTAAATGCCAAAAGACATTATTTTCATTTTCTTTTCGCAGATACAATAATTGCACCTTTGAAGAAAATATCCTGCCGATTTGAAAAACGCCCCCATTGACAAAACTGTCTTTCATTTCATAAACTTTAAAGCTTTTCTGAAAATTACTTTCCACGCCAGAATAAAATTGCAGAGAAAAATGCTTCGAAAATATAAAGTCCCCATTCACACCATCCAAAGCGCCAAGCACTGTTCCGGGGTGCAAAAATTGTCGGCCCAAGGAAAAACTCAATCGCTTTTTTAAAAGGTTTTTAAATTGCAGCCGCAATGAATACATTTTAAAGCGCTGGTCGTTTTCCAATGACTGGTTGGCATCCGTGAGAGCGCGCATTGAAGCATTCAGATTGATGCGATTATTGGCAGTTGCTACATCAAATCTTGCAAATTGATAAATCCTCGTATGTGTCTCATCACCCTCAAAACTATAAATCGAATTTTTTGCTGAGCCGTGGAATTTGAGTCCTCCGGCTACGAGCGATTGGGTAATGAGCATAAAAAACAATGAAAAGACAAAAACAAACCGTTTCATTTTTCATCCTGCAATTTGTGTTTAATGATGAGGCGGCCGGACCCGGCCGCCTCTTTTTAAAAATTATTTTACAATGATAGCAGAATAATCATTGACCGGCGCCACATATTTATGCGCTGCCAGCACATTATAGGCAAACCCATTGACACCGTAAAGCAAGGATTTTACGTCATAGCCGAGAAGCTGCAAATAGGCAGTTACCTGCGCAGAAGTTTGTCCGGTATAGCAGTACGGAACGATTGTTTTATCTGTGGGCAGGTATTTCAGCTTGGCATCGGATTTGAGATCGGTTTTCGGTACAAAACAAACAGCACCAGGGATATGACCGGGATTTTCGTATTCAGCTTGCGGCCAGTAGTTAACGATAAAGTATTTGCTGGTATTTGCAAATACGTCCGTTGCGCTCACTTTGCCCCAACCGCCGGATGCCATCACATCCCTGAAACGGGCTTCAATAACGTCATTGACCTCTTTTTCACCCGTGCTGAGGGTCGGAAAAGCGTATTCTTTTGACGGCGTTGTTACCGTCGAGGTAAGCTGTGTTGCATATTCATCTGTGGCAACTTGTGACGACAACTTTGAGGTGCCGTTGATCGTGCTGTCGGTAGTAACGCCGCACATTCCGAACAGCAAGTTCTGGGCGTCATATCCCAAAAGATTCAAAACGCAAGTCGCATAACTGGCGGTTTGCCCTGTATAGCAGATGTTCAGGATCGTTTTATCCTTCGGGATCGTGCCGTCATCCACCTTGTCCATCAATACGGTGAGTGCTATGTTGTGGGCGCTTTTTATATGGCCAGTCGCAAAATCTGCCGCAGAACGATAGTCGATGATGAATGGATCATTTGAAGTGTTCCCATCGGTCAGATTCGTGAAAACATCGCCGATCTTGACATTTACGCCCAAACCCGAAGGTGTGGTATAATTTGTAAAATATGCATCGCCGACCGCTGTAATCAATCCGAATTCATCGATCTTTTCCGGTTCGGTTGGATTATCTTTTTTGCTGCAAGCAACCAAAGAAATAATTGCCAGTGCGAGCAAAAGTACAAGAAATCTTTTAGACATTTTAACTTTCTCCTTTTTAAATATTTGAATGATTGATGACTTGATCTTTGCTGTTCCGATGCTCTTTTACCTCCTTTTTTTTATGCGGGTTCGTTTATTTAGTAAGAACAATATCTTTATTGGCTTCAACCTCATCGGGCGCTAAATCCTCAAGCGTGAGCCAATAGTCGGAATTATGACATTTTGCACCGCACCAGGCACTGCCGGTGGTATCCGTTTGTGCCGTCCATCGCTGGATATTATGTGGCGTTGCGTATTTCCATGTCGGTTCAGCGTTATAATTCGGCAAATCCGAAATACCCCAACTGGCAAACGTGTTGCGTGCAATGGGGACGTGGCGAACGGGAACATACTCGTAATTTCTCTCCGGGCTTTTAATGGGATTTTTGGCAATCTTGAATGTTATATAAGAACTCCCTGTTATTCCCTCACCGCCGGTATGGCAGCTATTGCAATTTTTATACGGCTGCGAATGACACACCTGGCAGGAGAGTTGGCCCCAATGCATAGAATGAAATGTGTTTGCCGTCTTTTTATCTGCATGGCAATCTTCACAACGAACCATATCAGTGTCCGTATATCTATTTTTCGCCGTTGCGCTGCTACCGTGCATTGCATCGGCTGTGTGGCAAGCACTGCAATGCATCAGTTGTGAATACCAGTGTACATCACCGGGAATACCTTCATTTTCGCCAAAATATTCAGCACCAACTCGCGAGCCGTGACAGGCGGTACAGTTATCCTTGGAATTCGGCTCTTTATTGAAATTATGCCCGTCAATGAAACCACCGTTAACAGACACCGGGCGGGTAACATGGCATTGACCGCAACTCGCGTGGCATTTTGCACATTCTTTATTAAAATTTCTGACTACGGACGGATCGCCGGAAATATCATATCCCAAACGTTTTTCAATCTGAGTATAATAGCACTTCAAATTTGTGTGCAAACTATTTTTGTGGTTGACAACAATGTCCGCATGGCAACTGCCGCAAAAATGATCAACACTATCGCTCGGCATGGCAACCAGACCTTCATGGGCAGCTTCTTTGTCGGTCGCTTGTGGATTACCCAGATGGCAGGCCGTGCAACCAAGCGCGCCATGCGTTGAATTAAGAAAAGATCCTTTAACAAGAACAAGTTCCCATGCCTCCAACGGAGACACTGAACCGCCTCAGCCCTCGCCTGCGTCGCTGTTCGAAGGCGGCAAGGGTGTGGCGACCTTTTTCAGTTTTTCAGCGTCCAGGTGGCAATTAACACAGCTATTACCGGAAGCGAGATTTAGTTCTTTTGTTGCCGCCGGATACTTTTCGGTACATTGCGCAAGGATTAAAACTGTCACTGCTAATAACGCCAATAAAACGAGTACGTGTTTTTTACTCACTTTTGAATCTCCAAATAAAAGAAATGTCCCTAATCCTTCTTTACACCATTATGAGAATTGAAAACCGTAAGAACTGTTTTGATTGCTGCATTGTTTTGTTCAACTTTTAGCGCTTTTTCAAAATACTCGCGTGATTTATTTTCATCGCAAAATAACCAGAGCATACCCAGGCGGAGCAACATATCCACTGACTGTTGACTTTCAAACAAGGTCTTCTCGGTATCATGGACAAGATCACCGCAAGGGCAATCATCCTCTACCGGATCAGTATTGATAATAAAATCTATATCGTCCCGGACCAGCGATTGGAAGACATTGAGTGCTTTGCGAATTTCTCCGGTTTGGTTGTAACAAACGATAAGCTTTCGCCTAATCGTCTTATTCCGGGGATCCCTTGCAAGCGCCTGCTCTAATTCCTTTGCAGCACCCCAATAATTTCGGGCAATAAAATATTGATTTCCTAACATTTCAGACATAGTGTATATCTATTAACAACAATCTTGCCAAAACGTAAGTCAAGTAATATCAATTACCGTTAGGGATAGACAGCGAACCATATCGTTTCATATTTAGAAATGATAGATCAAAAACATTGAATATTAAGGGGATATAACAATTGAAACAAAGCGTTTCGACGAAACAAAAATGTTTCGCTCAAAATCCTTTGCCATAAAATAGAATGAGGTTATCGAGAAAGAAAGTAATGAGTATGCATTCAATAAAAATAAGGATTAATTGGTTCTAAAAATCTTTTCAATTTTATTTTTCAGGAGACAATCCCTTTATGGATTGCAGATTTGTGCAACGCATGAAGGCGTTGCACTCCTATGATGGCCATTTAATCTTGAGTGGATACAAAAATGATTCCCAGCAGACTAGAAGAAAAACAACGAATTGATCGCAGACGGCAATCGTCTCAAATATGGTCAAGTCCCATGTTTTTCATTCGCCGCCATAACGTCGTTCGCCCTATGCCCAGCTCCCGAGCAACCAAAGTTTTGTTCCATTTATGCTTTTGTAAAAGTTGTAATAACTCGATCTCCTTTTTTCCGCTCACATTCAGCACTTTTGCCGTCGAACTTGGAGCGGCTTGACGAATTTTAGGGGGCAGCTTTGCAGCATGGATCGGTTCTTCTTCGGCTGTACGAACAAAAGAATACTCGATACAATTTTCCAACTCGCGCACATTTCCAGGCCAGGAATATCTCATTAACTGATCCATCGCCGCATCATCAATTTCAGTTATTTTTTTGCGATAGCGCAAAGCATATTTCTCAATGAAATGTTTGACCAGATAGGGAATATCATCCGGGCGATCTCGTAACGGCGGAATTTCAATGGGAATCACATTCAGGCGATAATATAAATCTTCCCGAAATTCACCGTCTTCAAGCGCTTTTTTAATCTCTCGGTTCGTGGCAGCAACAACACGAACATCGACGCGACGCGCTACAGATTCTCCGACTCGCTCGAACGAACCTTCCTGAAGAACGCGCAAAAGCTGCAACTGCATTTCCAAAGACATTTCTGCCACCTCATCGAGAAAAATAGTGCCTCTGTCTGCTAATTCAAACCTTCCGAGCCTGTCCTTTACCGCGCCGGTAAAAGCTCCCTTCACATGACCAAAGAGTTCGCTGGCAAGCAATTGTGGTGGAAAGATCGAACAATTCACCTTAATGTAGGGTCGTCCTTTTCGCTGGCTTGTTTCAACAATGGCATTGGCAATTAATTCTTTTCCGGTACCGGATTCGCCCTGAATGAGCACAGAAGCATCAGAATCGGAAATTTCTTCAATGAGTTCAAATATTTCGTGCATCATTTTATTGTGGGCAACAATGCCATGGAATTGGCTCTTTTTGTCAAGACTTATCATAGTGCCACAATCTGACAAATCCGCGAAACTAATGACGCCGCCAATAGGTTCATCATCGCCATTGTACAAAACAGAAGAATTCAATTTGACCGGAATTGGAGCGCCATCTTTGTGAAGCATTTGGGATTCATAGCCGTAAATGCTGTCTCCATTCTCCAGGACGTGGGCTATCGGACACTTTTCCATACATGATTCGGAATTACACACATATTTGCAAAATTTACCCACGACTTCATTGCGGCTAAACCCGGTAATACTTTCCGCCCCACGATTAAAAAAAGTAATCTTGAGATGCTTGTCGACTGTAAAAACACCCTCGCCGATCGAATCCAGGATTTCTTTGGTAAGATTGTTTTCTGCCGCCATAATAAACACTCCGTTTCATATTTGGAACGATTTGTTTAAAATACAAAATCATTTCAAATTTGCAAGAGAAAAAAATAGCGTTTTTCACATGTTTAAAAATTATTTTGTTGCATTTTAAAATAAAATTGGTATTATTGTCTAGTTCTTTGTGGTGAAATTGTTTAACTAGCGGAGGTATGCTATGAAAAAGGTGATCTCTTTAACAATGCCGATATTATTGGGCCTTCTCTTCATTTCTCAATGGCAGGTTGCCGTGGCAAAAGAAGCGCAATATGTTGGCACAAAAAAATGCAAAATGTGCCACATGAGCAAAAAGCGCGGCAATCAGTTTGGGATATGGAGCAAGAGTAAACACGCCCAGGCTTTTGCTACTCTGGCCACCGACGAAGCCAAAGCAGTTGCGAAAAAAGCCGGGGTTTCCGGTGATCCGCAAAAAGCAGCACAATGTTTAGAATGCCATGTTACCGCTTTTAAGGCTCCTGCAACGGCCAAAGCGGCAACTTTTAAGCCGTCCGAAGGTGTTGGATGTGAAACATGCCACGGTCCGGGCTCACTCTACAAGTCGATGAAAGTCATGAAAGCATTGGCCGCCGGAACTCAGGATGCAAAAGCAGTTTCTTTTGTAAAGGCAGGAAAGGAAACCTGCTTGCAATGCCACAACAAAAAAAGTCCGACTTTTAAGCCGTTTAAATTTGAAGAACGCTGGAAGGAAATTGCCCATCCGGTTCCGGCTAAATAGCATATTTTTGCTCTTATCGCCTTGTGATCACTCATCACAAGGCGATGCTGTTTTATCACTGCATAAATTCAATAAAAAAATCATGCTCAAGGAATCAACCTGATATTTGAAAGCGCGGAAAAAGTGCCATGAAAAAGTTACTGTTTTTTCTTGTTCTACTATTTCCATTATTCTCTTTTCCCCTGCAAACATATTCGCAAAGTTCCTGTTCCGAATGCCACGGCGATAAAGATTTTACCGGCGTAACGGAAGACGGGAAAGAGCGCTCTCTTTATATCGATGAAAATGTTTTCAAGAAATCGGTTCACAGTGATCTGGAATGTACTGATTGTCATACGGATGCGGAAGGCGACCCACATCCTGAAAAGCTTGAAAAAGTAAACTGTGGTATGTGCCATGAGGACGAATCGGATGACTATGCACAGGGTATTCATGGGAAATTGTTCGCATCAGGAAATACAAATGCACCAACTTGTGCGTCATGCCACGGGACGCATGATATTTTAAGTTCCGGGGACAAGCTATCCAGGACATATCCGAGCAATTTACCCAACACCTGCGGACAGTGCCACAAAAGCGGCAGTGTAGCAAGTAATGCAAATCTTTCAGTTCATGAACCTGTTGAGAATTTCTCCAAAGGAGTGCACGGGCTTGCTTTGGCGGATGGAAATGAACAAGCTGCCAGTTGCAATGACTGTCATGAAAGCCACAAATTATTGCCTCCGTCTGATCCCAATTCACCCATTTTTCGCATGAATATTTCCCATACCTGCGGACAATGCCATGAAAACATTGCCGCCGAATATGATGCCAGCATACACGGGACCGCCCTGGCCAAAGGTGAAATGGATGCGCCAACCTGTACTTCATGCCATGGTGAGCATGCGATTCAATCACCACAGGAAGCAACTTCACCCACGAATCCTGCACATATCTCGGAACAGACCTGTTCGCCTTGCCATGGTCTCTTAAAACTGAATGAAAAATACGGAATATTGATTAATCCCGTAACCTCATACAAAGAAAGCTACCATGGCCTGGCCTCGGAAGGCGGGTCCAAAGTTGCGGCCAATTGCACAAGTTGCCACGGCATTCATGATATTTTACCCCAATCCGATCCGAATTCCAGTATTAATCCGGCGAACCTGACCAAGACATGCGGTCAATGCCATCAGAATGCCACTGAATCATTTGCGAATAGCTATGTCCATGCCAAACCTTTATCGTTGGAAGATAAAATTGCAAATATCATCCGCAAAATTTACATCTATCTCATCATCATTGTTATCGGCGGCATGATTTTGCACAATTTTATCATCTGGCTCAGTTATGTCCGCGCAAAATACAGAGCCTTGCAGATGGAAGAAACCGTGCAACGATTTGACCGGCACTGGGTCATTCAGCATATCGCGACTTTTACATCTTTTATATTGCTTGTCATCACAGGTTTTGCTTTAAAGTTTCCGGATGCAGCCTGGGTCAAGGTTTTAGCTTCCCTCGGACTCACCGAAGCTGTTCGCCGCATTGTCCACCGCATTTCCGCAGTCGTTCTTATCTCAGCGGCAATTTATCAATGGATATTCTTGCTCTTTGCCAAAAGCTGGAAAGGAGAACTCTGGAGCATCATGCCTAATTTTCGTGATGTGGGCGGGTTCATCGATCACATGAAATATCATCTTGGAATTTCCAAAACAAAACCGAATTTCGATCGTTACAGCTATATCGAAAAAGCCGAATTTTGGGCGCTTGTTTGGGGAAACATCATCATGGCTCTCACGGGATTAGTCCTTTGGTTTCCGGCTTTTGCAACATATTTTTTCCCCTCGTGGATCGTAAAGGCCTCGGAAACGATCCATTATTACGAAGCCTGGCTGGCTACCCTGGCGATTTTGTTTTATCACATGTTTTTTGCAATCTTTCACCCTGAAGATTATCCATTAAACTTTACAGGTTTGACAGGAAAAATGCCCAAAGAAGAAGCCCGGGAACGTTTTCCAAAATGGTTTAAACGAATAGAACATGATGAACAAAGCAAAGATGATCAATGGGATTTTCACAAAGGAGATTTTGAGAAATAAATTTCACTTTCAAATGAAATAGCTGGAGCCCGAGTATGGTTTTTCCGCAAAGAATACAGGAATACAAGAAGAATGCCCTGCAAGTAAAAGTTACTTTGTTTTCGTTTTTATTGCTTTTATTGCTTGTCTCTTGTGTATCTTTTGTCGGGGCAGCAGAAGATGAAGATTGCTATGCCTGCCATTCCGATCCAACTCTTACACGGGAAGTGAATGGCAAACAAGTTTCTGTATATGTAAAACCCGACATCCTGAAAGGCACGGTTCACGAGGGAAACGGTTGTGTCTCCTGCCATGTTGATGCCGATGTTGAAGAATTTCCGCATGGCGCACCGCTGCAAAAAGTCGATTGCAGCCAATGCCATGATGATGTGGCCACAGTCTATGCACATAGCCTGCACGGAATGGCGCTCGAAAAAGGGAACCCGGATGCCCCAACCTGTACAGACTGCCATGGCCAACATGTTATCCTCAGCCATACGAACTCCAAATCACCAACCTATGTAATGAACGTTCCCGCGACGTGCGGTAAATGTCACAGCGAAAACGCCGACGTAGCCAAACGCTATAATATCTCTCAAAAAGACATTATCAAAAACTACTCGATGTCGATTCACGGCAAGGGATTATTTGAGGGAGGACTGATTGTAACTGCGGTTTGTACCAGTTGCCACACAGCCCATGATGTGTTGCCACCCACTGATCCAAAATCTACGATCAACAGAAACAATATATCTTCGACGTGCATGCAATGCCATGCGAATATTGAAAAAGTTCACCAAAAAGTTATCCGTGGAGAGCTATGGGAGAAAGCACCAAACGCAATTCCTGTTTGTGTGGATTGCCATTCTCCGCATCAGATTCGCCGGGTGTTCTATGCAGAGCAATTTACCGATGATTATTGCTTGGGTTGTCATCAAGATAAGAGCCTGGTGAAAACTCGACCTGACGGTACAATTGACTCTTTGTATGTCAACCCTGCGGATATCCAACATTCCGCACACAACCAAAACATTTCCTGCGTCAAATGTCATGTTAATGTCAGCCAGAAGAAAAGGCCTGTATGCAAAGATTCCGGGCCGGTGGACTGCTCGATGTGCCACGCGCAAGAGTCGGAAGATTTTTATGCCGGTATACATGGCCAATTGCTAAAAAAAGGCGATCCAAATGCGCCAAAATGTACAGACTGCCATGGCAAGCATGATATCTTGCCAAAAACTGATCTTGCTTCGCCAATTTTCCCACGTAATGTTCCCACAACATGTGCGCAATGTCATAGGCAAGGCGAACAGGCAGCGATTCGCTACTTTGGCAAAGAAACAAAAATTGTTTCTCATTATAAAATGAGCATCCATGGTAAGGGGCTTCTCGAAAGTGGTTTAATGGTTTCGGCTGTTTGCAGCGACTGTCACACCGCTCATAAAGAATTGCCTGCGAGCGATCCGAATTCCAGCGTTAACCCGGCAAATGTTGCCCAAACATGCGCCACATGTCATTTGGGCATTTACGAAGAATTCAAAAATTCCAGCCACAGCCCAACAATTACAAAAACGGATAAAAAGCTGCCGACATGCAACGATTGCCATAAAGCTCATGAGATTGAACGCGTTGACAAGAATGATTTTAGAAATGAAATTTTAACCCAATGCGGCGGCTGTCACGAAGATGTAACCAAAACCTATTTTGAAACGTATCACGGTAAAGCGTCCAAACTGGGCTATGCAAAGGCTGCCAAATGTTATGACTGTCATGGTTCGCACAATATTTTGCCGCCAGAGAACCCGGCTTCAACACTCAGCCCAAAGCATATTGTGCAAACATGTAAACAGTGCCATCCCAATTCCAATAGAAAATTTACCGGCTATTTAACTCATGCAACGCATCATAACCGAAATAAATATCCGTATCTGTTCTATAGCTTTTGGGCCATGACATTCTTGCTAATTGGTGTTTTTGGCTTTTTCGGCATTCATACTTTATTTTGGATTCCAAGGTCGATTCGCGAACGAATGAAATTACGCAAACAATTAACTGAAAAACCGACCCGCTACATGAAGCGTTTCGACACCTTTCCGCGTATTTTGCACCTTTTAGTGATTATCAGCTTCCTTGGTCTTGCTGTAACCGGCATGGCGCTAAAATTTTCTGGCTATGAATGGGCGCTGGTTATCATGAAAGCCCTGGGCGGCGTACAAGTTGCGAGAATTATTCACAGAGCGTGTGCGCTTATCACATTTCTTTATTTTGGCTTACATTTCGTTTATATCTATCAGGGCGCTAAAAAAGAGAACATGTCGTTTCTTAAGTTTATGTTTGGCAAGAATGGAATGGTACCCCGTGTACGTGATTTTGTTGAATTTTTTCAAACGATCCGATGGTTCTTTGGCAAAGGACCGGCGCCACAATATGGCCGTTGGACGTATTGGGAAAAGTTCGATTACTTTGCTGTCTTTTGGGGTGTTGCAATCATTGGTTTCAGCGGTCTTATTTTATGGTTTCCCGAGTTTTTCACAAAATTTCTGCCGGGCGTTTGGATAAATGTCGCAACAATCATACATAGCGACGAGGCTCTGCTGGCAGCGGGATTCATTTTCACAATCCACTTTTTTAACACTCATTTTCGGCCACAGAGATTTCCAATGGATAAAGTCATCTTTACCGGCAAAGTACCGTTTGAGGAGTGGAAACATGAGAGACCGCGCGAGTATGAGCGGCTCAAACAACAAGGCAAGCTTGAGGAACATCTGGACGATAACCCACCTCCGCGTTGGTTGGTAATTAGCGCAAAAATCTTTGGCTTTGCAGCCCTGATCACAGGAATCATCCTGATTGTTATGATTATCTGGGCCATGCTGTTCCAGTATCGCTAAAAACAATAAACAAAAAAGCCCATTCAGGAAACACATCTGAATGGGCTTTTTTGTTCATCGTACCGTCAGGCACTTGGCGGAATGTGCTTTAATTTCAACCCCAATTCATCGAGCTGTTTCTGATGAACGGGCGCCGGAGCACCATCCATGAGCGACATGGCACTGGCGGTTTTGGGGAAAGCAATCACATCACGGATGGAGGGACAACCTGCCAGGATCATGATTAAGCGATCAAATCCAAAAGCAATTCCGCCATGAGGCGGTGCACCATATTGCAGCGCTTCAAGCAAAAATCCAAACTTTTCCTGAGCCTCCTGCTCGCTTATACCCAAAGCCTGAAACATTTTTTTCTGGACTTCGTTATTGGCAATTCTGATGCTCCCGCCGGCAATTTCCATTCCGTTAAGCACCAAATCATAAGCACGGGCCTTGGCTTCAGCAGGATTCGTTAAAAGTTTATCCGCATCCTCAGGAACAGGTGAGGTAAAAGGGTGGTGCCGGGCAATAAATCTTTCTTCTTCCTGACTGTACTCAAAAAGAGGAAAATCCACAATCCAGGACAGGTTGAAATCATCTGTGTTAACAAGATTTTCATCTCGTGCAATTTTAAGACGTAAATTTCCAAGTATCGTGAGTGCTGTTTCGCTTTTATCAGCAACGAGCAAAAGCAAATCGCCGTCTTTCGCATTAAAAGCGTTTGCAATTTTTTGTCGCAATTCCTTTGCGAAAAATTTATTTAAAGAACTGTCCCAGTCATCACCTTTAATTTTTATGGGAACAAGCCCTTGGGCACCCTGTTCTTTTGCCCAGGCAATGAGATCATCTGTCTGCTTTCGAGAATATTTACCACAACCGGGTGCACAAATACCACCGACCATTTTACCCGATCTTACTGTTTCGGAAAAAACCTTAAAATCGCAATCGCGAACAATTTCTGAAATGTTTTCAATTTCCAAACCAAAGCGAAGATCAGGTCTGTCCGTACCATATTTATTCATTGCGACACCATAAGGAATTCTCTTAATTGGCGTCTGAATTTCCAAATCAAGAATCTCTTTCATGACCTTTGCTATCAGACCTTCAACGATAGCAAAAATATCTTCTTCATCTATGAAAGACATTTCAACATCTATTTGTGTGAATTCCGGCTGGCGATCTGCACGCAAGTCTTCATCACGGAAACAGCGAACGATTTGGAAATAGCGATCAAAGCCCGAGATCATTAACAATTGCTTATATGTTTGCGGAGACTGCGGCAGCGCGAAGAACCGTCCCTGCCACACGCGGCTGGGGACAAGATAGTCCCTGGCACCTTCCGGCGTGCTTTTCATAAGAAACGGTGTTTCTATCTCCATAAAATTATTTTCGGAAAAATAATTGCGCACAATTTGATAAGTTTTATGACGAATAATAAAATTCTTTTGCATTTCCGGTCGGCGTAAATCCAGGTATCGATATTTTAAGCGTAAATCCTCAGACGCTGTGTTGTCTCCGCTCACCTGAATAGGAGGCGTTTTAGCAGTATTTAAAACTTCAATATCGGAAGCGATCAGTTCTATTTCACCGGTGGACAATTTAGAGTTTACCATTCCCTCCGGTCTCTCGTGGACCGTTCCTGAAAAGGCAACAACAAATTCACTCCTTAACTTTTTCGCTTCTTCATAAGCATTAGACGCAGGATCAATACGAACCTGGGTAACACCATAGCGATCGCGTAAATCGATGAAGATCAGACCGCCGTGGTCCCGCCGGCGATCGACCCAGCCCATTAATACAACATTTTGCCGACAATTTATTTGCCGCAATTCTCCACATGTGTGTGTTCGTTTCCATTTCATTTTATTACGATATCCTTTGATGAAAATGATAAAAAGCCGTCAACCATTCATTGATTGACGGCAAGTTAACATTATTAAAGATGAAAATCAATTTTAAAAATTCGGGGTTTTAAAAAAGGCCGGATTAAAAACCGAATGTATAGACCTGCCGAAAAGTTGCATTGCCAAGAGACGGATCAATGGTTCCAAAATCATCCCATCTACTTATGCGCGACAGGATGCATCGCTCAACTCTTTGGTTATTCAAACTACTTGAAATAATCTTGGCTTTTGTTACCGTTCCGTTGGGCAAAATAGTAAAGCGAACCACGACTTTTCCTTTCAGGTCGGGATTGCGCCGAACTTCGCGCTCATAACAATATTGGATGGCTGGACTATGCGCCTGAACAATAGAATTCACGTCATCAATATCTCTGGCGCCCGAACTGACCGCACCCATATCGATATCTTTTCCATCATCTGAAATTGGGGCAAGATTGGAAACGATATAGCCGGAAGTTCTTGTCATATTCTTGGTTGTTGTTGTCCCTAAACCAGAGATTGCACCGCTAATACCGCCGCCTTTTGTGGTACGACCACCTCGTGCCGCAGTGCGTGTACCCGAGCCACCGGGACCTTTACCTTTTACTCCACCACCGTTAGCGCTGAGTTTGTTCAGATTATTGAAAACATTGTTATAATCCTGGGATGCAGTGGTACTTGATCCGAGGATATCTCCTACACCGGAACCCTTGGCATTTGCAGAGGAGGAAGACAGGATGCCTAAAATGCCCTGATTTTCAACCTGTTGATCAATTTGCTGCCGTACCTGCTGACGTGAAGACGAAGCTTCTTCACCTTCACTACCCGAATATCCGGCTTGGGCTGCTTCCGTCCCTCCGCCTCTTCTATCTGCTGAAACCGCAGGTTTTCCACTCGCCGCGCCGCGTCTCTGCGCAATCATTTTTTGCCTTTGCTGAACTTTATTGATTTCCGCCTGCGAGACGGCAGGCTTTTCTTCCACCAGCTTATTAGCGATCAATATATTCTCACTATCGCGATTCAGGACGATGCTGGCATACTGATCCTGAATATTATTTATCGTCGCCTGGTGAATTTTTTGTGGCAGCGGATTGATAACAAAATAGCTAACGGTCCCGAAATGTAGAAGCGCAGATATCAGCAATATCCAAAGAAATAGTGGATCAATATCCTCAAAAAAATGCTTATGAAATTGTCTTGGCAATGCAGTAGGCGTGGCAAATCCTCCTTTTCTCTGTTAGAAACGCAAAAACAAAAATTCGATTACCCTGATTTATGATATACGACTAGGCGCATATTCGGATATTCGGACCGGCCGCATGTAGCCATCACTTTCAAAATAGTGCTAAAGGGCAGCTTTTTATCCCCCTGAATAGTCGCTTTGCCGGAGAATTTCACACCGTACAATTCTTCCATTCTCTTAGCTTCCTTTGCGTAACGATCCAGCACCTGACTCAGGGGTTCAATAATCATGCCTCGCTGGGCCTCAACATCACTGATCTGAATGACAGGTTCATTATTAACCATAATCCATTCACGGGATACAACAACATCAAGAGCAACTTGCGGTGAATTGTCTATGGTTGAAGAAGGCAAAGTTAAATTTTGAGAGGGTTGAATGAGTTGTCCTTCGGTTGAGTATGTTTTCAATAAAAACACAAGGATAATTGTAAACATATCCATCATTGACGTCAAATTAAGTGAAACTTTGCTTGACCTCGTTTCATGTGCTTTCCTTCTTGAGGGGATAAACGCCATAATTAATATCCTTTAATCAAAAGACCAGACTTTCAGCTTGCCTGGCAACCAACTTATATAACACCGGCACTGATACTCACTTGTGGAAACAATTCAAAGTAATTGGCATCAACTTTCACAGCGCGTGATGCGTCCATAGTACTGACAAGCGTTTGATAGTCTATGTCCGGCTCCGCCTGTATTATAATCCGCTTTGTGTCCAGTGGAGTATCGACAATTTTTTTCTTAACGTCCAAAAGAATTTCGGATAGTTTTACAAAATCAAAATTTCCATCAGGAAGTTTTTCGACTGTCGGGCCCTCGGTTTTTTTTGACCGTAGAACAGCTTGAGAACTGGAGACAAAAAAGCCCTTATCCGTAATCGTCACAGTCAAATCGAGACTGCGTTGCACTTCTTTGGGAAGCACATTTGCGGAGGTCTGTCCGCCATGTGCCTGCGGCAAATTGAGTTCAATAACTCCCATTTTAATTGCCGTCGCTGTTGAAAGAAGAAGAGGAACCAGAACGACCATTAAATTCATCATTGGGAAAATATTTATTTCCAACGGTTCGATCGTGCGGCTACTCCTTTTCGAAGGACGAAACGCCATAATTATCGATTCCCAGTTAGAAGGTTAATCAATTTTACTGTATGCTCATCAATCTCATCAATGATTTTGGTCGTCTTGTTGAGCAACAGAGTATAAAACAGGATGGCAGGAACGGCAATAATCAAACCGGTCAATGTCGTGTTCATTGCCGTTGAAATACCGGCAGCTAAAAGCCGCGCTTTTTCTGTCGGATCAATTCCCGGTGCGGAAACTGCCCGGAAAGCAAGAATCAGTCCGTAAATGGTACCCATCAAACCCAGTAATGTGGAAATATTGGCCAGCATAGCCAAAAAGTTTGTTCGTTCCTGAAGTTTGGGAATAACTTCCAACATTCCCTCGTCCACAGAGTTTTGAATTGTGCGAAAATCGACTTCTTCCTGCCCGGCAACTGCGCGTAAACCGCTTGAAACAACTTTGGGTAATGCGCGATCCTTGGCCCGATTACAAAGGTCCAAAGCCTTATCATAATTACCTGCAGTGACAAGCTTACGTATCTCCGCCATAAACTTTGGAGCATTTACATCACTTTTGATATAAATGTAAATGCCTCTCTCAATGGCGATCGCAACTGTAAATATTGCAGGAATAAGAAGAAACCACATGAATAAATAACCACTTAAATCCGGACTAAAATTTCTAAGGATTTCGGACATTACAACCTCCCAACGACTTTATTGACTGTTTAACGAATTTAATTTATTTACTTTCTTTTGCAAGTAATTTTTTGATTTTCTGAATCCGCTTGGCGTTCTCCAATTCTTTTCCATAATCAGAAAGAGCTTTTGGTTTTGTTTTTAGCTCTTTATCAAAGGAACGAGCACGAAACGGAACCTGTCCCACATCGGTCTCGGCTCGCTTTGGAATTAAAGTCACCGTTGGTTTTTCAATCACCGCTTCAATGCGTATCGTCTGCAAAATATATTCCTGATAAGCCGGCTTTTTTGCTGCTGCCGTCGTATCTGTTTTTGCCTTTGTCTGAACGGCTACTGAATCCGCCGTAGCTGCCGGCTTGTCCGCCTGGGCGGCGAGCGTTGCAAACATTAGCAGAACAATCATAAAGGGAAATATCTTCCACAAAACGGTCTTGGTCATTTTTGCTCCAATTTTATTTATGACAAATTCGTAAAAAGTCGAAAAGCATGTCATCACGAGGAGCGTAGCGTGAGTCTACCCCGAATTATCGGGGAAGCGATCCTCTAAAAATAACCTCTTAGCCGATATTCAGATTGCTTCATTTCGCTCGCAATGATATTTTTGGACTTTTTACGAATGGCTCATTTATGGAATGCGGCCTTTTTCCAACATTAAATCTTCTTTTGTTTTTTGTGTGGCAAGCTCCGGTCGAAGCATTTCCAGTTTTTCATCCCATCCCGGCAAACTCTTAATTGTGAGTCGGGCTCTCAGACCACCTGCCGTCCCATCGGAATCGATCGCTTCGATAGCAATAACATTTTTATCTTTTTGCAAAAGCTCCGAGACGTCGAATGTTCCTTGTGCTTGTGTGCTATCCGAGTCCGTCAGCCGCTTGATCAAATCGCCGTTAAAATACAGGCTGTATTGCTCATCCGCAGAAACCTGAATTTTGCACGTGACCGGCAGTCCTTTAACAGAGAAAATACCTCGAAAATACGCCTTTGGTACAGGTATATATTCAACAGGCTTGTGCGTCGTGTCTTGCACGCCGGGTTCAACCGCATTTGTATCCTGCTTTATTTCATAAAACCAGATGGCAGGAGCAAATCCTTTTTCCTGCTGCCGGACAAGCAAAGCATTTTTCCAAACTGACTGATCGAAATCCGGGGTCACCCAGCCCTCATAATATATTGGCGATGCAAGCCATGTTGTATCCGTGCTAAACCGAGTTGTAACAATTTTGAGGTCTAAAATACCGGCATATTTTTCAGGATTAAACCTGACGAGTTGAAGTGCGAGATTTTTTGAGTACAGGTTATCAATCTTTAGCGCTTTGCAAATATTATACCCATCTTCCATAATTTGCTGCTGCAAATCGCGAAGCGAATAATAGCTACTCTCAAAAGTGTATAGACCTTCCTCATAAACGGGATCTTTTGTTTTTAGAAATAACCCTCTTGTCCGATCAGCTCTTGTTTTTGCCTCGCTCGTCAGCGTATCACATTTAAAGGCAAAATTTAGGATGGAGGAGACCATCGAATCTTTGCTTGCGGTAATGTACGAATCCTCAATTTTTAATTTTGAAGCCATCTCTATGGTTTCACGGTACTTATTCGTTGCGTCCACACGTAAGGATTTTATAAAGTCAATGAGGTTCGCCATTTCGTCGGAAGATATCTGCAAATCATTCAGCAATTCGTTAAAGTCCCGTTTGCTGTAAACGAGTTTGGAATAATCGACATACTCTTTGTGCAACAGATCCAGGGCGTCCATAGCCAGACTGGAATAAGAAACGGGGACAAAATTTTTCGTTGCAATCAACTTTTGTTTTGACAAATCGATCCATTGTGAATCAATGTGAAACGAATCTGCATCAACGAGATTTCTTTGATATCCCTGCAAGGTTTGTGTGAGCAGCGGTGCAACAGCAATGTCGATGACTTTTCTGCGATAAACGAAACGAGGAAATTTGCTCAACCCTCTTGGGATCGGCGCATTCATGACTGCTTTGGCCGATTTTAGAGAAATCGATCCGATTTCATAATTAACCTGAGAAAGTTTACTCTTGCTTCGGTCGATCCATTTATCGGCTACTCTCAGAGTGCTGTCCTGAGCAATGATTTTGGCCGAATCTATTGGCGCTGCTGCCGTAGTATCGGCCGCAGCTTTCTCAAAAAGTTTTTCCTTGTATTTGTTTTCAAGATTTCCGAGTGCTGTAATCGCATTGCGATAAGCATCGCCTGCTCTTCGATATAATTCAATGGCGGCATCTGCAACTTCTTTTTGCGCAACAATGCGCCGGGTTTCTTCAATTTCCGGAATATCCTGCCCCGCCCATGTGTCGGCAAATTCCTGATACGCCTCGCCAATGCGGTATGTGGCTTCATAAAGCCGCATCGTTCCATAGGAAGCACACTTTCCAAGGTGACGAATAATTTCCAGAAGCAGCGTTTTCTTTTGTTCCTTGCTATGCGCGAGTTCTGCTTCAGGCAGGCGAAACTGGATTTCTTCAAATTCGTTCAGTTTTGTCATAGCCAACGAGAACTCGGCTTCGGCAGCATAATAGTCATTGCGATCCAGTCCCTGTTTTTCAAAATCCTTGCTCTTTGCTAATGCGCGCTGGAACTCGATAATCGCATTTTTATTTTCCCCCATTTGTTTGTAATACTCGCCGCGGAAATAGAGTGCTTCAATGACCCTTGGGGAAGTCGGGTATTGGTTAACAAATTTTTCATAGGCTGTTTGTGCTTGTTCATACTCGTTCAGCTTGCGATAAAACCCGGCAATTTCATACGATAAATCGTCCGCAGCCTCATCGTCGGGAAAACGCTGGATGAACAGCTCGTTGATTTTCGCTGCATTTTTCCAATCTTTGGCTTTCGAAAAATATAAACTCGAATTGTATAAAGCGTCCCGCGCCTTATCCTTGTCTGGATGAATGGCGGCAAGTCGTTCATAAGTCAACGCGGCATTAAGAAAATCATTCAATTCGACATAGTCAAAGGCAAGGTTGTTTTGTGCATCGAGTAGATATTCGGAATTTGGATGTGAGGCCAAAAGAAAATTATATGTCTCGATAGCTCGCGGAAATTCATTGGCTTTGTCATATTCCAGCGCTGCATTAAACAAGGCCAGGTCTGCAAACTGGCTTCGCGGTGCCTCTTTAACCATTCGGCGATATTCGTTTCCCGCGGCCATGTGTTTTTTCTCTTCGGCCAGGATTTCCGCACTCAAAAAGATGGACTCTGCCAACCTGCGCCGCGCCTTGGATTTGATTTCATCCGAAGCATCGCCATAAATAATTCTGCGTGCAATAATTTCGGAACTGTTGAAATC
>Ga0114931_10002794_pt1 | contig 22199 bp, 22 predicted proteins | sample 2SBtaG_FD_89579 | JGI IMG/M metagenome (GOLD analysis project Ga0114931, IMG submission 89579) | Deep subsurface microbial communities from Kolumbo volcano to uncover new lineages of life (NeLLi) - 2SBTROV14_V59a metaG | ecosystem: Environmental > Aquatic > Marine > Volcanic | place: Kolumbo... | reverse complement strand
GATGTGCTTCGTCAAGCCAGTAAATCGATCAAATCAATGCAGAAAAATATCGCTGAGCATCAAAAATACATTAGCGACCCACGCAATATACTGAAGAAGCCTGGAACCAAGTACGCGCCTGATAGTAAAATATGTGAATGGCGAATCCACTGGCAGAAAGAAATACGTGCATTTGAAAAAGATATATCACGCAATAAAGAGGTTGTAACTCGCGCCTATCAACTGGTTAGGAGATTTTGCAAATAGGTATTGTTATGATTAAATATCACACGATTAATCGAAGTGCCCTCCACTTTATGCTGACGATCGAAGCCAGATGCAATGTCGCACAGCTGGCGGATGAAGTGCAACGGGGCGAACATGACGATTGCGGCGTGGTGGATTTTGGCTTTAAGTTTGGAGAAATACTGAATGATCTACTATTTGCTTGGCACTTGAAGTGGTTTGGAGATGACGATTGGAGCGCTTTGACTGATGAAGAATATGATCTTATAAGCGCATCTTTGCCTCGATGGTATGAAGGTATGACATTAGTTGAAGTGACGGAGCCTGCTGAGCTAGATCGTCGTGTTGAGGATCAATAATCGGACGATTACGATTACAAATGGGACGCCGTGAAAACAATAGTATTTCTGTGCGCATAATAATTGGTAGGCAGATAGTCATTGCAAATGGAATCGGGTATCGCCATGATTAAATATGACACCATTAATCGAAACGCCGTCCACATTCATCTGATCAAAGCCAGAGACGCAATCGTACAGCTGGCGGATGAAGTGCAACGGGGCGAACATGACGATTGCGGCGCGGTGGAATTAGGCTATAAGTTTGGAGAAATACTGAAAGAACTACTATTGGCTTGGCACTCGAAGTGGTTGGGAGATGACGATTTGGACGCTTTGACTGATGAAGAATATGATCTTATGCGCACATCTGTGCCTCGATGGTATTTTAATGATATGACATTAGTTGAATTGACGGAGCCTGCTGAGCTGGATCGTCGTGTTGAAGATGATTAGACAGACAATCGCGTTCGTGGTGACAAGAGTAACAATGCAACAAGGCCTAGGAGAATCTCATGTTATACCATATCGCAAATAGCAGGACATTGACGGTTATCGTCGGTGTCGCGTTGACAGCTGTCAGCGCCACTGCGATCGCCACATCGTTCTCAAGAACGCACGCCGGTTCTGATCCTGACGGGGCTGCGACGACAGTCGCGCCTCTAACGCTGACAGCGGCGAAGCTGGTTGCGCGGGAAGTTGGGTTTTCGTCAACCGCCCTCGCTGCGTCTGGCTGCAGCGCTGCGGATGCGGAGACGCTGCTCTCGCTTGTCGCAGCGCATCCCGAAGACGCTGGGGCGATCGAGGATCTGCAGTTCGACGCTGCTCGCGCAGCGAAGGCGCTCGCGCGGGCGCAGGACGCAGCCTGGCGCTCGGGCGCCACGCCGATCCGCGGGCTCAACGTGAAGACAGCCCGCTCGGAGGCAGCGTCAACACGATCAGCGATGACGGCGCGCATGAAAGGCTTGCGCAGCGACATGCTCACCGTGCTCGCGGGCCTCGTGGGCGTCGACGACGCAGCCATCAGCGCGCGGATGGTCGCCAACGCAGCGCGTCCCGTGCCCGACGCGTGGAAGTGCTTGGCGCTGTCGCCCTCGCAGTGGAGAACGCTCGAGCAGGCCCACGCCAAGTCAGCCAGCGGCCCGATTGAAACAAGGGATCTCCATGTCGCCTGAAGCGCCCTGGCGTGGTAGGCTGCGGGGGTCATGCTTGCGCGTTTAGGTCAGCGAATCGCAGCGTTCTTCCGGGCGTCGGCGCCCGATCCATTCGTCATTGCGGTGCTGCTCACCGCGCTGACGTTCGGGCTGGTGATTGCGTTGACGGATTCGTCGCCTGGGCAGATCGTGGCGTCGTGGTCGGCAGAATCTGGCATGTGGGCCTTCCTGCGCTTTGCGATGCAGATGTGCCTCATTCTTGTGACGGGGCACGCGCTGGCGGCGAGTCCGCCTGTCGCGGCGCTGCTCCGCAAACTGGCGTCCACGCCAAAGACGGCGTCACACGCTGTGGCGTTGGTGGCGTTTGTGGCGGCTGGGTTGGGCGTACTCAACTGGGGGCTGGGGCTGATTGGCGGTGCGCTTCTCGCTCGGCGAGTGGGTGAAGCATGCGAGGAGAAAGGCGTGCGCGTGCACTACCCGCTGCTTGTGGCGGCTGGGTATGTGGGCCTGCTTGTCTGGCATGGCGGATTCTCCGGGACGGCGCCTCTCAAGGTGACGACCGCGTCGCAGCTGCACGATGTGCTTGGCGATCTGGCGACGCAGATCAAGCCCATGTCCATCATGGACACGCTGCTCAGTCCGCTCAACGTCTTTGTCACGGGGGGATTGCTCACGCTGGCGCCATTGGTGTTGTCGCTCATGCACCCGAAGGAATCCGGGAAGACAGGTGAGATCGAAACTATCCGCCGATTCGTCACGGTTGGCGATGGTGCGACACCCAACTTGACGCGCACGGATGGGGATGCGAGCCGCGACGCTGTCAGCGCAGGCAAGTCGCGCTTCGTGGCGCTGCTCGAAGACACACCAATCGTAAACGTCCTACTGGCGCTGCTCATTGGCGCCTGGGCGATCCCCTATTACTTCCCGCGACATGGCGCATCGGGTGTGTTGCGTCTGACGCCTGACACAGTGAACCTGACGATGCTCATGCTCGGACTCCTCCTGCATGGCACGCCTATGCGCTACGTGCGCGCTGTGGAGGACGCTGCAAGAGGGTGCGCGGGTATTATCCTGCAATTTCCACTCTATGCTGGCATCATGGGCATGATGCACGACAGCGGCCTCACCGAGCAATTCTCGCGGGCTATCGCCAACATTGGCGGCTCCACCGGATTGCCCCTTTTTACGTTCGCCAGCGCTGGCGCGATCAATCTGTTCATTCCCTCGGGAGGCGGGCAGTGGGGCGTGCAGGGACCTGTTGCGATGCAGGCTGCGCTCGACGCAGGCGTGGCGCCCGCCAAGATGGTGATGGCTATCGCGTATGGCGATGAGCTGACGAACATGCTGCAGCCTTTCTGGGCGTTGCCACTGCTCGCTGTGACGGGCGTAAAGGCGCGCGACATCGTGGGCTACACAGCGGTGCTCATGCTTGTCGCTGGCGCATGGATGGCGCTTTGTCTGCTGGCGCTGTGAATTATCCGATCAATCGCAGGTGTGGCGGCGCGGGCGGCTGGAACAGTCGCTCCGAGTACGAATACAATGGTCTGCACTGGCGGACGATCGCAAGGGCTGACATGCAAGCCATACCCACCGGCGCCATGACGCGCGAGAAAGCCATGCACTACGACCAGGGCTGGCGACTGCTCGGGTGGGACATCTCTCCGAGCTGTCCGTTGAACGACGGCGGGTCTATGGGCAGGTCGGAGACCTGCCCCACCAGGAGCACAGCAATCGACCGCGTCTGTCAGCAGGTCTGGGGAAAAAGATATATCGACGACGCGGTGCTCCGTCGCGAGGACGCCAACGCAGACGGCGACTACATCGATCCCACCGATAATGAGTGGAATTACATCACCGACGCCCAGTTCAGCGTGATCGCGCTCGTCGAAGACACGGGAACGCTCGTCAAGCGCACCGACTACACGCCCTATGGCGAGGCTCGCCACAGCTTCCGCGAGGACCTCGACGGCGACGGCGCTGTGGACGCTGCTGATCTCACACTCTTCAACGCCAGTTACGGCAAATCCATCGGCGACGCTGCCTACAACGCAGACGCGGACTTCGACCGCGACGGCTCTATGCTCTGTTTGGCGGATCGTTTTGACGATTGCATCGTCGCTACTCTGGGGGCTAGAGCAGGTGTCTTACCCGTGTTTCTGGACACAACGACGGGCGAGACGCCCGTCCCACTGATCCGTCAAACAGAGTCTAGTTGTCGCCCACGTAGAGCACAAAATCCGCTCGGGCGACGTCTTCTGACGCCAGTGCGTCATCTGCTCTGTCAATCACTGAGAGAGTCACAGTGCGCGCGTTCGCATCAAACAAGCGGCGCAGGCGCGCTGTCAACCCGCCATTGAAATCGGTGTGAAACCGGCCCACGACATGAACGACAGGGCTGGCGCCTGACTTCGCTGCATGAGCGATCGAGGCAGCCATCGTTGCGTCCCAAAGATTCTGCGCGCGGTAAAACCCGTCAATTATGTCGTCGGGAAGCCCGTTATGGCCTGAGGCGTTGTCATCTTCTTCGTCGTTGGGGTCGCCTCGCATTAAATCATAGAACGATTCCTTGTAGGGCCCCTGCATGAGCCGATCGGGAATAGTGAAGAGCGCCCGCTGTGCGTTCGTGAGGTCGCGCAGACGGTCGAAGCCTTCCTGGCGGGCGACGCTGGTGTAGCGGCGGGGCGCGTTAGAGGCAATGACTGGTCTGCCTGAGTCTCTGGCGGTTTCGATCATTCTTGCATGGCCTGGCGGATAACTGCCGCTGGTTCGATGGGTGGATTTCTTGAAGGTGTCTTCATCAGTGACGCCCAAGAGATAGTCGTCAAGGGCCGCCTGTTCATCACGCGTGAAAAACTCAAGCGACAGCGCGATCGAGCTGGGCCGCTGGTTTGCGACATCGCCAAAGAGCGTCGCTGCCGCTGCGAGACCAAGCGGATGGCTGTGCGTCTCGCCTATGAGCACGACATCTGCGTCGGCGCACGCATCGACAAGCGCGCTCCATGTCGTTCGGGCGCCTGAGCGCCCGTCGAAGATGGTCACAGCGCGGGCCTGCTCTTTTGGAATAGCCGTTCGCTGGGGAGCATGGCGCATCGAAGCGCACCCGGCGAGCAGGGAGACAAACACCAGAAGGACATTGTGTCGCATTCAAGGAGCGTCGTCGAGACTTTGCTCTGCGTCAAGTCACTGGGAAAACAGTGGCGACATGGTCGCACAGGCGCCAGAGTCGCTCGTTGGTACGACGCCCATCACTGCGGAGCGCTGCCTCTTGCTGCCTGCGGCACGTGGATAATGCCTCACTGACGCTGTGTTTCGCAGGTTGCGCACTATGCGCAGGGCGCTGCGTATGCCGGAATGCGCATGCAGCGAATTCGCCAACGTTGTGCGTGTCCCACGCGCCGATGCATCTTCATATCGACGAGGCGAAAATAGTTTCGGCAGCGAGCACCAGTTCGCTGACGATGCACTAGGATTGCTGCGTATGTCGAGCGATGATCGATCGCGATTGGCGCTTGGGGTCGCTGTGAGTGTCTTGTTGCACGCGGGCGCTCTGCTGGCGCTGGGAGTGTCGCCTGCGTTGTGGACTGATACGCCCAATCCCCGGCCCACCCCTAAGAAGCGTGTCAGGCCCGGCATTGAGAAATCGCACGCTGCAACAATCAATTGGCTGGGTTTTGAAAAACCCACACTGCACCGGGCGCCGCTTGGTCAAATCGATCAACCGCTGCTTGCACGCAATCCGTCACCTCGGGCGTCCCAGCCGGAACCCGAAGCAAGTCGAAGCGAGCAGGCGCCATCTGTTGCGTCGCCAGGCAGTCCAACCCCTGCAACACCCGTACAAATCACAAAAGCCGAAATAGCGCCGCCAGATGCGCCCAAGACAGAGACACCAGCAGACACCCATGGTGATTCGCACACCATCGCAAGCGCCGCGCAGCCTTCCGTGGCGCCACCACAGGCGATCACCCCGCTTGCGCCACGACCAAAGACCGCACAAAAGCAACATGAACAAGCAAAGCAAGCGGTCCAGCGACGGAATCCAGAGCAGCGACCAACGAAGCCTCCTAAGAACGCTGCGTCAAAAGCGGGCCCTGCGCGCAATCCGGCCAAGCCACAAAACAAACCCGGTGGTTCTCCAGCGACTGCGCCCGGCAAAGACGCAGATCCATCCTCCAGAACGAAGCCCATTCGTGTTGTGCTTGGCAGGCCCATCGCAGCAGCGGGTGTCGACATTCGCACCGTTCGTCCACGTTGGACGCTGTTGACGCGTCTGACGGCAAGTCCACGAAATCCGCTGGTTGAGGTGCAATTCGACGCAAAAGGGCGCGTACATCACGCGCGCCTGCTCGAAAGCAGCGGCGTGGCGGATGTCGACGGACCATTGCTCGACGCAGTGTACCAATGGCGGGCGAAGGGCGCCGCCATTGGCGCACTCTCCGAAAAGGACGGGAAAGACCACCTGCTCACGCTGCAATTCCGCATTGGCTTGCGATAATCGAATGTGACGATCATAATGAATACGTTGTTTAACTGGCGCAGTGAATAATGCTGTTCGCAGGAATTCCCACACTCAAACCCCTTCGATGGAAAAATGGTCTGCTTTGCGATTGGACTTTCGCATTCAATGCTGGTATTGTCACCACTCGTGGGTAGTGGCTTCGTGGTCGTGGAGCGTCTGCGGATCCAGACGCAGCGTATCATCTTGGATGATCTGGGTGGTTTAGCGCTGCAACGCCCGCACGGTTTTTTTCATCGCTGGCGCCTGTGTAAACGTCAGCACATCAACAAACACGGCGACGTCAGGTAAGACGTCGTGCAGGAGGATGTTTCTTATGAGCGTCAAAGTCAGCAAACGTGTGGAGCACGCCATCAAGGCGACCGCCCATCTCGCCCGCCATTACAAGGACGGTTATGTGCAGGCGCATGAAATCGCGGAGCAGGAGAAGCTTCCCGCCAAGTTCCTGGAGACCATTCTTCCTTCGCTCAAAGCAGCGAAGATCGTCGAGTCGCGCGTCGGGATCGGTGGCGGCTATCGTCTGGCTAAACCACCGGAGAAGACCTACGTCCGCGACATCATTGGCCCTGTCGAGTTCTGGCCTGCCACTGGTCGCGGCAAGACATCGGGCGATCGCGCGTTCGCCAAGGTGTGTGAAGGCATCCAGTCGGGCGTCAACAAGGAATTTGGCAACACCACCCTCGCGTCCCTCGCGGGCTTGCGTGGCGGGAAGCGCCGCTAATCCAATCAGGTGATAGATTCACGCAGCGCTGTTGAGGAGCAGCCGCTGTGTTGAACCCGCACTGGTTGCAACACGACTTTTTTTCTCGTGGAGAGGCAGCTCATGGAGCGGCCTCTCTTTTTTTGTTCCTGTTCGTCTTGGGCGCTGCTCGAAGTCGTTCGACAGTTCCACCGATACAATCGTTGGCGTGAAAGCAGGTAGCCAGCAATCCCGACGTTCTCGCAGCGGTCTGCGCTGTTTAACATTGCAGCGTCAGCGTCTGTGCTTGCGTCGGATCGGAGTGATGTTCGCGTCTGTGTTGTTCTCACATGCTTTCTTCGCTGCGCCGGCAGTTGCACAACCAACTGCTCCACGAACCAGTACAGCGACGCCGCTTGGCAAGCACGTTGCGTGTGATCCACTCCTCCGCGATCTGCTCAGTAATGAGCGATCCCTTCGCCTTATTGATCAAGCGGTGAGCGACCTCGATCCACTCGCAAGCAGCTTGCGGCTTGTCCGCCCTGATCCTCGAGTGCCCACCGGGTTTTCGCGGGTGTACGAGGCGCCTGGCAGAGCCAACCAGCTATTTCGCATCAATGGTGGAATTATTGCAGCGTTTCCACGTTCCGTCTACGCTGGGACCAGGGCGGGCGCGACAGCGGTGATTCCGCCTGGCACAATTTTCTACATTGGCGGACTTCCTGCGTTCGACGCTGCGCCGCCTGCCCTCGCATCGTCGTTGTCAAGGCCGATGTCGAGTTTGATGATTGGACATCAGCTGGAGGACAGCGCGCTGACGGCGCCAGCGCATCGCGAAATGACTCGGACGGGGGCGCGGATCACGATGTGGTCCGACGAGCGCTATCGTTGTCGTCGAGTGGCTGCTCTGCTGCACGCGGTGGATCTCGAAGCAGTCCGCTGACGCTGGGCGCCATCGTTGACGCCAGAGCCAGTACACTGTGCGCGATGGCGACCGAGCGAATCATCGCTGCGCATGCAATGTCTGAAGACGAGGAACAGTGGTCCTGGTCGCTCAGGCCGACATCGCTGCGCGAATTTGTTGGCCAGCGTGAGCTGATCGAGCGTATTCATATCACGATCGAAGCAGCCCGTGGCCGCGGCGAGCCGATGGAGCACCTCCTGCTGCACGGTCCGCCTGGACTGGGCAAGACGACGCTCGCGCATGTCGTCGCCCACGAGATGGGCGCCCGGGCGCACATCACCAGCGGTCCCGCCCTGACTCGCGGCGCCGACCTCGTCGGGGCGCTCACCAAGCTCAACCACGCAGACGTGCTCTTTATTGATGAAATTCATCGTCTGCCCGCTGCGGTCGAGGAGTTCATCTATCCCGCGATGGAGGATCAGCGCATCGACGTGACTGTCGACGCGGGCATGCACGCCCGCAATGTGTCCATTGCGCTCAAGCCCTTCACACTCATTGGCGCCACGACGCGCGCCGGGCTGCTATCCGCGGCGCTGCGCAGCCGGTTTGGCGTGACGCACCATCTGCGTTTCTATCCCGCAGATGATCTGCACACCATAGTCACGCGAAGCGCAGCCTTGCTCGGTGTGGAAGCAGAGGAAGCTGCGCTCCTGCACATTGCGCAGCGCAGCAGGGGGACGCCCCGCATCGCCAATCGTTTGCTCCGCAGAGCGCGTGATTATGCACAGGTGCGAAGCGACGGCAGGCTGATCGCGCCGTGTGTCGACGAAGCCCTTGCGCTTGAAGGCGTCGACGAAATCGGGCTTGATGAACTCGACCGCACCTACCTGCGCACGCTTGCGACGACCTACGCAGGCGGTCCTGCGGGTGTCGAAGCGCTCGCAGCAACCATGCACGAGGATGCGGGCACGTTGGAATCCATGGTCGAGCCCTTCCTTCTGCTGATTGGCTTCATCGCCCGCACGCGTAGGGGGCGCATGCTCACGCCCCAGGCTGTGGAACGACTTGGCGCTATTGCGCCTGCCATCGATGTTGTTGCCACCAGTGACGCCAAGCCAGACCTCTTTTTGTAAGCGATTCCTATACAGTGTGCTGGTGATGGCAAAGCGTGTTCCATTTACGGTTCCTGCTGACTGGCCTGATAGGCCTGAAGGGAAGTTTGCAGCGAGCATCAACCTTTGCCGCGACGATGCTGACGCTCAGGTCTGTCTGCTGGGCTTGCCTGACGATCTTGGCGTGCGTCTCAACCATGGCAGACCGGGCGCGGCTGAGGGCCCCGCAGACTTTCGCGCAGCCTTGGCGCGATTCGGCGCGCCCTTTGATATTGATCGCAAAGAGCCGATCGCATGCAGCGTCTGCGACGCAGGCGATATAGAGCCCGCGCCTGGGAGCGACGCCAAAGCCCTGCGCGAGACGCACCGCAGGGTGACCGAAGCAGTCACTGCGATTCACCAGATGGGCTGCATGCCCGTGTGCATCGGTGGCGGGCATGACCTGACGTATCCGAGTGTGCGGGCGCTGGCTGCGGGCGCAGGCGCCTCACTGGCGGGAATCAACCTTGATGCCCATCTCGATGTGCGTGAGGAGCCAGGCTCAGGCATGCCCTTTCGCGCGCTTATTGGTGAAGGCTGTCTCGACCCGCGCCGATTCGTCACGCTTGGCGCCGGCGCGTTTTGTAACAGTGAGGATCACGTTCGCTGGTTCACACGCGCAGGCGGCGAGATAATCCCCGTCCGTCATGTCGCCCGCGACGCTGTCGCTGCGATCGACTTGGCATTCGATCACGCAATGCCAGCGAGGCGCGATCGCACACTGGGGTTTGTCACCATCGACATGGACGCCATCGACGCGGCGCACGCGCCAGGGGTCTCGGCAATGAATCCCGCTGGGGTTTCGCCTCATGTCGCGATCGAGGTCGCCCGCAGAGCGGGGCGCAACCGGTGTGTCAAGCACTTTGACATCATGGAGCTTTCCCCGCCCCACGACGACAACACCCGAACGGCCAGGCTGGCGGCGCACGTGTTTCTTTCCTTTCTCGCTGGGTTTTCCTTGCGATCAGGGAATGGGGCGCCATGACGCTCATCATTCACGATGCGCGCGTCGTTACAGGTAAGCCAGGCGCCAGCGCGATTGACTGCGCAACGGTCGTTATCGACGATGGCGTCATCACCAGCGTGACACCCGCCTGCGCGCAAGGGGGGGCGCCGGATGCGACGATCCGCGAGAACAATCAGGTCATCAACGCGCAAGGTCGAGTCCTCATGCCTGCGTTTGTCGACGCACACACCCACGCCTGCTGGGCGGGCGATCGCCTTGACGAGTGGGAAGCCAAGTGCAGGGCAGCTCGCGCTGGCGCTGGCGCGGGCGACTACCTGCGCATTCTCAAATCAGGCGGCGGGATCATGGCGACGGTGCGCGCAGTCCGGCAAGCGACGCAGGAAGAACTCACAGCGTCGCTGCAGCAGCGTTTGCACAACATGCTCCATCAAGGCGCGACGACCATTGAAATCAAGAGCGGCTACGGGCTCACCACGCGCGACGAATGCAAGATGCTTCGCGCCATCGCTGACGCAGCCCGGGAGTTTCCCGGAACAGTCGTTCCCACAGCGCTGCTTGGTCATGCGGTTGATCCGGATCAACCTGATTTCTTCGATAGAACAATAAACGAGACGCTGCCCGCAGTGTCAACCGAGTTTCCCAGCGTCGCGATTGACGCCTACTGCGAAGATGGCGCATGGCCCGTCGAGCAGTGTGAACGCCTCTTTCGCAAAGCGATCGAGCTTGGTCACCCCGTCCGTGTTCACGCGGATCAATTCCACGCGCTGGGCATGACCCAACTTGCGATCGACCTTGGCGCCCGCAGCATTGACCATCTCGAAGCGACCCCTCTTGAACCTCTGCAGGCCCTGGCGCGCTCCAGCGCGTTTGGCGTCATGCTGCCAGTCAGCGGGTTTCATCTTGACGACCGCTATGCAAATGGCAGAGCCTTTCTCGACGCGGGCGGCAAACTGGTCATCGCGACCAACTGCAACCCGGGCAGCGCCCCGACAACGTCGATGCCCTTTGTCATTGCGCTCGCAGCGCGCAAGCTTGGCCTGGCTGCGTCTGAAGCAATCGCTGCTTGCACAAGTCAGGCTGCGGCGCTGCTCAATATGCCTGATCGAGGCGTCCTGGCGCCGGGCAAACGCGCAGATGTCATCCTGCTGGAGCACACCGACGAACGGCGCCTGGCGCACACGCTGGGCGGCGATCCTGTCGATGTCGTGGTGTGCTCCGGCCAGGTTGTCAAAGACCGCGATGCGGCGTAGCGCCCAATGCGTACCATGGACCGCATGATTCAGAGGCTTCGCCAACCAGAACTCGATCTCGCCCGTGATGCTGCCCAACATGTCGTAGAAATTCACCGCAGGCTCGCGGACTGGCTCCGTTGCGGCGTGACGCTGGCGCGCATCGACACGTTCGTCGCGCAGCAACTCAAAGACCTTTCGTGCAAGTCGTGCTTTCTCGGGTACCGATCCGGTCGGCTGCCTCCATTCCCAAGTTATGCCTGTCTTTCGCCCAATGACTGCATCGTGCATGGCACTTCGGGCTTCATCAGCACACCCATGCGCCCGGGCGACATCCTGTCGATTGATTTGGGTGTGTCCTGTCAAGGATGGATAGGTGACGCTGCGTGGACCTATGTCTTCAAGGAAATGGACGATTCGCACCGACGGCTTGTGACTGCAGGCAAGGAATCCATTAGCGCAGGCATCGCAGAACTTCGCCCGGGCAGACCATTTATCAACTTCGCCCGCGCTGTGCAGCAGTGTGTCGAGCGCAAGCATGGGCTGTATTGTGTTCGAGGGCTTGGAGGGCATGGTTATGGAAGGACATTGCACGCGCCGCCGTTCATCGCCAACACTGCGCCGCTGCATCCAAGTGAGTGGCCTGACGCCTTCACAAAGGCGCAGCCGGGCATGCTGATAGCGGTGGAGCCGATGATTGCGGTCGGCTCGGATCAGATCGCCCAAAAACCCCGTGAGTGGCCCATCTACACCGCTGATGGCTCGCTCAGCGTGCACTATGAACACGATATTTACATCGACATCGATGGTCCGGTCGTCCTCACCAAGGGGCTCGACGACCTCCCCGACATTGTGGGCTGATCGCGCCTGCGTGCTTCGTTCGACCTGGCGCTTATCAGCGCTGCCCGGAAACCTCATAATGCCTCAATTCTTATCCAGATTTCTGCTTGTGCTCGCCTGCGGCCTTGCCGTTGCGCCGTCCATGAACCACGCGGCTGCGCAGACGCAGCCGCCAGCGGCAACCGCTGCGCCCGCGCAGCCAACGGCGCCTGCGGGATTGCGCAGTCCGCGGGCGACCATGCAGACTTTTCTTGAAGCGGTGGATCGAGGAGACTTCACTCGCGTCGCCCGCACACTCGACCTGGCAGGCGCGCCCCTGGAGGCAGTTCCCGACATCGCCACCAAGCTGCTGGGCGTGTTCAACCGCATTGGCCGGGTCGAGCCTCGAGACCTGCCTGACGATCGCGTCGTCGAAGCCAGCAGTTTACGGGAATTCATCTTCTTTCCTGATCAGTCTGAACCCGCCCACCGCAGGCTCATCGACGCGGGCGCGACAGGGGAAATAGCGCTTGCCGAGGGGCCGGATGGCGCGTGGCGATTCAGCGCCAAGACCGTCGACAATATTGATGCGCTGTACCGTCAGGTCGAGTCGCTTCCCATCGTCTATGGGGTAGATGAGACGTCGCTCAGCCTGCCGCTGCGCATCCGAAGGTTAATGCCTTCGTCACTACGGAGCGAAGGCTTCATTGGCGTAGAACCGTGGCAATGGCTCGGGCTGCTCCTCGTTGCGTTTCTCTCCGTCTTCTTTGACTTTGCGTCACGCCTCTTTTTCCGCAGTATTGGCGGTCACGCCATTCGTCGCAGGGGTGGCGAGGTGGAAGGAGCCGAGCTCCCCCGTGCAGTTCGACCGTTTGGTTTGTTCGTCGGGGCGCTCGTGGCGCTGGTGACCATCCGCGCACTTGGGCTTCCGCCGACGGCCCTCAAAGCAATGCTGATCGCGATCCGCCTTGTCCTGATGGTCGCAGGCGTGTGGGCGGCGTTTCGCGCGACAGATCTTGTGGCCGATGTGCTCGCGCGCAAGGCTGCGGGCACCGACACGCGCTTTGATGATCTGCTTATTCCGCTGTTGCGCAAGACCGCCAAGGTGTTCATCTTCGCGCTGGGCATTGTCTACATCGCCAATGCGCTCAATGTAGAAATCCTTCCCCTGCTGACAGGCCTTGGCATTGGCGGTTTGGCAGTCGCATTTGCAGCTAAAGACACGATCGAGAACCTCTTTGGCTCCGTCGCGGTCATTCTTGACAAACCCTTTGAAGTTGGCGACTGGGTCAAGGTTGGCGATGTCGAGGGCACGGTCGAGGAACTGGGCTTTCGCTCGACGCGCATCCGCACGTTTTACAACTCGCAGGTGACTGTCCCCAACGCCACGCTTGTCCGCGCCACTGTGGACAACTTTGGAAGACGCCGATACCGAAGGTGGACCACGCACGTCGGGTTGGAATATGGCACGCCAGTCGAGAAGATCGAAGCATTCTGCGAGGGTATTCGCGAACTTGTCAGAGTGCACCCCTACACACGTAAGGATTATTACCAAGTGTGGCTGCACCAGTTTGGCGCCGCTTCACTTGATGTGCTCGTCTATGTCTTCCATGAGGCGCCCGACTGGCAGACGGAGCTTCGCGAGCGCCAGCGCCTGATGCTCGACATTCTGCGCCTTGCGGAACGCCTCGGTGTGGGCATCGCCTTCCCAACGCAAACAATCCATCTTGTGCAGGATGATCGAAATGCGGCCAAGGGAGGCCCCTCCCCAGCCTCAGCCGCCCACATACCACCCGTCTTGCGAAGCGCACGCAACGCAGACCAACTGGGCCGAAACGTTGTGCGCGAACTGACGAAGGATGCCTCCTGGCGCCGAATCAAACCAGGGCCCGTCACATTTGACGCCCCACGCACACCTGTTGCAGACGACGACGATTCACAGGTCGAATCCCGCGTGGGCGGCGACGCCTGAACCAGCTTGGCATGTGACTGCACAACTCTTCCTGGAGGGCGCTTTATTGCGCGCTCAACAAGTCAGCGGCGCAATTGTTTGGCGCGTTCGACGAGCCACGCTGTTCGACCCTTCAGGGTGCGCGATTGGCTGTTCTGCTACACTGGCCTATGCCCATCTCGCTTGTTGCTGATCCGGTCTTTGGCGATGTCCGCAAGCGTCGCGAGTCTTCGTCTGGCGCTGCATCCAGTCATGGCGGTGGCGCCGCTGGTATAGGCGACGCCAATGCTGCAGGCGGACTGCTCGCGTCGACGGCTGCAACTGACACCGCTGCCAGCGAGTTCTACAGCCCTGTGCCCGCAGGGTATCGAAGGGGTCAGCACAAGTATGTCGCTGTCATTGGCACGGTGATGTCGGGGCTTGGCAAGGGTATTTTCTCGTCATCGCTGGCCAAACTTCTCAAGGACAAGGGCTTGACGGTCGCCCCCATCAAGATGGAGGGCTATCTCAACATCGACTCAGGCACGCTTAATCCCTATCGCCATGGCGAGGTGTTCGTGCTTGACGACGGCACCGAGACCGACATGGATCTGGGCACCTACGAGCGCATGCTCGACCAGAATCTCGCAGCGCGAAACTTCGTCACCAGCGGGCAGATATTTTCCGAGGTCTTGCGCAGAGAGCGCCAGGGCGGGTACCTGGGCAGGGATGTGCAAATGATCCCCCACGTCACGGGTGAAGTGAAGCGCAAATTGCGCGAGCTCGCGATGCAAGGCGACGGCGTCAGACCTGCGGATGTGGTCTTTGTGGAAGTGGGGGGGACAGCGGGCGACTACGAGAACGGGTTCTACATCGAAGCGCTGCGCGAGCTCGCCTTTGAAGAGGGTGAAGGGTCGGTGTGCTTTGTCGCGCTTACCTATGTCATCGAACCACCCGTTATTGGAGAGCAGAAATCCAAAGCAGCCCAGCTGGGCGTCAAGCGCCTGATGGAGACGGGCATTCAGCCGCACTTGATCGCCTGTAGAGCAAGCAAGCCTTGCACCGCGAGCGTGCTCGAAAAAATAGCCATGTTCTCCAATGTGCCGATGAAGCGTGTATTTTCAATGCACGACAGGCCGAGCATCTACACGATCCCCGACGCGATGCGCATGGAAGGGCTCGATCGTGAGGTGTTGTCGATCTTGGGTCTGCATGGCCGGGTCAACGCTGCTGCGGAGGACGCTGCGCGGGAAAAATGGGGCAAGTTCGCCCGCGCGTTGACAACGTCTCACAAACGCGCAATCACGCTGGGAATCACAGGTAAATATGCTGCGTTGCGCGACGCGTATGCGTCGATTGACAAAGCGATCGAGCACTGCTCCGCCAACCTTGCGTGCGACATCGGCATAGCGTGGATCGACACGACGGACATCACGCAAGCCAACGTCGCGGATCGCCTCAGTCATGTGGACGCGGTCATCGTGCCTGGCGGTTTTGGCTCGCGGGGCGTCGAGGGGAAGATTGCGTGCGCAAAGCATTGCCGGGAGACCGGCGTCCCATACCTTGGTATTTGCCTGGGATTTCAGGTGGCTGTTGTCGAGTTCGCAAGGCATGTCGCAGGACTTGCGGAGGCTGACTCGACGGAGTTTGATCCTACGTGCGCAATGCAGGTCATCAGCGAGCTGCCTGAGCAGAAGAAGATCGAGCAATTGGGTGGCACCATGCGCCTTGGCGGCCAGGATGTGCTGCTCACGCCTGGCTCTCTGGCGCAGCGACTGTACAGCGGCGCCGAGCGTGTGCGTGAACGCTTTCGTCACAGATATGAGGTTGATCCAGCGTTTGTCGAGCGACTGGAGGCTGCGGGACTTGTCTTCTCGGGCAGGCACCCGTCGCAGCCCATCATGCAGGTGCTCGAGCTCCCCACAGCGACGCATCCGTACTTCGTCGCAGCCCAGTATCACCCCGAGCTGACAAGCAGACCACTGCGTCCGCAGCCAATGTTCATGGGGCTGATCGCAGCGGCGCTGCTGCGTAAAGATCCAGGCGCAGATGTCGGCCCATGGAGTGAGGTGCTCGCCAGTGCGCCTGCGACGCTTTCCACGGCGCCTTCGTCGCGGACAGGCGCGGAATCGCGATAACCGGGTCTACCCGGCGCCGAGACGCATCTTCAGCTGGCAGTCGCCCAGTCGATCAGGATGTCGGCAACTTCGGGGCGTGAGAATTCCTGGGGCGGGCGCTGACCTTCTGCGAGCATGGCTCGCACCTTCGTGCCCGACAGAAACACCTTCTGGTCAGCGGGATGTGGGCAGGTCTTGTTGCTCGCCATCCCTTCACAGGCGTTGCACCACGCAGCGTGCTCGAACTTGAGCGGCGCGACGCCGAGCGCGTCGAGATCGAGCTCATCGAAAATGTTCTGCGCGTCGTACGTGCCGTAGTAGTCGCCGACGCCTGCATGGTCTCGGCCCACGATGAAGTGCGTGCAGCCGTAGTTTCGGCGGACGATCGCGTGGAGGACAGCTTCGCGCGGACCCGCATACCGCATGGCAGCTGGCATGACGGAGAGCATGGTGCGGTCAGCGACGAAGTACTTTTCAAGGAGCGCGTCGTAGCAGCGCATCCGCACCGCAGCGGGAATGTCGCCTGGCTTCGTCTCGCCGACGAGTGGATGGATGAGGAGGCCATCGCACACTTCCTGGGCGCATTTGCAGAGGTACTCGTGGGCGCGATGGATGGGATTGCGCGTCTGGAATGCAGCGACCGTCTTCCAGCCCCGCTTGGCGAAGGAATCGCGAGTCTGGGCGGGCGTGAGCCTGTGCTCGAGGAATGCTTCGGGCCCAGCTGGGTCGATGCACTGCTCGATCACCTCGACAGGCCCCGCGATACACACATCGCCTTCTGCGCGAACCTGCGCGACGCCCGGATGGGCGTCGTCCTCGGTGCGGAAGACCGCAGGGATCTCCTTTGCCTTGTCGTGCGGGTAGACCTCTTCGACGGTCATGACCGCTTGCAGCACACGCTGACCCGTTGACGGCGCCGAGGCGTAGAGAGCCACACGGGCGCCCTCGCTCGGGGCTGCGTCACGCTTAACTGCAAGGAGGATCGGAATAGGCCAGACGGCGCCGCTGCCAAGTGTCATATGCTCGCAGACGCTGTTGAAATCCGCTCGACCCATAAAACCAGCTAGCGGCGAAAACGCGCCCACGCCAAGCATCTCCAGATCACAGGACTGCTTGGCGGAAAGGTCGATAGAGGCAAGGCCGCTGGCATCATCGCGTAGGGCGGAGGTTTGGTCAGGCGAAGCAAGACATGACATAGCGGCATTAACTGATACAGACATCGAACTTCCAACTCCATTTCATTGGGCGCCGCGTCACCGCAACGCACTTGAGAGACGATAGCGTACGCACGCGCAGCGGTGCGAGCGTGACACATGCTGCGTTGAAACTGCGAACTTCTCATCGATGACGGTCGAGCAAGCAAATCCGACGAATACACAGCCTGATGCTGAGCAGGCGCCGACACCTGCAGGCGCGTCGCTCACCGCGCGGACCGCGTCAGGCTTCGTATGGCTGGCGGCCCGCACAGTCGCAACAAAGGGGCTGGCGTTCGTCACACAAATCGTGCTTGCGTACCTGCTTGTGCCTGCAGACTTCGGGCTCGTGGGCTTGGCGTACACCTTCGCAGCGTTCGCCAATCTCATAAGCCAGGCGGGGCTGCGCCAGGTGCTGATCCAACAACATGATCAGTTTGCCACCCACCAGCGCGCCGCGCTGTGGCTCAGTGTGGTGGCAGGCGTGTCGGGGGCGCTGTTGATCGCAGCGCTCACGCCAGTCGCAGCGGCGCTGTACGACGAGCCTCGTCTCGTCGCGGTGATGCTCACGCTGGCGCTAGCGCCACCGGTCGAAGCCCTTGGCATCGTGCCCAGAGCCAAGATGGAATCCGCGATGCGCTTCCGCTTTCTCGCTGGCATGGAAGTGAGCGTCGCGGTGCTTCAGGCAGCGATCACCATCACATTGGCTTCTATGGGCTTTGGCGCGCTGGCGGTGGTGGCGCCAAGACCCATCGTGTCGACGCTACGAACAGTCACCATGTGGATGGCGTCGGGTGTGGGCTTTCCTGGTGGACCGACGACGCGAGGGTGGCGGACGCTGCTCAGCGGAAGCCTGGCAATCATCGGCGCCACCTTCGCCTACACCGCGACCATGCAGGGTGATTATCTCCTGCTGGGCGTGTTCTATGACACAGCGGTGGTGGGCATGTACTACTTCGCGTTCAATCTGTCGATGCAGAGCGTCGCCCTATTCACCACGAATATGCAGGCGGTGCTGCTTCCTGCATTGAGCAACATCAAGTTTGATCAACGTCGGCAGGCGCAAGCAATGACGCGATCAGCCGCTGCGCTCTCGGCGATCGCTTCGCCGATTGTCCTTTGGCTCGCCTGTGCGGGTGGACCGCTCATTCGAACCATCTTTGATCCCAAATGGGCCGACGCTGGAGTGATTTTCTCCATCCTGAATCTAGCGGTTATAGGCCGCATGCTTGGCGCGCCAGCAAGCGATCTCGTGCAGGCACAAGGACGGTACCGCGCCTATTTCCTCATGCATCTCACATCAGCGCTCGTGTTCTTTCCAGTCGTCGGGTTCAGCGTCTGGGTTGGGCGGGCGGAAGGCGCCGCTGTTGGCGTCCTTGTGCACGCCTGGATTTATGCCTTGATGATGCACCTGGTGGCGATGCGCCCGACAGCATTGTGTTTTCGCAGGCACGTATGGAATGTGGTGGGGCCGGTCGCAGCGGCTCTTGTCGCGTTTGCGCCGTTCTATGGGATCTCCCGATTGATTGGTTGGCAATCGCCACAGGCGGATGTCGTCAAGACACTTTTGATGCTGGCGCTTGGAGGGCTGAGTTACCTGGCGATTGTGCGAGTGTGGTCAAAATCAACCGTGAACGAGCTCATCGAACAGATCGCTTCGCACCTGCCTGCACGCTTCGCAAATAGACTTCTTGTATGCCGACCACGTCTTCATCCGCATGCGCAAATAGCAGAATGACGCAACCCATGACGCACGACGCACTGCTCGACGCCACGATCGCCATCGTCACGCACAATCGCGTGGAGCAGTTGCGCGACGCGGTTCGCAGCGCGCTGGCGCAGGAGGGCGACAACGAGGTGCTCGTCATTGATGACGCTTCAACCGATGGTTCTGCGGATGCGATAGAGCGCGAGTTTCCCGAGGCGCGAGTGATCCGCTCGCCTGTGTCGCAAGGGTACATCATGCATCGCAATGAAGCGGCTCGTCTGGCCCGGGCTCCTATTTTGGTTTCCATCGACGATGACGCGGTGTTTCCTTCGACGCGCACCGTCATGCAGACCGTTGCGGAATTCGACGATCCGCGCATTGGCGCAGTTGCGATTCCGTATGTCGATGTGCTGGTGTCGCAGGATGTACACCAGCGTGCTCCTGACGAGTTGTGTATGTGGGTTGCGTCGCAGTACAGAGGCACCGCCCATGCGCTGCGCGTCGATGTCTTCAACGCGCTGGGCGGGTACCGCAAGTTTCTTTATCATCAGGCGGAGGAAGGCGAATACTGTTTGCGCATGATGAACGCTGGGTATGTTGTGCGTCTTGGTCAAGCCGACCCCATACACCATCTGGAATCACCCAAGCGCAGCCGCTCACGCATTAAGCGGCAATCAATTAGAAACGCAATCCTCCACACATGGTGGAACGTGCCCATGCCCTATATGCCGATTCGATTGGTGTGGGTGTCGATGCTCGCATGCGTGCACAGCGTGACAAGAGGCGACGCCAGCGCGTGGCTTGGCGGCATGTTCGCGGGGTGGCGTGATCTGCTTCGCGCGGGAAGGCGCAGACCCGTATCGCGCAGGGCGTATGCGCTCGAGCGCGAGCTCTTCCGCCACGGCCCTGTCCCGCTGGAATCCATCGCCACTGCACTTCCCCCAGCCCGCACCGTTGGCGCAGGGAGCAGGGATTCACCCAACACAAACGCTATCATGGTCGGCAGAACACAATAATATTGTTGTATAGAAACGCAGACGCATTGTTTGCGCGCAGGGAATCACGAATCCTTTCAGCGCTGGCGTCATCCGTGTGGAATCCACGCGCCGCGAATTTGTCGATCCAATACGCCTTGGGCTGCTCGTTGATATGCCCTTCTCCACCTTGACCTGGTTGGGCTGCGGTGAAGAAGACGGTCTCCGTCTGGAGACTTGCAATGAAGTCGACGAATCCATCTGCAAACACCACAGGGATATGCTCCGCGACTTCCGTTGTCAGAGCAAAGTCAATCATTTCGGAGCGCAGATGATCAGGCACGCCGGTTGATCGGCTCAGATCAAATGGGAACACGTTTACCCCACGGTGAATTGCGCGCCGACGCGCAGTGCGTGAATATTCACATCCATGGACGCGAAGTCCGCGGGACTGAAACTCGGCGGCGATGATTCCCGCACCGCAGCCAATGTCGATCATGGACCGTGCCTCCGGTTGCTCGGCTAGAAGCGCATCGGCAAGGGGTTTCGCATTTCGAAAGGCAATGCGCTCATAATTCTTACATATGCCGGGATTGTAAACCATCCATGACCAGCCAAGGCGCTCTCCCAGATGCGCAAGACGGCGACCTGCGCCAATTTGGATCCTAGTCATATCCATCGGTTTCTGCTCCACATATGTGCTTGATTCTGCGGCCTTGCACGCTTTGCAAGTTTGCCGCCAATCTGCTCATGTTAGGCGTCCAGCGCCCCTGCGCTACATTTGCGTTGACCGCTTCGGCCGCAATGTCGTGCTTCTTTGTCGTCTGGATCTTGCCACACCCATAAAACGCTCTGGCGACGTGAATGGGAAAGATGCGAGGCAATCGTGCGCAGGAGTTGCGGCAGAGTCGTGTCTTGAGTGATATGCTTTTCGCTCCATGCAACACGCACCCCCGAAAGTCTTCAGCACCGCGCCGACCTCCAACTCTCATTTGCGTAATGTCGTCAAGGCGCTTCCCAGCGTCTCATGGCTCCGCAGGCGGTTGTGGACGCCCAATGGGGGCGCGTCGTCATGAATCAGCACTGCCAGCAGCGCGTCCGCGAGATGGGCCCCGAGAAGCTCGGCGCCCTCGAAGTTTCCGCCGAGGAATGGCGTTACCTCATGCCTTTTCAGAAATACACCACCGTTCAGTATCCCGAATACGATGTCTGCGAGACCGTCTTGGACGAACGCTTCGATCTCATCATCGCTGAGCAGGTCTTCGAGCACCTCCTTTGGCCATACCGCGCAGGCAAGAATATTCACCGGATGCTCCGACCTGGCGGCTACTTCCTCATCTCCACCCCCTTCCTCATAAAGATTCACTCGCATCCCGTCGATTGCTCGCGCTGGACGGAAATCGGCCTCAAGCACCTCCTCGCTGAGTGTGGCTTCTCCATCGACCATATCGAGACCTTCTCCTGGGGCAACCGCGCCTGCATCAAAGCCAACTTCCGCAAATGGGTCCGCCACCGCAAGTGGCGCTCCCTCCGCAACGAGCGTGACTTTCCTTACGTCATCTGGGCTTTTGCGAAGAAGGTCTGAGAGCCCCACCACGACGTCCTCCTCATCCAGGAGCGCCTCGACGCCAATCTCGGGAATCTCGAGTCCGGTCCACCCGAGCTACCTCAAAAGATCGGACCGCGCTGATTTAGAACTCCTACCTCAATGGCAAGATGATTGCGGGATTGTCTGCTACGCAAGTAGGCGTGAACATGGCCAAACCGCAGACCGGGGAGGAACTGTGGGCAAGTGTCGAGCCCCTGATCCTGGTCAAGCCGTGGCACATGACGCATCCCAGTCGCTGGATCGTGGGAAACCACCTATGTCTGGCAGACGCCGAATTTGATCTCAACACCCGGCGCAAGGGCAGCGGGAATCTGCTGATTCTTGGCGTCGCCCGTCAGGCTGAACCAGTTGGGTTTGGCGAGCGTAGCGTACTTGGTGGAGCGCGCTGAGTAGCGATTCAGCATGGGTATGGATGTGAAGCAGCGGCTGTGGTTGGCCGATTTGAAGGCAGGAATCGCTGACGCTGTTCGCTGAGCGAGGTGGGACGCTCTATTCTGCTCTAGCGACGTGGCAACGAGCGTCTGGCAGTCGCATTGCTTTGGTTTTCATCAAGAGGAGTGCTTCCGCATGAGCGCGAATAACGCAACGTGGGATGTCAAAGGCAAGTCCATCGTCGTCTGTGGCGGGGGCGGTTTTATCGGCGGACACATGGTGGGCGAGCTCTATCGCAGAGGCGCAGCCAAGGTCCG
>Ga0114931_10002793_pt1 | contig 22199 bp, 15 predicted proteins | sample 2SBtaG_FD_89579 | JGI IMG/M metagenome (GOLD analysis project Ga0114931, IMG submission 89579) | Deep subsurface microbial communities from Kolumbo volcano to uncover new lineages of life (NeLLi) - 2SBTROV14_V59a metaG | ecosystem: Environmental > Aquatic > Marine > Volcanic | place: Kolumbo... | reverse complement strand
TCGGGTCTGCATCTCAATGCCGTCATTTGGGGAAATCCGATCCTGCCGGGGGAAACAAGAGTAAAGAACGCGACCGAACTCGTAGACTATCTTGGCTTTGACAGCGTCTCGTCTTATGTCTGGGTTCATCACGTACGCCTTCCTGACTTTCCGCAAACGCCGTATAGTTATGTTCAGAAAAAATATTTTGAATATGCAAAGAGAGCCGAAAAAGAATTTCATGTGCCATACTTTCCCAATGTCACCATGGGCTGGGACTCCTCTCCGCGCTGTGCTCAGGATGATCCTTTTGTAAATAAGGGCTATCCGTTCATGGCAACCGTAAGCAAAAATACGCCGGAGGCTTTTAAAAAAGCATTGCTCGAAATGAAAACTTTTTTGCAAAATCGTCCTGACAATGAAAAAATATTCACTATCAATTGCTGGAACGAGTGGACGGAAGGAAGTTATCTAGAGCCGGACAAGGTTAACGGGATGAAATATCTTGAGGCTGTTCGCGATGTTTTTGCCCGCGAAGATAAGGAAGAACAAAAATGATAAAAGAATTTGATTACACTGTTGCTGATTCGCAGGGGACGGCGGTCGAACCCGTATCTCCCGAAAAGTTTGATGTGCAAAAGTATGTCGATTATGAGGCCGCTCTGCTTGAAGATAATGCAGAGTTTTGGAAATCTCAGGCCGGTGTTGCCGTGTATCGGCGCTTTCGTGTACCGCAGGTTTATTCGTACGGCTGCCGGGAAATGAAACAATCGTTGGCGTGGCAGCTTGGCGCACTTGAAAAGAGCATGGCCTACAAAGCAGACGTCCCCAATTTCCTTGAGCCATGGTACGGCATCGGTACGGTCGCCAGCGCTTTTGGTGCAGAATACAAGTGGGAAGAAGGAAATGCCCCGGCCATTGCGGCGCCGTTTACCTCTGTTCGTGAGGTTTTGGGGAGAGAGATCGTTCCCATCGAAGAGACGGGCATCGGCAAACATACACTGGAAATGATAGAATATTTTCTCGAAAAAACCGGCGGGAGAATTCCTATCTCTCCGACGGATACGCAGGCCGCCTTGAACGCTGCGTCTTTTCTCATTGAAACAAACAGCTTTTATATGGAAATGTTTGATCATCCCGATGAATTGAAAAAGCTGCTGTCGATGATCACGGACCTGACAATTGATTTCACTAAGAAACAGGAGGATCTGATCGGTGATGCGCTGGTGCTGCCCGGACACGGTTTTGCCAGCAGCAGAAAATTCACCGGCCTCGGCATGAGCAGCGATGTGATGGTGATGATCTCTAGTGAGCAGTACAAGGAATTTGAAGCGCCATATCTGCAAAAAGCAGGCGAGGCTTTTGGCGGCGCTGTGTTTCATTCCTGTGGCAATTGGTCGAATAAAATTGCCGCCGTAAACTCTGTCCCCAATCTCATCATGGTCGATGCCGCTTTTTCGCAGGAAACAGACCCTGACTGTAATCCACCTGAGCCGTTCGTCGCGGCATTTGATGGTACGGGTATAATTGTCAATGCCCGGATTGTCGGCAATGCGGAAACGGTTCTCGAAAAGGTAAAACGATTGTGGCAGCCGCACATGAAACTGATTGTTGTAACTTATTGCAAAACACCTGGGGAGCAGGCGATGGTTTATGATGAAATACATAGAATCGTTACGGGAAAAAATTAGAATTTATCTGCGAGCGATAACATGAGAGCAAAAGTGATGACTATCTGTTTTTTATTATTGCAGCAGTTGGTTTTTGCAAAAACAGTTCCGGTTTTACAAGTGCTGCAGCCGGGTGGAAGCAAAAATTCTTTGTCCCATTTGCACCAGGATTTATTTTGCAGTACTTTTTATTCTCTTTGCCCAATGAAGCAGAATATTTTGTATTTGAATGATCGGGGAAAAAATAAAGCGCCACATTTTAATGCCGGAAAACTCCCGAAGCAAATTGTTGTCGGAGCGGCCATGGGGGGGATTCTTGGCATAATTGCAGGAGCAACCGGTGCTGCTCTTGTTACTGCTTCTCATCCCAAGGATGAGTGGGCGGGGTTAGGCGGATTTTTCATCGGAGTTTATTCCGGCTTTGTTATTGGCAATATTGGCGGTGTCTATATCGCAGGCAAATCCCAAAAATTAAAGGGTTCTTTGTGGGCGACAGCTGCTGGCGGTGCTGCCGGCGTTTTGAGCGGAATCGGAATTGCTTCAGTGACAGATACAGGTTTGGGTCTGTTCGTGCTGCCGCTTTTGGGCGCGACCATTGCCTTTAATTTATCGAGCTAAAAATGTGCTCTTGTTTTTTCTTTTAATATTGCTAACTTTTGCAGTCTATATTAAATCGAGTGTGTAAGAATAGTACATCGCCACTTTGGGCAATAAATTTAACGACAAAATGATCAAGGACAGAATGATTTTTTGTCTTTTTCCCTTAATCCGGACAAGCCGGAAGAGAAATAGAAAAGAATTTAACGCAGAGCACGCCGAAACCGCAGAGAAAAATCAGATTTAAAAACGATAAAAAACTCTGCGATCTCAGCACCTCCGCGTTTAGTTTTATTTCCATTCAAATGCTGGATATCATTGTCATCATTAAACCTTCGCCAGCCGGGATTTTTTTAAAAAAGTTGGATTTTAAAAACAGACATCATGAACTGTTGAATTACAATAAATTACAGGTACCGATAAAAATACTGAAAGTGCCGTTTATGGATACAATCTCACTCGTAAAACATCAACTTTCGGAGGAAAAATGCAAATAGGAAAATATTCATTCGGACACGGCGACCGCTTTGGTCACCAGGGAAAAGCCCAGCTTCGGGCCATTCAAAAAGCTGTCGAAAGCGGCATAGATCTGACGCCGGTGTGGAACAAATCTTATCGCGAACATTCGACGATTAATACAAAACCGCAAGATACACGAAAAGAGGCGGATGAAGCCGTCAAGACTCTCGGATGGGAAAACGCATATTTTGTCGATGCCGACCATGTGGGATTGAAATCCGTTGATTTGTTTCTTGATTCCAGCAATTTCTTCACCCTGGATGTTGCGGATTTTATTTCGCAAAAAGCGGATGATGCCGCGATTCAAGTCTTTGTTAATGAGCAAAAAAAATATACAGGAAAACTGCAAATTCCGGGCATTGACCGGGCCTTTGATGTCAACGAGGATTTAATCCGGCGGAGCGCAGAGAAATATTTATTTGCCGTGCAGGAAGCCGGGAAAATCTACCGCCATATTCTTTCACACAAAGAAGCCGATTCTTTTGTCGTCGAAGTTTCCATGGATGAAACCGACGAACCACAGACGCCGGTGGAGATGTTTTTCATTCTGGCAGCAATTGCAAAAGAAGGCATTCCGGTGCAAACTATTGCTCCCAAATTCACAGGCCGTTTCAACAAGGGCGTGGATTATAGCGGCGATATCAATCAGTTTAGTAAAGAGTTTGAACAGGATATTGCCGTCATTGATTTTTGTGTGAAAGAATTTTCTCTGCCGAAAAACCTCAAATTGAGCGTGCATTCCGGCAGCGACAAGTTCTCGATTTACCAACCCATCGCCAAAGCATTGAAAAAATTCGATGCCGGCCTGCATATCAAAACAGCCGGAACAACCTGGCTGGAAGAGCTCATAGGTCTGGCCATGGCCGGCGGCGAAGCGCTCGACCTGGCAAAAGAAGTCTATCAAAAAGCGTATTCCCGCTTTGACGAACTGGCCAAACCGTACGCTACTGTCATTGATATCGATCCTGCCAATCTGCCGTCGCCGGGTGAAGTGAATGGCTGGAGCGGAGAAAAATATGCGCAAACGCTGCGACACGATCAAGCCAATGAAAATTTCAATCTCAACTTTCGTCAGCTTTTGCATGTCGGCTACAAAATCGCGGCTGAAATGGGTGAGCGATATATTTTGGCGTTGGAGAAAAACGAAAAAATTATTGCCCAAAACGTAACGGAAAATCTTTTTGAAAGACATATCAAGCCGTTGTTTTTATCATGATTTTGTCAAAGTGCTGACGAGTGGGAAAATAATTTTTGCCACTCGTATGAATTACTGTTTCTTGTCTTACAGGAGAAATAGATGAAGATATTATTACAGCTTACACTCATATTTCTTTTGTCTTTTGTTATCGAATCAAGCGCAAATGAGCTGCGCGCCGGCGCAGCGAAAATTGATGTTACTCCGCCACTGGAAATGAAATTCGCGCTCGGCGGCTACGGCGCGAGAATGAGTAAACCGGCTGAGAGCATTCACGATAGAATTTGGGCAAAAGCCGTGGTTGTTTCAGACGGAACAAAAAAGTTTGCCATCATCACATCCGATGTCTTGGCTGTTCCGCCAAATGTCAAACCGCAGGTTGTGCAAAAGCTGGCTGATCTTGGGTTCGGAGTGGAAAACGTGATGATCCTGCCAAGTCATTCGCACACCAGCCTGGATATGACAGCCTTGAATGATAAAAATACGCTCAACATTCCGCAGATTGGTATTTTTCAACCGGAATTATTGCATTTCTATGTTGCAAAACTTGTCCAGGTTGTTCGCGATGCAAACGCCGAACTCACGGCAGTAAAATTCGGTGCGGCCAGTGCTACGCTGGACGGCATGAACCGCAATCGGCGCGGGGACGGCGCTGTGGACAAAGAATTGACGGTCGCGCGCCTGGATCGCGAGAATGGTAAACCCCTGGCCGTTCTGGTCAATTGGACTGCGCACCCGACTTTGATGGATGAGAACGACATGTTCGTTTCCAGTGGATGGCCGGGAGTGATGCAGCGAGAACTCGAAGCGTGGATCGGTAAGGGCGTCATTGCGTTGTATTTCAACGGCGCGGAGGGCGACCAGGCTCCGGTTCGTCCGCAAGGAGCCAGCCACAATGAGCAGGCGGAGTTTTACGGACGCAAAGTTGCTATTGCCGCGAATCACCTTTACCGCCGTGTCGCCCTCAAAGACAATGTACCCTTTTCCTACAAGTATCAAAAGATAGATTTACCGCGGCGTGTTGCGCACCCCGACTTTGCAAAAACCGGCGGTGCGGAATACGGACTGGATGAACAATCCATGCAGGTCATTTTGCAAGTGATCGCACCGGAAACGTCGGCAAGCAATGCCGTGCGTATCGGTGATTTGCTCATCGTCGGTGCTCCGGGTGAACTGGCGAGCCGGTTGGGTCTGGATGTAAAAAATCGTCTTAAAAAAGAAGGCGTGGCGCATCCTGTTATTGGCGGCCTGGCCAACGAATGGATCAGCTACATTTTAAGTGCGGAACAATACAAAAAGGGCGGCTACGAATCGAGTGTCAGTTTTTACGGCCCGCAGCTGGGAGAAACGATTGTCACCGGAATGATCGATGCAGTCGAGCCTCTGGTCAGGTAAAGTCGTTGGTTGAGGTTTGCGAAACTTTTCAAGTTTCGCAAACCTGGGATTCGATAAAAGTCTGGAAAACTATGAAAAAGAAAAAAATCATTGTCCTTGGTGCCGGAATGGTTGGCAAAGCCATCGCCATCGATCTTTGCGACAAGTACGAGGTTGTTTCTGTGGATAATAATGAAGAGAAATTATCTTTCCTGGCGCAGAACTATAATATTCAAACTATACGAACCGATTTCACTAAACCGGGCACGGTAGAAAATTTAGTTCGTAATTTCGATCTTGCCATTGGCGCCGTTCCCGGTTTTATGGGTTTTGAGACGCTTAAAAAAGTCATTGCCGCTGGTGTAAATGTTGTCGATATTTCTTTTTTCCCTGAAGACCCTTTTCTACTGGATGAGCTGGCAAAATCCAAAAATGTGACGGCTGTGGTCGATTGCGGAGTTGCTCCCGGAATGAGCAATCTCATCCTCGGCCATCATTCCGTTGAAATGGATGTGAAAAGTTTTTCCTGCTACGTTGGCGGACTGCCGGTAGAACGCAGACTGCCGTTTCAATATAAAGCGCCGTTCTCTCCAATTGATGTAATCGAAGAATATACTCGTCCGGCGCGGCTAGTGGAAGACGGTAAAATCGTAACCAAACCCGCGCTGTCCGAACCGGAGTTGATCGATTTTGCCAAGATCGGCACTCTGGAGGCTTTCAACACCGACGGTTTGCGCACATTGTTGAAAACAATGCACATCCCTGATATGAAGGAAAAAACGTTGCGATATCCCGGGCACATTGAAATAATGCGTGTTCTTCGCGACAGCGGATTTTTTGCGAGCGAGCCTGTTATGGTGGACGGTGTTCCCGTTCGTCCCATTGACGTTACGACAAAGCTGCTTTTGCCAAAGTGGAAACTTGATCCCGGTGAAAAAGAGTTCACCGTTATGCGCATGATCATCAGAGGTGATGAACACGGGCATGAGAAGACTTTTACCTGGGACATGATCGACTATTACGACGACGAGTTAAAGTTAAGTTCCATGGCTCGAACCACGGGTTTTACTTGCACGGCTGTTGCCAGGTTAATACTCGAACATGGTTTTCAGCACCAGGGAATATGTCTGCCGGAATTTATCGGTGCTGAGGAGAATTATTTTAAAGATGTTTTGCACTATTTACGGGACAGGAACATTGTGTATGAGATGCAGGAAAATTAAAATGCTGAACGAATACATTTAGACTGCAATGCCGAAGAAAAAACGAATACGAATACAGGCGCTTTCCTCTTTTCCAAATGTGATCGATGATCCGTCGCGATTCAAAGGCGTCTGGAATGAGCGGGTGTTTCAGAACGATTACCCCATCACGCTTGAAGTGGGTTGTGGAAAAGGCGAGTATTCCCTTGCCCTGGCGCGGCGTTTCCCGGAGAGGAATTTTATTGGCATTGACCTGAAAGGAGCAAGGCTTTTCATTGCGGCACAAAATGCCATGGATTTTCAAGCCGACAATATCGTCTTTGTCAGGCTGCATGCTGAAAGAATTGCCGATGTATTTTCCCAAAATGAGGTGGAAGAAATCTGGATTCCATTTCCCGATCCTTATCCGAAAAAAGCACGCAAGCGGTTGACATCGACAAAATATATTCAATTATACCGACAGATTTTGAAAAGCGATGCCGGCATTCACCTCAAAACCGATGATGAGCAATTATTCGAGTTCACTTTAAAGACGTTGCGACAAGAAAATTGCGCCATACAAAAAGTGATTCACAATCTATATGATCAGGCGCAACGCGACGAGTTGCTGGAAATTCAAACGACTTATGAAAAGCGGTATTTGCAGGATAGAAGAAAAATAAAGTATGTGCGGTTTAGCGTTTGAGGGTGAATGAATATTTTATTTTTATTATTATGATTCCATAAAATAACACACATAACAAGGCTAATCGCAAAGGCTGCATGTCGTTCCTTGAAAAAAGAAAGCAGATATTGTGGGCTTGCCATGCTGCCAACAGAACAATACCACGCCGTGTTGAGTTATATTTTTGTTGGTTTTTTAATGGGGGATATTTCTTTGATTTTTCATGTGGAGCGACTTGTTTTATTCTGATTGCTGCAAATCTCGAACATTGAAAAATCAATGGGTGTTTCTCTAAAGTTTAACTATATTGAAGCTTATGCCTTATTTGGCTGAGCTAAATGAGTAATCATTTTATTTTTTATCATGTTGAGAGATTTAAATGAGGAATAGTAAAATTCGCATCGGTATCATCGGTGCGGGCACAAATACGAAATTAAAACATATCCCCGGCCTGCAGGCCATCGAGGGGGTTGAAATTGTCGGCGTGTGTAATCGCTCCAGAGAATCGTCGGAAAAAGTTGCGCGTGAGTTTGGTATAGCAAAAGTATTTGATCACTGGAAACAAGTTGTTGACGATCCGGAGGTCGATGCGATTGTCATCGGTACCTGGCCGTACATGCACTGCCGGATTACGCTCGCCGCACTGGAAGCGAACAAACATGTGATGTGCGAGGCGCGCATGGCGATGAATGCCGCCGAGGCGCACGCCATGCTCGCGGCCTCCCAGGCCAGGCCGCATCTCGTCACTCAGATTGTGCCCTCGCCAATGACATTGCATGTGGACAAAACAATCAAGCATCTCCTGGCTGACGGCTATCTTGGTGATGTACTGGTAGTAAATGTGATCGATGATTCCGGTTTTAACGATCCGAACGCACCATTTCACTGGCGCCGGGATTTTGACATGAGCGGCTATAACACAATGAGTCTCGGCATCTGGTACGAGGCGATCCTGCGCTGGCTGGGCGAAGCTGCAAACGTCATTGCCAAAGGTAAGGTTTTTACAAAAATGCGTCGGGATCAATTCGGTGAACTAAAAGCCGTGAAAATACCGGAGCATCTGGACGTTGTTGCAGATATGGCATGCGGTGCAGAGGCGCATCTCCAGCTTTCTTCGGTTACGGGTTTTGCCGGGCCGGCCAGGATTTATCTTTTCGGGAACAAGGGAACATTACTGTTTACTGAAAACAAACTTTACGGCGCAAAACAAGGAGATGAAAAGCTTCAGGAAATTCTGATTTCCAAAGAGCTTGAAGGAGGCTGGCGAGTGGAAGAGGAGTTTATCAACGCCATTCGCGGTAATGAAAAAATAACCCACACAACTTTTGAGGACGGTGTGAAATACATGGAATTTACCGAAGCGGTCATTAAAAGTATGCAACTGCGGCGGGAAATCACGCTGCCGCTTTGAGGTGATAATCTTAACAAGGAGGAGAAGATGTTGATTAATCAGTCGGTTTTAGACTCAGTATGGAGTCGGGTTCTGCCAACTTTAGCGATCGGTCTGTCTGTCGTTTTAAGCGGATGCGTGCAGAAAGTGAAAAACCCCGGTAAGCCGCTTCATTTGCAATGTGAGTATCAATCAAATCCGCTCGGGATCGATACAATGCAGCCCAGGTTTTCCTGGATAGTTGGTGATTCGCGGCGCGGGGCTGTTCAATCGGCGTACCAAATTCTGGTGGCCGAGAACGAAAATAAACTAAAAAAAGATGAAGGTGATGTTTGGGACAGCAAAAAGGTGGATTCCGATCAATCTGCGCTTGTTCCTTTCAGCGGCAGCGGACTGAAATCGCGGCAAAAGTATTATTGGAAAGTGAGAACCTGGGATGCCGATGGCAAAGCATCTCCCTGGAGCGAAACCGCGTGGTGGGAAATGGGCTTGCTGAATGCGGATGACTGGCAGGCCAGGTGGATCGGAAAGACTGAAAAAAGGCCGACGGTAAAGCCATGGCCCTGGGATAGCTGGATTTGGCATCCGACAATTCATACCGTGAACAAGTTGCTTTATTTTCGCAAACGATTTAGTTTGACAAACGTCAAGGAGCTTCAGGAAGCGAAAATTCGTGTTACTGCTGATAATGCATTTACGGCATGGTTGAACGGCCGTAAAATGGGGGAGGGTACGACCTGGCAAAAATTCTATGATTATGACGCAAGGCCTGTTCTGAAAAATGGCGAAAATATCATTGCTGTTTCCGCTATGAATACGTCGGGCGATGTGTGCGGATTGATTTTCAGCCTTAAACTTACTTTTACCGACGGCAGTGTGCAAGTTATTAATTCGGACAAGTCCTGGCTCGTTACGCCGGAGGAACAGAAGGGCTGGACACAACTGAATTTTAATGATTCAAACTGGGGAAAAGTCAAAGTCGTTGAAAAATACGGCGGCAAGAGGTGGGGCAAATTGGGAGAACCGTTTCAGGCTCCGCGCTCCAAAATGGTGCGAAATGAGTTTCAAATTTCCAAAAAGGTACAGCGCGCACGCGTTTATGTGACCGGTTTGGGCAGCTATATTTTGCACATTAACGGTCAAAGAGTAGGAAAAGATTTTTTTACTCCGGGGTGGACGGATTATGATAAAAAAGTTCAATACCAGGTTTATGATGTAACGGCCATGCTGGAAAATGGCAAAAATGCTGTCGGTGCGATTCTTGGGAACATGTGGTGGAGCGGTGGCCTGGGTTGGCGCGGCAGTGAGGTTTACAGTTATGGCCCGTTGCGATTTTTTGCCCAGCTCGTTGTCGAGTATAGCGACGGTACATCGGAAACTTTTGCTACAAATGAAAGCTGGAAAGTGCAAGACTCACCGATTACAGAAAACAGCATCTATCACGGCGAAAGTTATGATGCCCGGCTGGAAATGCCCGGCTGGGATCAGCCTGGTTTTGATGACAGCAACTGGCAGCCTGTGGAAATCGTCAACCAGGAACCGGTAAAATTAGTCGCCCAGCAGGGGCCGACGATACAGGCGACACAGGAAATAAAGCCGGTCAAAGTGACGAAAAATGATTCCGGTAAATATATTTTCGATATGGGACAAAACATGGCGGGAGTGGCGCGGCTAAAAGTGAGCGGCAAAGCCGGAACAACTGTTACCCTGCGTTTTGCCGAGCTTTTGAAAAAAGACGGAAATATTTACACGGATAATCTCCGCAGCGCCAAAGCCACGGATAGATACATTCCCAAAGGCGATGGCGAGCAAGTATGGCAGCCGCATTTTACTTATCACGGTTTCCGTTACGTGGAAATGACGGGATTCCCCGGAGAGCCGACAACGGACGCACTTACCGGACTTGTGGTTCACTCCGCGGCGCCGGTTATCGGTCATTTTGCCTGTTCAAACGAGTTGATCAATAAATTTTACAAAAACATCACCTGGGGACAGCGCAGTAATATGGAAAGCGTACCCACCGATTGTCCACAGCGCGATGAACGCCTCGGCTGGATGGGCGACGCGCAGATGTTTGCACCGACCGCCTGCTACAACAGAAACATGGCACGATTTTTCAGCAAATGGGAGCGCGACATTACCGATTCCCAGGATGCGGATGGTGCTGTACATGACGTGAACCCGGCTATCGTCGTCAGCGGTCCCGGCAGACCTGCATGGGCCGATGCGGCTGTCATTATCCCGTGGGTCGTTTATCAATATTATGGTGACAAGCGTATCATCGAAAGAAATTACGACGGCATGGCCGCGTGGGTTGAATATATGAGACGACACAGCAAAAATGATCTTTATGAGGAGGAAGGCTATGGCGATTGGGTTGCTGTGGAAAAATCGCCCTCAAAACCCATTGGCTCCGCTTATTTTTATTACAGCACCTCGCTTTTAGCAAGGATGGCAAAAATAATCGGCAGAAAAGAGGATGCTCAAAAATATGCGCAACTGGCGCAAAAAATTGCCGCCGCTTATAACCGCAAACATCTGGATGAGAAAAAACTGGAATATGAAGGCGGTACGCAGACGATGAATTTGCTACCGCTTGCTTTTGGCATTACGCCGAAAAATGACAGAGCCGCGGTCATTAAAAGTGTCGTTATCGATGTTCTTAAACACAACACGCACCTGACGACCGGCTTCCTGGGCACCGGCTATCTTTTGCCCATGCTGAGTGATTATGGCTACCACGATCTTGCCTATCAACTGGCAACCCAAAAAACATACCCCTCCTGGGGTTACATGGTCGAAAAAGGCGCCACTACAGTGTGGGAATTGTGGAACAGTGACACCCAGGGACCAGGCATGAATTCGCGCAACCATTTTGCCCTGGGATCGGTTGGAGAATGGTATTACGGCTATCTCGCCGGCATTCGTCCCGACCCGGATGCGCCCGGATTTAAACATACGATCATCCATCCCATGCCTGCCGGTGATCTGACCTGGGCGGAAGCAAGTCTGCAAACGAGTTACGGAATGCTGAAAAGCCGATGGGACAAGAACGGTGAATCATTAACCCTGAAAGTTACCATTCCCGCCAACACCTCGGCGCTGGTGTACGTGCCCACTCTTGGTAAAGAAAATGCCGAGGTAACGGAAAGCGGACAGTCAATCGTTGAAAACGGAGCCAATGTTGCAGGAGTGAAATTTGTTCGCTCGGAAAAAGAAAATGTTGTGCTCCAGGTTGGAGCGGGAGAGTACGATTTTACGGTGAAATGATATACTGATATTTTGCAATGTTTTACAGGCCACAGAAATGGAAATGACGCAGAAAAAATGATGCATGTTTTTCTGTGAGATTTCATTTCTGTGGCCTTTTTTTATTGACTTGATTTTGCAAATATTTACAAAGATTGAACCATTGGAGTAGATTATGAAAAAAATTATTTTTTTAAAAGTCCTGGTGTATCGAAAGCTTTTTTTAAGATTTGATGATGGGACAGAGGGAGTTTTTGTAATTGAGGACGAGTTCACTAATATCGCTAAACCGCTGAATGATCCAAAAATATTTTCAACTGCTAAAATTATTGATGATGGATATGGTATTGGTTTTGAGAATTGTGATTATGATATTTGCGCCCAGCATGCTTATGCAAAGACGCGGCAATATGAAAATGCTGATATGATATGATCATACTTAATTGGCCACAGAAACGGAAATGACACAGAAAAAAGGATCTGCGATATGCGGTGGGGCGTTATTAACTTTTGCTTGATTTCGCAAATATTTTTTTAATCCCATAGTTCAGCTACATTAAATTCAAGCTCTTTAAAAAGATTGGAGCGAACTTTATCCTCACCAATAAACCGCCCGGACAATTGAAAACCATTTTCCGTTAACGCATAAACCTCAACGTTCTCATTGATCGGATCTACGATCCAATATTCTCGAACACCCTCCAGTGCATAACGCTTGAACTTGTATCCCCGATCTCTTTTTGCACTCTCAGGCGAGATAATTTCGATCACCACGTCCGGCGCGCCTTCGATGTAATTTTTTTTAATTCGATCTTTATTCTCATTGCTGATAAACAAAATGTCCGGTTCGAAAAATGTTTTCGCATCGAAATAGATTCCTACAGGAGCAGCTATTACCTTGCCTAATCTATTTTTTTTTGCATAGTCATAAAATAACGACGATAAATTCATCGCTACCATTTGATGCTTAGTATTCGGCGGTGGTGACACGACGAGCTCTCCCTCGAATAATTCCCAATGATCACCCTCCCGACCAAATTCGACAATATCATCATAGGTGAATTCCACATTGATTTTTTTGGGTATTACCTTTACAGACATCGTTATCCTGCGCTTTAAATGAAGCGATCTTTTTTAATAAATATACGGGAAATTTTAAATAAAGCAATAGGAAATTGAGAAAAAATCTGCTTGACAATCCATGTTAATATTTGCATCTTTATACAAGGCGACAATTTATTAAGGAGTTCAAAATGAGTACAACAGATCAGGCCATTGATTCTATTTTAAACAAGTTGAATGGAATCAGCAAAAAAGATGCTTTAAAAGAGTATTCACTTTTAATGGCGCTTTCTAAAAGAGACAAGTATAAAGTCGAGTGTCAAAAATATCAAAAAAAATATCAATCTGAATTTTTAGAGTTTGAAAAATATCTTCATTCTCAAAAAAATTACGAAGATTATGAAAAAGAGAATGATTTGGATGACTGGGAATTTGCACTAGCCTCTCTTAAATGGTGGGAAGAAAAAATCAGAGAATTGATTGATGTTTCTAACTGAATTAGAAAAATTCAATGAACACATTCAATCATTTCGGATTGATCAATTTGAACAAAATGGTACGAATTTAAGATTTAGGATGACCGTTAATTTTAATAACAAAAGCAAACTGTTCATTAAAGAAATTATCATTAACGGTGAAAAAAGAAAATATGCTTACCAATGGGTTAATAAAAACAATGAATTGATTTGCCGCTGGGACAATGCACCTGACTGGCCGGAAATTGATTCCTTTCCTCATCACAAACACGTGCAGGATGAAAACAATGTAAAAGCATCAAAAAATATCGAATTTTCGACCATCTTGAATGAAATTGTTTCGTTGATGAATAATTGGTAATAAATGCAGTGTCCCTTTGATATAGTTTTCTTTCAGACATTCCGAATTTTCATTACTGATAAACACCAGGTCTGGTAGAAAAAAAGTTTTGAAATTTAATTAAACACCGATAGGGGAAGAAAATACTTTAGCAATATTGTTTTGGTGAACAAAATTTGATGTTTCACATTCGGCGGTGGCGACACAATAAGCTCTCCCTCGAATAGTTCCCAATGATCACCTTCCTGGTCGATCTCGACAAAATCATCGTAGGCGAATTCTACATTGATTTTTTTTGCTTTGTGTTTACAGACATCGTTATCCTGCGCTTTAAATGAAACGAGCTTTTTTAATAAAAATACGGGAAATTTTAAATAAAGCAATAGAAAGGTGAGAAAAAATTGCGACGCACCTTTGAGGTGCGTCGCAAATGAAGAATGTTAAGCAGAGCGGTTGCGCTAGTCCTGTCCGAAGATTTTTTTCAAACCCCAGGTGGCCCAACCTGCGGCGGCTGTTCCCGGATGTTTCATGGCACAGTCCATGCATTCGGCGCCGACAACGATTGGCCTCCCGCAGCTTGCACAGCGTTTTATCCCTGCTTTGCGGTCATCTTCAGGTGTGCTGTGATAGTGATGAATCCTCAAATCCCAATAGTTATCTTTTTCGCTCATGGTAAACCTCCAATTATTTTATCTGGTCAGACCTTCGTTGAGTATACCCTTTTAAATTGATACTATTTTGCTAAAATTATTTTTTCGTTCTTCACCACGTTTCCGGCTTTAAAACGACATATATAAATTCCGCTAGCAACCCGTTCTCCGTTTTCATTTGTTGCGTCCCATTGTACCGAATGCATCCCTGGCTCCTGCGCTCCATTTACCAGCGCTCTGACAAGTCGGCCTTGCAAATCAAATATCTGCAATTGAACAGTGCTTGTTTTTAATAAAGTATAGGGGATTGTGGTTATTGGGTTAAAAGGGTTAGGATAATTTTGGTATAAAGTCATTTCTTTTGGGACTTGATTTTGAGGCGATTTTACCAATGTAATATATGACGTTTCACGCGGTGTTAATATAATTGCATTTCCACTTGGATCGTTTGCGGATATTTCACTCAACGACAAAGCTATTTGTGTGCCGGAGTATACAGACGATTTCTCTTTCATTTTTATTTTAGCTATGATGCCTGTACCGTTACTTCCACTTTGATTTCCTTTTTTGCTTATTCCAATACTCACATTTCCATTACTACTATCAATATTATCATAATAGATGATGTCCGAACCGAGAAAGCCGCCACGTTCACTTGAGATGACCTGCAATTGGTTGGCTGGAAAATTTAGCTTGAAGGAAGCACCAAAAAGATTGGTAACTTCCGTAGTTTGGATGTCAACATAGAATTCTTTATGAAGTTTGTGGTCATTTATGATGGGTGTTATTGTGCCTTGCCCTTGAGGACCAGGAGATGCAATGTAGGATGCTTCTTGTGGTGTCAAAGAAATTGTATTTCCGGATGGATCGTTAGCAGATACTTCATTTAATGAAAGAGTGATTGGCGTTCCGTTGATGACAGATGGCTTTTCCTTTAATTTAATTCGGGCAACAACGCCTATTCCATTGCTTCCACTTTGGTTTCCCTTTCTGCTAATTCCCACACTTACGGTACCTAACCCGTTATCAATATTATCATAATAAATAACATCATTTCCTAAAAAGGTACCTTTTTCAGTTGAAATTACTTCAATTAAATTTTTAGGAAAATTCAATTTAAAGGATACACCAAATAAGTTTGTGACATCCTTGACTTGAATGTCCACGTAGAACTCTTCATGAAGAGAATGGTCAGGCACAATAGGGGTAATTATGCCATTAGAAGTCTGCTCTCCAGTGATTTTGATAACAACGGCATCAGTTCCTCCATTATTATTTGTCTGAAAGGCGTTGTTTGAAAATGGAAAATCGGAGCTTTTAGTCCATCCACTAACTAGTATATTACCAAGGTTATCGCTCGTAACCCCCAAGCCTGCTTCAGTATCAGAACCACCATAATAAGTTGCCCACTGCAAAGCATTAGTGATAGTAAATTTCGCTATAAAAATATCATATTTCCCAGCGTTATAGCTTTGAATTGCTCCATTCATTCCAGGTAAATCAGTACTTTTTGAATCACCAACAAAGATAACGTTCCCTTCATTGTCGGTAGTAATAGGCCGCCCCCAATCTTCGTCGCTGCCGCCATAAAATGTACAATACGATCTATTCCCATTTGAATTAAATTTGGCCCAAAAGGCGTCCTGTCCACCAGCATAGTTTGTTTGAAAAGCATCATTAGTGATTGGCAAGTCTGTGCTTTGCGTACTTCCGGAAATATAAATACTTCCATTTTTATCTACAAATGGACCTGCATCGTCGTAGCTGCTGCCTCCACAATAAGTTGCCCATTGCAGGGTGCCATTATTAGTAAATTTTGCAATGTAAACATCTGCACCACCTCCGTTACTTTTCTGAAATGCGCTGTTTGTAACAGGTATATCAGAGCTATAAGTACGGCCAGCTATAATCAGATTGTTGTTGGCATCTATTCCCATTCCCCTGTTTATTTCTTGTGCACTACCACCGAAATAAGTTGCCCATTGTCTGGCACCACTACTGTTAAATTTTACAATAAAGTCATCAGCGCCACCTGCACGGCTAGTCTGAAAAGCTCCATCTGTGACAGGGAAAGCATCACTATAGGTTACACCAGAGATATAAACATTTCTCAGGTCATCTGTCTCAATTCCCTGGCCATATTCATAACCATCATTGCCCCCATAAAGAGTAGCCCAAACTCTTGTACCTGAACCTGTAAATTTTAATATACATACATCTCCATACCCTTTATGATTTGTTTGAAAGGCATCATTTGAAACTGGGAAATCGTTGCTATGCGATGTCCCAGTTACTAAAATATTATTTGCATTGTCAAATGTCATGCCAATGCCGAGATCATCATCATTGCCACCATAATAAGTAGACCAAAGACGGTTACCATCTGCATCGAATTTGGCTATAAAAACATCTTTATTTCCTTTATAGCTCGTTTGGTATGCTCCGCTTGTAACTGGGAAATTCGTGCTTTCCGTATAACCTAATATTGCAATATTGCCATTCGAGTCAACAACAACAGGTCCACAAATATCATTACCATTCCCCCCATAATAGGTTGCCCACTCTAAATTCGGCTCAATAACTAAAATCTGATTAGAATTATAATGATCTATGGTGAATGTAATATCATTATCCTTGAGTTGATATTCTGTATTTGGTCCTTTAAAATCATTTTGAACAAAGTCAAAATGATTGTTATCTTCACTTGTATCAGTTTGATAACATTTAAGAGAACCTTCTATAACTTTCCCTAATGGATTAGCTGCCTTCAATTTACCATTTTGTAACAACTGTATATTTTCTATCCCTAAATAGTGCATCCGAATATCTTGCACTTTCCCCCCTGGCTTCACTACAAAGTCATATTTCAATCCTTTTTCGTTGCAAGACAAAACCATATCAATATTGTTGTAAATATTTTTATAAACCAATTTTTTATATGCTTTAACGCCAGTTATTCCTTCGGGGCAGTGCGCATAGTAATAATTAAAATAACCTTCGGCCTCTTCTTTGGCAATTATCCTGGTATGAGGACTGTTCCCTATTAATTGCATATCCATCCGAAAAGTCTTTAATTTCTTTCGCTTGCTAGTTGAATAATTCTTTGCAATGTCAGAAATGGAAGCAAGTGGTGCGTTTCCAAGTCTATCTGCTGCATCTCTTTGTGATTGTGAGAAAACATAAGTTATGCCTGATTTTGTAAAGTAAAGTCTTACGCCATTGCTTTCAACAACATAAGCAATATCAGATCTAATATTATTTTCATCATCAATAATTTGTCCTTTATTTTCTATGAATAATAAGCTTGCTTGATTTATATTATTGGTAACTTTAATTTTATATTTGGCATAACTGTTACTACCTAAGAGTAAAAACAGTATAATTATTCGCATTAACTTAAGCTTGTAGTTATTCATTTGAATTGGTCTCCATGTGTTAACAAACAAAAGTGCCTGTTACATAATATCTGTTGTAACAGGCACTTTAATTTATTTTGTAAGCGTTAATTTGTTATAAAGTAAAATCTGCCCAGCTTTCAATTGACAGATATAAACCCCGCTTGCCACTTTATTTCCGTCATCATCGCTAGAATCCCAAATAAGAGAATGAAAACCTGACTCCTGATCACTATTTGCCAATGTTCTTACTAATCGGCCTGAAAGATCGAAAATTTGTACAGTAACGAAAGAGTTCTTTGGTAATGCGTAAGAAATAGTGGTTACCGGATTAAATGGATTCGGGTAATTAGCAAATAATCTGAATTCGGTTGGCTTGGATTCCAGTAAATTATTAATTTGGGAACCTGTACTCGACTTGGAAGAGAGTGCAATGGGAATTCCCATTTTGTCATTCGCCTGGATCATTTGGATTCCGAAATCATCGTCGGAAATTTTTTCAGTGTTTTTTGGCGCAAAATAGAGTCTTATTAATACCCCTTTTTTAGTTATAGAGGGTTGCTTGCCTTTCTGCGTAATCGCTATTGCTACTGTTCCAGCTTCTTTTACAGTATTTTTCTGATAAAACAATGCATCCTGACTAAATAGATTCCCAGGAGTTGTTGTATTGAATTGAATCAAATCTTTGGGATAACTCACTTTGAATGAAAGACCAAATAGGTTCACTAAATCTGCTTCGATATCCAAACAAATTTGTTTCGAATTATAGTCGAAATGAAGTGATTTTGCCAAAGATCCACCAAATTGGCCATCATTTGGGTTTGTAGATGTAAACGATTTAAATAGCGAATGAGATTTGCCCCAATTCACTCCAATAGGTAGTATATCACCTTGGTTAACCGTCCCATCCCCATTTGCATCTGCATAAGTGGCATTTTGATTGGGTGTCCAGGGGGTTGCTTGTTGAGCTACCCACTGGAGTTTGTTTGACGCCGTTCTTGCCGGTCCTGTTTTCGCCCAATGGATACCAAGTGGAAGTATGTCCGCTTGATTCACAATACCGTCATTATTAGTATCTCCTGGCCAGACCGCAAGCCCGCTCTGAATGGTAGTTGTAATACTACCAGGAGATAAAGTAATTGCATTACCATTCGGATCGTTTGCAGAAACATTTTGTACAGAAAAGTTTATTGGTGTCCCATCGGGTGTATTTGCTTGGGCTGCAAATATTATTTTTATTATACTCCCATGACCTGAAACACCTGTGGAAACACCTTTCCTGGTGAGACCAACAGCAACGTATCCATTAGCATCTTTATCATTATCATAAACGAGTAAATCAGTTCCTAAAAAGGAACCGGATTTGTCGTAAGATACATAATCGATATAGTTTGTATTTGTATAGTGAAGTTCAAAACTTACGCCGTACAAATTAGATACCGGATAGCTTGCGGAACCGACAATAATTTGCACTTCAAATTCACTTCCCGAATGTGGCGCAGATGCTATAAAAGGAGCAATTGGGATGTTACTTGAAATATTTGTAATTGATACATTTTTGCCCGTTGACCAGTCGGAAACGACAGAGTGATCTGAGGAACATCGCGCTTGCGCTTTAACAGTGTATGTACCGGCAGTATTGTAAGAATGACTTGCCGATGTTGATGAATTCCATGCAGAATAATTCCCAGAACCCCAATCAAATCTATATTCGACGCTACCACCTTGGCTGCACGAAGCACCTCCTGTGCTGAAAGTTAATGTCTGTCCTACTTGGCCGCTTGAGGGTCCAGTAGGAGTGTTGGGTGTTGATACAGTATGCGTTGTTGGATTAACTGTTAATTGAGTTGATCCATGATACCAATCATTATCATTCTCATTGGATTCTTGAATTATATTATCGGGGTCGATAATTTCCCCGACCCAATAATTGCCTTGTGGCATTGAATTTGGAATCGTACATGTTGTTATTACATCTCTATACGAACCAGCACTAATCGAGCTAACATTACTTTCACCTACTTTAGTATCAGAATTGCTGATGCTAGTGTTTGTGGACAAATAATAGAAAATTTTGAAACTTCCAGAACTATTTGTACCTGTATTTTTTACTCGAAAATGATCAGTAAAAGTGCCGCCAGGAGCCACGTTTGTTGGAGTGAAATAATTATGTGAACCAACATCACAGGTTAGATTGATATCACTTGTTGCACCATGCCAATCTGCTTTAACGCGGTACGAATTGCTGGTACTGTGATCACCATTATAACCCCAAATTTTAATATAATATGTACCGTCACCCACAGATATCGTCACTTGTTCATCAGAAGAAGTTCCATTTGTAGAACTTCCTATTGAACTACCCGAACTATTATAGACACCAAGATCATAATCTTTTTCTGATGGCACATCTACATTAATTGTCAAATTTGTAGAAAGAACAGCTTCAATGGTTTCAGTGCCAGAAATTTCTCCATCGGCATTAGAGGCTTGCCTTTTGATTTCTTTTTCGGAAGTTTCATTTAGTTTTCTTAATAAAGTTTCAGGCAAATCAATGGGAGTTGCAGCAGTTAATAGGCCATCGCTTATAGTGACTTTGTACCAATCAATATCATCTGATGTTTCTATGTATGCAGTGTACCATTGTCCTTTAGTTAACGGTCCGTAAGCTTCTGCCATCGTATCATTGGGTTCATAAGGGCCTCCATTTTCTTCATTTGTTAATAATTGAATCGCATCGATGCCATCTTCCTGATTCGGTGAAGATTGACCGTGCGATAGTTTGACATAGCGAACATTGGTGGAGGCGAAAGAGAGTGTTTGAACCCCAGTTCCTTGAGGTTCGCCGACATGTTGCCATGGCCCATCGGAATATTGGGAAATGTAGACATGCAAATTTGTTTGTGTCCTATAAGGATCTTTTAGCCAAAATTTCAGGCCAATTGCTGATTTTGAAGCACCAAAATCAAGGATTGCGGTTGGGTTGCCGTTGCCGCCGGGGGGGTGATCTGTATAAGCATAATTGTCATCAGGAGGCCCAATAATATAATTTATATCTGTCCATGGATGAGAATAATTAGTGTTGGGATCTGCATCCCACGTTGAATAGACTGAAGCAATATAGATTGCTTCCATTTTTCCAGCCCAGGCACATAAGGCCTTAAATAGCTCTGTGCCGTTACTGTTATAGTCAGCACTCCCTGCCCAGAATGCAACCCGGCCGCTTGCGTAGGGACGAATAAAGCTATAAATGTTGTCGCTTCCATAATCCCATTCTGCTAAGATAGTCGCATCAGCAGAAACGTTGGAGACGGCGGCACCTCCCCATCCTGTGCAATGATCAATGACATCATTTTGTAATAATGAAGTATCAAGAGGATGATTAAATGCGACCTTTGCATCACTAACGCCGACATTGCTGTAATGCGATGTACCAAACCAATCAGAAATGCAGCTTGTGCTATATCCTCCTCCACAAAAAACGGATGGAGTTCCCCCAAGGAGGATGGCTCCTCCGCCGTTCGTTACGAAGTTTCCAACGTAAGATGCGGTAGTAGAATTACAAGCCGAATATTCTGCTACGATAACAAGATTGTAGGACGACATGTCACTGGGAATGGATGATGAATTAGTTATGCTAAACCCCAATTCGTTAAGTACACTGGTGATTGTTGAATTCGGATTGTTTGTGACATACAAACAAGCATTAGACTGACTGTAGCCACTGGAAATTGAAAGCAGTGACAGGAAAATAACTGTGAAAATGATTGTTAAAGTTTTCATAGTGATCAACTCCTTTGATATTTGCGAATTTTTATTTACTTCAATTGATGATTCTGTATAGAGATTCTCAAACGTTCTGATTCTGCTATAGATTGCGAACCCGCTGAAGGTTTGAATAACTTGTTGTTTACCATTTGTTGCCAAAATATTACCCATACGTTAAAATGAGATCACTCATCTTTTTTTGTGTTGTAAATGCCGGTTCTGATGGCATAACTTTCAAATAATCCCTCCCTATTTATCGTATTATACTTGTTGAGGGTTAAAATGTAACAAACGCTTGTCATTGCGAGGAGTGAGGAACGGACGACGAAGCAATCTCACAACTGCCTGTAAAGTATGAGATTGCTTCGCTCCACTCCGTTTCGCTCGCAATGACATGACCAAAAAGTCATGTTACAAACTAACCCTTAACAAGTATAAATTTGATGTTTCATTATTTTCGTAAAGTAGAATTGTTATAGGTGCTGATTACTCTTACTTCCCATAAGATGCCCAAAATGGCTTTAATCCTTCTTTAATAGCTTTCTTAAATGCACGTTTCCACCGCGAGTCGGATGATTTGAGCCCTTGATATAGATCCCATATTCCTCCTACTCCCATCGTTATTGCTGCTGCTGTTCCATCCACAAAACTGACGCCGGCTCCAACGAG
>Ga0114931_10002792_pt1 | contig 22200 bp, 35 predicted proteins | sample 2SBtaG_FD_89579 | JGI IMG/M metagenome (GOLD analysis project Ga0114931, IMG submission 89579) | Deep subsurface microbial communities from Kolumbo volcano to uncover new lineages of life (NeLLi) - 2SBTROV14_V59a metaG | ecosystem: Environmental > Aquatic > Marine > Volcanic | place: Kolumbo... | reverse complement strand
GAAATTTTCCGGATCAAGGCGAAAAGCGCAGGTAATAGCCAGCTATTGCCAAGCTTTTCAACGCAGAGCCGGGGAATTTCAGCCGCCAGACGCCGGCTCATGAATTAATCAGAGGTTCCTTAACTATTTGATGTTATTGGTGGCTACGTGTTGATTGTCGCATTTACGACAAACTCAGCTGACAAGCGTGGCGTGGGTCAGACCGCCCAACACTATATATTCCCTCTCGCCGGCGAGCACGCCGGGCAGCAGCTCGCTGAAGAAGACGATTTTAGCAAGTGGTACTTCCACCTGCATGACGTAGTCGCCGAATTCGTCGGCACGCTCCCAGCTGTCGCTGAAGGAGTTGAGATTGTTCAGCAGGATGATGCGCCGGGAACCGTCGTCTCCGAAGGTTTCATATTCGTTGATGCTGTTGCAGCCGCGATACAGGGTGAGGTGGGTCTGCTGTTTGTATTTGCGCACCAGTTCGAACTGGTTGTAGCCGAACAGCACGTCGAGCTGGTTTTCCAGGGCGTTGGTGTTGTAGAGGCCGCGAGCCCATTCCTGTTCGTAGCTGCGGTAGCTCTTGTCCTGCTGGTCGCGGATGGGGGTGTGGTGAAAGCGGGGCACCAGGCCGAAGCGGGATTCGGCCCAGCCCTTGAGCACGGCCCCCTCCTGGGAGTCGGGGTTGAACAGCCAGCCGCGCAGCAGCCTTAAATAGGTTGCCCTGGAGCGGTCCAGGCGGCTCTCTTCCTCAAATCCCATCTCTTCAGGGCTTTCCAGCTGAAACTGGGCCGACATGAAGGCCATGAAGTGGCGCGAGCGCACCACGGCGTTTTCCAGCTTTTGCAGCCGCTCGAAAATTTCCCGGTACAGCTCGCTCACGCCGTCGATGGCCAGCGGCGCCGGGTGCTGCTGATAGGTGAGGCTGCCGAGGATCCCCGCCGGCAGGTTACAGCGGTTGAACAGCCGGTGCGCCTGCTTGGGGAGCGAGGGATTTTTGTGAGTGGTGTAGGGCATGCGTTTGTCGCTTTACATACAGACAATGGGGGAGATTGTAGTACATCTCACTCGCCGGGAATAGCATTTTTATTCTCTAAAATCCAATACAAACAGTCGCTTAAAAGTGTTTCTGAAAACTGGCACAGCGATTGCTGTAGAGGGGTGCGGAACAACTAACTTGTGATTTAATCAAGGAGAAAAAGACAATGGCTTTACGTCAATGTGCTATTTACGGCAAAGGTGGTATCGGTAAGTCTACCACTACTCAGAACCTGGTTGCGGCCCTGGCCGAAATGGGTAAAAAAGTAATGATCGTCGGCTGCGACCCCAAGGCTGACTCCACTCGTTTGATCCTGCATTCAAAGGCCCAGACCACTGTTATGCACCTGGCAGCTGAAGCCGGCACCGTGGAAGACCTGGAGCTGGACGATGTACTGTCTGTCGGCTACGGCGACGTCAAGTGCGTTGAGTCCGGTGGTCCTGAGCCGGGTGTAGGCTGTGCCGGTCGCGGTGTAATCACCGCCATCAACTTCCTGGAAGAGGAAGGCGCCTATGACGAAGATCTGGACTTCGTATTCTACGATGTACTGGGCGACGTTGTATGCGGCGGTTTCGCCATGCCCATTCGTGAAAACAAGGCCCAGGAAATCTACATCGTGTGCTCCGGCGAGATGATGGCCATGTATGCTGCCAACAACATCTCCAAGGGTATCGTTAAATACGCCAACTCCGGCGGTGTGCGTCTGGCCGGCCTGATCTGTAACTCTCGTAACACTGACCGTGAAGACGAGCTGATCGAAGCTCTGGCTGAGAAGCTGGGCACTCACATGATCCACTTCGTACCGCGTGACAACGTTGTACAGCACGCTGAAATCCGTCGTATGACCTGCATTGAGTTCGATCCCAAGGCCAAGCAATCTGACGAGTATCGTCAACTGGCTCAAAAGGTTGTTGATAACACCAGCCTGGTTATCCCGACTCCTATCGAAATGGATGCTCTGGAAGAGCTGCTGATGGAATTCGGCATCATGGAAGCTGAAGACGAAAGCGTAGTTGGCAAGACTGCTGAAGAGCTGGCTGCTGAAGCCTGATCCGTTCAGCTGTTAATAAGTGATAAAAGCGGCATCGCGTAGCGATTGCCGGTGCCTGACACCGTTCGGTGCGTGATGCCGCTTTTGTCGATCCTTTGTTGAAGGCCTGGCCACAGATTAGTGGCAGAGCTAAAGGAGACAGAAAATGTCTAATATTACACGTGAAGAGACCGAAGCCCTCATCCAGGAGGTGCTGGAAGTCTATCCTGAAAACGCCAAGAAAGACCGTGCCAAGCATCTGGCTGTCAATGATCAGTCGGTTGAAAAATCAAGCAAGTGCATCACTTCCAACAAGAAGTCCCTGCCTGGTGTTATGACCATCCGTGGTTGTGCCTATGCCGGTTCCAAGGGTGTTGTTTGGGGTCCTGTCAAGGACATGATCCATATTTCACACGGTCCAGTCGGTTGCGGTCAGTACTCCCGTGCCGGTCGTCGTAACTATTACATCGGCACTACCGGTGTAAACACCTTCGTTACCATGAACTTCACCACTGATTTCCAGGAGAAGGACATAGTATTCGGCGGCGACAAGAAACTGGACAAGACCATCAGCGAAATCAACCAGCTGTTCCCGCTGAACAAGGGTGTTTCCATTCAGTCTGAATGCCCGATCGGTCTGATCGGTGACGATATCGAAGCCGTCGCCAAGAAGACTTCCAAGGAAATCGAAAAGCCCGTCGTGCCCGTCCGTTGTGAAGGGTTCCGCGGCGTCTCCCAGTCCCTGGGTCATCACATCGCCAATGACGCGATTCGTGACTGGACCCTGGGCGCCCGCGACGATGACGACAGCTTTGAAGGCACTCCTTATGACGTTTCCATCATCGGTGACTACAACATCGGTGGCGACGCCTGGGCCTCTCGTACCATCCTGGAAGAGATTGGTCTGCGTGTTGTTTCACAGTGGTCCGGTGACGGCACCCTGTCTGAAATGGAGCTGACCCCCAAGGTTAAATTGAACCTGCTGCATTGCTATCGTTCAATGAACTACATATCTCGCCACATGGAAGAGAAGTATGGTATTCCATGGGTTGAATATAACTTCTTCGGTCCCACCAAGATTGAAGAATCTCTGCGCAAGATCGCATCTTTCTTTGATGACACCATCAAGGAAAATGCCGAGAAGGTAATCGCCAAGTACCGCAAAGAGGCGGACGAGGTTATTGCTAAGTACCGTCCGCGCCTGGAAGGCAAGAAGGTCATGCTGTACATCGGCGGTCTGCGTCCTCGCCACACCATCGGTGCCTATGAAGACCTGGGCATGGAAGTGGTTGGTACCGGTTATGAATTCGGTCATAACGATGACTACGATCGTACGATCAAGGAAATGGGTAACGCCACCCTGCTGTACGATGATGTCACCGGTTACGAATTCGAGGAGTTCGTCAAGAAGATCAAACCTGATCTGATCGGTTCCGGTATCAAGGAGAAGTACATCTTCCAGAAGATGGGCATTCCTTTCCGCCAGATGCACAGCTGGGATTATTCAGGTCCCTACCACGGTCCCGACGGTTTCGCCATCTTCGCCCGTGACATGGATATGACCCTGAACAATCCGTGCTGGAGCAAGCTGCAGGCGCCCTGGAAGGCCTCCGAGGAAGCTGAAACCGCTGCAGCGGCAAGCGCTTAAGACCCTTGTTTCCCCCTCCCTGGCGGGAGGGGCCAATAGGACAAGTATATTCAACCCAATCTGCCGTAAGTTCACAGATTAGTGGCGCGGCTGGAGGTTATCATGAGTCAGAATGTAGAAAACATTAAACCAAGTTATCCCTTGTTTCGTGAAGATGAGTACAAGGAAAACCTGGCACGCAAGAAAGAACTGTTTGAAGAGTGTCACCCCAAGGAAAAGATCGACGAGGTCTTCGAATGGAGCACGACTGAAGAGTACAAAGAGCTGAACTTTGCCCGTGAGGCTCTGACCGTCAACCCGGCCAAGGCCTGTCAGCCACTGGGCGCGGTACTCTGTGCCCTGGGTTTTGAAAAGACCATGCCTTACGTGCACGGTTCACAGGGTTGTGTCGCTTACTTTCGTACCTATTTCAATCGTCACTTCAAGGAGCCGGTATCCTGTGTTTCCGACTCCATGACTGAAGATGCGGCGGTATTCGGCGGTCAGAAGAACATGTTCGCCGGCCTGGAAAACGCCAAGGCCCTGTACAAGCCGGAAATGATCGCTGTTTCCACCACCTGTATGGCCGAGGTTATCGGTGACGACCTGAATGTCTTCATCGGCAATGCCAAGAAGGGTGGTCATATCGAGCAGGAATTCCCCACGCCTTTTGCCCATACTCCCAGCTTCGTCGGTTCCCACACTACCGGTTGGGATAACATGTTCGAAGGGATCGCTCGATATTTCACCCTGAATGAGATGGAAGGCAAAGAGGTCGGTTCCAACGGCAAGCTCAACATCGTGCCCGGTTTTGAAACCTACCTGGGCAACTATCGTGTCATCAAGCGCATGATGGGCGAGATGGGTGTTGAGACCACCATGCTGTCTGATCCTTCAGAAGTGCTGGATACTCCGGCCGATGGTGAATTCCGCATGTATGAAGGTGGCACTACCCTGGATGAAATCAAGGATGCACCCAACGCCAAGGATACTCTGTTCCTGCAGAACTGGCAGTCCGTCAAGTCCATGAAGTTCACCAAGAACACCTGGAAGCATGAAACGCCCAAGATACACATTCCCATGGGGCTGGACTGGACTGACGAGTTCCTGATGAAGGTCTCTGAAATCACCGGTCAGGAGATCCCCGAGTCACTGGCGAAAGAGCGCGGTCGTCTGGTCGACATGATGACCGACTCTCACACCTGGCTGCATGGCAAGAAGTTCGCCCTCTGGGGTGATCCTGACTTTGTCGAAGGACTGGCCAAGTTCCTGTTGGAGCTGGGTGCCGAGCCGACTCACATCCTCTGTAACAACGCCAACAAGCGTTGGATGAAGGAGATGAAGAAGGTTCTGGCCGAGTATCCATGTGCTGATGACTGTGAAATCTACATCGGTAAGGACCTGTGGCACATGCGTTCACTGGTATTCACCAACAAGCCTGACTTCATGATCGGTAACTCTTACGGCAAGTTCATCCAGCGTGACACGCTGACCAAGGGCAAGGAGTTTGAAGTGCCCCTGATCCGTCTGGGCTTCCCGATCTTCGATCGTCATCACCTGCATCGCATGACCACTCTGGGTTACGAGGGTGCCATGTACATGCTGACCACCATCGTCAACGCCATCCTTGAGCGTCTGGATGAAGAAACGCGCGGTATGGGTACAACGGACTATAACTACGACCTGGTTCGTTAATAGTTCATCCCGAACCTTACCCCTCCCGTTCGGGAGGGGTGGGCCAGGGAGTTTCAACGAGGAGTATACCCAATGCCAAGTGTAATGATCAGGCGTGAAGATGATGGTCGTTTGAGTCTGTACGTTCCCAAGAAGGACCTGGAGGAGTTTATCGAATCCATGGAATTTCAGTCCGAGGACAAATGGGGCGGCGAAATCGAGCTGGGCGATGGCAGCAAGTACTACATCGAGCCCATGGCGGGCGAGCCAAGTCTACCCATCACTGTTCGCGCCAAGCGTGCATGACCCAGGTTTGAACGTATTAATGGAGGAATCCCATAATGGCTTTGTATATTGTTGCTGAAGAATGTATTTCATGCGGTGATTGCGAACCGGTTTGCCCCACTGCCTCGATTTATGAGCAGGGCCCGACCTTCGTGATACAAAAGAGCACCTGCACAGAGTGTGAAGGTGATTTCGACAAACCGCAGTGTGTTGCCGCCTGTCCTGTCGACAAGTGCATCATGCCGCTGGCATCGTAGGTGAATGTCATGGCTCCAGGTTCCGATCAAGTAACCTTATCCCGGGAGTTGGCGCTGCGGATCGGCCTGGCAGCGAAGGTGCTGCCAGGCGTCGATGCGCGGGAATTGTTGCAGGTGCTGGTCAACAAGCTGGGTTACCCGCTGACCGACAAGAGCCTGCGTGAAATCACCGTTACCGATATCCGTGCCGCCATGACCAGCCCCGATGGTGAAGAGGATACGGAAGATACGGCCATCAGCAAGGATGCCATGAAACTTGCGGTGCGTTATCTGTGGGGCGAGGAAGTGGCGTTGCCAGAAATGCCCAAACTCGATCCCTATGAAGATGGTGATATGCCGGGTTCCATTCGCGTCGCCATTGCCACCAACAATGTCGATGTAATCGACGGCCACTTCGGCTCCTGTCCCCGTTTTATCGTTTATCAATTGAGCACGGATGAGCGGCGTCTGATCGCTATCCGTCCCACCGACGATGCTGATGATGCGGAGGACAAAAATGCTTTTCGTGCCGAGATTATCTCTGACTGCGATGTGTTGTATGTCCAGTCCGTGGGTGGACCTGCCGCCGCCAAGATTATCCGTGCCGGAGTTTATCCCATCAAGCTGCCCGAGGGCGGCGGGGCCGGTGAGGCTCTGGAGCGTTTGCAGCAGACCCTGGCTGGTACACCGCCGCCGTGGCTGGCCAAGATCATCGGCGTGGATCCTGAAAAGCGCACCAAGTTTGGTGCTGCGCTCGAGGCCGAAAGATGATCAGCGAGTCTATCGTTGACGAGGTGGTGTCCAGGGTCGAGGCGAGCTATCTGGGCGAGGCCGTGCTGGATACCTTGCGCCAGGAGTATCCTGATATCCGTTTCACCTACTGTTCCTTTGATGACATCGCCGCCAATGCCAAACCGGTGAGCGAGCGTCCCGGCTTCAAGGTCTACTTTGTGGACAGTCGCGAGCACTGTGCCTGTCTCACCAATAATCATGAAATCGCCAGCGGCATTGTGCTGGCCGAGGTCTTCGATGACGAGGATGAGGACTGACCGGCATTCCCGCGCGCACGTAGGAGTTTGTTTATGACCAACGCGGTGGCTGTGAGTAATGGTGATGTCACACCGCGCGCCGACTGCGACGCCTGTGACTACTGCAACAACCGCCTGCCCGCCGGGCTGTGCCAGCCGGGTGATGCCTGTGTCGTGGTTAAAAGTGGCCGCCAGATCGATCGCTTTTTTCGTAAAAACCCCGACCTGGCTCAACTCTATCTTGACGATCCCTTTTGGGAACGCCGCGCCATCGCCACCCGCTATTCCCCCGTCGAGTTGTTGGTGCCTCTGATCGAGGACGAGGACGAGGTGGTGCGCCGCGCGGTGGCCTATCGTATACCCATTGAATATCTGGAACGGCTGATCAGGGACCCGGATCGGGATGTGCGCATCACCGTCGCCGACCGCCTGCCGGAAGAGAAGCTGGAGCTGCTGGTCAATGATCCCGACTATTCCGTGCGCACCTATGTGGCCCGCCGCCTGCCCGCCGGGCGATTGTTCCGCATGATTCGCGACCCCGACCGCACGGTTAGAAAAACGGTGGCCGAGCGGCTGCCCGATGTGAGTCTTCAGCTGCTGGCCATGGACCCGGAGGTGGATATTCGCCGGGTGGTGGCACGGCGCATGCTGGTGGACATGCTGCCCATGATGCTGAAGGACAATGAGTGGATGGTGCGTTTCGAGGCGGCCAGGCGGGCGGCGCCCGATGCCTTGTCAGAACTGTTGGATGATCCCGAGCCCGAAATCAGGGCGCTGGTCAAGGAACGCCTGGGGGCGGATTAGAGCAGGGGGTGATGTCTCACTCCCTTATGCATCGCCGCAATCGCAATCCAGCTGGATCTGCCAGCCGAAATCCGCATCCTTGCTGCATTTCAGATGCTTGGCATCGCCCCAGGTGATGTGCACCATGTCCAGGGTATCGTTGTCTTGAACCCCGGCTCGTTCACAGGCATCCTTCAAGTCTTTCCATGTGATTTTGAGGCCCTCGTTAGAACACTCTTCTTCCATCTCAAAATCCTCGAATTGGCTAATCATGACAGCTGATGATTAAGCAAAATTTATACCGTTTTTAACAGATGATCCGTCCCGACAAAACATGCTTATTGTTTATGTCTTAACAGTTGCCGTAACTCTTTGAAATTTAAAAATATATTTAAAAACATAGCATTATGCTAAGGACTTGCCGGAAGGGTGGCAGTGGGGCCGGGCCGGCGTCATGTAAGAGATGTGACATCGGGGCCGTGATCGCACGGGTTGTCGTGTTTGCTACATGACAATTTCAGGCTTGATATATGAAAAACAATCACTTGTCCGATTGGCATAACAGTTGCTGTACAACCTTCAGGAATCATCTCATGAACCTGGAGGATGTATGCAGCAAAAGGATATCGCCGCTCTGCTGGACGAGCCCGCCTGCAGTCACAACAAGAAGTCAAAATCGGGTTGCGCCAAGCCCAAGCCCGGTGCTTCGGCCGGCGGCTGCGCCTTCGACGGCGCCCAGATTGCCTTGCTGCCCATCGTGGATGTGGCCCATATCGTCCACGGTCCCATCGCCTGTGCCGGCAGTTCATGGGACAACCGGGGCACCCGCTCGTCCGGGCCGACACTTTACCGCCTCGGTATGACCACCGACCTGACCGAGCAGGATGTGATCATGGGCCGCGGCGAGAAGCGCCTGTTCCATTCCATCAAGCAGGCAGTCGAGACCTATAACCCGCCCGCCGTGTTCATCTACAACACCTGCGTGCCCGCCCTGGTGGGGGATGATGTGGAGGCGGTCTGCCGCGCCGCCGAAGAGCGCTGGAATGTGCCGGTGGTGCCGGTGGATGCCGCCGGTTTTTACGGTACCAAGAACCTGGGCAACCGTATCGCCGGCGAGTCGATGATCAAATATGTGGTCGGCACACGCGAACCCGAGCCGGTACCCGAGTCGGCCTATCCGAAAGGGGTGAAGAAGGTTTACAACGTCAACTTGGTGGGCGAATACAACATCGCCGGTGAGTTCTGGCATGTGCTGCCGCTGTTGGACGAGCTGGGCCTGCGGGTACTGTGCACCCTAGCCGGTGATGCCCGCTTCAACGAAGTGCAGACCATGCATCGCGCCGACGTCAACATGATGGTCTGTTCCAAGGCCATGATCAACGTCGCCCGCAAGTTGGAAGAGCACCACGGCACGCCGTGGTTCGAAGGCAGTTTTTACGGTATTTCCGATACCTCCAAGGCGCTGCGGGATTTCGCCCGTGTCATCAACGATCCGGACCTGACCGAGCGTACCGAGGCACTGATTGCCCGTGAAGAGTCGCGCATGAAATCGGAACTGGATGCCTGGCGGCCGAGACTTGAAGGCAAGCGCGTGCTGCTCTACACCGGCGGGGTTAAATCCTGGTCCGTCATTTCCCAGTTGCAGGACCTGGGCATGAAAGTGGTGGCCACCGGCACCAAGAAATCCACCGAAGAGGACAAGGCCCGCATCCGCGAGTTGATGGGCGAGGATACCAAGATGATCGACGAGGGCAATCCGCGCGCCCTGCTCGAGGTCATGCGTGACTACAAGGCTGACATCCTGATCGCCGGCGGCCGCAACATGTATACCGCCCTGAAGGCGCGCCAGCCCTTCCTGGATATCAACCAGGAACGCGAATTCGGTTATGCCGGTTACCAGGGCATGCTGGAACTGGTGCGCCAGCTGGCGCTGACCATCGAAAGCCCGGTGTGGGAACAGGTGAGGCGTCCCGCACCCTGGGCCGGAGTGGAGCGCGGCACCGGTCAGCCGCTGGTTGCCAACGAAGGAATGTAAGCCATGGCCGAGATCATCAAACGCAAAAAGGCCATGAGCGTCAGCCCGCTCAAATCCAGCCAGCCGGTGGGTGCTGCACTGGCCTTTCTCGGTATCAACCGCGCCATCCCCATGTTGCACGGCTCACAGGGTTGCACCGCCTTCGGCAAGGTCTATTTCGTGCGCCACTTTCGCGAACCGATCCCGTTGCAGACCACTGCCATGGACCAGGTGAGTTCGGTGATGGGTGCGGATGACAATGTCGTGGAGGGATTGAAGACCCTGTGCGAAAAATCGACCCCGGCCCTGATCGGCCTGCCCACCACCGGGCTGTCCGAGACCCAGGGCACCGACATCAATATGGCGGTACAACAGTTTCGCCGGAAGTATCCCCAATATGCCCCCATCAAGGTGGTGCCGGTCAACACACCTGATTTTACCGGCAGTATGGAAAGAGGTTATGCCGCCGCCGTCACCGCCATGATCGATGTGCTGGTGCCCGGGGCGGACGAAGCCGACACCCGGCCAGGCAAACGGCCGCGCCAGGTCAATGTACTGGCCAGTTCCATGCTGACGCCGGGTGATATGGAGGCGCTGAAGGAGATCATCGAATCCTTCGGGCTGCGCCCGGTGGTGATTCCGGATATTTCCGATTCCCTTGACGGCCATCTCACCAGTGACGATTTCAATCCGCTGACCGTGGGCGGCACACTGGTGTCGGAGTTTGCCACCGTCGGTGATGCAGTGGCTACCGTCAGTATCGGTGCATCACTGAAAAAGGCTTCTGCTTTGCTGCATAAACGGACCGGCGTGCCGGCCTATGATTTCGACACTCTGATCGGTCTCGACGCCACTGATGCATTGATCATGGCCCTGACCGAAATTTCCGGCCAGCCGGTGCCGGAAAAGATCGAACGCCACCGCGCCCAGCTGGAAGACGCCATGGTGGACACCCACTTCATGATCGGCCAGGCGCGCATCGCCGTGGCCGCCGATCCTGACCTGCTCCACAGCTTTGCCGTGCTGCTGAGCGGCATGGGTGCCGAAGTGGTGTCGGCCGTTACCTCAGCCAATGCGCCGATGTTGAAGCAGTTGCCCGCCGCCGAGGTGAAGATCGGCGATTTGGAAGACCTGGAGATTATCGCGCGCCAGAACGATGCACAGTTGCTGATCGGCAACTCTCACTGTGCTGCGGCCGCGGAGCGCCTGGGCGTGCCGTTGTTCCACGCCGGCTTTCCCCTTTATGACCTGGTGGGCGGATACCAGCGTACCTGGATCGGCTACCAGGGCGCGCGTCAGGCGCTGTTCGATCTTGCCAATCTGCTGCTCAAGCACGGCAATCACGAGATCGAGCCCTATCGTTCCATCTATTCAACAAGACCGGAAGACATGGAGGCTAGCAATGGTAACTCGGCAGTTGCGAGTCATTCGCTCAACTGATGGGAATCAGGCCATGGATCAAGCATTGAAAATCGCCTTTGCCTCCTCAGACTCCAAAACCGTCAACCAGCACTTTGGTTCGGCCAAATCGTTTGCGGTTTTCGAAGTGACGCCGGAACGGGCGGACCAGGTGGAGGTTAATGAGTTCGGCATGCTGGCGCAGGACGGCAACGAAGACAAGCTAGAGGTCAAGATGGGCATCCTGGAGGGCTGCACCGCAGTCTATTGCCAGGCCGCCGGGCCGTCCGCCATCAAACGACTGATGACCATCGGGGTGCAGCCAGTCAAGGTGAGTGAAGGCAGTGTGATTAAAGACCTGCTGGCGGATATCCAGCAGGAGATGAAGAACGGTCCCAGCGGCTGGCTGGCCAAGGCGATGGAAAAACACAAAAAGGCCGACCCTTCGCGCTTTGACGAAATGGAAGCCGAAGGCTGGGATGAGTAGCAATCAACCTCAAGCGGTAAAAATTTATGGGCGCCTCTAATTATTCTGAGTGCGGCAGAATGGGCGCTCACATGTGTGCTATCAAGGCGCAAAGCGCACGTAATAGTGCGCTATTGCGAAGATTTGCAACGTGGAGAGCGCACATGTGAGCGTTCAGGATGCGTGCTCACGAATATTTAGAGGTGTCCTTATATAACCCTGGAGAGACAAAATGACTGAAGCAGCACAGGCGATTACAGAAGACGATCCGATTTTCGAATCAGACGTGATGAAGGAACTGGTCAAGCAGATGCGTGCCCTGGACACCTACGATACCTACGATGGCTGGACGGCGGCCAAAATCCTTGACCCATTCATCATGACCAAGGAGCGCAGGGCCGAGATTCCGGTGGTGGGTGATCCGGATGAAGTGACCATTGCCAGGGTCAAGGCCTTTTACAATGCCATCGCCTCCCTGATCGAAAAGGAATGTGGCTTGATGGCGGTGCCCATGATGGTTCTGAGTCATGAAGGTTTTGGCCGTGTGGTGATTTCAGTGGGCAAGCTGATTGTGCTGGACCGCACCCTGCGTGATGTCCACCGTTTCGGCTTCAAGACCTATTCGAAGATGAAAGACGATGCCGACAAATTCCTGTCCATTGCGCTGCAGATCATCAGCGAACATCCGGACGTCGCAAAACGTTAGGGGCTGTTAACCCTAAGCAATACCTGGAGGTAAAGAAAATGACAGAAGAAGAGTTGAAGGCCCTGCAGAAAGAGGTGCGCAAGAAGAAGCGCATCGCCAGCGAGTGGGCGTCACAACTGCATGATCTGGTGGAGGACCGCCTGCCCGCGGCCTATGGGGAGATCCCTGACATGGCCCAGTCCACATTCGATGCCTGCAAGGCGTGGGAAGAGGCGGCCGAAAGGCTCAAAGTGGCCGAAGCCGAAACTGCGTAAGAGGGACGATCATGGAAAATATTACTGGGACGACTCGCGGTGGCGCTACCTGGGAGCCCGCATTTATAGATAGCCTGAATCAGGAATCCTGCATCGGCTGCGGCCGTTGTTTCAAGGTCTGTCCGCGCGATGTGTTTGACCTGGTGGAGCGTGATTATGCCGATGACGAGGATGATGACGATTTTTCCGATGAGCCGACCATGGTGATGGCGATTGCCGATGCTATGGACTGCATCGGCTGTCAGTCCTGCGCCAAGGTGTGTCCCAAGAATTGCCATAGCCATGCCCCGGCTGCGTTGTCGGCCTAATTTGATTAGTTAGCAGGAGTAGTTTGTTATGCCGAAACCGGAAAAACACGTCTTTGTCTGTACCCAGTCCCGTCCGCCCGGGCACCCGAGAGGTTCCTGCGGTGAAAAGGGCTGCCGTGAACTCTGGGAGGCCTTCATGGACGAAATGGAGCAGCGCCAGCTGTTCGACAAGATCGCCATCACCAACACGGGCTGCCTGGGGCCGTGCCCGACCGGTGCCAATGTGCTGGTCTACCCTGAGGGCATCATGTACGGCAAGGTGACCGCCGCCGATGTGGCGGAGATATTCGAAAGTCATTTGCTCGGCGATACGCCGGTCGCTCGTTTACAACTGCCACCTGAAGTATGGGGATAATGAAATGGCTATCACGTCTTTTCGCCAGGATGGTGTTCTGTTTGCAGCGGATATGCCGCCTGAAATCGACTCCGTCCTACAAGAGGCGGTGGTGTTTTACGAAGATACGGAGCGTGCCGAGGCGACCCTGAAAAAGGCATTTAACATGGCCAGGGGACGGCTGGAAGTCTATGTCGCGCTGTACAAGTTCTATTTCTATAAAAACCGGATCGACGATGCCGAGGCAGTCGCACTCGATGCGCTTAAGGAGGCCGCCAGGCAGGGTGGTTTTTCCTCCGATTGGTCAATCCTGACGCAGGTTTCGACGCAATGGGCCCCGGTGCCTGATGCACAACGCTTTTTCCTCTATACCCTCAAGGCCTTGGCCTTTGTCAATCTGCGCAAGGGCAACAATGTCATGGCTGATGCGCTATTGAACAAACTGCTGGAACTGGATCCGAAGGACCAGGTCGGGGGTTCTGTAATCCGTGACCTGGCCCTTGGTGCGGAGGAGTAGAAGATGATATCCACGAACGACACCTGCGTGACCCGCCATAAAAATACTGGCGAGGCGATCTGCCGGGCGCTGCAGGCGGAGGTGCTGAAGCTGGGTTTTGACGAGAAGAGCCTGCCCAGGATTGAATGGTCGGCACTGAAATTCAGCGTCAAACAGGATCCTGCCGACGGCAGTGACTGTCTCGCCGGCGAGTGGAAAGATCCGGCCGGTTATCGTGTCGGGCAGGTCCAGTTCAACGGTGACGGCAGTTTTTTCGCCGAGCACGATGTAGTCAGGCCCCATCCCGGCGACAAGCGCTGGTTTGTCGAGGCGGTGGAAGCCTGGGGGCGTGACAGTCATATCATCACCGAGCCCCGTCTGCTGGCAGCGGTTTAATTTAAAGGAGCAATCAGTATGTTACCCGCCAAAGAGATTTACGACCTGATGATCGATCGTGTTCGGCAGATGGATCAGCAGCATATCGAGGAAATCGTCATCGGCCTGACCTGGACGTTGTGCCGTACCAGCAATGACAACATTGGTTTGAACATGAGCCCCGGCATCGCCACCCGCACGCTGCCCTGGTCCGGCACCCTGGTGGGTAAAAACGCCGGCGAAGTGGTGGAGTGGATACGCAGCTGGGACCCCTATCAGTCGGCCATCGCCATGGCTGCCATCAACGCCGTCATCGGCAGTGAGAGCGAGTTGCTTGCCACAGCAAAGCCCATTGATATGAGCACTGCGCCTGGCAACCTGACAGTGTTTGAACACTTCGCGCCCCTGATGAAGGACAAGAAGGTGGCTGTCATCGGCCGCTATCCCGGTTTTGACCTCTATGAAGATATGTGTGATCTGACAGTGATCGAGCGCAATCCCGGGTGCGACGACCTGCCGGATCAGGCCTGTGAATATGTGCTGCCGGAATCGGAATGGGTGTTCATTACCGGCAGCTCCATCCCCAACAAGACATTTCCGCGCCTGCTGGAGTTGTCGCGCCATGCCAACGTGGTGCTGCTGGGCCCCACTGCCCCCTGGCTGCCCGAGCTGGGAGAGATGGGCGTGGACTATGTGGCCGGCGTAAAGGTGGATGATGCACAAAAACTGCGCAGCACGGTTGCCGAGGGGGGCGGTATTCGCATCTTCGGCAATGGGGTGAGTTACTTTGTCGCCGACGTCAGTGAGAGGAAGCTCGACGCGATAAAAAAGCGGATAACCGAGGTGGTCTCAAAGCGCGACCGTCTCAAGAGTGAAATTGAGGCCTGGCAGTCGGGCGTGTCGATGAATCCTCTTCCCAGGGTGCGTGAGCTCGAAACACTTGACCGTCAGCTCTCGGAGCTCGACAGCCGGTACAAACGTCTGTGGGACAGCCGCAACCCCCTTCCGGCCTTCATGAAGCAATCGGCGAATCTATGAACGACACGCGCGTCATCATTCTGCACAAGCATCCGGTCAGTGCTAAAGTCCGCATTTTGAGACTGGCCCACGGCGGTATCTGTGGTTTTGAGGCCCTGCCGGAGCTTGCCAGTGTGCTCGATGACGAAGTGGTGGAAAAAGAGGGCAACGTCATCAGCCATCCCGCCGTGATGGCGCGCCAGGCCGAGAAGGAGTTGGCGCTGGAGGAGGGGATGCTGGACATCATAAATAAGTTTAAGCAACGAGTGGATGTGCCGCAGGGGGTGATCAATGTGTATCTGCTTGGCTTGGTGGGGCATGACACGCCGGATGAGGGCCTGGCCGAACAGGGGGCCAGCCTGCAGCTGATTACAGAGATGCGTGATCTGCCGCCGGCAGAGATTGAATTGTTACGGCGTGCCTATGTGGCCGTCATGGAAGGATAGGGAATACCCCCACTTATATTTGGAGTGCATTATGAAAACCAGTGAAATCATCAAAAAGCAACTTGCTGAAAACCCCATCATTCTCTACATGAAGGGTAATCCCCAATTCCCCATGTGCGGCTTCTCGGCCGCCGCTGTGGAGGCAATTCAGAGTACCGGTACCCAGTTTGCCTTTGTCAATGTGCTGGAGCAGCCGCGTATCCGCCAGGGGCTGCCCGAGGTTTCGGAGTGGCCGACTTTTCCCCAGCTGTTCATCAATGGCGAACTGGTGGGCGGCGCCGACATCATCAAGGAGATGAATGCCTCCGGACAATTGAAGGCCCTGCTGGAAACGGCTGAGCCTATGACAGCGGAGTAGGCTTAATGGAGGTCGAAGCTGTCAAACAAATGATTCTCGCCGCAATCCCGGATGCCCGGATCTCTGTGGGCGGTGAGGATTGCAGCTTTACCGTGACCGTAGTGAGTAACGAGTTTTCCGGCAAGCTACCGGTGGCCCGGCAGAAAATGGTCATGGCACCATTCAAGGAGCAGCTTGCCACAGGTGAGCTGCACGCCCTGAGTGTCAGGGCTGTGACCCCGGACGAACAGACATAATTGACCCAGATAGGAGAGAGAAGATGCGCTTTGCCCCCAGTAGTGATGAACAACTCTTGTTGGCCGATCTTCCTCCTGAAGAACGATTTAATTATGCCATTCCCCGCATCTGCGAGTGCGAGGAGGTGTGGAGTCTGGGTGAGGAACAGGGCTGGCTGGTGCGCCATATGGATGACCAGGCCGTGATCAGTGTCTGGCCATATCATCAAATGGCGCTGGAGAGCGCAGAAAAGGATTACAGCGGTTGCCGCGCGATTGCAGTGTCCCTGGAGCACTTCTTGTACAAGGTGCTTGCACGGTGCCGCGATGGGAAAATCAAGATCGATGTCTGCCCGGCTCCGGGGCAACCGGGTTATATGCTTTCGGCAGACCGGTTGTATGAAGTGCTTGAATGCATGGTGGAAACGGAAGCCTATTTTCTGGAAGGCTGAGCAGTTTTATTGACAGAGGCGATACGACCATGGAACAAGTTGCCGAAACCTGCAAACGCTTTCTTAGCTATAGTGGCATAAGGTTACCTCTCAAACTGGTTAATCCGCTTGATTCAGACGAGATTGATAATCGCAATACCTTCTACCGCGGCTATTTCGATCGGCACGAGCGTCTGCTGCGTCTTGAGAAAGTTGTCTACGGAGAGGTGGAGCTGGAGCACCGTTATTGTTATTACGCAGACGGCCTGCTTAAGCAGGCTGAAATCACAATGGACGACGAAACCAATGTGATCAAGTACGATGAGCAGGGGCAGCCCACCTAGATGGTAAAGGTCGCCGTCGCCAGCAAGGGGTTTGAAAAAGTGACCGGCCATGCCGGCCAGGCCAGGCAGTGGCTGTTGTTCGAGATTCCGGCCGGAAGAGGCGAGCTGCGGGTTAGCCAGGTGACTTTGAACAAGGCGCAGAGCTTCCATCATTTCAAGGATGACGGGCCGCATCCGCTGGACGGCATTTCAGCCCTGATCGCCACCAGCTCGGGTGAAAGTTTCATCCGGCGCATGCAAAAGGGCGGGATCGATGCCGTTATGACCGCCGAGACGGATCCGTACAAGGCGGTGGTGGATTACCTCAGGAAGCAGCTCAAGCCACCCAGGCCGCGCCCCATCGGTGAGCTGTTCTGTAAACTGCGGGATGCCTTTTCAGAAAACCACTGATCCTGCGGCGCTACTCGTCCATTTTTAAATCAGCCATGGCGGTGGAGTCGAACAGCCCTTCCTTTTTTATCATGGCCTTGAACGCTTTCATTGCCGGGCGTGAAATCATGGTTTCGGCCATCAGCCGCTATTGGTGTTGGGCTATTAATAAAGAGATTTAGCAAACGCTGTGCCAGCCTGATGTTTATCTTGCTGTTTACTGAAAACAATGGCTTAGGTGAATGGTTTTGCTGGAGTTGAAGGGGGGTGTAGCAAACGCGAAACGACAAGTTTATCGTCCTGTGTGCCTTGGCGACAACGCCGGTTGCCGGGTCACGGATGGGGGGATGATGATTGTTGAGGTTTAATTTCAAGATGCTGGATGATCTTCTCCACCACTTCTTCGGTCGTCAGGTCATTCAGGCGGATAGTCTGGTCATCGGCGCGGGTTTCGATCAGGAAGGGGAATTCCAGATCCAGGCCGTAACGGCCTTCACGTTGAGCATAGCTGTAGACGTAGACGTAGACGTAGACGTAGACGTAGGCGGATAGCTCATCCCGGGTCGCGTTCGATATGATGCGCACCGCCTTTTCGTTGAGCTGTTCTTCGTTCAGCAGCAAAAACCCTTCCGGCCCGACTACCTGTTGCAGCATGATCAAAATGGCCCGGATGGAAAGGTCCTTGTCCAGGGTCCAGATGTTTTTTGTCCGGCTATGCATGGTCATCGCCGCTCAGTAGTCGGGTGAAGGTTTTCATGTCGGATGGCTGAAAACCATTGCGCAGGTAAAAGCGGTGGGCTTTTGTATTGTCCGCATCGGTCAATAGTCTGATGCGCAGGCAGCCCGCGGTTTTGGCCCGCTGAATGGCATTATTGATGAGTTGCGTGCCGTAGCCCATGTTGCGGAAGCGGGGATCGACAATCATGTCCTCCAGCAGTGCGGCCCAGCCACCCAGGGCGGTGCTGATGGTATAGAGCAGGGAGGTCATGCCGATGATGTGGTTATCTTCCCTGAGTACGATGATCTCACCCAGTTGGGGGTTCTGGATGATCCTGGCCAGTCCCTGGCGTTGCAGCTCCGGATCGGGGTTGAATTCGGCTTCCTGCTCGAACAGCAATCCGAGCAGACCGATGAGCGCGTCGATGTTCGAGGGGGTGGCGAGTCCTGTTTTGATCATGCTTCGGTTTCCAGTTTGATCGCTACTGGTACAAGGCTGAATAGCCTTCCTCCATCAGCATCTGCCTGACGGCGGGGCGCTGCAGCATGCGCTGATAATGCCCCCGGCACTGTTCCGGCAGTTCTATGCCGATGCGCTCCGCCCAGAACTCACAATAAAACAGGGCGGCGTCGGCGATGGAAAAATCACCGGCGAGATATGGTTTGTCCGCCAGTTGGCTGTTGATGAGGCCGAATCCCTTTCTGACAATGGTTTCCCCCTGGGCCTTGGCCCGCTCGGCATCGGATTCACTGAAGGCGTAGTTATCGGTAGTAAAGATGCGGGTAAAGCCCTGCATGTGGATGGTGCCGACGATGTACATCATGTTTTCCAGCACCCGGGTGTCGCCGTCTACATCACCGGGCATAAGCCCGGCCCCTGGATGGCTGCGCGCCAGCCAGTAGGCGATGGCGCCGAATTCGGTGATGGCCCCGCCATCGGGCTTAACCAGCGTCGGGATGGTGGATTTTGGATTGATGGCCACATAGTCCGGCTTGTACTGGTCCCCGGCGGGCAGGTTGACAATGTATGCCTCGAAGATCAGCCCCAGCTCCTCCAGTAATATATGTATACCTGTGCTGCAGGAGCCGGGCGTCATGTAGAACTTCATATTGGCCATGCGGGTCAGCCCATCAGTTTCGTCTTGTTGGCGTCCATGAATTCGGCGCTGACCTTGCTCTCGCCGGCCGCCTTGGCCGCTTTTTCGATCTTGGCCTTGGCCATGTTGCGGACGAAGGAGGGGATCTTTTCCAGGCGTTTGAGGGCTTCTTCATCCCAGGGCAGTGATTCATCGCTCATTATGGTTCTCCTGTTTATTAATCCAGACCACGAAAGACGGCACAGCGCCTGAATACATCCAGGCTCGGCGCCAGTTGTTTCTGCGAACAGAATTTGGCCACCAGTTTGGCCAATTCCTTGATGTCACGTCCGCTGGCATCAGGGAAGGTGTCCACCAGCTGCTGTATCAGGGCATCGTTCACCTCGAGCCCGAACTGATCCGTCATCACCTGCCAGATGCGGTTGCGGTCGTCGGCCAGGGGCGGGTGATATTTGATCAGGGCAATGCAGCGCGAGATGATGGCCTCGTCGATATCATCCACCCGGTTGGTGGTGAGAAACAGCAGGCCGTTGAAATATTCCAGCACACGCAGGAAGACTCCAACCACGGCGTTCATCTCGATGTTGTCGTCACGGCGCTTGATGTAGACGTCCGCCTCGTCGATGAGCATGACGGCGCCCCAACGCTGGGCGCGGGTCAGCACCTCTTTGAGCGCCTTCTCCATTTCCGCCACATTCAATCCAAGTTGGCCGGAGTGCACGCGGTAGAGCGGTCGTTTGATGATTTCGGAATAGACCTCGGCGGTGAGAGTCTTGCCCACCCCCGGCGGCCCCGCACACAGTACGGTGGTACCACCCGATTTGACTGCCACGATATCATCCATCAACACATCCATCTCGGCCGTGAGGATATCGATCAAATCGGTTTGCGACTCGGGCAGTACCAGTTTTTGCTTCAGCTCGGGCTGGTATTCATAGGGCTCGATGTCGTCCACATGGACCCAGAGATGGTGATGCAGATCCAGGTGATACATGAAGATGTAGCCGTGCACCGGTAGTTCGGTGAACACGCCCTTTTGTATGGTGTCGCGGCTGGCCTCGACCTTGGCCTCCACCTTGTCGTCGTAGTTCATGCTCCTGCCAGCCTTGCGCAAATACTTGTCGAAAAAGTTGCCGGTGGCATCCAGGGTCAGGCTGCGGTCACTCAGTATCCCCTCGTCGTTGACCAGCCGTGCCTGGCCGCCGCTCGAGGAGAGCACCACCACCTTTTTGCGCGACCAGTCGGTGCTGCGGTGTGAGGCGCTGGGATCTTCGCCATAAATGCCGGTGCCGCAGCCGGAGAACTGGCTGCCGTAGTGGCTACGCCAGTCGAAATAGCGTTCCACGGCTTCATCATAGGCAGCGATCAGTGCCGGTGTTTCCTTCAGATAACCCTTGGCGGCAAAGATCGTCGCTGACGGTCTTGTTGTTCAGGTCGCGGCCGCGGATGGTGATGGTCTCGATGGCGACCGTGCCCTGGGAGTTGGCCTTGATCTCGATAAGGATCCGGCCGGTCTCTTCCTCGCCCGGCGGGGTGAAGTCGAGGCGGGTAACCAGAAAGGGCATGGGCCGGCCCGCCATGTTGGCATGAAACAGCCAGCCGTGAATGGCGCCGTCGATGAGGAACTCGGCAATGCCGGCAACCAGTGCCTCCAGGTCATCAGGGCCGTAACGGGTGCCTTCGTCATTAAGCGCATTCTTCAGGGTGGCAATCTGCGCCGCGCGGCCCTGCATGCCCGGCCCGGCGTTTTCGTACAGGTTTTGCAGGAAGGCCAGAGACGTTTTATCGAGTTGTTCGATGGAGACCAGCGCCGTGTTGCCAAAGCGTAATTGCTCGGCCAGCGAGCCCAGCTCCGGGAACTCGCCCATTATGGCGTCAACATAAGGTTGTTCAATCTGCAGCTTCATGCACTTGCTCCCACAGTCATGCCGTCCAATTCAATGCGTCTTGTCAGGGGAAATAGCAAACACGGTGCCAACCGTCCAGAAATCGCCACACGCGGTTTACTGCGGTGGGAAAATCCGTTGTCCGGCACACAGTTGGCAGGATCTTTGCTCAATAAGGCTATGAGCCCGGCAAACGGTCTAAGCCGCTGTTTTGTCATCTTTGTTGCGTATGGTTGGCAACAGTGCGGGGCAAATTGTCGTAAACACCACCAAAGTCAAAGGAGTCTTTATGTCGGAAGTGTGTGAACTGAGCGTGGCCGAGGCTGAGGTCCTGTTAAATGACCACAATAATATTCTGGTCCTGGACAATCGCGATCTGGAGTCCTACAAACAGGGCCATATCGATGGTGCCATGATGGCCCACGAGGGGCTGATTGAGTCGGTGATCAGCAAGGGCGACAAGCAGACGCCGGTGCTGGTGTATTGCTACCAGGGCGCCTCCAGTATGGATGTGGCCAAGGCGTTCAGCAGTTGCGGATTTGCAAAGGTCTACAGCATGCAGGGTGGTTACGCAGAGTGGAAACGTGCGCATAGCTAATTCTCTATCCCCTCTGATGCAGGCCTGTCTGGTGGGCAATGTCGCCGGCGTGAGGCAACTCCTGGCAGATGGTATTGAAGTCAATGAGCGCAATGCCGATGGCAACACGGCGGTATGGTTGGCCTGCTACAGCGACAGCGTGGAGATCATCGGGTTGCTGGCGGCCCATGGCGCCGACCTGGATAACCGGAACCCGGAAGGCGCCACGGCGCTGATCTATGCCGCATCGGCCGGCAAGGCGAATGTGGTGCGCTGCCTGCTGGCGCTGGGTGCGGACAGTTCCATTGAAACACGCGACGGTTTCAGCGCCATGGACCTGGCTGCCAGCCTGCACGTGGTGAGATTGTTCAGAAACGCATTGAAAGAACAGGCTTGAGGTGATGGTGATGGCGAAGGTGGGTATTATTTTCGGCACGGATAGGAGGTATACCCGCAAGACTGCCAAACTGATGGCTAAACAGTTGGGCAAGGAGCTGGTGCCTGAAAAGCTGGTCAACATAAACCGTATTGGCGTTGAAGAATTTCTAGGAGCCTGTCGGGTTTAGGGGGATTGAAGCGAGGGAGTGGGAGAGCGAGTACAAATATTCACGATTTTGAGGCGCATAGTGGTTCTACGCAACGAAAAATCGGGGATATTTGGGCCGCTCTCCCGCTGCCGCAGCCAATTCATCCTAAATCCGACAG